>Ga0209253_10005974_pt1 | contig 10541 bp, 9 predicted proteins | sample FrelakmetBRP12BR_FD_187145 | JGI IMG/M metagenome (GOLD analysis project Ga0209253, IMG submission 187145) | Freshwater lake sediment microbial communities from the University of Notre Dame, USA, for methane emissions studies - BRP12 BR (SPAdes)... | ecosystem: Environmental > Aquatic >... | reverse complement strand
CGATCCACGCCAGCCGGTGGCGGCGGCGGCGCAGGTCGCCGAGCACGTCGAGGTCGCGCTGCGCCCGCGCCGCCGCCTCGAAGCGCAGCTCGGCCGCGGCGGCGTCGCGGCTCGACCCGAGCCGGCGCAGCGGCTCGTCGTCGGTGCCGTCGAGGAAGGCGACGCAGGCGTCGACCCCACGGCGGTACGCCGCGGGGTCGATCCGTGCCGCGCAGGGCGCCGGGCAGGTACCCACCTGGCCCTGCAGACACGGCGCCACCTCGGGGGCCGGCGCCAGCGTGCCGGCGCAGGTGCGCAGGCCGAAGGCGCGCGCGAGCGCGCCCTGCGCGCGCTCGGCCACCTCGCGGCTGGCGAAGGGCCCGACGTAGACGGCGCGGTCGACGCCGAGCCGCTGCGTCACCGACAGGCGGGAAAACGGCGAGCGCACCGACAGCTTGAGGAACCCGACGCGCGGGAGCTGGCGGCCGAGGCGATTGTAGGGCGGCTTGAGCTCGCGGATGTGCCGCATCTCGAGCAGCGACGCCGCCAGCTCGGAGCCCGTCTCGATGGTGCGCACGTCGTGCACCTGCCGCACCAGCTCGAGCGTCTTCGGGGCGTGGCCGCGGGCGTCGACGAAGTACGACTGCAGCCGCTCGCGCAGGCGGCGCGCCTTGCCGACGTAGAGGACGCGGCCGTCCGCCCCGAGCAGGTGGTAGACGCCCGGCGCCAGCGGCGCCGCGGCGATGCGCTCGCGACCGACGTGCACCACCAGCTCGCGCCCGTCGGCGCCACGCCGCTGCAGCGCCAGCAGCTGTGCGACCGTCTCGACGCCCGCCGCCGCGGCGCGCTCGAGCAGCACGCAGAGGATCTCGGCGGTGATGCGCGCATCGCCCAGCGCGCGATGGCGGTCGTGGGCGGCGAGGCCGAGGTGCGCGGCGAGGTGGTCGAGTCCACGGCGGCGCAGCTCGGGCAGCAGGCGGCGCGCCAGCCGGATCGTGCAGAGCGAGGGCAGCGCCAGGGGGCGGCCGAGGAGCTGCTCGTGCGCGGCGCCGAGGTGGGCCACGTCGAAGGACGCCTGGTGCGCGACCAGCACGGGGGCGTCGCCGGCGAACGCGAGGAACCGGGGCAGCGCCTCGCCGATCTCCGGCGCGTCGGCGAGCATCGCGTCGGTGATCCCGGTGAGCCCGACCACGAACGGCTGGATGCGCCGCCCGGGATTGACCAGCGTCTGGAAGCTGTCGGCGAGGCGGCCTCCCAGCACGCGCACGGCGCCGATCTCGGTGATCGCGGACGACGCGGGCGAGCCGCCGGTCGTCTCCACGTCCACGACGACGAAGCCCGCCTCGCGGACGGGGCGGTCGAGCGCGTCGTGGACGCGCGCCCGCCAGCGGCGATCGGCCGGCGAGAAGCGGAAGCGCGGGTCGTCGCCGAGCAGCGTGCCGAGGAAGCGCGCACCGAACTCGGGATCGCGTCCGCTGCCCGCGAAGACGAGCGCGAGCAGCTCGGCCTGGCCGGCACCGTCCGGCCGCTCGGCCAGGTAGTCGTAGATGCGCTGTCGCACGGCGAAGTGGCCGCCTACGCGTGGCTAGAAGGCGAACGGGCTGCGCCGCGGCCGCGGCGCGCCCGGCGGGTGCGCGCGCTCGACCAGGGCGCGCAGCCGGCCCTCGAAGCCGGCGAGCGCGAGGCGCTGCCGCTCCTCGAACTGCTCGAGCTCCAGCCGCCGCTTCTCGCGGAAGCGCCCGAAGGCCGCCCGCCACTCCGCGTGGAACCCTTCCACCGCCTGTCGCACCGCGGCCACCATGCTGAGGGTCGGCACGAGCGAGCCGCTGCAGTGCGGGCAGCGGAACACGGTGCCCGCGCGATAGCTCGCCAGCGGCGCGCTGTAGTCGCCGTCGCAGTGGAAGCAGTGGATCGGGATCTCCCACTCGTCGAGCGACGGGATCGCCCGCGCCGCCTCGAGGGTGCCGGCAGCAGGGGCCTGCGCGGGGGGGGGCGGGACCGCGGCCGGCTTCTCCGCGGGAGCGAGGGCAGGCTTCGCCGCGCGCGGAGGCGACGGCGGCGCAGCCGACGCGGCAGCGGGTTTCGCCGGCGCCGCAGCCGGCGGCGCAGCAGCCGGGGCCGGGCGTGGGGAGGCAGCCGCGGCCTGCACGGGCGCCTCGTGCGGCGCAGCCGGGGCCGTCGCGACCGGGGCTGCCGCGCCGCCCGCCTTGAAGCGCGAGGGCGCGTCGTCGGGGATGGTCGCGTCCGGGTGCAGGGTCCGTGCCCGTGCCAGCAGCACCTCGTGCACCTCGACGATGTCGGGGTTCGGCACGCAGCAGTCCACCGGGCAGACGGCGGCGCACGCCTCCTTGTCGTGGAACCCGACGCACTCCGTGCACTTCTCGGGCACGATGTAGAAGAACGAGTCGGAGAGCGCCGCGTGCGTCGAGCCGTCCGGCGCGACCCACGGCACGGCGCCCTGGTAGATCGCGGTGTTCGGACACTCCGGCTCGCACGCGCCACAGTTGATGCACTCGCTGGTGATCATCGTGGCCATGCGCGCGGACCCATAGCGCCGGCGCCGAACACGATCAACGGCGCCCGGGGGGGCCGCGGACGACGGTCGAGGGCCGGGGCGCCCTCGCAGCGGCCGAACCGACCGTCACCCGCCCGATCTCGACGTGTTCGAGACTGGACGTTGGGGACGGAGCACTGTAGGTACTCAACGGATATGAGTCGCGACGGCCGAAGCCGTCCCCGCTGTTAGCTCGCCCCGCGCGGCCGGCCTGCGTCCGCCCGAGGGCAGGAGGAGGTCGAACCGCGTCATGTCGGCTCGGGCAGCATCGCGCGCAGCGGAGACCGTCCTCACGGCCACCGAGCTGCGCGAAGCCTGGCCGGTCCTCTCCGCCGAGGAGCGGTTCGAGGGGCTGGCGCTGCTGCCGACGGCCGAGGCCGAAGACCTGCTCGCCGACCTGAGCCCGCGCGAGCAGGCCGAGATGCTCCTCGAGGCACCGCCCGGCGTGCGCCGCTCGCTGATGCGCATGCTGGCGCCCGACGACGCCGCCGACCTGGTGCAGGCGGCGCCGGCGGAGGACCGCGAGCGCCTCCTCGCGGTCCTCGACGACATCACGCGCAAGGAGATCGTCGCGCTGCTCGCCTACGCCGAGGACGACGCCGGCGGGCTCATGACCTCGCGCTACGGCCGGCTGCGGCCCGACATGAGCGCCGACGAGGCCATCAGCTTTCTCCGCCGCCAGACCCGCGAGGGGGTCGAGACGGTCTACTACGTCTACGTCCTCGACGCCGACCAGCACCTGCTCGGCGTGGTCTCGTTCCGCGACCTCCTCACCGCGCCGCCCGACAGCCGGGTGCGGGAGATCATGCGCACCGACGTCGTGACGGTGCCCGAGGAGATGGACCAGGAGGCGGTGAGCCGCCTCTTCGCGGAGCACGACTTCCTCGCCATGCCCGTCGTCGACCAGGTCGGCCACATGAAGGGCATCGTCACCGTCGACGACATCGTCGACGTCGTGCAGGAGGAGGCCACCGAGGACATCCAGAAGCTCGGCGGCATGCAGGCCCTCGACGCCCCCTACCTGGAAACCGGGTTCTGGACGATGCTCCGCAAGCGCGCGGGCTGGCTGGCCGTGCTCTTCGTCGGCGAGATGCTCACCGCGAGCGCGATGGGCTACTTCGAGGACGAGATCGCCCGCGCGGTCGTGCTCGCGCTGTTCGTGCCGCTCATCATCTCGAGCGGCGGCAACTCGGGCTCGCAGGCCTCCACGCTGGTGGTGCGCGCGCTGGCGCTGGGCGAGGTGCAGCTGCGGGACTGGTTCCGCGTCGTGCGGCGCGAGCTGGCGTCCGGGCTGGCCCTGGGGCTCATCCTCGCGCTCATCGGGTTCTCGCGCGTGATCGTCTGGGAGCACGTGTTCGGCATCTACGGGCCGCACCACGTGCGCATCGCCGCGACGGTCGGGGCGAGCCTGCTCGGCGTGGTCATGTTCGGGACGCTCGTCGGCTCGATGCTGCCGCTGCTCTTCTCCCGGATCGGCGTCGACCCGGCGAGCGCGTCGGCGCCGTTCGTGGCGACGCTGGTCGACGTCACCGGCCTGGTCATCTACTTCACGATCGCGAGCCTGCTCCTCACGGGCGCCCTGCTCTGACGCCGCGCGTGCCCGCACGCGCAATGGCAACCGCGCCTACAGCCACCCCGCCTTGCGGAAGCGCCAGTAGAGCGTGCCGCACACCGCCGCCATCGTGGCCATCACCAGCGGGTAGCCGAGAGACCAGCCCAGCTCGGGCATGTGCTCGAAGTTCATGCCGTAGATCCCCGCGATCATGGTCGGCACGGCGAGGATGGCGGCCCAGCCCGCGAGCTGCTTCGCGACGTCGTTCTGCGCCACCCCGACCAGCGCCAGGTTCGCCTCGAGCGCGCTGGCCAGGAGCTCGCGCAGGGTGTCGACGGCCTCGTTCACGCGCAGCACGTGGTCGTAGACGTCGCGCAGGTAGTTCCTGGTGTCGTGGCTGATGAATGCCACGTCGAAGCGCAGCAAGCGGTTGCACACCTCGATGAGCGGCGCCACCGTCCGCTTGAACTCGAGCAGCTCGCTCTTGAGCATGTAGATCCGCTCGGTGGTGTCGCGAGCCGGGGCGCCGCTGAAGATGACGCGCTCGAGCTTGCCGAGCCGGTCCTCGAAGGCGTCGACCACGGGGAAGTAGTTGTCGACGATGAAGTCCATCAGGGCGTAGAGGGCGAAGCCGGGGCCGTGGGCGAGCAGGTGCGGCGTGCTCTCGCAGCGCAGGCGCACGGGCAGGTACCCCTTCGATTCGCCGTGGCGGACCGACACGACGTAGTGCCCGCCGACGAAGATGTGCGTCTCTCCGAAGTGGATCTGCCCGTGCTCGTTCGCGTGCGCCGTGCGCATCACGATGAAGATCCCCTGGCCGTACTCCTCGATCTTGGGGCGCTGGTGCGCGCGCAGCGCGTCCTCGATGGCGAGCTCGTGCAGGCCGAACTCCTGCTGCACCTTGTGCAGCATCCACTCCTCCGGCTCGTAGAGGCCGATCCAGATGAACCGGCCGCCGGTCTCGCCCTCGAGCACGTCGCTGACCTCGTCGAGCGACAGCTCGCGCAGGCGCCGGCCCTGGTCGTACTCGACGCACTGGACGATCGTGTTGCGCCCGTTCGGGTCGGTCGTCTCGGCAGCCGCTGCAGTCTCGCCCATCGCAGCATGATCGTAGCCGTCGGATGGGGCTGCGGGAAAGCGCCCGGCGAGCGCCGCGGGCCGCGCCAGCGGCGGGGGACGGCCGCAGCGCTCGATGCAGGCGACGCGGCTCGTCTCCGCCATGCGCTGCCGCCCGGTTTGCCTCGACCCGCGGTTGTGGTTCAATGCCGCGTCGTGGACCGGATGCGCGGCGACCGTTCGATGACCGAGCGGATCCTCAACGTGCTCAGGCCGTACGCCTCCAACTGGACCGGCACGCTCGGCCGCGGCGACCTGGTCATCCCGCAGCGCGAGATCCCGCGCGTGATCCACGAGATCCTCGACGCGCTGAAGGACGAGAGCCAGACGCGGGAGGCCGGGGACCACGAGCTGTTCGAGGTGCTGCGCGGCACGAGCCGCCTCGAGTCCCTGCAGGACCGCGCCGCGCAGCTGCGCCGGCGCTTCCGCATCGTCGCGCGCTGATGGCCGCGCACCCGCTGCGCGCGGCGACCGCCATCGCCGGCCTCGGCATCACGCCGCAGGGCAAGGTCTACGGCAGCGGCCCGATCGGCTTCGCGGTCGACGCGGTCCGGCTCGCGCTCGAGGACGCCGGCCTGCCCCGCGAGGACCTGGACGGGCTCCTGGTGAACCCGGGGCTCACCTGGCGCGACCAGGGCATGGGCTCGTTCGCGCTGCAGCAGGCGATGGGGCTGCGCGATCTGCGCCTGACGGCCACCATGAACCTCGGCGGCGCGACCGCCGGCGCGATGATCATGCACGCGGCGCAGGCGATCGCCGCCGGCCTGTGCACGACGGTCGCGTGCGTCTTCTCGGATGCGCCGCTCGAGCCCCCGAGCCCCGAGGGCAAGCGCACGTCGAGCGGCGCGGCCTACGGCTTCGCGCGCGGCTTCGAGGCGGCGCAGGGCTTCTTCGGCGTGAACGCGATGTATGCGCTGGTCGCCCGCCGGCACATGCACCGCTACGGCACGACGCACGAGCAGCTCGGCGCGGTGGCGGTGGCGCAGCGGCGCTGGGCCAACCTGAACCCGCAGGCCCAGCTGCACGACACCCCGCTCACGCTCGCCGACTACCAGGCCTCGCGCTGGATCGTGGAGCCGTTCCACGTCTTCGACTGCTGCCTGGTGTCGAACGGGGGGCTCGCCGTCGTGCTCACCTCGGCCGAGCGTGCGCGCGCGCTGCGCAGGCCGCCGGTGTACGTGCTCGGCATGGGCCAGGGGCATCCGGGCGGCGACCCCACCGAGACGCTCGCTTCGGGGGCGCCGCTCGCCAAGCGGACGGCGTTCGCGATGGCGGGCGTCGGGCTCGGCGACCTCGACGTGCTGGCGCTGTACGACTGCTACACCTTCACGGTGATCGTGACGCTCGAGGACTACGGCTTCTGCCAGAAGGGCGAGGGCGGCCCCTTCGCCGCCGAGCACCACACCGGCCCCGGCGGCAGGCTCGCGATCAACACCGGCGGCGGCCAGCTGTCGAGCTTCTACATGTGGGGCATGACGCCCGTGAGCGAGGCGGTGATCCAGCTGCGCGGCGAGGGCGGCGCCCGCCAGCTGCCGAAGCACGACGCCGCGCTGGTCTCGGGCAACGGGGGCGTGCTCTCCACCCACTCGACGCTGGTGCTCTCGAGGCACGCGTCGTGAGCGAGCGCCCGACCGCCACGGCGCCGGCCGCGCCCGCCAAGCCGGCGCCCGCCGTCAGCCCCGAGATGGCGCCCTTCTGGGCGGCGGCACGCCGCCACGAGCTCGTCGTCCAGCGCTGCACCGGCTGCGGTGCGCTGCGCTTCCCGGCGCGCGAGATCTGCAGCCGCTGCCTGGCGCGCGGCGTGGCCTGGCAGCCGGTGTCGGGACGCGGGACGGTGTTCACCGTCGCCGTGATGCACCAGGCCAACCACCCGGCGTTCGCCGCCGAGGTGCCCTACGCGGTGGCGGTCGTCGAGCTGGACGAGGGCGTGCGGGTGACCGCGCAGGTGACGGGGATCCCCGCACGCGAGGTGACGATCGGGATGCCCGTCGAGGTGTGGTGGGATGCGGTGTCGCCCGAGGTCACCGTGCCCCGTTTCCGCCCGCGCACCGCCTGACGCCGCGAGTGCGCCAAGCCACGACGGCCACCGCGAGTTGACAGGCGGGAGCGTCCTTACCTAGCAGAATCAGTCACCCGTCGGTGGATCGATGGCTTCCCGTGCAATGCTCGAGGCGACCACCCGGCCACGCGCCGGCAGCCTCGCCGTCGCCTTCGGCGCGTCGCTCGCGGCCCACGTGCTGCTGGGGCTGCTGCTGCTGTTCGAGGTCGCGGGCGTCGGCGGTGGCGTCGGCCTCGGCGTCGGTCCCGGATTCGGCATCGGCTCCGGCGGCGGCGTCGGGCTGGGCGAGCAGAGCCGCCGGCAGATCTTCTCCCTCGAGGACATCCCCGAGCTGGTGCAGCGCCCGCGCGAGGCCCCGCCCGACGACGAGGCGAAGGAGCTGCTCGTGGCGCACACGCCTCGCGCGGTCCTCGTTGCGCAGCCGGCGAAGCCGAAGGCCGTCGCCTCGGCCGTGCGCACCGGCCCCGTGGTGCAGTTCGCGCGCCCGGTGAAGCCGCTCGGCGCGGGCACCGACCTGAGCTCGCGCTTCGCGGCCGCGGGCTCCGGCAGCGGCGGGCTCGGCATCGGCGGAGGCGGCGGCGGGCTCGGCATCTCGCTCGGCAGCCTGGGCCGGTCCTTCGGCCAGTACGTCGGGACGCTGCGCAAGTCCGGGCTCGACGTGGCCGTCGTCGTGGACGCGTCGGGCAGCATGCAGATGATCATCGACGACCTGAAGGTGCGCCTCGGCGACTTCGCCGGCACGATGCAGCGCCTGGTCCCCACCGCCCGCATCGGCGCGGTGGTCTACCGCGACCGCGACGACGGCAAGGTCGCCACGGCGCCGCGCCAGAGCGAGGACTTCGTCGTCAAGTGGAGCGACCTCACCTTCAACACGCGCAAGGTGCAGACCTTCCTCGGCGGCATCGTCGCCGAGGGCGGCGGCGACTGGAAGGAGGCCGTGCGCGAGGGGCTCGAGACCGCGATGACGCAGCTCAAGTGGCGGCCGGAGGCGAAGAAGGTGATCATCGTCATCGGCAGCTCGCCGCCGCACGATGCCGACGTGCCCAAGCTCCGGCAGCTCGTCGCCGACTGGCACGCGCGGGGCGGCGTCGTCAGCACCGTCGACGTCAGCCAGAAGCTGCACGAGCAGCATGCCCGCAAGCTCCACCGCTGGCTGTACGGCGAGGAGCTCGCGGAGGTGACGAGCCTGCCCGAGTTCTACACCGAGATCCGCGAGAGCTTCCGCGACATCTCGCGCACCGGCGGCGGCGACTCGATCGCGCTCGGCCAGGACCAGGCGCTCATGCGGCACGTGCTCGTGCTCGCCTTCGGGCCGCAATGGGAGAAGGACGTGTCGCGGGTCGCTCGCGGCCGCTCGTAGGAGAATCGATGGAGACCACCCCCACCACCCTGCCTCTGCCCCTGCCCGGGGCGCCGAGCGCGCTCCCGGGCGTCGATGTCGACTTCGTCGCCCTGATCCAGCAGGGCGCGTTGTCGACCTACCCGCTGATCCTCTGCTCGGTGCTGCTCTTCGCCGTCGTGCTCGAGCGGCTGTGGAGCCTGCGCGGCACGCTGCGATCGACGGCACGGCTCACCGCAGCCGTGGCCCCGGCGCTCGCCCGGGGCGAGTGGAAATCCGCCGCCGACCTCGTGCGCGGGCACCGCCTCTGCTCCGCGCGCCGCGTCTTCGCCGAGCTGGTCGACGCCGAGCCCGCGGTGCCGCTGCCGGAGCTCGAGCGCGTGGCGCAGGAGCGCACCTTCGAGGAGGTGCAGGGCGCCGGCGCGAACCTCTGGGTGCTCGGCACCATCGGCTCCTCGGCGCCGTTCATCGGGCTCTTCGGCACGGTGCTCGGCATCATCCGCGCCTTCCACGCCATCGCGCTGGCCGGCACCGGCGGCTTCGCCGTGGTCGCCGCGGGCATCTCCGAGGCGCTGATCGCCACCGCGCTCGGCCTCGCCGTCGGCATCGTCGCGGTCGTCTTCTACAACTACTTCCAGGCGCGCGTGGACCGCATCGACGCAGCGCTCCGCGTGGGCTCCGGTCGCGTGCTGCAGGCGCTCGCCGCCGGGCGGAGGGCGCATGGCCCTCGCTAGCTCCGGGGGCGGCCGCGGCCGGCGCGGCATCATGGCCGAGATCAACGTCACGCCGCTGACCGACGTCTTCCTCGTCCTGCTCATCATCTTCATGATCACCACCTCGGCCATGATGAAGCCGGCCGACGTGCAGCTGCCCGAGGCCGCGCAGGAGGAGGAGGCGACCCAGGGCGTGATGGTGACCATGACGCCGTCCAGGGAGATCTTCGTGAACGAGCGGCCGGTGCCGTCCGACGACGCCTCGCTCGTCAGCGTGCTGCGCGACACGCTCGCCCGCGCCAAGGAGAAGGTCGTGATCCTCGCCGGCGACCGGCAGGTCGTGCTCGGCGAGGTGGTGCGCGTGCTCGGCCTCGCCAAGGAGGCGGGCGCGACGGGCTTCGCGCTCGCGTCGGAGTGACCCCCCCCCTCGCGCGCTGCGCGCTCGCAGGCCTGCTCCTGCTCGTCGCGGGGCGCCACCCCGCCCGCGCCGAGGACGTCCCCGCGCTCGAGCAGCGCGCCCGGGCCTTCTACGAGCTGCTCGAGCGCGGCCAACGCGACCGTGCCGCCGCGCTCGCCCCCGACCTCGAGCGCGACCTCGCCGCGGCCGCCGCGCGCATCAGCGGCGAGCTCGACCGCATGCGCGACGCGGTCACCGAGCGCGACGACGACCTCGAGGCGCTCTACGAGAGCCCGCGCTGGCGCGACACCGAGATCCAGTCGCTGGTGATCGCCTATCACCTCGCCTGGGTGCGCTATCAGGCGGCACAGCTGACCGGCGCGGGTCCGCGGAAGAAGAAGCTGCTGGAGGAGGCGGTCGACGGCTTCTCCCAGTTCACCGCGGCGCCCGACGTGCCGGACATCTACGCCGAGAGCCTCTACGGGCGCGGGCTGGCCTACCTCGACCTGGGCCAGTACCGCGACGCGTTGGCCGACCTCGAGCAGGCCGCGGCCCAGCCGCGCACCGCCACCAAGGCGAAGCTGGCGATCGAGGAGGTGAAGCGCCGCCAGAGCGGCGGCACGCCGCAGACCCCGGCCCCACCTCCGGAGAACGACCCCGAGGTGCTGGCCGGAAAGCTCGCCGAGCTGCTGTCCAGGGCCGCCGCCGGCGACGCGGCGGTGGAGAAGCAGGCGAGCGAGCTCGGGCGCGGGCTCGCCGCGCGCGGCGGAGCGTGGCCGGGGCGGATCGCGTCGCTGCTGGCCGAGAAGCTCGGCGACGGCACGCCGGCCGG
>Ga0209253_10005973_pt1 | contig 10542 bp, 10 predicted proteins | sample FrelakmetBRP12BR_FD_187145 | JGI IMG/M metagenome (GOLD analysis project Ga0209253, IMG submission 187145) | Freshwater lake sediment microbial communities from the University of Notre Dame, USA, for methane emissions studies - BRP12 BR (SPAdes)... | ecosystem: Environmental > Aquatic >... | reverse complement strand
CGGCGGTGATGCAGCAACGGTTTCCCCTTTGCTGCCCGCCAACGCGCCCATCCTGCGCGCGTTGTCATTGCCAACTCTGTATGCGATCAGCAATGTGCAGGAGCTGGGCGAGCAGGAATTCATGCGGCGGCTGGAAGCCGCTCTAAATAAAGGTTTGCGGCTTGTTCAGTTGCGCGAGAAGAGTTTTTCGCGCGAAGCGTTGCGTGTGCTGGCACTGAAGATGTTGCCGCTGCTCCGGCAACATGGTGCGCGTCTGCTGATCAATGCCGACATCGAGTTATGTAGAGAGATCGGTGCGGACGGGGTGCAGCTCACCGGCGCGCAATTGGCAGAACTGCGCGAACGACCCGCAATGGACTGGTGCGCGGCTTCATGTCACAGTGTGGAGGAGTTGCGCCGCGCAGAAGCATTGGGTTGCGATTTCGCGTTGCTGAGTCCGGTGATGGCTACGCAGTCGCATCCGGGTGCGCCGCATCTGGGCTGGGACAATTTTGCGGCAATCGCGGCGGGATCATCCATTCCGGTGTATGCGCTGGGTGGGCTGCAGCATGGCGATATGGAAACTGCCTGGCGCCACGGCGCGCATGGCGTGGCGTTGTTGCGTCAGGCCTGGTGAGGTGGCTCGGAGTAATCCTGCTCGTCTTTGTCTGCCGGCTGTGCCACGCGATATTCCTCGTTGGCCCACTTGCCCAGATCGATCAGCTTGCAGCGCTCGCTGCAGAACGGGCGAAAGCGATTGCGGGCGTCCCACTGATGTTCTTTGCCGCATTGCGGACAGGTCACGACCGGCGGTGAGTTGGGCGGCATGATCAGGACAGGCTGCAGAAGGTCAGGTCGAATGGAACGTCCTGTTCGAACAGGGCAGATTTTGCGGCATAGTTGGCGGCGACGAAGCGGATGTTGATGGCATATTTATTGGCGCTGACTTCGGGTATGCATCCCAACTCCCTTTTCAGGGTTACCCGCAATATTTGCGCGACTCTTCCGCCCTGCATTTGCTGGAACGCGCCCTGTTGCGCAGTGAGGTGCAGCACCTTGCCGTTTTCGCGCAACAACCGAAGGATGATCTTCATTCCGGCGTGGATAGGCAGGAACGGCGCCAGCCAGGTTCGAAGGCTTTCACGCCGCGAGTTGGCATCCTGTTGCTGCCAGTAGTGATAGGAGGGCAGGTCGAACTCGCAGGTGCCCCCCGGCATGACCGAGCGCTGCTTGATGCCCATCAGCCATTCGTTTTCACGAAGCTGCTGGCCGATTTTCCCGGTCATCGCAAATAGATTGGTTGAAGCCAGATCGATCTCAGCAAGGATGGCATCCAGCGCATCTTCAGATATCGCCGGATTGTTATGCAAGCTGGACAAAGCACGTTTCTGGCGTTCCAGCTCTTGCAGCAGTTCGGATTTCAAGTCGGCGCGCGAGGCTACTTCCAGGATCTCAAACAGCGTGATCAGCGCGGCGTGGTGATCCATACCGCTTTCCCTGTCGGAAAAGTGCGCCATGCGCGCAAACAAGTCCTCCAGGCGCATCAGGGTGCGCACCTTTTCATTAAGGGGAAACTCGTAGCTGATCACGCCGATACAGTCCGCTGTGTGGTTGGGGAAAAATCAGTTGCGAACGATATATTGAATAGGTTCATATCGTCAATTGGCGTTTTGCATTTCAGGGCTGGCCAGGTAGCGTTGGTGCAGCGTAGTGACCTGCGCGGACAGTTGATCCATGCCGGCATCATTAAGTATCACATCGTCCGCCAGCTTTAGCCGTTCCGCACGCGGGGTTTGCTGGGCGATGATGGTGCGCACCTCCAATTCGCTCATCCGACTGCGCGCGATAACGCGGGCAGCCTGGGTGTCCTCTGCGCAGTCCACCACCAGTATGCGCTGAACCAGTTGTTGAAAAGCCGGGCTTTGCGGGAGCAAGGGCACGACGATGATGATATAGGGCTGGCCATGTAATTGTTGCAATTGCGTCTTGGCTTGTTCCAGTATCAGGGGGGGCAGTATCTTTTCCAGCTGCTTTTTGGCTGCGGCATCCGAGAAGATCAATCCGCGCATTTTTTCCCGATCCATTGCGCCGCCTGCGGTGAGGTAATCGCTGCCAAAAGCCGAGCGGATCGCCGGGATCGCCGCGCCTTCGGTTTGTGTCAGACGGTGCGCGATCACATCGGTGTCGATGATACCCGCGCCATGCTCTGCGAACAGGCCGGCTACGGTGCTTTTGCCACTGCCTATTCCGCCGGTAAGCCCAATACACAGGGTCATGGCTGGCCTAGTATCAACAGATATTCCCGAGTCAGCGTTTGTCCCCAGAACAGCGCGATCACCCCGCCGCCGGCGAGGTAAGGACCAAACGGGATGGGGATGTTGCGGCCATGCTTTAGTGCAACGATCAGGGTGATGCCGACCACCGCACCAACCAGCGAGGACAGCAGGATGATCAGTGGCAGCATTTGCCAGCCCAGCCACGCACCCATGGCCGCGAGCAGCTTGAAATCACCATAGCCCATGCCCTCCTTGCTGGTGGTGAGCTTGAATAGCCAGTAAACGCACCACAGCGACAGATAACCGATCACCGCCCCCAGCACCGCGCTATCCAAATTGGTAAAGACGCCGAACAGGTTGAACAGCAAGCCTGCCCAGAGCAGCGGTAAAGTGATGTCGTCCGGCAACAGTTGTGTGTCGAAATCAATGGCCGTGAGAGCCAGCAGAGCCCAGACGAACAGCAGTGCGCCAAGCGCAGGCCAGCCGAAACCAAAGTGCCAGGCCGCATAGCCGCACAGAATGCCGCTGACCGCTTCGACGACAGGATAGCGCGGGGAGATGTGCGCACCGCAGCCCCTGCACTTGCCGCGCAGTATCAGATAACTGACGATAGGGATGTTTTCCCATGCGCTGATAGCGTGATTGCAATGTGGACAGGCAGAGCGCGGGACAATGAGATTGTATGGCGCGTGCGATTCAACGCTTGCCACGGCAGCAGGAACATCTGCATCAGGATGATTTTCGCCGGTATCCTGGCGGGAAAGTTCGGCGCATTGTTGCTGCCAGCCCAGTTCCATCATCTTCGGCAAACGATGGATCACCACATTGAGAAAACTGCCGACCATCAGGCCCAATATGGCACACATGCCGGTAAACAGCAGCGGCGAGGATTGGAGAAGCTGGAACAATTCAGTCATGTCGGCCGTTTCAGTGGAGACTAACCCACAGGGTTATGTCGGAACTAAAACTGCCAACCATCAGGCCCAATACGGCGAACGTGCCGGTGAACAGGAGCGGTGAGGATTGAAGAAGCTGGAACAGTTCAGTCATGTTGGCAGTTTCGGAGGACTAACCCGTAGGGTCATGTCGGGACGGATCTGCCGACGATAATCATCAAATCACTTCACCCATCTTGAAGATTGGTAGATACATCGCGATCACCATGCCACCGATCAGCGTGCCCAGCACCACCATGATGACGGGTTCCATCAGGCTGGAGATGGCCGCTACCGCATCATCGACCTCGGCCTCGAAGAAGTCGGCCACTTTGCCGAGCATGGCATCCAGCGAACCGGCTTCTTCGCCGATGGCCACCATTTGCAGCACCATGCTAGGGAATACCTCGGTGTTCTGCATGGCAACTGTCAGGCTGTTACCTGTCGTCACCTCGCGCTGTATGGCTTTGGTGGCATCGAAATACACCGCATTACCGGCTGCACCGGCAACCGAATCAAGCGATTCGACCAAAGGGACGCCGGCGGCAAACATCGTGGCCAACGTACGGGTCCAGCGGGCGATGGTGGCCTTGCGGATCAGTTCGCCAAAAATGGGTAGTTTCAGCAGCAGTCTATCCATCGCAACCTGCATTTTCTTGCTGCGTTTCCAGAAATAGAAGAACGTGTAAAGACCGCCGAAGATCCCGCCAAAAATCAGATACCAATAAGAAACGAAGAAATCGGAGATGGCCATCAGGAACAAGGTGGGCGCAGGCAGATTCGCGCCAAAGCCTTCGAACAGCTCCTTGAACGCAGGGATCACGAAGATCATGATCACGGCGGTGATGATGAACGCTACCACGATGATGGAAACCGGGTAGAACAGGGCAGATTTTATTTTGCTCTTGAGGGCCTGGGTTTTTTCCATATAGGTCGCCAGACGTTCCAGCAAGGCGTCCAGAATACCGGCTGCCTCGCCCGCGCCAATCAGGTTGCAATACAAGTCATTGAAGTACAGCGGATATCTCTTGAATGCCTGCTGCAGGCTGCTGCCGGTCTCCACCTCGGTTTTGATGTCGATCACCAGCCGCGCCACGGACGGATTGCTGTGCCCTTTGCCGACGATATCGAAAGCCTGCAACAGCGGCACGCCAGACTTCATCATCACGGCAAGCTGGCGTGTGAACAGCGTGATGTCTTTCTCGGTGATCGATTTGCCCTTGTTGCGCAGACGTTTTATTTTTACGACATTGATACCCTGGCGGCGCAAATGTGCGGACACACTGGCCTCGCCGGGTGAGCGCATCTCGCCCTTGACCAGTTTGCCGGCTTTGTCCTTCCCTTCCCAGCCATATGTATATTCTTTTGCTTTTTGAGTTTTTGGTGCGACAGCCATAGCGTCTCCCTCTGGTAACTCACTAAATTATTTGCGAGCTAAAGTTGGCGGGCATGATGCCGAGCTTTGCCCATCTTGTAAAGGCATGCTTGCTATTGCCGGTTATTTGGCGATGCCGGAAATATGCGCGCTACCTTCACGATGCGATCCTGGGTCTGGATGATCTCTATCGGATAGCCCGCGATCTTCAGGCTGGTTCCGGTTTCCGGGATGTCCTCGAGATGTTCCAGAATCAGGCCATTCAGTGTTTTGGCTCCATCCAGCGGCAGATGCAGTCCCAATTTGCGATTCAGTTCGCGCAAGCTGCTGCTGCCTTCAAGCAGGAAACTGCCGTCCTCATGGCGAAAAAACTTTCCGGTTTGCGACGGGGATTGCGTCGTGAATTCACCGACAATTTCTTCAAGGATGTTTTCCAGGGTTACCAATCCGAGCAGTTCGCCATACTCATCCACCACCAGGCCCAGCCGCGAGTGACGCTCCTGGAATTGTTGCAGTTGCTTGAGCAGCGGCGTGTCGGAGGGGATGAAATAAGGTTCATGGAGTATCGCGCGCAGTTGGGCAAGATCGAGCGTCGCCTCCTGCAGCAGAGACGGTACACGCTTGAGATGCAGGATGCCGATCACGTTGCTGGGCGTGTCGGCATATACCGGCAGCAGCGTATGGTGGCAAGTGATGATCTGCTGGCGCAATTCGTTTGCGTCCGCGTTGATATCCAGGGCTTCGATCTGGTTGCGAGGAACCATCACGTCGTTCACGGTGATGCGCTCCAGATCGACCAGGTTCAACAGCATCTTCTGGTGCTTGCGCGGCAGGAAATGCTCGGCATCCAATACCAGTCCGCGCAGCTCTTCCAGTGTCACCTTCTGTTTGCTTTGGTCGGTCTGGATCCTGATGCGCAACAGCCACAGAAAGCCTTTTACAATGGTAGTGGCTACCGAGACCACCGGATGAAACAAGGTGATGAGTGGCGTGAGCACATAGCTGGCCGGTAGCGCGACGCGTTCCGGATAAGTGGCCGCGATGATCTTCGGCATGATCTCGCTGAAAACCAGCAGCGCGAAGGTGACAGCCAGCGTGCCGGCCAGAATCGCCCAATCGTTTTGCCCGAACAGGCGCAGGATGATGATATTGGTCACGGCCGCGGAAGCGACATTGAGCAGGGTGTTGCCGAGCAGGATGGAGCCGAGCAACTTATCCACCTTGCCGAGTAAACGGTTGACCAGTTTGGCGCTGCGATTGCCTTTGCGAACCAGGGTGTTCAGGCGGTAGCGGTTGATCGCCATCATGCTTGTTTCGGAGCCGGAAAAGAACGCGCTGCAAACAATCAGCAGCAACAGGATGCCATACAAAGCGCCTAAGGAGATGTCGTCCAAAGTGATGCCCTAGTTATTTTGACGCTGGGTCGTGTTGACGATGAGAATAGTGTGCGAGTGGTGCGCGGGTGTCAAGCGGCGCGCCGGTTGCTCAAAACCATCAACAGTACTCCGGCAATCACCATCGGCAGGCTCAACCATTGTCCCATGCTCATACCCAAAGACAGCAGCCCAAGAAAATCATCCGGCTCACGTGTGAATTCAACAAGAAAACGGAAACTGCCGTAGCCGATCAGGAACAAGCCTGATACTGCGCCAACCGGATGCGGCTTGCGGGCATACAGCCAGAGTAGCGCGAACAGCAAAAGACCCTCTAGTGCAAATTCGTACAGTTGCGATGGATGGCGCGGCAGGCTGTCCACCTTGGGGAAGACCATCGCCCATGGAAGGTCGGCGGGGCGTCCCCACAATTCGCCGTTGATGAAATTGCCGAGCCGCCCGAACGCCAGGCCGGGCGGAACCAGCGGGGCGATAAAGTCGGTGATCTGCAGCCAGCGCAGATTCTGTTTGTGCGCCAGCCAGGCCATCGCGACCAGCACGCCGAGAAAGCCGCCGTGGAACGACATCCCGCCCTGCCATACCGCGAAGATCTCCAGCGGATGCGCGGAGTAGTACGCGGCTTTGTAAAACAGCACATAACCCAGGCGTCCGCCGAGTATCACCCCGAGCACACCGTAGAACAACAGGTCGTCAAGCAGTTTGGAATTCAGCTGTGTATCGTTCAACTTGGTGATGCGTTTGCGCCCCAGCCACAGAAAGGTCAGGAATCCTGCAAGGTACATCAGGCCGTACCAATGAACGGCAAGCGGACCAAGGTGAATGGCGACAGGATCGAATTGCGGATGAACGAGCATGGTGGAATCGGGTAATATTACAGGCCTGATTATACTGCTTACTCTTTTCAACAGAGACATCATGCCCCAATATCGTTCCCGCACTTCCACGCATGGACGCAACATGGCCGGCGCACGCTCATTGTGGCGCGCTACCGGCATGACGGACGGCGACTTCGGCAAGCCCATCATCGCAATCGCCAACTCATTTACCCAGTTCGTACCCGGCCACGTCCATCTCAAGGATCTGGGGCAGATGGTGGCGCGCGAGATCGAGAGGGCGGGCGGAGTCGCCAAGGAGTTCGACACCATCGCGGTGGACGACGGCATCGCGATGGGGCACGACGGCATGCTGTACTCGCTGCCCTCGCGCGACCTGATCGCCGATTCGGTGGAATACATGGTCAACGCGCATTGCGCCGATGCACTGGTGTGCATCTCCAATTGCGACAAGATCACGCCGGGTATGCTGATGGCGGCGATGCGTTTGAATGTCCCGGTGGTGTTCGTTTCCGGCGGGCCGATGGAGGCGGGCAAGGTCAACTGGCAGGGCAAGGTGAAAGGACTAGACCTGGTCGATGCGATGGTCGCTGCCGCCGATAGTCGTGTGAGCGATGCAGAAGTCGATGCCATCGAACGTTCCGCCTGCCCGACCTGCGGTTCCTGCTCCGGCATGTTCACCGCGAACTCGATGAACTGCCTGACCGAGGCACTGGGCTTGTCGCTGCCCGGCAACGGTTCGCTGGTGGCGACGCATGCCGAACGCAAGCAGTTGTTCCTGCGCGCGGGGCGGTTGGTCGTCGAATTGTGCAAACGCTATTACGAGCAGGACGATGTTTCCGTGTTGCCGCGCAACATTGCAAACTTCGACGCATTCGAGAACGCGATGACGCTGGACATCGCGATGGGCGGGTCGACCAACACGGTGCTGCACCTGCTGGCCATCGCGCACGAAGCAGAAGTGGATTTCACGATGAAGGACATGGACAGGCTGTCGCGCCATGTGCCGACGCTTTGCAAGGTTGCGCCTTCGTCGGAATATCATCTCGAGGACGTACACCGCGCGGGCGGCATTGCGGCGATCCTCGGAGAACTGGATCGCGCTGGATTGTTGCACGGCGAAGTTGGCACGGTGCACAGCAAGACCTTGCGCGATGGACTCAAGCAATGGGACATCAAACAGACCAGCGATGAAACGGTGCAAGAATTCTTCCGCGCCGCTCCCGGCGGCATCAGCACCACCATGGCGTTCTCGCAGTCCGTGCACTATCCCGAACTGGATACGGATCGCGCCACGGGTTGCATCCGCGACAAGGCGCATGCCTATTCGCTGGACGGCGGATTGGCGGTGTTGCTCGGCAATATCGCGCTGGACGGCTGCATCGTGAAAACCGCAGGCGTGGACGAAAGCATTTTGAAATTCAGTGGCAGGGCGCGCGTGTTCGAGAGCCAGGATGCAGCGGTGACCGGCATCCTTGCCGACCAGATCGTCGCGGGTGATGTGGTGGTGATCCGTTATGAAGGTCCGAGGGGCGGGCCGGGCATGCAGGAGATGCTGTACCCCACCAGCTACCTGAAATCCAAGGGCATGGGCAAAGTGTGTGCGTTGCTCACCGACGGACGTTTCTCGGGCGGTACCTCCGGCCTCTCAATCGGCCATGTCTCGCCGGAAGCGGCAAGCGGCGGGGCGATCGCGCTGGTAGAGGAAGGTGACTGCATCGAGATTGATATCCCGAACCGCAGCATCAACCTGACAATCTCCGATGCCGAGCTGGCGCGACGCCGTGCCGTGATGGAAGCAAAGGGCAAGCAGGCGTGGAAGCCCGCAACGGAACGGCAGCGTAAAGTATCGGTCGCTTTGCGGGCCTACGCTGCAATGGTCACTTCGGCTGACAAGGGCGCGGTGCGCGACGTCGCTCGAATCGAATAGGAATATCAAACAGGCCAATTGAATAGACAAATCGAACTGCAACCATAAGGAAGATAATCATGACCACAGCACAACAACTGAACACACAATTCGGCATCAGGGGGCAATTGAGCTTTCGTGACGATGCCAGCGGCCTGATCGTCGCGGAGATCGGCAATGCACAAGCGACAGCGTCGCTCTGTTTGCAGGGCGCGCATCTGATGACCTGGCAGCCCAGGAGTCAGAAAGTGCCGGTGGTGTGGCTGTCGCGCGACGCAAAACTGGCGGCGGGCAAGTCGATACGCGGCGGCGCGCCGGTATGCTGGCCATGGTTCGGCGCGCATGCCTCCGAAGCCGCCTTTCCGGGACATGGCTACGCGCGCACAGTGCCGTGGCGCATGGTCGAATCCGGCAGCGAATCCAATGGCGCCACGCGTTTGACGCTGCGGCTGGAAGAAAGCGAGAAAACGCGTGTGCAGTGGCCGCATGCCTGCACGCTTAACTTGACAGTCATTGTTGGTGAGACGCTGCGCATGGAGTTGATCACCGAGAATACCGGTGCGACCGATTTCGTGATTGGCGAAGCCCTGCATACATATTTTCAAATCGGCGACATCGGCGCGGTGCGCGTGACGGGACTGGATGGCTGCGAGTATTGGGACAAGGTCGGTGGCTCCACGCTCAGGAAACAATCCGGTGCGATCGGCTTCTCGGGAGAGACTGACCGCGTGTACATCAACACCGCCGCTGAATGCGTGATCGAGGACGATAAGTTGAAGCGCTACATTCATGTCGCCAAGTCCGGCAGTCTTTCCACGGTGGTGTGGACGCCGTGGACTGAAAAGGCCGGCAAGATGGGTGACATGGGCCAGCCGGACGGCTGGCGCGAAATGCTGTGTGTGGAATCGGCTAACGCGATTGAAAATGTGGTTAGGGTTGTGGCGGGAACCCGGCATACACTGATCGTCGAATACCGTGCCGAGCAGATTTAACGGTTCACCTGGAGCATGCTCAGCAAACTTGAAGCAAGAGTAGTTCTTGGCAAGGACGTTGCCCTGTCGTGTCCGGTTGCAGCTTGATAGCACCATCAAGCAAGGCACCCACTCAAGCTGTACTCCGGAGTAACCGGAGGAGTTGGTGTTATTTCTGAGCATCAGTCGAAAGTGACCAGGTTAGCTGTGCGCTTGCCTTACATTGCGGACAATCACGCCGAAAAGGCTGGCCGGAGAAGTTGACTAGATTGTATGGTTGGCAAAGTGGATGGAGTTGATTAAAATTGTGGCCGGAGGAAAAACCTTCGCATGAGTTTCAGGGTATTTTAATCATTAAAATCGGAGAAAAGTAATGAAATCAATCGTAGTTAGCATGATCGCAGCAGCAGGTTTGATGGTCGCAGGCAGCGCATTCGCAGCAGACATGCCAGAACTGGCAAAGAAGATGAACTGCACCGCTTGCCACGCAATTGACAAGAAGGTGGTTGGCCCGGGTTGGCAAGATGTTGCCAACAAGTACAAGGGTGACGCATCTGCAGCAGAAAAGCTGCAAGTCAAGGTTTCCAAGGGTGGTTCCGGTGCATGGGGCACAATGCCTATGCCTGCTAACGACGCAGCCGGCACCAAGCAAGCCGAGATTAAGGAACTGGTTTCTTTCATCCTGGGTCTGGCAAAGTAAGTCTGTCTCGAACTTATCGAGCTTCAGGAGCGATCCTGTAAAAAGCCGGCGCAAGCCGGCTTTTTTGTTGCCTGTGACTCGTCCTGAAATAAGTTGACACTTTTTGCGATGACGAAAGGAGTGTCAAATGAAATCAGGGGAAAGAAGGAGTCAACGGGACTACACGCTGG
>Ga0209253_10005971_pt1 | contig 10543 bp, 10 predicted proteins | sample FrelakmetBRP12BR_FD_187145 | JGI IMG/M metagenome (GOLD analysis project Ga0209253, IMG submission 187145) | Freshwater lake sediment microbial communities from the University of Notre Dame, USA, for methane emissions studies - BRP12 BR (SPAdes)... | ecosystem: Environmental > Aquatic >... | reverse complement strand
CTGCAGATCCCCTCCCGGAGCACGCCCCGGATCCAGGAGGCCCACATCGCGGTCGGGCACATCCTGTGCGACCTGACCGACACGATCCTGTTCAAGGACGTCGGCAAACGGTGAGCCGCCCGCTCGATTTCTCGCGCCTCCGTCGAACCTCCCTGTACTCCCGGAAGAGCAAGGTGTCGTTCCGCGGCTTCGGCGTCCCGCCCCGGCCCGGCATGTCGTTCGCGCGGTTCCTCGACGGCCTGCCGGATTACCTCGCCGCGAGGGATTTCCGCGCCGTGGTCGACGCGATCGTGCGGGCCCGCCGGCGCGGCGCCCCGGTGCTCCTCGGGATCGGCGCGCACTTCATCAAGGTGGGGCTCTCCCCGCTCCTCCTTCAGGCGATCCGGGACGGCGTCTTCACCGCCGTGGCGATGAACGGCGCGGGGGTGATCCACGACGTGGAGCTGGCGCTTGCGGGGGAGACCTCCGAGGACGTGGCGAAGCTCCTGCCGGACGGGTCGTTCGGCATGGCGCGGGAGACGGCGCAGTTCGTTCACGCCGCGCTGGCGGAGGGCGTTCCCTCGGGGCTGGGGTTCGGCGCCGCCGTGGGGAAGGCGATCGCCGTATCGAAGGCGCGCTACCGGAGAAAAAGCCTCCTCGGGGAGGCGTACCGGCTCGGCGTGCCCGTGACGGTCCACGTCGCCGTGGGGGCCGACATCGTCCACATGCACCCCGAGGCCGACGGTGCGATGATCGGGGAAGGGTCGCTGCGGGATTTCCGGACGTTCTGCTCCCTCGTCGCGGAGCTGTCGGGGGGCGCCTACGTGAACGTCGGGTCGGCGGTCATCCTCCCCGAAGTCTTCCTCAAGGCGGTCTCCGTGGCGCGGAATCTCGGGCACCCCCTGTCCCGGATCACGACCGTCAACATGGATTTCGTGCGGCAGTACCGCCCGGACGTCAACGTGGTGACCCGCCCCACGCAAGGCGGGGGGAAAGGGTACCACCTGATCGGCCCGCACGAAATCCTCTTCCCCCTCCTGATGGCGGCCATCGCCGAGCGGCGCGGCTAAGCGCCCCATTACATAAATGCGGTAACGTATCAAGTTGCTCCCGACGTCCATGTCTCCGCTGTGTTCCAGACGCCGCCCCACGGGGTACCCCCGCTGAAGCAATACCAGGGGGCACTGCGAGGAACCCCCTGCTGCGCCCTGCGTCCACGGCCCCGGAGGCGCCGCGGAGCGGGATACCCCTTCCGAGCGGGCGTGAGTTTTCGCCGGCCGCTCCCGCGCATCCCTGCGCCCGCGGCACTTGGCCATCCATGGCCTTCGGAGCCGGTGCGGGAGGCGAAAACGACCGCCAGCGCAGGCCGCCAGGGATGGCGGACGGAGCGGTAGCGAGGGAGGGAGTATCACGCGGAGAGAGAGGCGCCTCCGGGTGATATGTACCCGTAATCGCGAAATGGAGCACAAAGCTCCTCAGAGCGTCGTTTCCTCCCCCGGTGCGAGGACGATCGGGCGCGTTCCCGGCGAGACGATCGCGAGCTCCGCGACGAACCGGTCCGCGTTCTGCTCGAGGATCGGGAACGTTCCGTAGTGCATCGGGACGACCGCCTTCGCCTTGAGGAGAGCGCACGCCTTCGCCGCCTGCCGGTAGTCCATCGTGAACACGGACCCGATCGGCAGCATCGCGACGTCGATCGCGTGCAGTTCGCCGATGAGCGCCATCCCCGCGAAGATCCCCGTGTCCCCGGAGTGGTAGATCGTGAGGCCAGACGCGGTTTTCAGGACGTAGCCGACGGGAGCTCCCAGCGCGCACGAGTGGCGCGCCTCGGTCATCGTGATCTCGAACCCCCTGGCGGATACCGTACCGCCCACGTTCATCCCGCCCCCTCCGTGGAGGAGCTGCCCTTCCGGGACGCCTTTCGCCTTCAGGTCCCCCGCCAGCTCGAAGATCGCGACGACGAGGGCCCCCGTCTTCTTCGCCAGGGGCACCGCGTCCCCGGCATGGTCGAAGTGGTCGTGCGTGAGGAGGATCAGGTCCGCCTTCGGCGCGGTGTCCGCCCCACCCGGCGCCACCGGGTTCCCCTCGAACCACGGATCGATGAGCGCCGTCTTCCCGTCGGTGATGGAAAAGCCGGAATGCCCGAACCAACGAATCCGCACCGATGCCATGGCCGCCCTCCTTCGCGCGATGATAATTAGCCAAATGCCCCATTTCATAAATACGGCAACGAATCCAAAGAGCGATCCCGGAAGGCGCACGCTACGGAAGGGTCCGGCGGAGTCGCCGCAGGGGGAGTCCCTTGGGCACAGCGCCTCCCGTGCTGTCTTCCCGATACGTTACCGTATTTATCAAAGGGAGCACAAAGTCTTATATATCGGTACGGCGCCCGTGATAAAAAGGGGGCAGCATGGCGACGAACGGCATCGGTACATTTCGTCCCTTCCGTGTGGTGGTCCCCAACCGCGTGGACCTTGCGGGGGGGACCCTGGACATCTTCCCCCTCTACCTCCTGATCGAGGGCGCGATGACGGTGAACGCCGCCGTCGCGGTGCGCAGCGAGGTCGTGGTGCGCCCGTTCCGGCGCGGCGCGGCAAGGTTGTACTCGGGAAATTACCGCAGGACGGTCACCGCCGCCGACACCCACGGTTTCCCCCTCGGTGGAAAGCTGGGTCTCCTCTCCCGCGCCCTCCGCTATTTTCCGGCGCGTTCGGGCGTCGAGATCCGCGTGGTCAACGAAGCCCCGGTCGGCTCCGGGATCGGGGCGTCGTCCGCCCTGCTGGTCGCGCTGATGCTGGGGGCGGGAAGGCTGACGGCGGGGCCCCGGCCCCGCCGGGAGGAGATCGCCCGGGCGGCGATGGAGATCGAGGCGGCCCACCTGAGGAGCTTGACCGGACGACAGGACCACCTGGCGGCGCTCCGCGGCGGTATCCAGGGGATCCGTTTTCTTCCGGGGCGCGTCGATGCGGACCGGCTTCCGCCCGGAGGGCGCGCGGGGAAGATGCTGCGGGAGCACGCGTTCCTCGCCCACACGGGGATCGCGCACCACTCCTCGGACGTGAACTGGCGAATGATCCGCGGGGCGATCGACGGCGACGGCGTGGTCCTCCGGAAGTTCGGGGGGATCGCCGCGGCGGCGCGGGAGGCGTGGGAGGCGGTGTCCGCGGCGGATCCGGGGAGGACGGGGGCGGCGATCGCGGCGGAGTGGTCGATCCGCAAGACGCTGGCTCCCGGCGTGTCCACGCCGGGGGTGGAGGCGTTGATGTCCGGCCGCCGCTTCCGGCGCCGGGTGGCCGGCGCGAAGCTGTGCGGCGCGGGCGGGGGAGGGATGCTCTTCGGCCTGCTCCGGGACCCGGACGGCCGTGAAGCGCTGGAAGCCCTCCTTTCGGAAGCCGGGATGACGGTCCTCCCGTTCCGGCTCTCCGGCGGCGCGCGGATCGAGGAGATCCGGGATGGCGCCTGAGGGGATGACCTGGGACGTCGCCGTCGTCGGCGCGGGTCCGGCGGGACTGTTCGTCGCCCGGACGCTCGCCGGAAAACTCTCGGTTCTCGTCCTCGACGAGAAGGGGCGCACCGGCGGGGCGGGCGCGATGACCGACGGGAAGCTGAACCTCTCTCCCCACATCGGCCTTGATCTCTCGGAGCTGCAGATGACCGAGGAGGAGGCGTGCGCCCGCATCGCCGCCGTCGATGACGCTTTCGTCGCGCACGGCGCGGACCCGACGGTGTACGGCGAGGACCGGGAGCGGATCGACGCATGGCTCGACCGGGTCTCCTGGGTCCGGCGGAAGACTCCGAAGGGGGAGTGGGACATCACCCTCCTGCCGGCGCGACAGCGCCATATGGGGACGGATCTCGCCCACCGCGTGGTCGCCCGGATGACGGAGTCGATCGCCTCGGCCGGTGCACGGTTCATGCTGAAGACGCGCGTCGACGGGATCTCCCTGCGCCCGGGCGGCTCCTTCGCCCTGCGGACATCGCGGGAGGAGGTCCTCGCCCGGTACATCGTCGCCGCGCCGGGGCGGGACGGCGCCTACTGGTTCCGCGAGGCGGCCCGGCGGCTCGGGGTCACCACCCGCTACGGCTCCATCGACATCGGCTGCAGGGTGGAGGTGGCGTCCCCCGTCTACGACGAAATCACCCGGGTCCTGTACGACCCGAAATTCCTCTTCGTCACCCCCACCCACGGAGACCGGACGCGGACCTTCTGCACCAACCCGGGGGGGCGGGTCCGCGCGGAGATGCGGAACGGGTTCCGGCTGGTGAACGGCGACGCGCTGAAAACCGTCAAGACGGCGAACACGAACTTCGCCATCCTGAATACCGTATCGATGACGGAGCCGGTCCAGGACACCACGGAGATGGGGCGGAAGGTGGCCGAGTTCGCCAATTTCTGGGGAGGAGGGGAAAGCCTGGTCGTTCAGCGTCTGGGCGACCTGATGCAGGGGCGCCGATCGCGGGGGGAAACGTTCCACTCGGCCGCCCTCGGCTACGACAAGATGACGCCGACGCTGCCTCCCGGCCCGGGGGTGACGCCGGGGGACGTTTCCTTCGCCTACCCCGGAAGGATCGTCGACAACCTCCGGGAGACCCTGACGCAGTTGTCCCGGGTGATCCCGGGGGTGGCGCACCCCTCCACCGCGATCTACGTCCCCGAGATCAAGTTCTACGACACGAAGTACGGAACCGACCGGTACCTCGAAACGAACGTCCCGAACCTGTTCGTCGCGGGGGACGGCGTGGGAAAATCCCGCGGGATCGTCGGCGCCGCCCTCAACGGCGTGCTCGTCGCGGAGGGGATCCTCAGGAAGGAAGGGAAAAGATAGCGGTCGAGGGACACCCCTTGGTGGTTGGTGGCTTCACGGAAGGATGAACTTCGAGGGGTCGAGGATCTCGAACCCCTCCTCCTCGATCGCCTTCCGGATCGGCCCGATGTTGATCGTGGCGACGCGGAAGAAGTTCGCCCGTTTCCCCTCTTCCACATGGCGGGTGGACAGGACGCTCGTGATGTTCACGTGGAAGGAACCGATGATCGCGGCCACCTGGGCGAGCGTGCCGGGCCGGTCGGGGACGACGACCTCGATGCGGGAGGAAACCTCGCCCACGCCGAGGACTTCGATGAACGCCTCCAGCACGTCGGTCCGGGTGATGATCCCCACGACTTTCCCCGCGGCGTCCACCACCGGCAAGGCGTTCACCCGGAAGTCGTGCAGCAGGACGATCGCGTCCTCCAGCGTGTCGGTGAGCGTGGCGGTGACGACCTTTCGGGTCATCACCCGCTCCACGGGGGTGTTCTTCATGAACTTCTCCGCCTCCTCGGCGGTGAAGCCGGGGATCAGGCCGGCGGGGAGCACCGCGGCCCGGATGTCGCGGTCGGACACGATCCCGAGCAGGGTGCCGTCCCCGGAGACCACCGGGACCTGACGGATGTGGTGCCCCCGCATCCGCCCCTGCGCCTCGAGGAGGGATGCGGACGGCGGCACCGTCTCGATCGTTTTCTTCATTCTGCGTGCGACGAACATTCGGTCATCCTCCGTGGGCCGGGCTCACTCGTCGAGGAGCTCCCGGACATGGGTTTCGATGCAGGACGTGAGCGACGAGGTTTCATATCCCCCCTCGAGGATCGAGACGACCTTTCCCCCGCAGAACCGGTCGGCCAGCCCGGTCAGGTGGCGGGTCATGAAGCGGAACCCCTCCTCCGAGAGCTGGATGTCCGCCAGCGGGTCGTCGCGGTGGGCGTCGAAGCCCGCCGAGACGAGGATGATCTCCGGACGGAACCGCTCCACGGCCGGCTCGAGCATCTGCTCGAAGGCCGTCCGGTACTCGGCGTCCCCCGCGCCCGGGGCCATCGGGGCGTTGAGCGTCGTGCCTTCCCCCTTCCCCTTCCCGATCTCCCACCGGCGCCCCGTGCCGGGGTAGAGGAAGGTGGGGTGCTCGTGGATGCTGAAATAGAAGATCGTCGGGTCCTCGAGAAAGATGTTCTGCGTGCCGTTGCCGTGGTGGACGTCCCAGTCGACGATGAGCACCTTCCCCACTCCGTGTCTCGCCTGCAGGTACCGGGCCGCGACGGCCGCGTTGTTGAGGAGGCAGAACCCCATCCCCACGTCCCGTCCCGCGTGGTGCCCCGGCGGCCGGACGGCGCAGAAGGCGCGGTCGGCGGTCCCTTCCGCCACCGCCTTCGCCCCCGCGATGGCGCCTCCCGCCGACAGCAGCGCGATGTTGAAGGAGTGCCGGTTGAGGTAGGTGTCTTCCGAGTCGAGGGTGAGGTCGCCGCGCCGGCACGCGACCTCGAGTTTGTCCAGGTACTCCTGGCCGTGGACGGAGAGGACATCCGCCTCTTCCGGATAGTCGGGCGTCACGGGGACCATCCGGTCGATCAGGCCGGCCCCCGCGAGATGATCGGTGATGGCGACCAGGCGCTCCGGGGACTCGGGGTGCTCGAACGGCGGGGTGTGGAGGAGGTAGTCGGGGTGGTAGATCCAGGCCACTCGCCTCATGAGCGCTCCGTACGCACCCCTGAAGTATACCAGATCCCCTTTAGCGGAACGTAGTGATCTCCGACGCCGGCTTGCGCGGCGGCTTCGGGGGAGCCGCGTCCGGTTTCCCCACGGCGACGATCGCCAGCAGTTCTTCGGGATGCCGGACGGAGAGCGCCGATTCGAGTTCCTGCTTCGCGATCAGCGGACCGGTCATCCAGCAGGTGCCGTACCCCAGCGCGCAGGCCGCGAGGATGAACTGGGTGATCCCGGCGGAGATCCCCTGAAGCCCCGGGTTCACCTGGAAGCGGCGCGCCTTGTACCGCTCGGGGTCCTTCTCCCGGAGCGTCCTGTCCGTCGCCGATTCATAGGGGGCGCCGACCACGCAAACCGCCGCGGGGGCGAAGGCGAACAGGTTGTGGTAGGTCGCCTTCTCCCCGGAGACCTCGTTCCCGGTGACGCGCGAGACGATCTCGTCGACGATACCCCGCATCCGCGCGAGCGTCTCCCGGTCCTGGACGGCGATGAAACGGAAGTTCTGCGAATTTCCCGCCGTGGGCGCCCACGAGGCGGCCTCCGCCATCCGCAGGATATGTTCCTTCGGGACCGGATCCTTCCGGAACTTCCGGATGCTCTGGCGGCCCTTCATCGTCTCGAAGACGTCCATGCGATTCCTCCTGTCGGCCGGGAGTCCTACTCCGCCGTCGACCGCGCCGCCGGTTCTTCCTTCCTCTCCAGCTTCTTCCGGATTTCCGCGAGTTCCCTCTCGAGGTCCGCCGATTGCCTCTTCTCCCGGACGAGCTCCTCTCCGCACGCATCGACGCGGGAGGAAAGCTCCTGCATGCGCTTGCCGGTCTCCTTCTCTTTCCCCAGCAGCTCGTCGATGAACTGCTCCCGGGTGACCCGGCTCCCTTCGGACGCATTCCGGAGGGCGTCGAGCTCCCCGCCCATCCTCTTCAGGGACTCCTCGATTTCACGGTTTCGCGCGGCGAGGGCTTCCCCGGCAGCCTTCTCCGCGGAGACCTGCTTCGAGAGAGTCTCGACCTCGCCGGCCAGCTTCGACTTTTCCCGGTTCAACGAGGCGTACGCATCCCGGAGGGACTCGACCTCCCGGACCTTCCCGTCGTAGGTCGACGTGGTTACGATGCAGCCCGAACACGAAAGGAGCGCGGCGGCGGCAAGCGTGATCACGATGCGATGCGACAACGGCGGTTCTCCATGGAGGTCTCTACCCGCAATGGGCAAGAATCATTTTACTTTCAGGCACATTTTTAATAAAGTTGAAAATAAACATGAGGGAAACGTCCCGTGCCGCCGATCCCCGGTGATCTCTTCGAGAAATATCTTGCGCTCGGCTACATCGCTCCCGACGACCTGAAGGAGATCAAGGAACGTTCGGCGGCCCGGGGAATCCCCGTTCCCGAAGCCGTCCTCCTTGCCGACCGGTTGCACCCCGACGCACGCGCCTGGATCCTCTCGGAATCGCTCGGGATCCCGTTTCTCGAGGTCGAGCCCGGCTCCGTTCCCCTCGCGCTTTCGGATCTCATTCCCGAAGCGTTGGCCCGGGAGAACCGGGTCGTGCCGATCTCCCGGGAAGGGGACCGCCTGATGGTGGCCGCGGCCGACCCGTTCCGCCACGGCACGTTCGCGGCCATCGAGGAGATGACGGGACTCTCCCTGCGCCTGGTGGTGTGCCCCGAGAGGGCGATCGGGGGGATCCTTGAGCGCCTCTATCCGGATCCGACCGGCCTCGCCCCGTCCGACCTCGGGGAAGGGGCGATTTCCCGCGAGGAAGCGGAGGAGTGGCTCTCCGCGGGGGGGGCGAAGCGCGTCTGCGCGCAGGCCCTCCTCCACGCGGCGTCCCGCGGGATGTCCGGGGTCCGGATGTACCCCGCCGGGCGGGACGTGTTGATCGAGGGCCGCTCGGGGGAGAAGTCCGTGCGTCTTCTCTCCTTCCCCCTCCGGTCCCGGAATCCGCTCTTCCAGGCGTTCCGGGAACTGGCGGGGGTCCCCGTCGGGTCGGATCCTCCGCCCGAGACGGTCTTCCACCTCGAGTCCGACGCCGGCGTCGTCGCCTTCCAGGCGAGTTTCCTGCGGGGTCTCTCCGGGCCCGAGGCGATCGTAAAGATTCTCCCCGACCTCCGGTCGAGGATCTCCCTCGACTCCGTCGGCTTCAACCCCGCCCAGTTCGAGATCACGGAAAAGCTCCTGCGGAAGGGGAACGGGCTCTTCCTCGTGTCGTCCCCCGGGCCCGAAGGGATCGCCACGACCCTGTTCGCCATGGTGCGGGAGGGGTATCGGCCCGGCCTTCGCGCCGTCACCGTCGAGGAGCGGCACCGGTACAGGAACGAGGGGTATATCCAGCTCGACCGGCATCAGGCGGAGGAGCGTTTTTCCGGCGATTGGTCCCGGCTGGCGGAGTGCCTCGAACCCGACATCCTGATGATCGAACATCTGCCCGATCCGGCGCTCCTCGTGGACCTGCTTCACCTCGCACAGGCCGGGACCCTTGTCCTTTGCGGCATCCGCAGGTTCAACTTCGACCGCGCGCTCCGCACGCTGCTCTCCCTCGACGTGGACCCGTTCATCCTTGCGCACGTCATGAGGCTGGTCCTGCACCAGCGGCTGGTGAAATTGCTCTGCATGGAATGCCGCCGCCCGGTCCCCGCGAGGCCCTCCTTGAGGATGGTGGGAGAACGGTACAGGGGGGAAATGGAGCGGATCGTCGCGGACGCCGCCTTCTATCTTCCCTCCGGGTGCTCGAAGTGCCGCGGCACGGGCTACTTCGGCCGGGTGGCGCTCATCGAACTGATCCCTTTCACCCCGGGGGTGCAGAACCTCGTCGCGTCGGAGGGGACGCTCGAGGAGAAGCTTTCGCGGCTCATGGACGAGGATTTCTACTCCGCCGTGCAGTCGGTGCAGGAGATGCTGCGCCGGGGGATGGTAACATACGAGGACGTGGCGCCGTTCTTCCGCTGAGGGCGCCGACCCGGAAGCCCGTCGTGGCGTTCCGGGGTCCATCCACCAGGGAGGTCGTGCGATGCGGTTGGTCAAGCCGGGGGTGTGTTGGTGCGTTCTTCCGGTCGCGGCGATGCTGCTCCTCCTCGCCGGGGGCGCGGATCCCGCCTCGGGAAAGAGTGCGGAAAATCCCCATGGGCGGAAGGACGCGCGGGTGTGCGTGCATTGCCACGTGGGAGTCCCCGCCGAGGGGAGCTCTCCGCGCAAGGAGAACAACTTCCGGCACGGGGGGGACATCGTGGCGGTATGCTCCTCCTGCCACGCCGGGTACCGCCACATGCACCCGGTCAAGATCGCCGTGTCGCCGGACATGAAGTCCCCCGAAGATCTTCCGCTGGACAAGGAGGGGAAGATCACCTGCATCACCTGCCACGATGTGATGGAGGGGCACGGCGTGGTCCGCACGCGCCGGATGGTGGGGAAGGCCCTCTGCCTGAACTGCCACGTCGACACCGACCTCCTGGCCGAGGTTATCTGGTTTCCCCCCCGGCTGAAGCGGGGAGAGAAGGGGCGGCTCGAAGTCAAGGTGGTCGAGTTCCGCATTCCCCGGAAGAAGTCCTCCCTGGGCGACACCATGCTGCTCTACTACTACGCCAAGGGTCCCTCCGGCGGAGAGATCATCTTCGGGACGAACGTCCTCCATGACGACGGCACCCACGGAGACCGGGTGGCCCACGATTCGGTCTACACGCTCACCGAGATCGCGTCGGGAATCGAGAAGAAGAAACGCCTGGTCTATACGGGATGGGTTCTGGACAACATCGGGCGGCGCAGCAACACCGTCACCCTGGCGGTCGAATACCAGTAATCGTCGGGACGGGGGGAAGGGTGCGATGAAAGAGACGACGCTTCACCGGATGTTCCTGAACCGGATCGCCGAGGGGGGAGACTCGGTCCGGTACATGGTCCCGGGCGACCACGGCTACACGCCGGTGACGTACCGGCAGGTCGGCGACGCGGCGCGGGAGATCGGTCTCGGGCTGATGGCGCTCGGGCTGTCGCGGGGGGACCGCGTGGCGATCCTCTCGACGACGCGCCTGGAATGGTGTCTTGCGGAGATCGGGTCGACC
>Ga0209253_10005970_pt1 | contig 10544 bp, 8 predicted proteins | sample FrelakmetBRP12BR_FD_187145 | JGI IMG/M metagenome (GOLD analysis project Ga0209253, IMG submission 187145) | Freshwater lake sediment microbial communities from the University of Notre Dame, USA, for methane emissions studies - BRP12 BR (SPAdes)... | ecosystem: Environmental > Aquatic >... | reverse complement strand
GCCGCACGCCCATCTGCTCGGCGATCGACATGAAGAGGTTGTTGAACACCTCGAGCATCACCGGGTCGACGTCGGTTCCGATCGCCTGGCGCTTCGGACGCGGCCGGACGCGCGCCAGCACGAGGTGGTCGAGTTCGGTGACGCGCGCCTGCCAGCCGGGTTCGACCACCGTGGTCGCGTTCGCCTCGGCGATGATCGCCGGCCCGTCGATGGCGTCCCCCGGGCGCGTGTCGTCGCGGCGGAACACCGGCGTGTCGTGCGATGCGTCCTCGCTGAACATGCGCACCCGCGCGGCGGGCGCGAGCGCGCCCCGCCGCGGCGGGCGCTGCGCGGGACGCTCGGCCGTCGCGTCGCCGCCCCCGATCGCTTCCACCGACGCCGCCTCGATCACCAGCGACCGCCCTTCCATCAGGAACGAGTAGCGCTTCAGGTACTCCGCATCGAAGGCGCCCTGCATTTCCTCCACCGTGCCGGCCGCAACGATCAGCGCCGTGTCGGTGCCCTCGTAGCGCAGGTGCGCGCGCCGCACCACGCGGATACGGTCCGGCGCGACGCCCTGCGACCGCAGGTCCTGGATGGCGTCGGCGCCGAGCCGGTCGAGCGTGGCGCCGAGCGCGTCCATCGCGTCGGCGGCGAGACGCCTCTCGACCGATTCCTCGCGCATCGCCGTCTGGTCCGCGAGACCCATGCCATAGGCGGACAGCACGCCGGCGAGTGGGTGGGCGAAGATCCGCGTCATGCCGAGCGCGTCGGCGACCCGGCACGCGTGCTGGCCGCCGGCGCCGCCGAACACGGACAAGGTGTACCGGGTGACGTCGTGCCCGCGCTGCACCGAGATGCGCTTGATCGCCTCGGCCATGTTGCCGACGGCGATGTCGATGTAGCCCTCGGCCACCTGCTCGGGCGAGAGGTCGCGCCCGGTTTCGCTGCGGATCCGCGCGGCGAGTTCGGCGAAGCGCCCGCGCACGACCTCGGCATCGAGCGCCTGTTCGCCGCGCGGCCCGAACACGTGCGGGAAGAACGCCGGCTGGATCTTGCCGACCATGACATTGCAGTCGGTGACCGCCAGCGGCCCGCCGCGCCGGTAGCAGGCCGGCCCCGGGTTCGCGCCCGCCGAGTCAGGCCCCACGCGCAGCCGCGCCCCGTCGAAGTGCAGGATCGAGCCGCCGCCGGCAGCGACGGTGTGGATGCTCATCATCGGCGCGCGCATCCGCACTCCGGCGACCTGCGTCTCGAACGCGCGCTCGCAGTCGCTGACGTCGCGCCCCGCGAAGTGCGACACGTCGGTCGACGTGCCGCCCATGTCAAATCCGATCACGCGGTCGAAGCCGGCCGCGAGGCTGGTCCGCACCATGCCCACGATGCCGCCCGCCGGGCCGGACAGGATCGAGTCCTTGCCCTGGAAGCGCCGCGCGCCGGTCAGGCCGCCGCTCGACTGCATGAAGAGGAGCCGCGTGTCGGGCAGGTCGCCCGCCACCTGTTCGACGTAGCGACGCAGGATCGGCGACAGGTACGCATCGACCACGGTCGTGTCGCCGCGCGCGACGAACTTCATCAGCGGGCTGGCCTTGTGCGACACGGAGACCTGCGGAAAACCGATCTCGACGGCGATTCGCTCGAGCGCCGCCTCGTGCTGCCGGTAGCGGTAGCCGTGCATCAGGACGATGGCCACGGCGCGGTAACCGGCGTCGTAGGCGTGCTGCAGGTCGCGGCGGGCCGCCGCCTCGTCGAGCGCCTTGACCACGTCGCCGTGGGCGCCGATCCGCTCGTCAGCTTCGATCACCTGCGAATACAGAAGCTCCGGCAGCACGATATGCCGGTCGAACAGGCGCGGCCGGTTCTGGTAGGCGATGCGCAGGGCGTCGCGGAACCCGCGCGTGACCACGAGGGCCGTTCGCTCGCCCTTGCGCTCGAGCAGCGCGTTGGTCGCGACGGTCGTGCCCATCTTGACGGCGCCTAGGGACTCGCCCGGCACGTCCTCGCCCGCGGGCACGCCGAGCAGGTGGCGAATTCCGGCGACGGCCGCGTCCCGGTACTGCTCCGGATTCTCGGAGAGGAGCTTGTGCGTGACGAGCGCGCCGTCCGGCCGCTTCGCGACCACGTCGGTGAAGGTGCCGCCCCGGTCGATCCAGAACTCCCAGGCGCCGTGCGCGGATGGGGTGGTCATCGCATCCTCCGCGCCGTCGCCGGTGCTTGTATGCTGTGCGCCGCGCTGGCCGCGGAGTGGAAGCGCTCGGGTAACCGGTGGGCACCGCCCATCGCGCGATCAGAATGATGTGGAAACACGATTTTCTTGACTTGCCCGGGCCGGCGCCATGTTGACACAGCGACCGATCGACCGCCCCGGGGCCGATTCATCGATGAGGAGACCATGAAACGACGTTCCCTGCTGTTCGGTTCAGCCTTCGCGGCCGCGGCATTGGCTGTTGGAGCGCCGACGTCGGCGCAGACCAAATGGGACATGCCCACGGGATACCCGCTGGCCAATCCCCATACCGTGACGCTGACGCAGCTCGCGAAAGACATCGAAATCGAGACCAAGGGCAAGCTGCGGCTCGTGGTGCATGCCAACGGCTCGCTCTTCAAGGCGCCGGAGATCATGCGCGCCGTCGAAAGCGGTCAGGCCCAGATGGGTGAGGTCCTGATGAGCCTGCTGGCCAACCAAGGCCCGCTCTTCGGCCTCGACTCGCTGCCCTTCCTGGCAGTCGGATTCGACGACGCCTACCGCCTGTATCAGGCGCAGCGGCCGGCGCTGGAACGCGCGCTCGACAAGCGCGGCATGAAGCTGCTCTACGCCGTGGCATGGCCTCCGCAGGGCATCTACGCGAAGAAGGAGATCAAGTCGGCTGCCGACATGAAAGGGCTGAAGTGGCGCGCCTACAACCCGGCCACTTCCAAGATCGCGCAGGCCGTCGGCGCGACCCCCCTGACGATCCAGGCCGCCGAGTTTTCGCAGGCCCTGGCCACCGGCGTCGTCGACTCCACCATGACTTCCGGCGCCACGGGTGTCGACTCGAAGATCTGGGAGAGCCTGACTCACTATCACACGGTAAATGCCTGGCTGCCGAAGAACATGCTGGTGGTGAATCGCAAGGAGTTCGACAAGCTGGACAAGGCCACGCAGGATGTGGTCGTCCGACTTTCCGCGGAAGCCGAGAAGAAGGGCTGGGACCGCATGCGCGGGTACAACGACGAATCGCTCGCAATCCTTGCGAAGAACAAGATGACGATCGTTGCGCCGACGCCCCAACTGATGGCCGACATGAAGAAGATCGGGGACGAGATGGTGGCCGACTGGCTCAAGCAGGCCGGCGCGGAGGGCAAGGAGATCCTCGACGCCTACAACAAGAGCGCCAGGCCGGCGGCGAAGAAGTGACCGCACCAACCGCGCGCTGATCAGGGCCGACGGCCGACGTTGCAGCAGCGTCGGCCGTTTTTCCATCCACGCTCGCCGCACGACCCTCCATGCTCCTCGGTCCCCTTCGCCGCCTGTACGACTATTGCGCCTACGCCGCCGCGGTCTTCATCTTCCTGATCTTCGCGGTGATGATCGTTTCCACGGCGTTGCGGGAACTCGGCGTCGCGACCGCCGGCGTCGACGACGTCGTGTCCTGGATGACCGCCGCCGCCGCGTTCCTCGCGATGGCCCACACGTTCCGGCACGGCGACTTCGTGCGGATGACGCTCGTGATCGAGGCCGTCCCGGCCCGGGTGCAGCGGGTGATGGAACTGCTTGCGCTCTCGGCGGGCCTGATCGGGACGGGCTACGCGGCCTACTGGGTGGTCCGATCGGTCTACGACAGCTGGCGTTACCAGGAAATGACGACGGGCCTGCTGGTGGTTCCGCTCTGGATTCCCCAGGTCGCGTTTGCCCTGGGAGCCGTCCTGATGTTCGTCGCCCTGCTCGATGAGTTGATCAGCGTCGTGCGCGGCGCCAAGCCGAGTTACGTTTCAGCGGTCGAAGAGCGCCGAGCCCGCGGCGACTACAGCGAAGAGCTGTGACATGGACGTCGTCCTGATCGGCTTCGTCCTGCTCGTCCTGCTCGGCGTGCTGCTGTGCGGCGGCCTGTGGATCGCTTTCGCGCTCGCGGCGGTCGGTTATGCCGGCATCGCCTGGTTCACCACACGGGATCCCGGCCCGAACCTCTTCACCGCCATGTGGGGATCGAGCGCGTCGTGGGAACTTGCGGCGCTGCCGCTGTTCGTGTGGATGGGAGAGATCCTGTTCCGGACCAAGCTGTCGGAGCAGATGTTCGAAGGGCTGGCGCCATGGCTCAACCGCATTCCCGGCCGCCTATTGCACGTGAACATCCTCGGCTGCGGTGTCTTCGGCTCGGTATCCGGCTCCTCCGCAGCGACGTGCGCGACGATCGCCAAGGTCGCGCTGCCCGAGCTGACCAGGCGCGGCTACAACGAGAACATCGCCATCGGATCGCTGGCGACGGCAGGCACGCTCGGCATCCTGATCCCGCCGTCGATCATCATGGTCGTGTACGCGGTGGCGGCGGATGTCTCCATCATCCGCGTGTTCCTCGCCGGATTCATTCCTTCGTTCATCCTCATGGGGCTGTTCTCGGGTTACATCGCCTTCTGGGCGATGACCAACAAGGAAGCGATGCCGCCGCGGGAAGCGCCCACCACCCTGCGCGAGAAGCTGCACCGGTCACGCAACCTCATCCCCGTGACGCTGCTGATCGTCGGCATCGTGTGGGTCCTGGTGGCCGGCATCGCCACCGCCACCGAGTGTGCCGCCTACGGTGTTCTCGGTTCCCTGATCATCGCGGCCTCGAGCCGGATGCTCACGTGGGAGAGCTTCTGGCAGGGACTGATGGGTGCGACCCGGCTGTCCTGCATGATCATGCTGATCCTCGCCGGGGCCTCGTTCCTGAAGATGGCGATGGCGTTCACCGGCGTGCCGCGCGAACTCGCCGAATGGGTCAACGGGCTCGGCCTGACGCCCCTGCAACTGATTGCGGTGCTGACGATCTTCTACATCATCCTCGGCACCGCGCTGGATGGCATCTCGATGATCGTCCTGACAGCCACCGTGGTGCTGCCGATGATTCAGCAGGCCGGTTTCGACCTTGTCTGGTTCGGCATCTTCGTGATCCTGCTGGTCGAGATCGCCGAGGTCACCCCGCCCGTGGGGTTCAACCTGTTCGTGCTGCAGAACATGACCGGTCGCGACAGCAACCTCATCGCGAAGTCCGCGCTGCCCTTCTTCGCGATGCTCGTCGTCTGCATCGCGATCATCACGGTCTGGCCGGAACTCGTGACCTGGCTCCCCGATATCGTGATGGGCGAGGCGAAGTAGCGACCCCTTTAGAATCGCGCCCCACAAGAACAACAGCGATTGGGCATTCGATGCGTGTGTTGGTGATCGGCGCCGGCATCATCGGCGTGTGCACCGCCTACTTCCTGCGCCGCGCAGGCATGGACGTCACCGTGGTCGAGCGCCGTCCGGGCGTGGCCCAGGAGACGAGCTTCGCCAACGCCGGCGTCATGGCGCCGTCCTACGTCGCGCCTTGGGCGCAGCCGGGCATGCCGGGCAAGGTCGCCGCGTACCTCTTCAAGGCCGAGGCGCCCATCGTCTTCCGGCCCGCCGCGAACCTCGCCCTGTGGAACTGGATCCGGCGCTGGCTCACGGAGTGCAGCGCAGAACGTTTCGCCCGCAACAAGGCGCGCATGCAACGCCTCGCCTTCTACAGCCAGGAACAGATCCGCGCGCTGCGCAAGCTGCACGCGCTCGACTACGAGCAGACCACGGGGTACCTGCAACTGTTCCGGACCGAGCAGGAGGTCGAGCGCTCGGCGGCAACGCGCAGGATGCTCACCGAATTGGGAGTCGCGCACCGGCTGCTGGGCGGCGACGAGGCGCGCACGGTGGAAGTGGCGCTGCACCCGGTCACGCCGCTCGCCGGCGCGCTGCACCTGCCCAACGACGAGACGGGCAACTGCGCGTTCTTCGCGCACCAGCTGAAGGACATCGCGGCGCGCGACGGTGTCGCGTTCCGCTTCGGCATCACCGCGCAGAACTTCGGCATGAGGCTGGGCCGCATCGAATGCCTGCGCACGGACGCCGGCGAACTGCGCGGCGACGCGTACGTCGTCGCCGGCGGCGTCGACAGCCTTGAATTGCTGCGTCCGCTCGGCATCCGGCTGCCGCTGATGGCCGTGAAGGGCTATTCGGCGACCGCCACCATCACGGCGCTCGAGCAGGCTCCGATGACGAGCGTGATGGACGAGACCTACAAGGTCGCGATCACGCGCATGGGCAACCGCCTGCGCATCGCCGGCACGGCGGAGATCGGCACCAGCGGAATGAAGCTGCGCGACAACGCGCTGAGCACGCTGATCAAGGTCGCGAGCGACTGGTTTCCCGCCGCGGCCTCGTACCGCAAGGCGCAGTTCTGGGTCGGCGCACGCCCCATGCTTCCGGACGGCCCGCCGGTGCTCGGCGCCAGCCCGATCCCCAACCTCTTCCTCAACACCGGACATGGCTCCGCCGGCTGGGTCATGGCGTGCGGTTCGGGCAAGGTGCTGGCCGACGTCATCGGAGGGCGGACACCCGAGATCGATCTCGACGGGTTGACGATCGACAGATACGACCGCCGGCGCGCTGCCTAACCTGTCTCCATGGGAACCCCGCTCTTCACCGTCGCCGAACTGCGCGCGATCGAACAGGGCGCGCAGGCCGGTCTTCCCGCCGATGAGTTGATGTCGCGCGCCGGCCGCGGCGCGGGGCGGCGGATCGACGCGCTCGCGGGGGATCGCCGTGCGTCCGTCTGTGTCGTCGCCGGGCCGGGCAACAACGGCGGCGACGGTTTCGTCGTGGCGGCCGAACTGGCCGCGCGGGGACACGAGGTGCTCTGCGTACTGTTCGGGGCACGGCAACCTGGGCCGACCGACGCGCGTGCCGCGTTCCAGCGGTGGCGCGATGGCGGAGGCGCCGTGCTCGCCACCCTGCCCGAGCGCCGCTTCGACATCGTGGTCGATGCGCTGTTCGGCATCGGGCTGGCGCGTCCGCTCCAGGGCGAGTTCCTCGATGGTGCGCGCTGGATCAACGAACACGCCGAGCGGGTCGTCGCGCTGGACGTGCCGAGCGGGCTCGACAGCGACCGCGGCGCGTGGGTCGGCGACGTCGAAGGCGTCCGCGCGGACCTCACCGTCACGTTCCTCGGCGACAAACCGGGGCTTCACACGGGAGCGGGCATCGATGCGGCGGGCGACGTTCAGGTCGACCCTCTCGGCCTGGAGGCAGGCTCGTCCGCTGTCTCGCTGACGGCGCCCGACGACTTTCCCGACATTGCGCGTCCACGCCGGCGCGACACCCACAAGGGCAGTTTCGGAAACGTGCTGGTCGTCGGCGGTGGCGCCGGCATGGTCGGCGCGCCGCTGCTCGCCGCCCGCGCGGCCCTGCGACTGGGCGCGGGCCGCGTCTATGTCGACTGCATCGGCGCGCCGGAACTGCGCGTGGATCCGGTCCAGCCGGAACTGATGTTCAGGCCGCATGCGTCGGTCACCGATCCCGAGTGTGCCGTGGTCGGGTGCGGACTGGGCGTCGACGGCGCGGCGCGGTCGGCGTTCGCGTGGTCGCTCGTTCGTCCGCGCGCCCTCGTGATCGATGCCGACGCGCTCAATCTCCTCGCGGCGGAGCAGACATTGCGAGCGGCGCTGCGCGAACGAACGGCCCCGTCGGTGGTGACGCCGCATCCGCTCGAAGCCGCGCGTCTGCTCGAGACTTCCGCGCACGACGTCCAGCGGGACCGGCTGGACGCCGCACGAGCGCTCGCTGGCGACTTGCGCGCGATCGTCGTGCTTAAGGGCGCCGGCACCGTGATCGCCGCACCGGACGGCCGAACCGCCATCAATCCGACCGGCTCGGCCGCGCTGGCGACGGCGGGCACCGGCGACGCGCTGGCCGGCATGCTCGGCGCGCTGCTCGCGCAGGGATTCGATGCGTGGCAGTCCGTGGTCGCGGCCGTCTGGCTCCACGGCGCCGCCGTGCGGGGCGCGGGTGACTTCGGAATCGTCGCCGGCGACCTGGCGCCGCGCGCGGCCGAGGCCTTGAGGGGGCTACGCGAGGGCGGCTGAGAGCACGGCCGGCGGAACGATCCGGCCTGCCGACAGTTCGACCTGGCGCCCGCAGCGACGCGCGATGCCCGGGTCGTGCGTGACCATCACAAGCGTCGAACCACGCTCCCGGTTCAGTTCGAACATCAGGTCGATCACCGCTTCGCCCGTACGCGCATCGAGGCTTCCGGTCGGCTCGTCGGCGAGCAGCAAGGGCGGATGCAGGACGAAGGCGCGGGCCAGCGCGACCCGCTGCTGTTCGCCGCCGCTGAGGTACTTCGGATAGTGCGAGAGCCGCTCGCCGAGCCCCACGCGCTTCAGCAGGTCACGCGCCGCCTCGACCGGGTTCCGGCCCTCGGGCACGCGCCCGCTGAGTTCGAGCGGCAGCAGCACGTTCTCGACCGCGTTCAGGTGCGGCAGCAGCTGGAACGACTGGAACACGAATCCGAGGCGCTGCGCCCGCAGCGCCGCGCGCCCGTCCTCATCGCGCGCGAACAGGTCCTCGCCGAACAGGCGCACCGTCCCGCGCGTGGGAACGTCGAGTCCCGCGAGCAGTCCCAGCAGGGTCGACTTCCCGGAGCCCGACGCGCCGACGATCGCCACCGTCTCGCGGGGCGCGATGACCAGGTTGATATCATCGAGGATCGTGAGGCTTCCCGTCGCGTCCTGCACGATCTTGCTGAGGCCGCGCGCCTCGACCGCGGCCTCGACTGCAACGTCAGTCACGTCCATCACTCCGTGCGCAGAAATTTCCTGATCCGATCCGGCCTCGCATCCGTGGCCGCGCTGCTTGCATGCCTGACGCCTGTCGCCTCGTGGGGCTCGCCGGCCGCGGACAAGGGAAAAGGCGGACCGGTCCTGCTCGTGCTCGGCGACAGCCTGTCGGCCGAATACGGACTGTCGCGCGGAACGGGATGGGTGCAACTGCTCGCCGATCGCCTGCGCAACACCGGCAGCGATTATAGGGTCGTCAATGCGAGCATCAGCGGCGAGACCACCAGCGGCGGCACTACTCGTTTGCCCGCACTGCTGAAGGAGCACCGGCCGAGGATCATCGTGCTGGAACTCGGCGCCAACGACGGACTCCGCGGGCTTCCGCTGAACGTCATGCGGGACAACCTCCAGGCGATGATCCGCCAGGGCCAGGCGGCAGGCGCGAAGGTGCTGCTGGTGGGCGTTCGGGTTCCGCCGAATTACGGCCGCGACTACGCCGAGCGCTTCGCCGGCACCTTCGCCGCGCTGGCGCGCGAGCTCAAGGTGCCGCTCGTTCCCTTCCTCCTCGAAGGCTTCGCGGAGTCATTCGAACTGTTCCAGGCGGACCGCATCCATCCGACGGCGGAAGCCCAGCCGCGCATCCTCGACAACGTCTGGCCGGTCCTTCGCCCGTTGCTCGCCGAGCGGCCGAAGCGATGAGCGTGGACCGCACTGTCGCCAGCGCGGAAGAGGCGCTCGCCGACCTCGCCCGCTTCGACTCGATCGTCGATGTCCGCAGCGAGACCGAATTTGCCGAGGACCACATCCCGGGAGCGATCAACTGCCCGGTGCTGACCGACGCCGAGCGCGCCGAAGTCGGAACGATGGACCGCCAGCAGTCGTCCTTCGAAGCCAGGCGTCGCGGCGCCGCCTATGTGGCGCGGAACATCGCGAAGCACCTGGAGCAGTCGTTCGCCGACAAGCCGCGCTCTTGGAAGCCACTGGTCTACTGCTGGCGCGGCGGCAACCGCAGCGGCGCGATGACGCACATCCTCGGGCGCGTGGGCTGGCACGCGCGGCAGCTCGAGGGCGGGTACCGCGCGTTCCGGCGGGCAGTGCTCGCGGATCTCGATCACCTGCCCGCGCGCTTCACGTTTCGCGTCGTCTGTGGCACGACGGGCAGCGGGAAGAGCCGCCTTCTGCAGCATCTCGCCGACGCCGGCGCGCAGGTGCTCGACCTCGAAGCCCTCGCCCATCATCGCGGCTCGCTGCTAGGCGGCCTGCCGACGCTGCCGCAGCCGTCGCAAAGGCAGTTCGAGACCCGGCTGTGGCACGCCCTGCGCGGCTTCAACCACGCGCGCCAGGTATTCATCGAATCGGAGAGCCGCAAGGTCGGAGAGCTGCGCGTCCCCGACCAGTTGCTGCTGTCGATGCGCGCGGCCGATTGCGTCCGCCTCGAACTGCCGCTCGAAGCACGGGTTCGGCTGCTGCGCGACGAGTACGTCCACTTCGAGTCGGACGCCGCGACCCTGCATGAGAAGCTGGATTGCCTCGTGCCGCTGCACGGGCACGAACGGGTCGACGCCTGGAAGCGCCTGGTGGACGAGGGTCGGTGGGACGCCCTCGTGGAGCGCCTGCTGCTCGATCACTACGACCCGGCCTACCTGCGGTCGATCGGTCGCAACTTCACGCGATCGCCGCAGGCGCAGCCGCTCGTCCTCGAGAGCGACGACCCCGCCGCGTTCCGCGAGGCCGCGCGGGTGCTCGCGGGCTGAGCG
>Ga0209253_10005969_pt1 | contig 10545 bp, 9 predicted proteins | sample FrelakmetBRP12BR_FD_187145 | JGI IMG/M metagenome (GOLD analysis project Ga0209253, IMG submission 187145) | Freshwater lake sediment microbial communities from the University of Notre Dame, USA, for methane emissions studies - BRP12 BR (SPAdes)... | ecosystem: Environmental > Aquatic >... | reverse complement strand
TCACCAGTTGGCGAGCGGGATAACCGTAAAAAGCCGCCGCCAGGTTTGCCAGCGCCTGCCGGCTATCGCCCACCCGAATGTAAGGGACTTCCAGGCCGGTTAAAGACTGCGTTCCGACCACAGCGCAGGCGCCGGCTCGGATGGCAGCCGGGATATAACGATGACCGTCGGTTGCTTCACCGCTGAGCGCCACAAACAGGTTGCCGGGCTGCACCAGGCGTGAATCCATCACCACACCGGTGACCGCGACGGCCTGACCCGGGAGGAGGATTGCCTCATCCAGCGAGCAGAGCAGCTCGGAAAGCAGTACCGGTTTCACCTGCTGGGAGTCAGACATAGCACCATTTATAATCCATGTGCGGCCTGCTGGTCAAGGAAAAACTCCGGCTGTCGCCAAAACACAACGCCCAGGGGTTTCACACCCTGGGCGGGCTTGTTTTAGGGCTATCCAATGTTTCTTTCTAGACAACCGCTAGGAATTACTGGGACAGATTTATTTCAGCTCAGACTCTGGCGCAGGGTTTCGAGCTGCCCAGCCACCGAGCCATCCAGCACTTTGTCGCCAACTTTGACCACCAGACCGCCCAGGATTTTCGGATCCACCCGGAAGGCCACAGTCTGCGCGCCGATCTTGGAGATGATCTCCTGGCGGACCGATTCTTTTTCGCCATCCGTCAGAGGCAGCGCGCTGACAATCTCCGCCGAAGCGCCGTGCAAGTCTGCATCTTCCAATACCACTACCTTACCAGCCTTCACACCGGAGAAGAACTCATTGATCAGGCTGCGCTGGCGCTTCTCATCCAGGGCTTCGCCGATCAGCTTTTGAGTGGCGGCCATAGCCAGGGCGGCTACCTGACCGCGCAAGTCGCCCAGGAGACGCTCGCGTTCAATCGAGGCGTCAGTCAGCGCTCCTTCACGGATCTTAATTGCGTCGCCCTCGGCTTCAGCTTTCACCTCCAATGCCACCGCCTCGGCACGTTGAGTCGCCTCACGCACCCGCTCGGCAGCCTCAGATTGCGCCTTGGCGATGACCTGGCGCGCCTCTGCTTCGGCATTGGCGCGCGCCTCGGCTGCAATGCGGGCATCTTCCAGGCCTTGCGCGATGGTGGCGCGGCGCTTGGCCAGCATATTCAAAATGGGCGTATAGGCCCACTTATAAAGCAGGATCATAACTATACAGAAATTCAGCACCTGGAAAATGAGAAAACCCAGGTTGATACCAAGTTGTGCCATACCGTTTTCCTCCTTGCGCCTGGTGAAAGACTAGCCAGCCGCGAAGATAATGATCAGGGCGACAGCCAGAGCGTAGATGGCGACTGCTTCAGCGAAAGCCATGCCCAGGATCATATTGGTCTGGATGATCGGGGCAGCATCCGGATTACGCCCCATCGCCTGGACACCGCCAGAAGCCGCGATACCGACACCGACACCAGCGCCGATGGCACCAATCATTGCCAGACCAGCGCCCAGCAGCTTCAAGCCCGTGATAAATGCCTGTGGATCATTCATTTCGTTAAACTCCTCATTCGTGATATTGACTGCTTAGATCGAACCTAATGTGCTTCGGCTGTTTCTTCACTATGATGGCTGACAGCCGCCATACTGATAAACACGGTCGCCAGCAGATAGAAAACGTAAGCCTGGATGATGCCAAAAAGCATCTCGAACAGGTATAATCCGGCCGGGAGAATCACCGGGAGCAGAGAGCCGATGATCGCTAACAACGCCGCGCCGCCAAAGACATTGCCAAACAACCGGAAGCTAAATGAAAGGATTTTGGCAAATTCAAGGATCAATTCCAGGATACCCACCCCGAAATCTATCACCCCAAAGATGCCGCCATTGACCAGCCGGCCAAACTGGAAGAATTTTCCAAAATACCCGGGACCCAGCGCCATGACCCCATAGACCTGGGTCATCAGAACTGCTATGACCGCCAGGGCAATCGTAAAATTCAGGTCCGTGGCGGAGCCGCGTAAAAATGGGACCACCTGGCAGGCTTTGCACATCTCGTGCTCCCCCTCGGCATGAGCGGATTCTGAACCTTCTGAGGCTGCCGCCTCTGCTTCCAGTTTCACCGGTTGGGCACTGTCGAGGGTATAGACGGTGTGACCGAATATATTGAATAACGGCACCGGCGCGTAACCAGTACCTTTCGGCGGCGGCTCCAGGTAACCGATGCTCTCAAAGCCGGGAACCAGCTTGACCATGTTGGCCACGAAGATCAGCAAAAAGATGGTGGCGACCAGTGGGATCACCCGCCTGGCCCATTTACCGGTAGAGCTATCTACCGCATTCCATAAAAATTCGAAGATCGCCTCGAAGAAGTTGCTTACTCCGCTGGGAACCATGGCTCCGCTTTTGACAAAGCGGCTTACGCGCAGCGCCATCCAGATTAAAATCAGATCGGCGATCAGAGTTGCCAGCATGGTGTTCGTCAAAGGAATACCGAGAATCTCGAGCCCGGGCCATACCGCCTCGGGGGGCAGAACGATAGCTGGACGGACTGGTTTAAGAATAGAAGGCCCAATGAAGGCTGCGTAAATGCCAATTAGTATCAGAGCCAGCACAATCCAGCGGAAGAAACCATAACGCCTTTTTTTCTGTACTTCACTCACCAGTCGTGTCTCCTTCCTCAGGTTTAGAATCCTTGCCAGTTGCGGCAGGGGGGTTCTTTTTGTTAACTGCCCGTTTAGCCACCCAAACCGTCAGCGTAAGGCTTACAGGGGCAGAGGCGAGCACCAGGATAATTGTTAACAGTGGTTTCGTACCGAACAGCCGGTCCAGCCAAAGCCCGCCAAAAACGGATAAAAGAACGATACCGAGCGTCAACCCACCCACTTGTAAGCCGACAATGGTCGCCTGGGTGCTTAAAGCCGAGTAGTCGACGGTTACCTTTTCAGGCTGGTCGCTGTTTGGGCTCATGGCAGGCAAATTTTATCATAAGTCCGGGGCATAGAGATGCAAATAATTGCCTCTGTATGCCAAATCAATTAAAACATCGCCCCAGCGGCAGTGCTGGCCCAGTTATACCAGGGGCTGATCAGTGTGCCGATCAAGATAATCCCTACCACCAGCAAGGCCAAACCCAATTTGTATGCACGGCTGAGCGGGATCGATTTGTCCTCGTCCTCAGACCGGTACAAGTAAACGTACTTGAGGATGGTCAGGTAGTAGTAAAGACCGATGATCGAGTTCAGGACACCGATTACAGCTAATCCAATTAATTTGGCGTTGATGGCAGCCAGGAAGACCAGGAACTTGCCGAAAAAGCCAGCCAGCGGGGGCATGCCTGCCAATGACAGGAAAGACACCATCATGATCAGCGCCAGCCCCGGCGCACGGCGGCTCATCCCGTAATAGGCAGTTACATCGTCCGACCCGACCACCCGGCCATAAGCTGCCACCACACCGAAGGCTGCCAGGTTAGTCACCAGATAAGCGATCAGGTAATACACTACGCTGGTGATGCCCCACATCGCGTGCGCGTCCTCCTGGATGGTTGGCAATACGACCAAAGCTGCAACACCGATCAGCATATACCCTGCGTGAGCAATCGAGGAGTAAGCCAGCAGACGCTTGATATTGCGCTGGGTCAGGGCGATCAGGTTGCCCAAAGTCATGGTAGCGACCGCCAGAGCGGACAGGATGACAGGCCATTGGGTTACCCCGATGGGGAATACGAATATCAGAAACCGGATCAGAACGATAAACCCAGCTGCCTTCGAAGCGGTGGAGAGAAAACCCGCTACCGGGGTCGGTGCGCCTTCATAGACATCCGGAGCCCAGAAATGAAAGGGCACGGCGGAAATCTTAAAGCCAAAGCCCACCAACACCAACAGTAAACTACCGATCAATACAATAGGAGTAAGCTGATCATTTTGGATACTATTTAAAATAGTCGGTCCCAATCCAGGAGCTCTTGAGGTCGATATAATCGCGGTCGTACCAGAGAAACCATACAGCAGGCTGAAGCCATACAACATAACAGCGGAGGTCAGCGCTCCGAAGAGCAGGTATTTGAAGCCACTCTCAGTGGATTTGACATCGCGGACAAAGAAACCAGCCAGGATATAGAGCGGGATCGAAACTGATTCGATCGCCAGGTACAACATCACCAGGTCGGCTGCAGAGGCCATGAAAGCCATGCCAATAGTCGAGGCTATCATCAATAAATAGAACTCGCCACGCCCACCCAGCTCTTCATAATCCATAGCGAACAGAGCGGTAATCCCCGCTCCAAATATAACCAGCAGAGTCAGGGTGTAGCTCAGCCAATCGTGGCTAATCATGCCGCCCCACACCAAAGTAGATCCATTCACCGGCCGGGCAGGCCAGCTAAACAGGATCACCAGACCCATTCCAACAGCAGTCACCCAACCCAAATTACGGCGCTGCTCTTTGGGCAAAACCAGGTCCAACACAAGCACCACGAGTCCCAGGAGCAAGAGCATAATTTCCGGTAAAACCGGGAGAAATATTGTAGGATCCAGCGACATGGTTAAGCACCTCCCAACAGGCGCAGAACGTAATTGACGCCCGATTCAACCATCGGGACCATGATGCTCGGGAAAACACCCACGATCACCAGGACAGTAGAAAGGCAGACCAGCGCCACTTTGTCGAGCACCGTGACATCGTGGACGTGACCTTCGAATTCTTCCGGCAGCGACCCGAAGAAAACATTTCCGATAATGCGGATAATATACGAAGCTGTGATCACAATGGACAACGCGGCAACAATTGCGATCCAGGGTTTATAGCCCCACAAACCCATAAAGATTGGGAACTCAGCGATAAAGCCAGAGAAGCCGGGCATACCCATCGAGACCAGACCGCCGATGATGAAGGCAATCGGGACGAGCGGCATTACTTTCCGGAAACCACCCAGCTTGGGGATCTCACGCGTGTGCGCCTGGTCGTAGACCATCCCGACCACAGCAAAGAAGAGAGCCGTCATCACGCCGTGCGAGAACATCTGCAGACCTGCCCCCAGCATACCCTCTCTGTTCAAGGTGGCAAATCCCATCGAGACCAGTCCCATATGGGAGACGGATGAGAAACCGATGACGTATTTAAAATCGGTCTGCACACTGGCGATAAAGGCGCCATAGACGACATTCACCAGTGTCAGCACGATAATCCACCACATATGGGCTTTCGCGCCCTCCGGCAGCAGCATGATACCCACCCGTAAAGCAGCAAAGGCGCCCAGCTTCATCAGAACGCCGGCATGGAACATGGACACGGCGGTCGGCGCAGCGACGTGACCATCCGGGCTCCAGTTGTGGAAGGGGAAAATACCGCCCAAGACAGCAAACCCGAAGAAGACAAACGGGAACCAGAGTGTTTGAAAAGACGTAGAAAAGCCGGCTTTCTCCAACACCAGCATATCGAAGGTCCACTGTCCGGTGGCGGTTCCCGCAGTGACATACATCGCCAACGCGCCGACCAGGGCGACCACCGACCCGATGAACAGGTATAGGGTCAGCTTCATAGCAGCGTACTCACGGGTTACTTTCCAGCCCCAGATCGAAATCAATAAATACATCGGGAAGACGGCGATCTCGTAGAAGAAGAACAGCATGAACAGGTCAAGGGTTACGAAAACCCCAAAAACACCGGTGGCCAGGATAAACAGGAAAGCAAAGAATTCTCGCGGCCGGTCGTCGATACCCCAGGAAATCAGGACCCCGGTGAACATCACGATACCAGTGAGCAACACCAGCGGCCCGTTCATCCCATCCATACCGACGTGGTAGGAGATACCCAGCGCCGGCAGCCAGTCATATTTTTCTATGAACTGGTAACCGCCAGCGGCGATATCATAGGAAAAATACGCCCAGATCGAGAGCAGCAGCGCAAACGCGCCGGCTGCCAGGGCTGCCACGCGGATTTCAGTCTTACGTTCGGCAGGGATCAGCAGAATCAACAGACCGGTGACTATGGGAGTGAAGACGATAATACTTAATATCGGGAATTGCATTGTTCACCTCGTTACGTATTACGCTGATCGTAATCCGTATTTAGACCAAAGTGTCCAACTCACTTGAAAACCGCCACAGCGTGGTTGATAACATCCAGGATCCAGCTTGGCCAGATTCCGATCCAGAGTATCATGACCATCAACGGCACAATGACCATTAATTCGCGGGCGTTGATCTCGCTGATATGACCGGCCCAGTGTTCATTGAGCGGTCCATGCAGCACCTGCTTGAGGCCTTTGAGGATGTAAGCGCCGGTGAAGAACAGACCGATCATCGCCAAGGCGGTAAAGAGTGTGAAGACCGGCCAGGAACCCTGCACGACCAGGAACTCGGAGATAAAACCGTTCAAACCCGGCAGCCCTAACGAAGCCATCGAGGTGAAAATCAAGATCCCGCCATAGACCGGCACCAGCGGGAACAGACCGCCGAACTCCTTCAAGTCACGGGTGTGCGTGCGCTCGTAGATCACGCCGACCAGGAAGAACATACCGGCTGCAGAGAGACCGTGGTTGAACATCTGCAGGACGGCTCCGTTAAGGGCAATGTTGGCATACTGAGCGAACTGCGGGTCCTTCGTCCCATTTGCAAAAGCTGCCGCGGCGATGCCGAGCACCACAAAACCCATATGGTTGACCGAGGAATATGCCACCAGTCGCTTGAAATCGTCCTGCCCGTAAGAGGCCAATGCGCCGAAGATGATCGCCATGACAGCCAGGAAAGCCAGCACGCCAGCGAAATACTTCGATTCTTCCGGATAGAGCGGTAACACCAGGCGCAGGAAACCATAGGCGCCCAGTTTCAACAGCACGCCGGCCAGGATCATCGAGCCAGCTGTCGGCGCTTCGGTATGGGCGTCCGGCAGCCAGGTGTGGAAGGGCCAAACAGGCACCTTGATCGCAAAAGCGATGGCAAAGGCCCAAAAGGCAATCGCCTTGACGGTTGTAATGGGCATCCCAAAGAGTGGGGTGTTCAGACTGGTCCAGCTTTTCATCAGCTCGGGAATGTCAAACGTCCCGGAGACCAAACCGATCATCTGGATGGCCAGCAACAGACCCAGCGAGCCCGCCATGGTGTAGATCATGAACTTGATCGAGGCGTACACCCGGGCCGGCACTTTACGCCCACCCCAAATCTCACGCTCGCCTTTTTCGCTGCCCCACTGGTTGATCAGGAAATACATCGGCACCAGGCCAAACTCCCAGAAGACGAAGAAGAGCAGCAGGTCCAGCATCATGAAGACGCCCAGCATGCCCATCTCGAGCAAGAAGAACAATACCATGTAAGATTTGATGCGGTCGCGGATGCTGAAGGAGGCCAGGAGCGCCAGCGGGGTTAGCAGCGTGGTCAGCAGGACCATGGTCAGCGAGATACCATCCACCCCGACGTGGAAAGAGGAGTTCAGCGCCTTGTACCATTCGATCTGCTGCTCGAACTGGAAACCCACTGCAGTCGGATCAAAGCTCACCCACAGCACAATGGAGAGCGCCAGCGGAATGAAACTCAGGATGAAAGCTGTCCAGCGGATCAGTTGCTCCTGCTCGCCTGGCAGAATCATCACGATCACTGCCGCCAGAACAGGAGTGAATAGTATGAGTGTTAGAAGGTTATTGAGAATGAATTCCATCACTCGCTCCTATAAAGATAAATCTCAGTCCGACAGCCCATTAGCGCACCAACGAAATAAGAAATGACTGCAGGATTGGCAGCACATAGTAGTAAAAGCCACCGAAGACTCCAATACTGACCAGAGCCAGCACCATATATTGCTGGATACGCCCAGTCTGGATGGTACGGAATTCCCCGCCCATACCCTGGGTGATATCCGCCGCCTTGTCCCCGGACCAGTTCACAATCGCCTTATCGATATAGTTGCGGAAGAAGTGACCAAGAGGACTGGTGAGGGAGGCGACCGCGTGCAGAATGCCGTCGATTACAATGCGGTCCATCCATAATGAAGTAAAGGTAACTGCCATCCAGTTTGCCGGACGGACGAACAAGAACTGGTACAGCTCGTCGAAGTAATATTTGTTTTTAAGCAATTTGGAGATCGACGGACCGAGCAGCTTCTCGACCGGGTCCATCGCCCCGGCTTTGATGCCCTTGTAAACCCACCAACCGAGCGCCAATCCGCCCAAAGCCACAACCAGCGAAGTCAAGAGCGGGACAATGCTAAACGGCAGCGCCTCGGGCATTTCTAACAGCGTGCTGCCGACAAATTCATGGATGAAATTGGGGATCAAACCGCCAATCAGGGGGAAGTCTTCGGGAATACCCAGCCAGCCGAAACAGACCGAGAAGACCGCCAGGATCACCAGCGGCAAGGTCATGCTGGGCTTGCTCTCCACGGCATGCTCAGCAGCCTTCGTGCGCGGCTCGCCCAGGAAGACCAGCGTGATCTGGCGGCCGGTGTAAAAAGCGGTCAGCAAGGCAGCCAGCGCCAGGACGATGAAGACCAGCGGCGCGTGGGCAAAGCCATCCGCCAGGATCTCATCCTTCGACCAGAAACCGGCGGTCACGAACGGGAAACCCGAAAGCGCCAGCCCGCCGATCAGGAAAGTCCAGAAAGTGACCGGCATCTTGCGGCGCAGCCCGCCCATGTTGACCATATCCTGCGGGTCGACATGCTCGCCAGTGTGCTGCACACCGTGCTCCATCCCGTGGATCACCGAACCAGAGCCCAGGAAGAGATTAGCCTTGAAGAAAGCATGCGTGACCAGGTGGAAAGCGGCTGCCACATAGGCGCCAATCCCCAAGGCTGCGATCATATAACCGAGCTGTGAGATGGTCGAGTAAGCCAGCACACGCTTGACATCGCGTTGCAAGACGGCGATGGTAGCGGCAAACAGTGCGGTGAAGCCACCGATGATACCCATAGCAATCATCGACGGCGTCAGGTGACCGTGCTCCATGCCCGCCGACATGATCGGGTAAACCCGGATGACCATATATACACCGGCCGAGACCATGGTAGCGGCATGGATCATGGCGGAGACCGGCGTGGGACCTTCCATCGCATCCGGCAACCAGACGTGCAGTGGGAACTGCGCCGATTTTCCGACCGTACCGATGAAGAGCAGGATGCCGATCAACGAAGCGGCCGATAAACCGACAATATAAGAAGGGGTGGTTGCCAATCTTTCCAGGCTCACCGGGCTGAATATTTCCGCATAGCTCAGCGTACCCAGCTGGGAGTAAAGGTAAACGATGCCCAGCAGCATGAACACATCGCCAACACGGGTGGTCAGGAAGGCCTTGATCATGGCTGCCCGGGCGGAGGGTTTGGCGTACCAGAAACCGATCAACAGGTAAGAGCATAGACCCATCACCTCCCAGCCCACAAACAGGGTCAAGAGGTTGTCCGAGACCACCAACAGATACATACCAAAGGCGAATAATCCGATAAAGGCAAAAAAGCGGGAATACATCGGCTCGATGGAGGACACGGTGTGTGTGTGCCCGTGCACATCCGAGACGGTTGCGCCGTGCGGCGGCAGACCGGGGCGGTCGTGGTCCCCTTTGGGCTGGCCGAAATTATGGTAGCCGATGCTATAGATGAAGATCATCAAGACAGTCCAGGCGACGAAGAACAGGGTAATCGCCGAGAGCGGGTCGATCAGCACACCGATATTCAACCAGGTGTCGCCCATGGGCAGCCATGGGAATGCGAAATGGAAAGGATCGACCCCCAGGTGCTCCACGCGGATCGCCCGATAACAGACTACCATGCTGATTAACCAGGAAAGGAAGGCAGCTCCGACGGCGATTGTATGACTGAGGCTTTTACTCCGGTTAGAAAAAAGCACAATCAGAAAAAACGCCAACAAGGGCGGAAGCGGTATGAGCAAGATTAAAGTTTCCGTTGTCATAAAAATTCCTCTCTTCGCAGGTTTACCACACAGCCAGAGTCCCGCATTCCGTGTTCCATTACCATTTCATCAAATCGATCTGGTCAGCGGCAATCGTGTTGCGACGGCGATAGACCGAAATAAATAACGCCAGGGCAACGGCCACTTCAGCCGCGGCGACAGCAAAGACGATCACAGCAAACACCTGACCGGCTATCCCGGCAGGTTCTCGATAGCGCCAGAAAGCCACCAGATTAATATTGACCGCATTCAACATCAGTTCGATACCCATCAAGATGGCGATGGCGTTCTTGCGGGCTAACACCCCGAAAAGTCCAGTGCTGAAAAGTCCGGCCGCAAAAATGAGGTACCAGGAAAGTGGGATCATCGGCTCCTCCTACTTCTTTTCCCAGGCCACGACGATGGCGCCGATCAGAGCCGCCAGCAGCACACCGCGTGGGTAGTAGATGATCACGGCATCCTCCGCAGCGCCAGCCACAGCGTGACGAGGCCAAACGCGAGGGCGAGGGCGAGGAACGCCAGCGCGTCCACCGGTCAGCCGTCCCTCTCGACGCGGGCGGCGATCTCGCCCCGCGCGACCCGGAGCCGCAATGGCGTGCCCGAGGGCGCGTCCGCCGGGTCGCGGACGATCGCCCCGTCCATCCTCCGGCGCACGATGGCGTAGCCGCGCGCCAGCGTGGCGTCGGGGTCGA
>Ga0209253_10005968_pt1 | contig 10546 bp, 10 predicted proteins | sample FrelakmetBRP12BR_FD_187145 | JGI IMG/M metagenome (GOLD analysis project Ga0209253, IMG submission 187145) | Freshwater lake sediment microbial communities from the University of Notre Dame, USA, for methane emissions studies - BRP12 BR (SPAdes)... | ecosystem: Environmental > Aquatic >... | reverse complement strand
GCGGGCCGCAGTGCGTAGCGGTCCAGGGTGTCGTTGAACTTGAAGACACCGCGGTTGACTCTCTCGAACGGGTCGGGATTCCGTGGACGCGGGGTGCCATCCGCCTGGGTCGTCGCGCAGCCACCGAGGAAGACCGCGACCGCCAGCAGCGAGATGCCGGCAGCAAACCCGGAAAGCAGCGGCCGGGACGCGTTGCGAGAAGTTCGGGGGAACATAGGAACCCTGTAGCGGTGGCGGCAGAGCGACCACCAGGTCGTTCCGCAAGCGCGGCATTCTACCGATTCGAGGCGCGTCGTTGCGTTCCTATCCCGGTGCGCGCTGGCCGTCCGGCGCCTGGCCGTCCGGCGGCTGTTTCGACCGGTTGCGTTCCTTGGGCAGCCACTCACGCACTTCCTTGAGCCGCGCCACGAACTTGGCGCGCTGCTGGTCGGTGATGCTCGGCACCGACAGGGCAAGCTCGAGCTGGTTGATGGCGAGCATCAGGTCGCCACCCATCAGGTGGTATTCCGCCATGTACGAGTAAGCGTCGGCCACGTCGCCTGCCGCGTTGGCAGCCATTGCCGTCAGCCGAATCTGCTCCTGCGTCGGCGGCACGTTGTTGAACAGGTCGAGCAGCACTTCGTGCGCGCGCCTGGCGCGACCCGCCTGCATCAGCGCCTCGCCGTAGCGGACCGTGACGGGCACGTTGCGCGGGGCCAGCACACGCGCGTGTTCGAGCGTCTCCAGTGCGTCCTGGGTCCTGCCCGTGGCGAGCTGCGCCTGGCCGAGCGCGGTGTGGAACGCCATCACCTCCGGGTGCTGCTGGCGCAACCGCAGGAACGTGACCACCGCCTCGCCGGCTTCGTTGCCGTACAGCTGCGACAGGCCGCGTCCGTACGTCTGGGCGAGCGACAGGTCGGCTTCGTTGTCGCCGAGTGCCTGGTAATAGTCGCGAGGGTCGCCATTGCGCGAGACGAGCAGCACGCGGATGCGTTCCTTCATCAGCACGTAGCTGAGGCTGTCCTTCGCGTTGACCGGCGGGTACTGCAAGGCACGGTCCTTGGATTCCGCGATGCGGTTGCTGGTCACCGGATGCGTGCGCAGCAACTCGGGCACCCGGTCCGGGCCGAGCTGGGTGCGGCGGAACATCGTGTCGAAGAACGCCGGCATCGCGTTCGGATCGAACCCGGCGGAGGCCAGGACGCCGATGCCGATGCGATCAGCCTCGTATTCGTTTTCGCGGGTGAAATTGATGCCTGCCTGCGCGGCCATGTTCTGGGCCGCGGTGATCGCACCCATCGTCACGTCTGAACTGCCGCCTCCGACTGCACCCACCAGGATCGCCGCAAGCATTGCGGCCGTAGTCATCATGTTGGCGCGCGATTGTGCCTCGAGTCCACGCGCAATGTGCCGCTGCGTGACGTGCGCCACTTCGTGCGCCAGCACGCCGGCGAGTTCGCTCTCGTTGCGCGTCTCGAGCATGAGGCCCGAGTGAATGCCAACGTACCCGCCGGGCAGCGCGAACGCATTGATGGCCGGATCGCGCACGACGAAGAAATTGAAGTTGCGGTTGCCATCCTGGGCGAGGCTCGACAGCCGCAGCCCCAGGGACTGGATGTATTCATGAACCTCCGGATCGTCGAGGACCATGCCGGCCTCGCGCAGGTTGCGCATGACCATCCGGCCGATCTGGCTCTCGTCCTCGAGGCTGAGCGCCGCCTGGGCCGCGGTCCCCATTTCGGGGAGCTGGTCCTGCGAGGATTTCTGGGGCTGTGCCAGCGCCGGCAGTGTGACCAGCAGGAGGGCGAGCGCCGGCAGGCAGGGACGGCGCAGGATGCAGGTGTACTTCATGTGCTTCCTCTGACAGCCCGCCCCGTCGAGGGTTCCTGGGGAGGTCCTACAGCCTCTCGGAAGCGAAATCGGCAAGGCGCGAGCGCTCGCCGCGGGTCAGCGTGATGTGGCCGTAGTGGCGCCAGCCGCGGAAGCGGTTCACGACGTATGTCAGGCCGCAGGTGGTCTCCGAAAGGTACGGGGAATCGATCTGGGCGATATTGCCGAGGCAGACGAGCTTGGTGCCGGGGCCGGCCCTCGTCACCAGCGCCTTCATCTGCTTGGGCGTCAGGTTCTGCGCCTCGTCCAGGATCAGGTAGCGGTTCAGGAACGTGCGGCCACGCATGAAATTGAGCGAGCGGATCTTGATGCGGTTGCGCAGCAGGTCGTTGGTGGCGGCGCGACCCCAGCTGCCGCCTTCCTGGCTCTGCGTCAGGACTTCGAGGTTGTCCATCAGCGCGCCCATCCAGGGCTCCATCTTTTCCTCTTCCGTGCCTGGCAGGAAGCCGATGTCCTCGCCCAGCGGGATCGTCACGCGCGTCATGATGATCTCGGTGAAACGATTGGTCTCGAGCGCCTGCGACAGGCCCGCGGCCAGTGTCAGCAGCGTCTTGCCCGTGCCTGCGGGACCGAGGATCGTGACGAAGTCGATTTCAGGGTCGAGCAGCAGGTTGAGCGCGAAGTTCTGCTCGCGGTTGCGCGCGCTGATGCCCCAGACACCGTGGCGCTCGCTGCGGTAGTCGCGCGCCACTTCAATGACCGCCGACTCGCCTTCGATCGAACGCACGATGCCTTCGAGGCCGTGATCGTCGCTCTGGTAGACGAATTGATTGGGCGCCCAGTTGGCAACCAGCTTGTTGCGCACGCGGTAGAACGTGCGGCCACCGGCCTCGTGCCAGGACTCGAGCTTGCGGCCTGCCTTGTCCCAGAAGTTACCGGGCAGCTTCTCGATGCCGGTGTAGAGGAGGTCGGCGTCCTCGATCGTCTTGTCGCTGTAGTAGTCCTCGGCTCGTACGCCGAGGATGGCAGCCTTGATGCGCAGGTTGATGTCCTTCGACACCAGCGTGACGCGCGCATCGCGGTGCTCCTGCTGCAGCGCGAGCGTCTGCGCGAGAATCGCGTTGTCGGCACCGTGGCCGGGCAGGGTGGCTGGCAGGTTGCCGTTGAGCTGCCTGGTCTGGAAATAGAGGCGGCCACTTGGCGGCTTCTTGCCGCCTGGAGTGAACTTGGCCGAGGGCAGTTCGATGCCGTGATCGATCTGCAGCTTGTTCGAATTCGCCATCAGTTCGTCGAGAAAACGGCTGACCTGGCGTACGTTGCGGGCCGCTTCCGAAAGCCCCTTCTTGCCGGCGTCGAGTTCCTCGAGCACGGTCATGGGGATGAAGATGTCGTGCTCCTCGAACCGGAAGATGGCCGAGGGGTCGTGCATCATGACGTTGGTGTCGAGAACGTAGATCCTGCGCGGTTCGATCTGCTTCCGGGTCTTGGCCAAGTCGGGCTCCGCTGGTGTGGTGGGGCGGGAAGGTTACGGTGCGCGAGCGGCGCGTCAGAGCTCAGCCGCCGCGGCGAGCACTTCTTCCGCATGACCGGGCACTTTGACCTTGCGCCACTCGCGGCGCAGTACTCCCTTGGCATCGATCAGGAACGTGCTGCGTTCGACGCCCATGTATTTCCTGCCGTACATGCTCTTTTCCTGCCACACACCGAAGAGCTGGCACACGGCCTTGTCTTCGTCGGCGAGCAGCGGGAACGTGAAGCCGTACCTGGCGATGAATTTGTCGTGCGAAGCGACGCTGTCCGGCGAGACGCCGACGATCTCCGTGCCGGCCTTGCGGAACTTCGCATGCAGGTCGCGGAAAGCTTCGCCTTCCTTGGTGCAGCCCGACGTGTTGTCCTTCGGGTAGAAGTACACGACGAGGTTCTTGCCGGCCGCATCGGCCAGCTGCCATTTCTTGGCACCGCTGGCGGCAGCGGAGAAGGCGGGCACCTTGCGGTCGAGCGTGACGGTCTTTGCAGCCATGGGTTGCGGGGCTCAGGACTTCAGGGGTTCGAGGATGGCGTCGAGATTCATGTTGTCGCAGAGATCCATGAACTCTTCGCGCAGCGCGGCGATGTGGATTCGCGTCGGCACGTGGATGACCATGTACACGGAGAACATCGGGGCGCCCGTGTGCGCGGCGTTGTACGTGCGAGTGCTGATGTCACCCACGTCGATGCCGCGCGACGAGAAAAAGCCGGACAGGGTGTGCAATACGCCCGGCTGGTCGAGGCATACGACATCGACCGTGTAGCTGATCATGTCGACCCGGGGAGGGCGCTGCTCGGTGCGGCGAACCGTGATCGTGAGGCCGGAGGCTTCACCGAGCTTGGTGAGTTCGCCTTCGAGCTTGGCCAGCGTGTGCCAGTTGCCCGCGACGAGCAGCAGCATGGCGAACTCGTTGCCGAGCGCCGTCATGCGGCTTTCGAGGACGTTGCCGCCACATTCGACGACCACGCGGGTCAGGTCATAGACCAGCCCGGTCCGGTCGTTGCCAATGGCGCAGATCGCGATCAGTTGCTTCATGGATGCCTGGACTCAGTGTATCGGCGCCGCTCGGGCGCGTGTACGGTGATTTTGCCTTGCTTCGCTGCTTTCCGCTTGCGTAGCATGAGCAATCTTCCCGCTGAGGCCCCCGAAGAATGTTCCAAGGCAGCATCCCTGCGCTCGTGACGCCAATGCGCGCCGACGGGGCGGTCGATTTCCAGGCCTGGGAGCGCCTGCTGGATTTTCACGTCGCCGAAGGCACGGACGCGATCGTCGTCGCCGGCACGACCGGAGAGTCCCCGACGCTCGAACCGGCCGAGGTTGCGGAACTGGTTCGGCGCGCCAAGGCGCGTGTCGCCGGTCGCATGCCGGTCATCGCGGGCAGTGGCACGAATTCCACGGCGAAGAGCATCGAACTGTCGCGCGAGCTGGCCGCCGCGGGCGCCGATGGGCTGCTCACGGTCGTACCGTACTACAACCGACCGACGCAGGAAGGCCTGTACCGGCACTTCATTGCCATTGCCGATTCGGTGAAAGTACCGGTCATTCTCTACAACGTGCCGGGTCGCACCGTGTGCGACATGCTGCCCGAGACTGTAGTGCGTCTGTCCGGGCATTCGCGGATCGTGGGCATCAAGGAGGCGACAGGCGACATGTCGCGAGCCGAGTCGATCCTCGGCGCCGCCAGACCTGGCTTCCTGCTGCTGAGCGGCGACGATCCGACGGCCGCCGAACTGATGAAGCGGGGCGCCCGTGGTGTGATTTCGGTGACGGCCAATGTTGCTCCGCGTGCGATGCACGACATGTGCATGGCAGCGCTCGAAGGCCGGCATGCGGAGGCGGCGGCGCTCAACGAGCGGTTGATGCCGCTGCACCTGGCAATGTTCGTCGAACCGAACCCGATCCCCGTCAAATGGGCCGTGGCCCGGCTGGGGCTGATGGACCGGGGCATTCGGTTGCCACTGACTTCTTTGTCCGAGCGTCTCGAAGCGGAGTTGCTGGCCGCCATGAAGTCTGCAGGCGTGACGATCGCATGATTTCCGCCGTGCCTGGGATCCGAGGCTACTAGCCGGGTGGGCGACGGGCGTGTACCCTTGCGCCCCCTGCGGAGAGGTGGCCGAGCGGTCGAAGGCGCTGGACTGGAATTCCAGTTACATCTTAACGGGTGTACGTGGGTTCGAATCCCACCCTCTCCGCCATCAACAGTCGGTCAAGCGCCCCGCAAGGGGCGTTTTTCGTTGCTGGCCCGGGAAAGGAGCTGGGGTCCCACTGGATGCTCGTGTATCACTCGGAAAGTCATAAAAACAATGACTTACGAGTAAGTTATCGACTATATATTAAGAATGCATGCTGCCCGGCCACCCACCGTCGCGGCTAGCGATGGCGGGCGTCACCCGGACCACACTGAACCTGCGTGCTTCAATGCTGGATTGCCTGTCGAGCACGAGGAGGGAGCCCATGCTTGCTTCCGCACGCCTGCAGACGATTGTCCTGACCTCACGCCTGCCGGAGGCGGAGCACTTCTACCGGGACCTGCTCGGCCTGCCTCTTCTGGGCCGATCACACGGTGCATTGGTCTTTGACGTCGGCGGCAGGTCGCCTGGTTCCGTGACCCGGACGGCAACCTGCTTTCGGTCGTTCAGTACGTGCGCGAGTACGGTGCCTCTCCCGGCGTGCCGGGATAAGGGGCATGATCGCGAATCGAACCTGACTGGACGACCGGCATGGAGACCCCTCTTTCCCCGCTCGACTTCCTGCGTCGTGCACGCAAGCTCCACGGGTCGCGCGAGGCCGTCGTCGACGGTGAATTGCGACTGACCTACGAAGCGTTCGGCCAGCGTTGCGATCGCTGGTCGTCGGCATTGTCGAAACTCGGTGTAAAGCAGGGTGACCGCGTGGCAACGCTGGCACCCAACACGCACCAGCACCTCGAGCAGTATTACGCGGTACCGCAGCTGGGCGCGGTCATCGTGCCGATGAACTACCGGCTGGTCGCGGACGACTTCGTCTACCTCGCGAATCACAGCGGCAGCAAGGTCCTGTGCGTGCATGGGGATTACCTGGATACCGTGGACAAGGTTCGCGACCAGATGACATCGGTCGAACACTTCGTTGCGCTGGAAGGCGGCAAACCGGGCTGGCTCGACTACGAACAGTTGCTGGCGGCGAGCAACGGCGTGTTCGAGCGGCCGTCCATCGCAGAGGGCGACCTGCTCTCGATCAATTACACGAGCGGCACCACGTCGCGCCCCAAGGGCGTGATGATCACGCACCGCAACGCATGGGTGAACGTGGTCGGTACGCTCGCGCACCTGCCGATGACCCCGGCTGATCGATTCCTGTGGACGCTGCCGATGTTCCACGCGAACGGCTGGACCTACACGTGGATCGTGACCGCGGCCGCCGCGCTGCACGTGTGCCTGCGTCAGGTCGACGCAGCGAACGTCTACCGGCTCGTGGACCAGGAACGCATCACCATGCTCTGTGCCGCGCCGACGGTGCTCATTGCCATCGCCAACGGGCCGGAGGAGGGGCGCAAGTCATTGCGACGTGGAGTTCGTGTCGCGACGGCCGGTGCGCCGCCCGCAGCAGCCACCATCGAACGCATGGAAGGTGAGTTCGGCTGGACCATCACCCAGGTCTACGGCCTGACCGAGACGACGCCGTTCATTTCGATCTGTGCGCCATTGCCTGAGCACGATGCGCTCGAACCCGGTGAGCGCGCGCGGATCAAGGCGAGGCAGGGTGTCGAACTCATGACGTCCGGCGACCTGCGAGTCGTCGACGAAGAAATGCGCGACGTCCCATGGGACGGGGCCGCGCTCGGCGAGATCGTTGCGCGTGGCAACGTCGTGATGAAGGGTTACTACAACGATCCGGAGGCGACCGAGAAGGCATTCCGCGGCGGCTATTTTCACACCGGCGACGCGGCCGTCGTGCATCCGGACGGTTACGTCGAGATCCGCGACCGCTACAAGGACGTGATCATCAGCGGCGGCGAGAACATCTCGTCCATCGAAGTCGAAGGCGCCCTGCTGCGGCACCCCGCGATTCTCGAGGTGGCGGTCGTCGGCATGCCGCACGAGCGCTGGGGCGAATCGCCGCATGCGTTCGTGGTGCTGCGGCCTGGTCAGTCGTCGACGGCCGAGGAGATGCGCCAGTTCGCCCGCGGCGTGCTGGCCCATTTCAAGGTGCCTTCGGCCTTCACGTTCGTGCAGGAGTTGCCGAAGACGGCCACTGGCAAGATCCAGAAGTTCGTGTTGCGAGGCGGCAAGGCAGCGATCGCGAAGCAGTAATCGTGCCCGTCCATGCCCGACGCGTTCTTCCCTGCAGGGCGACAGTTCTGCGCAGTCTGGTCATCTGTCTCGCCGTCGTCGTCAGCGCGTGCTCGCGCACGGCGGAACCGGCGCAATTCGCCGGGTCGACGATGGGAACGACGTACCACGTCACCGTGTCGGGTGCGGACTCATTGCAGGAGCGCCGCGCCGTGCAGTCTGCAATCGATCGTGTCCTCGTCGAGATCCAGCGGCACCTGTCGACCTACGACGATACGAGCGAGATCGCGCTGCTCAATCGGGACGAGAGCCGCTCGTGGCAGGACGTCTCGCCGATCTTGTTCGTCGTCCTGCAGGAAGCGCGCGATGTGAGCGAGCGCACCGCGGGCTCATTTGACGTCACCGTCGCACCGCTGCTGACACTCTGGGGCTATGAACCCAGGAGTGCCGGCCCGTCCGCGCCGACTGCATTCCAGGCGCCCACGTCCGGCCAGCTCGAACAGGCCCGCAGGAGCGTGGGCTACGCCAAGCTCGAACTGCGCACCGTGCCGCGTATGTCGGTGCGCAAGAGTGCAAGCGGTATGCGGCTGTCGGTGGACGGCATTGCGCCCGGCTACGCCGTGGACTGCATCGCGACCGCGTTGCGGGATCTCGGTCACGTCGATTTCGTCGTCGAGATCGGTGGCGAAGTTCGTGCCGCAGGGCAACGGCCGGAGGGCGGGCCGTGGCGCATCGCGATCGAAGCGCCGCTGGCGACCGAGCGTGAACCGCTGGTCGGCCTGCGATTGCGTGATGCCGCCGTGTCCACGTCGGGCGATTATCGCGATGCACGCATCGACACGGAGGGCCGCCGCTATTCACATACCATCGATCCTCGCACCGGACGCACGACTGCCAGCGCGCTGACCGCGGTCACGGTCATCGACGCGCATGCGATCCGGGCTGATGCCTATGCCACGGCCCTCATGGCCATGGGCACCGAGGCGGGGCTCGCCTGGGCGAAGGCGCTGCGGGTGCCAGCCCTGTTCGTGGAACGCACCGCGAAGCCGGGCGAGTGGCGACTCGTGGAATCGCCCGCATTTGAGCAATGGCGGGAGTAGGGCGGCGGCCCGATTCGTTATGATGCCGCGATGGACCCGCTGACCAAGCTCCGCCGCCGCCCCTTCATGGCGCCGCTGCTGATTCCGTTGCTCGGAATCCTGATGGCCGTGGCAGGCGTCTATTGGCTCGGTACCTGGTCCCGCACGACCGTCGTGGTGCTGGTCCGGCATGCTGAAGCTGGCGCTAGCGCTTCGGGTGATCCGGACCTGAGTCCGGCCGGCGAAAAGCGCGTGGCTTCGTTGGGCGCCTTTATCGACGACGCGCTTGCCGATCGCAAGGTCGACTATCTCTATGCCGCCGATACGCGTCGCGCCCAGCAGACCGCGGCGCCCGTCGCCAACGAGTTCAAGCTGCCGATCAACGTCATCGCGAGCAGCGACTGGTCGGGACTTGCCGCCCGCATCAAGCGCGAGCATCGGGGCAAGACGGTGGTCGTGGTCGGTTACGCAACGACACTACCGGGTGTGATCAGCCAGTTGAGCGGGAGCGACTACGTCATGCGCGACGACGAGTTCGACGCGATTTATGTCGTAGTGATACCAAGTCCGGGCGAGACCCGCGTGCTGCGGCTGCGATTCGGACAGCCGACGCCATCGGCAAAAGGTGTTAAGGATTCGAGATAGAGTTTATAAATAATTGATATATAAGAATTAAAAGTGATGAAGTTCGATTCCTCTGACAAACCGCTAGCCCCTAACCCCTAACCCCTAACCCCTAACCCCTAACCCCTAACCCCTTCCTCAGACCGCACCTGCCGCGAGCGCCGCCTGTACGAACTCTTCGTGTGCTCCGATCCGCAGGTCGGCCAGCACCGAGTCCTGGATCTTGCCATCCGCGCCAATCAGGTACGTGCCCCGGCGCACCCCGAATCCGAGTGGACCGTCCACGTCGTAGGCCTTGACCGCCTTCTTGTCCGGGTCGGCGAGCAACGTGAAATTGAGGTTGTGCTTCGCCGCGAATTTCCTGTGCGAGTCGGCATCCTGCGGACTCACCCCGACCACGCGGAGCTTGGCCCGCAACAGGTCGTTCTGCAGGTCGCGGAAGGTGCATGCTTCCTTGGTGCAACCCGGCGTGAAGTCGGCCGGGTAGAAATAGAGGATCAACGGCCCCTTGGCGAGCAGCGACTTCAGCGTGTGGCGCTTGCCGTCCTGGTCGACGAGGTCGAATTCCGGCGCCTGGGTTCCTTTCTTGAGCACGGTCAATCTCCTTCGCGGGCGTCCCGAATGGCGCCTGAGTGGTCCACTTCCATGATGCGGTAACCGCCGTCATGCATGCCGCAGCGCTCGTAAGTGCGGCGCGCGGCCTCGTTGTCCAGTTCGACGTAGAGCCGCAACCCGACCACGCCAGGCGTGCTGCGGGCCAGCGTGTCGACGTGATCGTACATCGCACGGAATACTCCGCCGCGCCGCGCTGCCGGGACCACGTAGACGCTCTGGATCCACCAGAACTGGCCATCGCGCCAGTCGCTCCACTCGTAGGTGATCATGAGCTGTCCGACAGCATTGCCAGCGTCGTCCTCAGCGACGAAATAGCGGCCGTGTGCCGGATTTGCGAGCGCGGACGTGACGCCACGGCGGATCGTGACTGGATCGAGCCGCTTGTGCTCTGTCTCGAGCGCCATCGCCTCGTTGCCATGTGCCAGGAATTCCTGGTCCGATGGCTTGGCATCACGGATGCGTACGTTCATGCGCGAATCATACCGGGCCTGAAAGACTGCGGTTGCGGTGCGGCAACCCGATGCTACAATGCGCGCCCTCGTGTGGGGCGGTAGCTCAGCTGGGAGAGCGTCGCGTTCGCAATGCGAAGGTCGAGGGTTCGATCCCCTTCCGCTCCACCA
>Ga0209253_10005967_pt1 | contig 10547 bp, 6 predicted proteins | sample FrelakmetBRP12BR_FD_187145 | JGI IMG/M metagenome (GOLD analysis project Ga0209253, IMG submission 187145) | Freshwater lake sediment microbial communities from the University of Notre Dame, USA, for methane emissions studies - BRP12 BR (SPAdes)... | ecosystem: Environmental > Aquatic >... | reverse complement strand
GAGCGGGTCAGGGCGGGCCATCGCCGCCGCGCGCGCTGGCGGCGGCCTGGGGCAACCGGGGACGCCACCGGGAGCTCCCCGCTGATGGCCGTGCCGGCGGGCGTCGACTGTGCAAGGAGTTCACAATCTGCACCCGGTGCATGTCGGACTGCGGGGGGCCGGGTCGCACAGGCCCTGCTAACCGCGTGTCCTTCCTGGGTTTCGCTTGACCGAGATTCGCCCCAGGCTCGCCCGAGCCTTGCAGGGAATCCTCGCGGGAGCCTTTCATGCGTCATCACCATCGTTCACGTGGATTCACGCTCGTCGAACTCGCATTCGTGGTCGCCATCGTGGCGGCCCTGGGGGCGCTCGCCTACGCGAGCGTCGGGCGCCTTCGCCCTCGCGCCGAGCTCGCCAGCTCGGCCGCGGAGCTGCAGTCCCTGCTCCACGGAGCCCGGCAGCAGGCGCTCGCCACTGGCCACCCGGTGGCGGTCCTCTTCTTCCCGGACTTCGCCAACGGCGACGGTCAGGGGCGGGTCATCGTCTACGAGGACGGCCAGTACGACTTCTTCACGGCCGGCGCGGCGGTCAACTTCGACGCCTACGACCCTGCCACGCCAGCCCACGCTGGGCCGAGTGAGGTCGTCGCGACGTTCGACCTGCCGAGAGGCATCCGGCTCGGACCCCTGGACGGGATGGGCTCCAGTGCCGTCCTGACGGCCCCGTGGGATGGGATCGACGTGACGCAGGCGTGCTCCTTCTGCACCACGACCGGCGCCAGGCGCGGTGCGGTCGTCTTCGACCCACGCGGGCGGGCCTCGTTCTACTCCCAGAATGGTCCCCGGATGGCCGTCCAGAAGGGCGGCAGCGTGACGATTCACGCACCGGAGCTGGGGAGCGCCTCGCGAACGCTCGTCATCACGTCGTCGACCGGCGCGGTGCGCGCCTACATCAATGGCTGAGGGACTCCACATGCGCCGTCGAGACATCGGCCGTGGCTTCACGCTGCTCGAACCGATGATGGCCGTGCTCGTGATGCTCGTCGGGGCGGTTGGCGTCCTGGGGCTCCATCGCATCGGGGTGACGGTGAACGGCGACGCTCGCCGGATGACCCGCGCCACCGCCATCGCCCAGGACCTGATCTCCCAGATCGACACCTGGGACTACACCGACGCGAGACTCGCGAACGTCAATTCCAGCAATGACGCGACCATCGGGGACCCCGCATATGCGTTCGAGGGGGCCTCTCCGCCTGCAGACCACGGCGAGGCCGACCTCACCGCGGGCGGCGCCATCTTCAGCGGGCTCCCGGCCGCGGCGTTGGCCGGCGGGTACGAGCGATACTGGAACGTGGCGTACACCGACGATTCCAACGGGAACAACGTGATCGACAGCGCGAGGATCGCGGTCATCGTTCGCTGGCCGCAGGGTTCCTCGTGGCGCCGGGTGGTCCTGCTCGGGCTCAAGCGCAACCCCGTGGAGGGCCGATGACCGCTCCTGGAAGATCTCCATCGCGTGGGATGAGCCTCGTCGAGCTGATGATCTCGCTGGCCCTCGGCCTGATCGTCATCGCAGGCGCCCTGGCGCTCCTCCGGGGCCAGCAGGGATCGTTTCGCGCTGGGACGGGCGACCGCGCACAGCAGGAGACCGCACGCGCAGCCCTCGAGTCGATCACCTCGAGCCTTCGGGTGGCCGGATTCGGCGTGGACCCGGCCCTGGCGTTCGACTTCGGCCCGCAGAACAACGTGCGCATGTCCCAGGTCCCCTCGGGAACCGTGGTCGCGGCCACGTCGTTCCGGTGCGCCGCCGGCGTCACCTGCCGCGATTCCACGACCGGGTCGGACGAGATCGTCTTCCTGGCTCGCGACCCCGCGTTCGGCTATCCGCTGTCGCAGGCCTATGCCGCGGGCTCGAGCCAGCTCGTGATCACCGGGCCGCTGCGGAACCCCATCCACCGGGGCCAGATCCTCCAGGTGATGTGCTTCACCGGGACCATGGCGTGGGCCTACGTCACCGTGAGCGCCGAGGTCCCGGCCAGCAACGGAGCCAGCGTCGCGGTGCCCCTGGTCACGGGAACGACGGTGTTCCCCGACCAGACCTCGCTGCTCAACGGCGACGGCTGCTTCGCCTCGGCGGCCCCGGCTGGATCGGGCGCAGGTGTCGTCGCGTCGGCCGCCAAGGTCTTCAAGGTCGACCGCTTCCGGTATTTCCTGCAGAGCTTCGCGGAGGGGAGCGGGACCCGCCCGTATCTGATGCTCGACCAGGGCCTCTTCGATGCGAGCGGCAACGCGATCAACGACGTCGTCGCTCCGGACGTCGAGGATCTCCAGTTCTCCTACCTGTTCCCGGCCTTCCCCGACCCGGCCTTGCGCCTCATCGGGGCGGCGGCGGGAAACGCCATCACGGCCGACGGCAACGGGATCGACCTGGCACCGGTCCAGCGCCCCCCTGCCTACGGCGACGACCCGGACGCCCTCCAGCGAACGACCCACCACCCCGGGAACATCCGGCTCGTTCGCGTGGCCATCGTGGTTCGCTCGCCGAGCGTCGACCCCGACATGCTCGGCGTCGCGGCGGACACCATCCTGCCTGCCGCAGGAAACCGGGCCGCCGTCGCGGGGCCCGTCGGCTACCGCCGGGCTCTCTTCGAGACCTCGGCGCCCATCCGCAACCTGGACGCCCGCGCACCCTACTTTCCCACCTACACCGCCACTGGCACCGACCAGCTCAACGTCGGCGGAGGATAGCTCGATGCCCAAGATCACCTCACAGCGGGGCTCATCGCTGCTCATCTCCATGATCATCGTCGTGGTGATCACCGCGATCGGGCTCGGCGTCATCAAGTTCGCCTACCGCGAGGCCGCCGGTGCACAGGCTGGGGCGCGGGAGCAGGCGCTGGTCGCCTGCGCCGAGACGGCCCGCCAGCTGCTCGTGAGCCAGTTCCACGCCATCGGCGTCCGGCCCACCCAGATCGCGGCCCTCAACCTGCCGCTCGACGCCACGGGGTCGAGCGCTCGCACGCGCGCGGTGGGCGGCCACATGGGAACGGAGGGGGTCACCATCGCCCAGGTGTCGCCGCTGCCCGGGAACGCCTTCGGACCCACGGACGCGCTCGCCGACATCTCCAACACGAGCGGCCTGCAGGCCATGGGCGGGACGCCTCTCAAGATCGTCGTCCACTGCAGGGACGGCGGAACGGGCGCCACCGACGGCCGGCAACTGGAAGTCGAGTTCGGTGTGCGGTTTGGGCTCTAGCGAGGAGAGGCAATCATGAACCGGGGTATCCGAAGCCTGTCCATCGTCACCGCGGCCGTCGTGAGCCTGGCGCTTCTTCCGCTCCGCAGCGATGGAGGTCAGGCGGAGTGCAGCAACGTCGCCTCGTCGCTGGCGTCGAGCATCGGGCAACCCGTCTCGGGCGACGAGGACTTCTTCACCCTTCCGACCGGCCCCGCGGCCGTGATGATCCTGCTCGACAACTCCGGGTCGATGACCGACCTCCCCCAGTGCGTCAGCGGCTTCCGCAGTGGCGCCTGCGGGATTCCTTCCCTCGGCAACGCGCCAAACCCGACGGTTGCCAACAGGATCACGGTGTCGGGAACGTGCTCGGTCGCGGGAACGCCGATGGAGTGGATGGGAAACGTGCCGCTTGCCTCCACGGCGAATGTCGCCAGCAGCTATGCGGATCCCGGGTACTCCGGCGGAAGCGGCGGCGTCAACGACAGCCCTCCGTGGACGGCGCCCAACTGCACCGGCAACGGCTGCCTGTTCCTTCCCACCGGGTACTACCGTTACGACAGCTGGACCGAGACCTCGGCGACCCAGCTCACTCCGTATCCATGCAGCGTGCTCAGCTCGGGCGTCCCGCTCAACGTGAACGGCGTGGACATCACGTCGAGCGATTGCACGACCTGCCTCGCCAGCAAGGGGTTCTACTTCCTTCATCAGATCAAGTACCTGAACGCGTCGAACGCCGTCGTGACCGTGAGCTTCGACCAGAACGGCAGCCCTGACCTCCGGTTCGCCGGGACCTGGCTGAACGCGAACCCCCCCAAGTTCGTCATGGCTCGCCGCGCCGTGAAGAAGCTCCTCGAGATCCCGGACGCCGCCAATCCCACGCCGCGAGACCTCATTCGCTACGGCCTCTCCACCTTCGCGAACACCACTTCAAGCGGAGCTCTCGTCGACAACTCCAATGGCCAGACCGATCACATGCGGCTCGCCAGCGAGAGCACGGTCGATGGGGCGCGCCTGGTCGTGCCGCTCGGCCCAAACTGCGACCAGGCCAACCCGGCCAGCCCGAACGTCGCCAAGGTCGCCGAAGCCCGGAATGCCATCATCGCTGCGGTCAATCAGACCTCTTCCCCGATTCGCTTCGCCAACAACACCCCGCTCGCCGAGGCGCTCTTCAACATCGGCCAGTACTTCTCCGACGTCGGGAACGCCGGGGCCTTCCGCACCCGTTTCGCGGCCGCCTGGGCCAAGGCGAGCGCATCCGACGCCGGTCAGAACTTCTGGGAGGACTCGCGAGGAACCTCGAATGCTCTGTGGGCGGACGGCACGTCGGGGCGGCAGTCCTCCGTGTGCTGGGCCTGTCAGCAGAGCGCCGTCGTCGTGGTCACCGACGGCATGCCCAACAACGAGAACAACCTGCCGATCAACCCGACATCGAGCGGCTCGCACACCGCTCAGGCCCCGTGGGACTTCCGAAAGTGGCGCCTGCCCGAATACACCGCCGTCTGTGGAGGATACCTGGGCCAGAGCGGTGGCAGGGACCAGTGCGCCAGCTACCTGCCGCTCGTGGCCTCCTACCTCAAGAACCAGGACCAGCGGCTCGCCGACAGCGCCAGCGCCGGCCTCCAGACGGTCGCGACCCACACCGTCAGCTTCGGCATCACCGACGCGCAGGCCCTCCGGGTCCTGGGGGCGACCGCCACGCTCGGCGGGGGCACCTTCTCCAACACCAGCGACTACACCACCCTGCTGGCCGGCCTCAACAGGGCGGTGAACTCCGTGGTGCAGCGCGCCACGGCCTTCACCGCCACTGCCGCGAACTCGCTGCAGACGAGCCAGACCTCCGCCACCGAGACCTTCCTCGCCCGCTTCCGTCCGACGACCGGGAAGCAGTACGAGGGACACCTCTACCAGGCGGTCCTCTTCGACGAGTTCGCGAACGGTTGCAGCACGGCGGTGGGACCCACCGACCAGGCCAGGGTCGCCTGCGGGAACACCACGGTCTACCCCAACTTCCCGGTCAACCCGGATGGCACGGGAAACGTGGACGCAGATGGCCACAACATCTGCTCGGACGCGTACCTCGTCGACCTCGATTGCGACGAGATCTCCGAGGACAGCCAGGGCAGCTTCATCAAGAAGCGCACGGCGGGCGATCCCACGCCGACCGCCGCCCGGCTCGTCTGGGACGCCGGCAAGGTCCTCTCCGACCCGACGGCGAACCCGGCCGCCTACCGGAGCGCCGCGGGCGCCGATGCGGGAGGGGTGAAGGCGCGAAACATCTTCACCTACGTGAACGGGGCGAAGGTCTCCTTCACCATCGCGAACCTCGCGACGCTCCGGCCGCTCCTCGGCCTCGATTCGGCCACCTGCACGGCCTTCCTGTCGGCCATCGGCTTCACGCCCGCGTCGATGACCGCTGCCAACATCCTCACCAGCTGCGAGCAGCAGCTCGTCTACTACGTCCGCGGTTACGACGTGTTCGACCAGAACGGCAACCTGTGCTCGGCGCCAGGCAATCCCAGGAACGGGACCGGGACCGTGGCTTGCCCGAACGGCGAGGAGCGCAACTACAACCTCGCCGACCCCGAGGCCAGGAGGATGTGGAAGCTCGGGGACATCTTCCACTCCTCTCCGGCCGTGGTGAAGGCCCCCATCGACGAGGTCCGGTGCGACATCGGCTTCGAGGGGCAATGCCTTCCCGTGATCCACAGTCCGGTCAGCCTTGCCAATCCGACGCCCATCGACAGCTACACGGTGGGCGGCAGGACCGTGGACGCCTACGAGGCCTGGCGCCTGGCCTCCAACGGCACGCTGACCAATCGAACCCGCAAGCGGATCGTGCTCGCCGGCGCCAACGACGGCATGCTTCACGCGTTCGATGCGGGCGACGCACTCCCCGTCAGCGCGAGCTTGACCAACCCGAACCCGGACATCTTCGGCGCGTTCGCCTACTCGGCCGGAACGGGTGAGGAGGTATGGGCGTTCATCCCGCCCGACCTCCTCCCTCGACTCAAGAACCTCGTCTCGCTCGGTTACCACCAGTACATGGTCGACGGGCCGACCATGGTCCGCGAGATCTGGGTGGATGCGAACAACGACGGCCGGAAGCAGAGCAACGAGTTCCACACCCTGGCCGTGGTCTCCGAGCGCTCCGGGGGAAGCCAGTTCACCGGCCTCAACCTCGACGATCCCCTGAACCCGACGATGCTCTGGACCTTCCCGGAGCTCGGCAACGAGGACGCGCGCTACATGGGCCAATCGTGGACGGACTTCGCTCCTCGCCCGCCGCCGATCGGGCCGGTCCGCCTGGAGAAGGCAAGCGACCCGAGAGGCTTCGAGGAGCGTTGGGTCGTCGGGTTGAACGGTGGATACGACCCCCTCCTCCTCAAGGGGCGCGTCGTCTTCCTGATCGACGCCTGGACCGGAAAGCGTTTGTGGCGCTTCACCGACGACGACTTCAAGAGCACGGTTGCAGCGTCAAACTCCAACACGGTGAGCATGTGGCCGGTTCCGGGCGGCGTCGCCCTGCTCGACGTGGGAGACCCCCGCACGGCGGTACGTGACGTGGACGGGTACTTCGACACCGCCACATGGGGAGACATGGGCGGCCAGGTCTGGGTGGCGCGATTCCACACGCCCGGCAAGCTCGATGCAAGCCTCCACGTGACCAACTGGATCGCCGCCCGGACCTTCGAGCAGCAGCGGCGCCCGGACGGCGAACAGTGGATCACCAGCGCGGGGGCCTCTTCTCCGCCCAACGAGACGCGCGGGTCGTTCTTCTTCATGACGAGCAACATCTTCGAGCCCACCACGCAGACCGTCCGGACGTTTGCCGGAACCGGCAACCGCGAGGCCATGCTGGTGCAGGACATCGCCTGCGGTCCGAACAACGTGCTCGGCTGCTGCCAGGCCGGCTGCAGCGAGGTCGAGACCACCACCGTCGACACCTGGGGTTCGTGCAGCTCCACCCAGCACTTCCGGTGCTCGAGCGGAAGGCTGATGCGGGACGCGACCTCCACGACCTGCGGCGTCACGGCCACCTGCAGCGCGGCCAGCCCGACGGCCGTCACCTCGAACTCGACCTTCCACGCCGTGTGCCGGACCTACACGACCACGCCCGACGTCACCGCCAGGCTGGAGTGCGACCAGAACGGCGTTTGCGGGACCTACACGCCCATCGGGCCGGGCAAGAGCGTCCCGCGCACCTATCTCACCGACCCCCAGACCCACAACCGCTTCTACGGACTGTGGGCGTTCGGCAAGGACGGCGGCAAGATGTTCGACCTCCCCGGATCGACTCCAGCTTCCGTTCTCGTCGACGCCAAGGCCTTCGACGTCAATCGCTTCACCGACGTTCCTTTCGCTGGAACCTGCACGGGTCCCGCTGGCGGCACCTGTCGCATCCAGGACGCCACCCAGGCGCGTGGCACGTACGACGTCAACGATCCGACCGGCGTGGTGAGTGCCTCCTGTTCCGACAGCTCCACGAAGTGCTGGGCCACGCCCGGCGACGCGGGCTGGTTCTACGAGTATGGCCGGGTCTGCCCGACGGAGTCTTGCTCGCCAGCACCGCCATGGGAGGACGAGAAGACGTCATCGGGTGGCACCATCGTCTTCGGATGCTCCATCTGGACGGGCTTCCGGCCCATCGGATCTGCCGGCGGCGCAAACCCGTGCGACAACTCGATCGGGACGCCCAGCTTCTACCAGTACGGTGGCAATGCCGTGTCGGGCGTGCCCACCCGCAACTGCGGGTTTGACCCGGGCGATGGGCTCGTGTACCGAGCGGGGACGCCGCTGCGGACCTTCGCGCCCCCCACGGAACCGAAGATCCGCGTGGCGGTCAACCAGCGCGGCGAGGTCAGCTACAGCGCGCTGGACGTGGGAAGCCCGGGCTCCTCTCCGTCCAACCGCCAGGTGAAGACGCGCAAGGAGCTGGCCGAGCCCATCTACTGGCTCGAGGTTCCGCGCGACCTCCACGTGTGCCGCCACACGGATTCCACCTACTGCAAGTGACCTGGGGATGGCGGACCGGCAAGGGGTCGACGGCGATCAGTCGCCGCCGATCCCGTACTTGGCGAGCCGGTAGCGCAGGCTCCGGAAGCTGAGCGCCAGCAGCTTGGCCGCCTCGGTCTTGTTGCCGCCGGTCCGCTCCAGGGCCTGCTCGAGCACCTTGCGCTCCACCGCGTCGAGGTGGGCCTGGAGGTCGATCCCGGCGGTGGACATCTCGGCCGGCGCGCCGCGCAGCTCGGCGCCCCGGATCGCGGGGGGGAGCAACCCGGCGCCGATGATCGCGCCCTCGGAGAGGGTCGCAGCGCGCTCCACCACGTTGGCGAGCTCGCGGACGTTTCCCGGCCACTGCCAGGCCACCAGCATCTCCACCGCGTCGGGCGAGAAGACCAGATCGCCGCGCCCCAGCTCTGCGGCGAAGCGCCGCAGGAAGAAATCGAGGAAGGCCGGCACGTCGGCGCGACGGTCACGGAGCGGCGGCATCTTCAGCTGGATCACGTTCAGCCGGTAGAAGAGATCCTCCCGGAAGCGGCCAGCCTTCACCTCGGCCTCCAGCTCCCGGTTGGTGGCCGCGATGATGCGGGCCGAGATGGCGATGTCGGCATTGCCGCCCACCCGCCGGATCTTCCGATCCTGGAGTGCCCGGAGCAGCTTCACCTGGACCGGTGCCGGGAGCTCCCCCACCTCGTCGAGGAAGAGGGTTCCGGTGCCGGCCACCTCGAAGAGCCCGGGCTTCGCACCCACCGCGCCGGTGAAGCTCCCCTTCTCGTGACCGAAGAGCTCGCTCTCGATGAGCCCCTCCGGGATGGCGCCGCAGTTGATGGCCACGAAAGGCTGGTCGCGCCGGTCGCTGCCGGCATGGATGGCGCGGGCCACCACCTCCTTGCCTGTCCCGCTCTCGCCGGTCACCAGCACGGTGGTCTTGGTGGGCGCGAGCTTGTCCACCAGCGCGCGCACCTCGCGGATCGCCGGGGACTCGCCCAGGATCTCCTCGGCGCCCGTCCGGCGCGCGCCCACCTGGTGCCGCAGGAGCCGGTTCTCGGCCAGGAGCGCACGGTGCTCGAGCGCCTTCTCCACCACCAGGCGCAGCTCCTCCACCTTGAAGGGCTTCAGCACGTAGTCGTGGGCGCCGAGCTTCATGGCCTGGACCGCGTTCTCCGCGGTGGCAAACGCGGTCATCATCACCACCTCGGTCCGGGGCGATTCCTCCTTCAGCATCCGGAGCAGGTCGAGGCCGGACTCGCGCCCGAGCCGGAGGTCGCTGACCACCAGGTCGGGCTCCACGTCGCGGAAGCGCTCCAGTGCCCCCGCCACGTCGCCTGCCGTGACCACCGAGTGCCCCTGCTTCGCCAGCAGGATCTGCAAGAACTCCCGCATGGAGAGCTCGTCGTCGACCACCAGGATTCGCGCCATTCCTCTTCCTATCCCTCGGGCGGCAGCCGGACCGCGAATCGCGCCCCGCCCGACAATGCGTTTCCGGCCACGACGGTGCCGCGGTGAGCGTCGACGATGCGCTGCACCGTGGCGAGCCCCAGCCCGCTGCCGCGCTCCTTGGTGGTGAAGAAAGGAGTGAAGAGGCGCGGGAGGTCCTGGGGCGGGATCCCGGCCCCGTCGTCCTCGACCTCGAGGCGCGTCCAGCCGTCGGCGTCGCAGCCGGTACGGACCGTGACGCACCCCTTGCCCCCCGCTTCCGTGTGGTTCCAGCGGGCCGCGTGAGCGGCGTTCGCGAGCAGGTTCCAGAGCACCTGACGCATGAGGTCCGGGTCGCACTTGCAAGCGGCCGGGACCAGGTCCCGCTCGATCCGGATGCTGGAAGCCGCGGGATCGTTGGCGAAGACCTCCAGCGTGTCCGACGCCAGGCGGGCCAGGTCGGTCTGGGCCCTCCGCGGCACCGTCGGTCGCGCGTACTCCAGGAAGCGGGTGACGAGGGCGTTCAGTCGCGTGGCCTCCCTGGTCACGATGTCCATGAGCCGGGCCTCCTCGGGGGCCAGTTCCAGGCCGCCGCGCAGGAGCTCGATCGACCCGGACATGGCGGCCACCGGGTTCCGCAGCTCGTGGGCCAGGCCCGCCGCCACCCGGCCGATGTCCGCGAGCCGTTCGCTGCGCTGGACCCTCTCCTCCATGGCGCGCAGCCCGGAGAGGTCCTGGAAGATCACCGCTCGGCCGATGGCCTGGCCGACGCGGTTGCGCAGGGCGAAGTGGGTGTAGCCGAGACGTAGCCGCTCGCCGCGGAGGTTCTCGAAATCGGTCTCGTCCCGCCCGCTCTGCTCCTGCAGGGAAGCGAACCAGCGCGAGGACGGCTGGCCGCGGACCTCCTCGACCGA
>Ga0209253_10005966_pt1 | contig 10548 bp, 11 predicted proteins | sample FrelakmetBRP12BR_FD_187145 | JGI IMG/M metagenome (GOLD analysis project Ga0209253, IMG submission 187145) | Freshwater lake sediment microbial communities from the University of Notre Dame, USA, for methane emissions studies - BRP12 BR (SPAdes)... | ecosystem: Environmental > Aquatic >... | reverse complement strand
GAATGCTCCGCTCCGTTCTGTGAGCGGACGGTTATGGCTTTGCCTTTGAAATCAAGATTTTTGTTACCTGGACCGGTATATGTTCCATCAGCAACGATCACAACATCGCCATTCACAGCTGCATCGATGGCGGCCTGAATTGTGAAATAGTCTGCTGGCACTCGTATCGTAGCAGCGAACAATGGAAAGCAATATGCAAGCAACCCAATGAATATGGCAATGCTGAAAATTCTCTTCATCTTGCCCTCCCGCAGTACTTAAAGCTGACATAAACCCGAGGTGACGAGGCCAGATGGATTGATAATACTCCCTTTTTCGGACTCAAACAATACGGGATTCGGCCTAATAGTTGGAGTCAGATATACTTATGGGACCGGTTCCCTTCAGACCCCATCTTTCAATGAGTTTGGCTTTATCGAAAAGTGCAAATGGTTGTTTGCGCCTCCCCTTAGGCCGCAGCCTTAGGGAGGCATAGGTCAGGCATTTTGAGACAGGCCCACTTCATAACTAACTCGAAAAAGGGTGTAAGTGAACCTAATCGGATAGGATAAGTTGAAAACTATACTGAGCTTGGTGCTCTCCGAAGTCAAGATGATTCTCTTGGGATAGCCGAGCGATTACAGAGCCAAGTCTATCGAGGAGGCAGACAGAGCGCCTCCTATGACTTCCCAATTAAGTCACAACCCCGCTATCAAGGGTGATGCCTGATCAGATCGAAACGTACACATAAGAATTGCAAGGTCGAATCTCGGTTTTCACGAATGAATCGTGATCCCTTTTCACGATGTTCCGACGGAATCCTCCAACAAAGCAAACTCCCTGCCGTAAGCAGCCAGCGCTGTCTCCGCTTCTACCCTGATTTCATCTCGCAATGATTCGGGCTCAAGCACTATAGCTTTTGAGCCCCAGCTCATGACCCAGAACTTGATCTCCTCGGTTCCTGCCACCTCGGCCTCGAAGATGATGGAACCGTCCTTTTGCGAGAGGATATCCTGGCTCTCGTGCCAGATTTTCTCCTTGATGTAGCCAGCCGCATCAGGGCTAAACCAGATCCGAACCTTCACCGGCTTTCCCTGATACACACCGAAACTCGGTCTCATGAATTCCTCGAAATCAAAGTCCTCCGCGACCTCGAAAGACTCCTTTGTCTGATGGAGCATCTTGATCCGGTCCAGGGCAAAGACGCGGACCTCGTTTCTCAGGTGGCAGTAGCCGATAAGGTTTTTCCCCTCCACCTTCTCGGTGTAAATCGGGAACCCGGCCACCTGGAGTGCTTCGAGATCCCGGTACAGCGTCCGGGGATGGCATTCAAGATCGCTTGCGAGTTCCGCCGCCGACTTCCCCCTCCTGGACGTGATCAGGGTCTGGATAATCTTCCATTGCCTTGCCAGCTGGTCGCCTCTTGGCATACCTTATTCCCTCCTCATAGTTCCTCTATGAGTTCTTGAAAAATGCCTAGGATATACTCTCTGAACTGTTCATCGGTCAATTTGGGAAAGGCACCTGCCGGCCTCTGACGGGAAATCATGAAATCTTCAGGCATGGTGGCCTTTCAACCTTCGACGATGTGTCTCAGTCGCTTTTCATAGAGATGCTCGGCCTGCTCCAGACCCCGGATAGGGTAGTGGTGCAGATCAAGATAGAGCTGGAGATCTGAAACCACCCACCCACTCCTGATTCTTTGTTTACCATAGAAGACCGAGTGTTTGTAATAGGGCAAAAGGAATATGAGATTGGCCCCCTCTCCGGCCTCCCTCAACTTCATCTTTTCCATGAAGCGGTTGATAACCCCTTTGCTCTCGGCGTAGATGTGAACCTCTTTGTACACAGAGTAAGGGTCTATGAGATTTGCTCCTGCATGAAGTCCGAGGGCGTAGATAATGTCATCCGGTATCTGGGAAGCGGCAACCTTTTCTATGATCTCCTCCGGACTTTTTGCCAAACAGAAGTATCGTACCTCTTGATTCCTTCTGTAGTCATATTCCCGGACCCAGTCCTCCAGAAGGCTTTTCGGTTCGCGCAGTTTCAGCTTGGAGTCGATGCGAGATACATAGTTTCTTTTTTCAAGTTCTTGCGCCATCCGAGAGACAAAACCGGGATCAAGCCCAATAGATTGGGCAAGTTCCCGAATGCCCCATACCTTTTGGGGATCTGATAGGGCGGCCCTGAGAATGAGCGATGCCTTGTCGGAAAAAGGGCCTCGTCCCCTTCTTTTTTCGGGAAAGCGGTTGGGAAACCCGATGCGTTCAACGTGTAGACCGTCGAATTCGAGTAAGACATTCCCCGAGAGGTCAAGGAAGCAGATACCCTCTTCCTGACATTTGTTCCTGCGGTCGGGACTCAAGTAGTTCGCGACCACGATCGGAATAACGCCTTCAACCTTGCCGGCATGGGATTTCAGAGAGGACAATTTCGCCTTGAACATGGGGGAACTCTGCTGCGAAATGATTTCCCCGATCAATTTGAATTGCTGTTTTTTGTATGCGACACGCGCTGTAAAATCCGGTCGCCACGCTTTCTCTTTGGGGCGCTGGGTCTCAAAGCGGATACTCAGCCCCTGCAGAGGGATGAGATCTCCAATATGATTCACCAGGTAATCCAGTATCTCTCGTTCGCTCATTGTTGCCTCAAATATTCATGTTGTCCATTTGGGCAACATAATAAACAAAAACAACGAATATGTCAAGTCCCTCTCTCCACTCACTTTAGACACTTCAGTTTTCCGTGCCTTCGTCATTTCGTGTTTTCGTGGTTGGTTTTCTGGTTTTTCCAGTATCCGGGGTCCATTATCCGGCGTTCATTCTGTCTCCTGTATTCTGTCTCCTGAATTCTTTTTTTCTGCACTTTGACCTTCCCTGTCAAACGCCCCTGGTATCATGACCTCAAAATACAATGGAAAGGAAGGGACGATTATGCAGGAGGTCATCAAGGGTTATTTGGAGCAGGCAAAAGTCGGTCGCAAACAGGTCTACAAGAACATGGCCGTGTACCCGCTTCTGTCTGATTATTCTTTGAGCCTGGAGTACATTCTCTTGGATGAAGCTTTGGGCTCAGGCGTGATCGAGGTGACGGAAGTGAACGACCACGGTGCGGTGCTGAATCTCAATGTCCACAACAAGTCGGCGAAGATGGTTCTGATTCTGGACGGCGAAGAACTGGTCGGGGCCAAGCAGAATCGGATCGTCAACACGACGATTCTGATCGCCGGTAACGCAACGGTGGTCATTCCCGTGAGCTGCGTGGAGCAGGGCAGGTGGTCCTACAACGCCCCTCGGTTCTACAGCGAGGAGCGGATCATGCCGTCACGGATGAGGGCCATGAAAGCCGAGCAGGTCCAAAACTCGATCAGGTCGCGGGGAGAGTACCAGGCGGACCAGTCAGCGATTTGGGCGGACATCTCTGAAAGAGCGAGCCGAAGGGATGCGAAGTCTGCGAGCATGGCCATGGCCAGAATCTATGAAAAAGATCTGCCTTCCCTTCAGGAATACCTCCAGCACTTCAGCTTGGTAGGTTATCAGGTAGGCGCGGTGTTCATGATCAATGGCGAGGTGGTCGGAATGGATGCTTTTGGAACGCCGGAAACCTTTTCAAAAGTCTTCAGGAAACTGGTGCAGAGCTATGCTCTGGATGCGATCGACTGGATCGAAGGGAATAAGACCGATGAATTATCCAGAGACCGAGTGACCGACTTCAAGGAGAGCATCTTCTCCTGCAAGATGGAAACCCACGACTCGGTTGGGCTTGGAACGGATTGCCGCCTTGAATCAGACAAGCTGACAGGGTTTGCCCTTGCTCTTGATGGCAAGGTGCTGCACATGTCCGTCTTTGCGCGTTTAGCGGGCTTTCAGGGAAGATCGCAGACTTCACGAATGGCGAGGTATTCACGAAGAAGTAGGAATCGGGCGCACTGAGATTCTGGGGAGCAGAATCGGTGAAAGGGGAGAGTTTGAAAAGCGTGGCGCTTGGTTTAGGATAACCGATCATGCAGACGAAGAAGCCAACAATGACCGGATCTCCTTAACAGAAGCTCTTGAGACGATTTCTATCGGTGAAATCATCGAACAATATCCGAATGACAAACTCTATCCAAGCTGTCTTATTTTTAGTAAACTTAGAAGCAACGAACCGATCCATACGGTCTGGGCATTAAACGAGGCGACAAAAGCGAGTGCCTTGATCACGACTTATCGCCCGGATCCCCGGAGATGGATCAATGGAAAAATAAGGAGGCGGCCATGAGGTTATTTGAAAAATGCCCCATCTGCGGAGGCGAACTTGTAGAGAAAGAGGTCGAAAAGGTCCTTAAAGGCGGCGCGAATACGGCCATCTTGAAGGTGAAAGCCGAAGTGTGCCTGCATTGTGGAGAACGTTTGTACCGACCGGAGACAGTGACCCATTTTGAAGAAATCAGAGAGAAACTCTCTACTGAAGATGTTGGTGAATTCGAACCTGTTGGGAAAACGTATCAGGTCGCCTGAAGGTAAATCCTGTCAATCCTGTCTAATTCTAAAGGCAACTCATGACTGACATTGTTGGCAAACTCTGGGGATTCTGCCACACCCTCCGCCACGACGGCATCGACTACGGCGACTACATCGAACAGCTCACCTACCTTCTTTTATTTCAAGCTCTAGGCGTTTCAGGGTGACTTGAAGTTCGCGGAAGTGTTTCTGCAGCGAGTTAAGGATGAGCAGGGTGTCTGAACTGCGTATGGGTAACTCGGAGAGTATTTGATCGTAGAGCGATGCATCCAGGTTCGCCAGGTAAAGGCCTTCCAGACGATTTAGAAAAGCATGGGCTAGGCCCAAGAATACCGCCAGAACCGTCAGCTGGACTAGAGGCAGCATGGCAGGCCAAAAAGCATTGGCAAATTGTTCAAATTCGCTCTGTTTACCGAGGAACAGCTGCGTCTCAGAGTAGATCAGCCAGAAGCTCTGCAGGGCTGCGAGTATTGGCAGCAGACGTAATATCCAGCGAAAAGCGGCCCAGGAGCTCTTAAATATCTGTCGATCCATATCAGAGAGGCGCTGCTGGCGCTCGAGCAAGGCGTCTGTGAAGGGTATTCCGGGCGCGGAGGACAGGGTGTATTGGGCTCGCCGAAAAGCATGAAGCAGAAAACGGGAGGGGTGATTCAGACGGCTGACCATAAGGGCGAAGCCGGCATAAGGTTTCTTCTGCGCATCGGTTGTGGAATCCCAGGGTTTGGCGGTTTGGCGGCTCTTCAGGCTCGACATCATTTCGCGCAAGCTCCGAAGGAGAGATCCCTTCCCTATAAACTGTGCGATGAGCCACAAGAAACGGGTCAGGATGAATAAAATCGCAACCCATGCCAGGTAGGCCAGCAGCTTCCCAAGGGGGCCGACGTGCATCCAGTGCCGCTGTGACCAGTAGGCGTAGGATTTGAGAGCCTCTGAGGTCGTCGCTATCACAGGAGTGCGGGGAACTCCGGCAAGATGAAGCCACACCGCAGGTAAAGCCATGAGCAGGCAAACCAGCAGAAACAAAAACCAGAGGAAGCGTTCGCGCGCCTCGTATTGCGTCAATCCATGGTCCATCTTTCTTCCCTACTTCCAGGTCACCCGAGGCCTGTTGCGCACGGGAATACGCCTGTAGTTGAACTTAGGGTATCCGATCATCATCGCTCCAAAAGCGAGGTGATCTGCAGGCAGACCCAGAGCCTCAAACAAGGGGGGATAGGCGTTCACGGTTTTGTACACATAGCCGGCCCAGCAGGCTCCCAAGCCGAGGCTCGTCGCGTAGAGGTCCAGCAGGCTCAAGGCCAATGCCGTATCCTCGGGACCGAAAACCCAGTTTTTGTCGGCATGCGCCACGATGAGGTGAGGCGCTCCGCGGCAGATGCGATCGTACCCTTGATCCCAGCTCGCCACCGCACGTTGGAACCCCATGGTCAGCGCTATTTGAGGGTCAGCCTGAATAACCATCCGCATCGCGTCGATGACCATACCCGCAATTTTTCGAACCTCAGCAGGTTCCTGGACCACGATCCAGTGCCAGGGCTGCTGGTTTTTGGCAGATGGGGCGGAACAGGCTACTTGAAGCAGTTTTTCAAGGACATCCCGGGGTACCTTCTTTTCTGTGAAAGTGCGGATGGAACGGCGGCCGCTTAGAAACTGCTCGGCCTGTTCAGGAGTCAGTCCCATTTCTTTTTTAATGGGCGGGCATTTCTCCGGACCTAGCCAATCCAGGCGAAGCGCGTCCGCAGGACAGACGCTCACACAGTGGCCGCATTTCAAACAGAAATCCTTGAAGTCCGATGTGGGAACAGGATAGCCCTCCTTCGGGTCCATCACGATGATACGGGCAGGACATTCACTGACGCAGATCCCATCTTGGTTGCACTTTTCGCGATCAACAGAAATAAAATTCATTGTTTGCTCCTCTCCTCCTCTATTCACCTTGAAAACCAAACTGACTCCACTCGCCTCTCTCAAGATCAATGTAAACCATTTTGTTTCTGAAGGGGGTCCCGCGATTGAGCAAAATCTTGAGTACTTCCATGGCTTCGAGAGTGGCCACAATCGAAGGGGTGATAGACGGCACCCCCAAAAGGAACTCAGGCCGATTGGCCGCGCTGCCTCTGTCATCGCCGCTTCCGTAAATCTGCTTGAGCCCCGGATCTTCGGGAAATACCGTCATGAGCTGGCCTTCGAAGCCGGCAAGCGCCCCATGAACGAAAGGAACCCCCAGGGTCTTGGCCAGAGCTTCGAGAGTCAGGCGGTCTTTGACATTGTCTAGAGCATCCACAATCACCTGGGAGCCGGTCAGAATCTCCGGACCATTGGCTGAGTCAAGCCGAACGATGTGGGCGTGTACCTCCACAGTCGGGTTGATGGATTTGAGTTGAGCCTGAACAGCGAGGGCTTTTGGGTGACCGACCCAATCCCTGGTACAGAAGGCCTGACGATTCAGGTTGGTCTCATCGAAAACATCGCAATCAACGACGGTCAGCCTGCCTATGCCGATCCGTCCCAGGAGCTGGATCACGGTTCCGCCAAGCCCGCCCGCTCCCACCACAGCGACTCTTGACTCAGCGAGTTTGATTTGATCCTGAAGAGAGATGCCGTCTCGATTTCTCAGGTAGCGGCGCGGGTATATGCCAAGGCTTAGCGTTGCCCTGTAGGCATCGAGGAGAGTCAGGCCCAGATCCTGAGCAATGGCATCAGCATCAACCTCATCGAGGATGAGCACATCTCGCCCGACCAGATCCTTGATCGGTCTGGCCTTCTCCCGGATTCTTATCTCGAGTGCTGTTCTTGTTTCTTGAATCATTCTTGAACCCTTGCTTTAAGGTGAAGCAAGCTGACGGCCGACCGCCGACGGTTGACCGACGACTGCTGACGGCTGACCGCTGTTTCTTAGAGGCGCTCAACTCAGTGCTCATTTTCTTAATGTTTTTCTTTGAATATTGCAAGGCATTCATCAAGAGAGAGTGAAGATCACTGTTATTGACAACCCCTTGAGCAAATGATTAAAGAAGTTAATAATGCGAATGCATTCATTGATTATGCAACTTCTATGACGCCTCTTACTCGAACCCTCTCCCCCATTTCGGGGGAGAGGGCAGGGTGAGGGGGAGCCTCCAGGATATATAATGCGTTCGTGTTACAAACCAAACAAAACAGGTGGTCAGGTTAACATGAAAATTGAAGTGAAGCTTTATGCGTCATTGGGCAGATACATGCCTCAAGCCGCGCTTGAGAAAAGTCAAGGTTACCTTGAAGTAGGGGAGGGCACAACCATCAAGGCTCTTCTTGAGAATCTTAAAGTGCCACTGGAGACCGTGAAACTTATTTTCCTCAACGGGATTCATGCAAAGGACAACGAGGTTCTGAAAGACGGAGACCGGTTAGGGGTTTTCCCGCCCGTTGCAGGCGGCTGATGAGGTACATTGGATTCTTACAAGAACCAGTTCATATTTCGAGCTTTTCTCCGCAAAATCCTTCAGCTTGACCGCCTGACCATCCACTTTCGCTTCTGTGCACATGCCCACCACCTCATCGGACAATTCCTTAAGAAAGCGGTTTAGGTCTTCGCCTTTCAGCCAGATGCCTCTCTTCAGGACTGCCGGTCCAATTTCCGGAGAAAGAAGATTGAAAAGTTTCAGCAGAACAAAGCCTTCATGGACGGTGATGGCCTGGCTTTGCTCCTGATAGGAAATCTCGTTCCGCATTCGAGCGTAGTAACTCCCCTTGCGGAGGGTTGCACCCAGGAGACCGGGCATAGCTGCTGAGAGGGCAAGGGTCGAGTCCTCCTTGAGGTGGGCGGTGTCCGGGTTATCCACAGCCTTGCCGTTCAAGAACAGAGTCTGAATTCTCTTGTCCACGTATTCGGGGCTCAGCCCCAGGTCATCACAAAGGAATGATCGGACACTTGAACCGACACGACCCGATATCTTCACTCCTTTCTGGAGAAGTTGAAGAAATTTTTCAAAAAGTTTCGGCTCTGCGGTCAAGGAAACGGTTGGATTAGACATAGCACTTACCTTATCTATTTAACATTGAATCTCTATAGGTTTCATTCCCCGCAGCTTGCTTCGGTTTTGTCATTCCCGCGGAGGCGGGAATCCAGTCTTATAGTGCTTTCTGGACACCCGCCTGCGCGGGTGTGACCAATGTGGTAATGGGTCTGGTACCCTCCTGCTTTCGGTGGGGTACTTCATCAAAGACAAAGGGGAGACTGTAATCACAGTCTCCCCGTTAAAGCAAGTCATATCAATCCTTCTACCAGTTCAAGACCGAGTCAAGATCCTTATCTGTCACCGTAAAGGTGACGTTGTGAGGCGGTAGAGATTCCTTCTTGAAGAATTCGGGCAGCCGGTCGTGCTGAGCGGTGAGCCCTGCCTGCAGGTTGAAATCCCTTTCTTTCTTTAGCACGGATTTCCCCAGTTCAGTTACATCATTGGCCGTGAGCTTTAGACCAAAAAAGGCGTTCATGGAGTCAAGGAGAGCCTGGAAGGTTTCAGGCTGATCCATGATCGGAAAAGCGATAAACAGGCACATTCCGGTGGAGTCGATCGCTGCAGTGGCAATCTGAAGGTTTCGCGAAAGCTCTGCCTGGCCTTCTGGCTTGAGAGGATCTACCTTGCCGCCCACTCCGAGGATGTTGGTGGCCACCGCATATCCTGCGGTGTGATCGGCGCCCATGGGGCTTGTGGCATAGGTGACTCCAATGCCTTGGACACCGCGGGGATCATAGGCGGGCATGGATTGTCCTTTAACCACCGGGATTCTTTCTACTCCAAACACCTTGCCTGTGACAGCGGCGCCGCTCCCCAGAATCCTTCCGAGCGGAGTGCCTTTGCCCACTTCCTTGACCAGGTTGATGGCGGCCTGTGCGTCGCCAAACTTGGCCAACCCGGCTTCCATGGCTACGCCGATGGTGGCTCCCATTTCGATCGTATCCACGCCAAAGTCGTCGTCCAGGCGGTCCAGCATGGCGATGGAGTCCAGATCATCAATACCGCAGTTTCCGCCGTGAGCCCAGACAGTTTCATACTCCGGCTGCTTGGTGAGATAATGGCCGTCCTTGTCGTAAAAGGTTCCTGAGCATCGGATGATGCAGCCGCGGTGGCACCCGTGGGTGGCGGAACCTTCGCCGCCCCGCTGATTTTCAAGGGCTGCCTGGGTTTCCCCGCTGATCTTGGAGCAGGTGTCGAAACGGCCCCACATGAAGTTTTTCGTGGGGTAGCCGCCAGCCTCGTTGATCACATTGGTGAGCACGTTGGTCCCGTAGGCAGGCATGCCCTGACCTGTGACCGGATGCTTTCGAATTCCCTCCACCCATCTCTTGGTGGCATCTTTGAAGGCTTCAGGGTCCTTGGGGCTTCGCATCTTGGCTCCTGCGTCGTCGATCACAATCGCCTTGACGCCCTTGCTTCCCATGACCGCGCCCACGCCGCCCCGACCGGCATGCCTGGTAGGCCGCAGTTCCATGTCCGTGCAGGCAATGGAGGCTGCTGCCAGCTTCATTTCACCGGCCGGCCCGATGGACATAACGGCGATCTTTTCGCCGAATTCGGCTTTCATTTTTTCGACCGTGTCATAGTTGCCGAGCATCTTGAGATTGTCGGCGGAAGAGATTTTCACTCCGTCCTTGTTGATGAACAGCTTGTAGAGAGCGCCTTCTTTGGGTTTGCCCTCCAGGACGATTGCCGCATAGCCAAGCCTCGCGAGCATCTGCGAGGGCTGGCCTCCAGCATTGGCCTCCTTGATTCCTCCGGTAAGAGGGCTTTTGCAGCCCACCGAAAGCCTGCCGGACATGGCTGCCGTTGATCCGCTCAGCATGCCCGGGGCTATGACGAGTTTGTTGTCCTCACCAAGAGCATGACACAAAGGGGGCACTTCCTGAGAAACGATCCCGGAAGTCATCGCTCGTCCGCCCAGCCCGGCATATGCTCCGACAGGGTTTACTGTTGCTTTGGGTCCGCCAGCTGCGCCCATGTTGATCCTTAAAATCTTATCCATGAATACCCTCCTTTCCGGGTGGTTACGCCTAATGCGTCGATGGTGGAAACGGGTGTTTCCTTTT
>Ga0209253_10005965_pt1 | contig 10549 bp, 10 predicted proteins | sample FrelakmetBRP12BR_FD_187145 | JGI IMG/M metagenome (GOLD analysis project Ga0209253, IMG submission 187145) | Freshwater lake sediment microbial communities from the University of Notre Dame, USA, for methane emissions studies - BRP12 BR (SPAdes)... | ecosystem: Environmental > Aquatic >... | reverse complement strand
TGCCGTCTCCCGACGTGGCGGAGCGGGTCGGTGCTGCGCCAAACGAGATGGTGTACCGCATCGTCCGCCTCCGGCTGCTCGAGGGCCAGCCGTTTGCGTACCACGAGGCGTTCCTGCCTCTGGAGGTCGGTTCGCTTCTCGCTCGTCTGGACTTGAGCAAATCCGCGCCGCTGCGCGAGATCCGCGAAACGCTGCACCTTGATGCCACCGAGGATCACGTCAAGATCGAGGCGATCGCCGCTGATACGGAGATTGCACCTCAGCTCGATGTCGCGCTGGGGGCGCCGCTGCTGATGGTGACGCGGCACTTTCTGCTGCCCAGATCGCGCGGATCGGGGCTGTTCCGTTCGATTTTCCGGGCGGACCGCTACTACTACACGGTTCAGTTTGATCAGAAGCACGCGAGCCGACCGCGCGCACCCGCGGGAGCCAGTGCGAAGCGCCGCCCACCACCAACTCGACGCAATGGAGTACGAGCAAGATGAAGATCGCAGTCCTTGGCGCGGGCAACGTTGCCCTTGCCAACGCGGCGTTCCTTTCGCATGGCGGCCACGACGTTCACATATGGTCGTCTTTCCCCGACGAGCGCGAGGCGCTGAGCGGCGCAGGGCGAATTGGCTTCGAGGGCTTCATGTCAGGCGAGGCGAGCGTGACCGCCTCGATGGACGCCAGATCCTGCCTCGAAGGCGCTTCCGTTGTCATGATTGCCGCGCCGGCTTTCGGTCACAAAACACTGATGTCGGCTGCCTGCCCGCATCTCACCGAAGCTCAACTCGTGGTCGTTCACCCCGTCACCGGGTTGAGTTCCCTGTTGCTGTCCCGGATGCTTCGAGACCGGGGCATCAAGCCCACCATCGTTGACCTGTCGACGAGCCTATTCACGACGCGGAAGACGTCCGCGACCTCGGTCCGCCTGTTGAAGATCAAGGATGTCATCGACATGGCGGCCATTCCGGCTGACCGTGGGAACGGCGCCAAGGCGACGTTGGAGATTCTCTACGGAAAACGCTTCCGACTCGAGCCCAACGCACTGACCATCACGCTCAACAACCACAACCCCGTCTATCACGTCGCGCCGATGCTGTGCAACTTGAGTCGCGCCGAGAAGAAAGAGAACTGGGTGATCTGGGAGAACATCACCCCGGGGGTGGCGAAGTTGGTCAAGCTGGTCGATGAGGAGCGCCTGGCGGTGGTCAGGTACTTCGGCACGGCCGAAGTCACGGTCGATGATTACTTCCGCGAAGCACACGGTGCAGAAGGAAAGGACTTGAACGAAATCTTCGCTTCGGTCGCGCAGAAGCTGAAGGGGCCCATCGGGCCGCAGGAGTTCAATCATCGGTTCATAACCGAGGACGTGCCGTACGCCCTCGTCTTCTACTGTGCACTGGGTCGCTTGGCAGGCATTCCAATGCCGGTTTCTGAGAGCCTGATTCAACTGACGTCGGCGCTTTACGAGCGCGACTTCGTTCGAGAAGGGCACAACCTGGAAGCACTCGGGCTCGACGGGATGACGCCTCAACAAATTGTCGCCGTCACTCAAACGGGTTTCTAGCCGCGCTAAACAGACGAAGACGATGACATCCCCGATGATCGAAGTGCGGAAAGTTTCAAAGAGCTTTGGCCGGCTCCGGGTTCTACAGAACGTCGATCTGAATGTCGTTGCGGGGGAGGTCGTGGTGGTCTGCGGGCCCAGCGGATCGGGCAAGAGCACGTTGCTTCGCTGCATCAACGGGCTCGAGCACATTGATGACGGCGAGATCGTGATCGAGAGTGAACGGGTCGATCGGTCGCCGTCCAAGCTTCGTCGCCTGAGCCCGAAGGTCGGCATGGTCTTCCAGTCGTTCAACCTTTTTCCGCACCTCACCATCCTGCAAAACCTCGTGCTCGCGCCCACGCGCGTCTCCAAGGTGAGCCGCGACGAGTCACTCTCGCGGGCCAAGCGCCTGCTCGGCCTTGTGGGGATCGCCGACAAGGCAGACGCTTATCCGGACATGCTGTCGGGCGGGCAGCAGCAGCGCGTCGCGATTGCCCGCGCGCTGTGCATGGAACCCAGCGTAATGCTGTTTGACGAGCCGACGTCAGCACTTGATCCGGAGATGATCAACGAAGTACTCGACGTCATGAAGAAGCTGGCGAGTAACGGCATGACGATGATTGTCGTGACCCACGAAATGGGATTTGCGCGAGAAGTGGCTGACCGCGTTGTATTCATGGACGGCGGCCAGGTCGTGGAAGTTGGCCCTCCGGCGACGTTCTTCAGCAATCCGCGCGAAGAAAGGACCAAGCGTTTCATAGGGAAGATTCTGTCCCATTGAAGGCCCAACGGGCAGAGACAAGACATGAACGGGCAAGGAGAAGCAGTTCACCAAAAGGAGAAGCGATGAAGCTAGACATGCGTTCGATGCTATGCGGCTTGCTGATCGCGGCGGTTCCGTCCGTCGTGTTGGCGCAGGAGAAGTCAATGATCGAAGAGGTCAAGGCGCGGGGAGTCCTTCGCGCGGGCGTCAAGAATGACGCCCCGGACCTCGGGTTCGTCGACGAGAAGGGTCAGTACGCAGGATTCGAAATTGACCTTCTCAACGATCTGGCTCGCCGGCTTGGCGTGAAGGTCGAGTACACCCCGGTGAAGGCATCAAACCGCGTTCAGCTGCTGCAGCAAAAGCGGATCGACATCCTGTTCGCTACCGTAAGTCACTACCGTTCTCGCGACCAGGTGATCGACTACACCATTTCGTATCTCTATACGCCGCAGACGCTGCTCGTCAAGAAGGACAGCGGCATCAACTCGGTTGCCGACCTTGCCAACAAGCGCGTCGGCGCCGATGCTGCCGCGGGGTCGGTCAAGAAGATTCCTCAGATGCAACCGAAGGCGACTATCCAGACCTTCCAGGGGTGGCCGGAGGCCTTCTTTGCTCTGGAGCGCGGAACAGTCGACGCCGTGGCGACCGACAACATCATCCTTGCCGGCTTGAGAGCGGGGTCACCCGACCCCAGCAAGTACGTCCTGGTCGGCTCCAAGGGCATTTACAGCGGCGGCTACTACGGTATCGGGCTGCGCGAAAACGATTCGAAGTCCCGCGACGCACTCAACTTCCTGCTGCAGGACCAGTGGCTGGACGGAACGTGGCAGAAGGCGTTCGACAAGTGGCTGGGCAAGGACTCCAAGTTGAAGATGACGCTCGAGGACTTCGACAACTTCAAGATGGAGATCTGGGACAACTGAGCCGAGTGGTCCGGTCCCATAACGCACTGCTGCTCCTCGCGTGAATCTCGACTTCTCCGTCCTCTGGGGAGAACCAGGCCGGCTGATCCTTCAGGGTCTCGTGATGACCTTGAAGCTTTCGGCCTGGTCGCTCCTGTTCGCGTTCGTCATGGGACTGGTGTTCGGAACACTCCGTTGGCTCGGCCTGCGGTGGCTCGAGCCGATCTGCTGGTTCTATGTCGAGTTCTCGAGGAACACTCCTCCCGTCGTCCAGATTCTCTTTTGGTACTTCTCGGCCTCGTACATCCTCCCGCAGTGGATGTTCCTGGAGTTGCGGGACTTCGGTTATGAATTTGGAGCGGCGGTCCTTGCGCTGTCGATCTATCACGGCGCCTTCGTCGCCGAAGTCATTCGGGCTGGACTGAACTCGGTACACAAGGGCCAGTTCGAGGCGTCGCGAGCTCTCGGCCTCGGCTTCCTTCAATCGCTGGGGTTCGTGATCCTGCCCCAAGCCACGCGCGTGATTCTGCCGCTCCTGACGAACGAGGCAACAGCCCTCATCAAGAACACCTCGCTCGCGATGGCGATCGGGGTCGTTGAAATGACCTACCAGTACAAGAGCATCGACAACTTCTTGTTCCGGGGCGTTGAGGCGCTCACGGCGATTACGGTCATCTACCTCGTTCTGTGTCTGGTGACGGCCGGGCTCGGGGCTCTGCTTTCCCGGTACCTGTCGCGCCACACTCGGCGTCGCTCGGCAGGGCAGGCCGTCTTGGTCAGCGAGTGATCAGGCCATGAACTGGGAACGGGTCTGGACCGCAGCAAACTGGGAGCGCCTCCTGGTTGGTGACTTGTTCAACACCGGGCAACCGGGCGGACTTCTGATCACGCTCGCCATCGGCGTGGGTTCGATCGTGGCGGGCACGGTGATAGGTGCGGTTCTCGGCGTCCTGCGCAGCTCGGATCGCCGCTGGCTATGGGTCCCGGCCATGCTTTACATCCAGACTTTCCGGAATGTTCCGCTCCTGATCCTGGTGTTCTGGGCGTTTTTCGTCCCGCCGATCTTCGGGCTCGAGATTTCGCAGTTCACCAGTGTCCTGTTGGCGATCTCCTTGTTCACCGGGGCCTATATCGCGGAAATAGTGCGTGGGGGCATTCTCTCGATCGCGCCCGGTCACATCGAAGCAGCTCGGGCACTGGGCATGAGCCGAATTCAGGTGCTGATGTGGATCGTCATGCCTCAGGCCTTCTTCAACATGCTGCCGGCGCTCGCTGGACGCTATGTCGTTTCCGTTAAGAACACATCGCTCGCGTTCCTCATTGGTTTGGCAGACCTGACCGAAATCGGCAAGCAGATCGGCGCGCGATTGATGACTGCGCCCATCGAAATCTATCTAACGCTGTTTCTAATCTATTTCGTCGTCAATCGCGCCATTTCGTGGGCCACCCGGCTTCTCGAAAACCGCGAGCGCTTCAACGCGTTGTTCTTGCGCGTGTAGCGGACACCACTTGCATGGAGCGCGTATCGCTCCATCAGCACAAGGAGACAAGGACATGGACAGGCAAAGGGCGCGTGAGATCGTCAGCCGTTGGATGTTCCCGACGGCCAAATCCAGCTACATGGGCGGACTCGAGGACCGTCCGATCCTCGCGAAGTCGTCTGGCACGACGGTGGTGGATACCGATGGCAAGGAGTATCTGGACTTCCAGAGCGGGCAGATGGGCGCTGCCTTGGGCCATCAGCATCCGAGGATCGTCGCCCGCATCACCGAGACGATGAAGTCGTTGCTGCATGCGACCAACACGATGCTCAATGTCGAGCGTCTCAAGTTGCACGAAACGCTGGGGAAGTTGTTGCCGCCGCCGCTGCAGAAGTCGGTGTTCCTGGTCAGCGGCAGCGACTCGATCGAGGCTGCCGTGGACTTGGCCCGCAAGGCAACTGGCGCCCTCGACGTGATCGGCATGCATGCCGGCTTGCACGGCTCGACGTCCTACCTGACCCGTTCGTTGTCCTTCAACTGGACGCGACGTAAGCACTCCATCGTGGCGCCCGCTACATCGGCCATCCTGGCGCCGTATTGCTATCGGTGCCCCCTCAACCTGACGTATCCGAAGTGCGAAATCCAGTGCCTAAAGACCAGCATGGAACTGGCGGACGCCAACTTCACGGCGGACCCGGCGGCGTTCATCGGGGAGCCAATCCTGAGTGCGGGGGGAGTGATCGTGCCGCCACCTGGCTTTTATCCAATGGTGCGCGACGAGTGCAACAAGCGCGGGATGCTGATGATCTTTGACGAGTCCCAGACGGGCCTCGGCAAGACCGGCAAGTTATTCGGGTTCCAGCACGAACCGGTGGCGCCCGACATCATGACGCTGTCGAAACACTTCGGTGGCGGACTTCCGATCAGCGCGGTTTGCACTTCGGCCGACATTGCGGAAAGGGCGGCGCAGAACGGGTATTTCGCGACGCGCTCGCACGCGACCGATCCGCTTCTGTGCGCGGCCGGCGAAGAGAGTCTGCGGATTGTGGTCGAAGAGGATATGGCGGGTCGCGCGGCTCACATCGAGGGGCGTATCCGTGCGGCCCTCGCGGCGATGGCAAACGAGATCGAATTAATCGGCGACGTTCGTGGCCGAGGCGTCTTGCTCGGGATCGAACTCGTTACTGACCGCGTCAAGAAGACGCCGGCCAATGCCGAAACGGCGGCCGTGGCCAAATACTGCCTCGACAACGGACTGATATTCCAGATTCGCGGCACTGGCCCCACGCTCAACGTGCTTCGCCTTGTGCCGCCAATGACAACGACGGACGCCGAGGTGGATCGCGCCATGTCGATTCTGTTCGATGCGCTCCGATCGGTGTCCCGCCAGTCATCGGCGGGGCGACGCGCGGCGGAATAGAACACCCCCCTTTTGCTGAGGTTCACCATGTCAAATGCGGCAATGCCTCTGTCCCCCCGGTTGGACCGCTTTGGGAATCGGCGCGACCCTGTCGTCGGCTATGCGCGCGGTTCGATCATCGATAGTGAAGTCGCTGAAAGCCTCCGTCAGAAGCGTGCGTACCAGATCATCCGCGACCGCTACGCGCAGTTCGGGGACGCGGGCCTGTTCAACCTCACCGGTCTGATTCGCGCCTTTCCATTCGCGCCTGGCGACGAGGAGTCGATGCGGTCATACATCCACTTCATCGCGCGCTCGCAGGGGGAACTGGAAGAGGCCGCGCTGCGGCGCCTGGGCTCGAGAGATGGGGTGCACGAAGGCTTCCTCGCCACGCGCATCTCCGCGGCCATGATCGCCATCATGCTGGTGCTGGTGGAACAGGGTGACCGGGTGCTGTCGATCGTGCCCGCCGACCGCTCTCATCCGTCGATCAAGCAGGCCGTCAACCTTGCCCGCGGTGAGTTCGAGGAGGTCATTGGCATCGAGGCGTTCGCGGAAGCGGTGGCCCGGGGCCCGGCGCCGAAGGTGGTCGCTATCACCGCGATCTCGCCTTCGAAACACCATCTGCCGGCGGCCGATGTCACCAAAGCCATCGCGCTGGCGCACGCACACGGCGCGCGCGTGGTGCTGGACGACGCGCACATGGCCTCTCGGATTGCGATCTATGACGAGCCACCGAGCCTCGCGCTTGCGGAAGAACCGGATGTGGCCGTCTGGTCGCTCGACAAGCACATGGGTGGCCCCCGCTCCGGGTTTGTGTCCGGCGAGGCAGCGCTGGTGCGCAAGATCAAGGCACGGGCGCTCGCACTCGGCGTGGAGGCGCAACTGGGTCAGTACATCGCCGGTTGGCACGCGGTTGAACACTTCGACCCCGCGCCCGTAAAAGCGGCGGCCAAGTTGGCGGAACGTGTTTTCGCCCAACTCGAAGGCCCAATGGCGGGACGCGGATACATTGCTGGCGCGGGGCTCGCGGTTGGCGGCGAGGACTTCCTGGACATCGTCCTCGCCAAAGCGGGCCGGGACCGCTGTGCGCTCGCGCCGATCGAAGTGGTCGCATTTGCATCCATGACCATCCTGGAACGTCTCGGCGCGATCACGATTCCCGCCGTTGGGATGCCGGGTGCGGCCTGCACGTTCCGACTCATGATGTACCCGGACGGCGAGCGCTTTGGTGAGGCCCGCTTTGTCGAGGCCTGGCACGCCGCGGTCGATGCAGCGGCTGCTGCACTCGATCGTCCCGACCAGATCCAAGCGACGTTGTTCGGCCGCCCCGCGGCGGCGAATCACTGAGCCGCCAACGCATCGGACCGCTGCTACGACAGAGGACCCACGATGGAGCCTTTCCGCGTATTGAGCACCCTCGGCATGTTGGGCTACGGGATCCCGGAGGCTTCGCTGAGGCAAGGGGTCGCGCGGCGTCCGCACGCGATCGGGGCGGACGCTGGGTCGACGGACGCCGGGCCGCACAAGCTTGGACGGGGTGTGCCGGATGTGAGCCGGGAAGTGACGCGGCGAGACTTGGAAATGATGCTGCTAGCGGGTCGCGAACTCGGCGTGCCGGTGATCGTCGGTTCCGCCGGTGGATCGGGCGCCCGCACCCATGTGGAGTGGACCTGGGAGATCGTGCGCGAGATCGTTGCCGCACGCCGACTGCGCCTGCGCGCGGCGGTGATCCTTGCCGATGTCCCCAAGGCGCGGATTCTGGCCGCCCTGCGCTCCGGAGCGGTCCGACCCTTGGGTCCGGTGGCTCCGTTGTCTGAGGAAGTGCTCGCTGCGACGACGAACGTGGTTGCGCAGATGGGCACGCAGCCCTACATCCAGGCGTTGGACGCGGGCGTCGATCTCATCTTGGCCGGGCGCAGTTGCGACGCCGCGATCTTTGCTGCTCCGGCGATCCGGGCAGGGGCCGATCCCGGGCTGGCATGGCACATGGGGGAAATCCTCGAGTGCGGTGCGATGTGTGCCGAGCCGGGTAGCGCGAACGATTGCATGCTGGGGTCCATCGAGGATGGACGATTCGTACTGGAACCGACCAATCCGGCGCGGGCTTGCACGCCGCTGTCCGTCGCTTGTCACTCCTTGTACGAACGCTCGAGCGCATCGCACAGTGAAGGGCCCGGGCATGTCCTTGACATGTCGCAGTCACGTTTCGATGCGCTCGATGACCGGCGCGTGGCCGTGAGTGGCTCGCGCTACGTCGCGCAGCCGCTCGCGTTCAAGCTCGAGGGTGCGCGTTCGGCCGGCTTCCGCACGATCGTCATCGGCGGGATTCGCGATCCGATCGCGATTTCGCGGTTGGACGAGATGACCGCCGCGGTGCGGGCGGCGACACAGGCGCTGTTCCCTGATCGCGATTACCAGCTTCGGTTTGTGATTTACGGGCGGGACGGCGTGATGGCCGAGCGTGAGCCGACTCCGGTGCCCGGCCATGAGGTCGGCGTGCTGCTCGACGTGGTGGCCCCGACGCAGGAGCGGGCCGACACGGTGTGCGCGTTTGCCCGTTCGCAACTGCAGCACTATCACTATCAGGGCATAAAGGCGACGGCCGCAAACATCGCGTTCCCGACCGCGCCGTCCGACATCCCGTGTGGTGAGGTCTTCGAGTTTTCTGTCTACCACCTGATGGATGCCGGCGATCCCTCGGAGTTGTTCCCAATCGAGTACCGAAGCCTCGGGGCGTGACTGAGCCGCATCACACGAGACGCTGGTTGGCAGTCCACAAAGGTGAGAGGCATCCCATGCAGAAGACGTTGAGGGAACTTGCGAGGATCGTTCGCTCGAAGAACTCCGGTCCGTTCGAGATCACGCTCGATGTCGTGTTCGCCGACGAATCGACGTATCGGCGCGTCAAGGCGTCCGGTGTGCTGACGCCCGACCGGATCGCCGCGCTTTACCGCCTGACGCCCGCTCAGGTGCTCAACTGTGAGTTCTTCGACCCGGCGCTCGCCTTCAAGGCCACGATCGCGCGAACGGTCTCTTCCGGTTCACCGGCGGAAACCGACACCTACGGCGGCCAGCAAGCGGCGCCGCTGTTGAGCGTGGCCGTCGAGGTCTGAGCAGGCAGGCCCCGCCGCGAGCGAGCGCAAGCGGCGCGCGTGGCAGGCTTGCCAGACGAAAAGCGCCGTGGACCGTCGAAACGCTCTGCACGTCGCTGCGCTGACGTGCATCCATGTCTTGGCCACGGCCGCATTGGCGCTGGTGCTGGCCAGCGCACCGATGCTCATGCGCGAGTTCCAGATCAGCCAGACCGAGTACGGCCTGCTCGTCAGCGCGTTCTATGTGGGGCAGATCGCTCTGGCCATCCCGTCGGGCCGCCTGGTCGACCGGATCGGTGTGCGCCGCGGTCTGGCGCTCGCCGTGCTCACCTCGATCGCGTCGTTGGCGGGTCTCGCCCTGGTGGGCAGCGCGCGCGGCGCGGCGCTCCTGATGTTTGTGCTCGGCGTCGCGGCCGCCCTTGTCAATCCTGCAACCGCCAAGGGCGTCTTCGACTGGATTCCGATCACCCGACGCGCGTTCGCCATGAGTGTCAAGCAGATGGGGGTGCCGGTTGGGGCCATGGTGGCGGCGGCCGCCGCTTTTCTCGCGGCCGATCATGGTCGCGCTCAAGTGTTTGGAGTGCTGGCCGCGTGTCTGGGCGTCGGCGCACTCGTCCTGCTTGTGCTGCCGCCGGATCCCAAGCGCGCCCGCGCGTCGCGTCCCGTCGGTCTTCTGGAGTTGCTGCGCAATCGGCCGCTGCTGAAGGTGAGTGTCTGCAACGGCTTGTTCAATGTCGCGCAGGTGGGTCTGTGGGTGAGCGTGGCAACCTACGGCGCCATCCTGGGAGGCGGCCCGGAGGTCGGTGCGATCTTCTTTGGCATCCTTCACGCCGGCAGTGCGGTGGGGCGCGTTGCCCTCGGCGTCGCCGCCAACCGAGCCGGTGCGCGGCACCTGTGGCAACTCATCGTGATCGTCGGAGGCGTCGGAAGTGCGGGCTTGCTGGCGCTGGCCGCCGTGACCGATATCGCAGTGGCGATGGTGCTTCTCGCGCTACTGGGTCTCACGATCGGCAGCTATCCGGGCATCCTGCAGGCGATGGCGCTGAGCACCGTGCCGCCCCAGAGCGCGGCTGCGGCCATCGGCATCAACATGACACTGGTGTTGAGCGGTGCCATGGTGGCGCCAGTGGTGATCGGGGCGACGGTGGATCTTGGCGGCGGCTTTCGCGGGGCGTTCGTCTTGCTTGCCATGGTGGCGGCGGTCGGCTGCCTGCTACTGATGCGATGGCACCGACGCGTTGGTCCGTAGCCAGCGCGTCATCCCGAGGCGAGGCGCAGTGCGCGCCGGCGTCAGCCGCCGATGGTGCAAGTCGACAGTGGTCATGATCTGCGTCGGCTTCTTCGAGCCATTCACTCTTGGAGGACGGCTCGA
>Ga0209253_10005964_pt1 | contig 10549 bp, 12 predicted proteins | sample FrelakmetBRP12BR_FD_187145 | JGI IMG/M metagenome (GOLD analysis project Ga0209253, IMG submission 187145) | Freshwater lake sediment microbial communities from the University of Notre Dame, USA, for methane emissions studies - BRP12 BR (SPAdes)... | ecosystem: Environmental > Aquatic >... | reverse complement strand
GGTGCCGAAGGCGGGATTTGAACCCGCACACCCTTGCGGGCGCTAGACCCTGAATCTAGTGCGTCTGCCAGTTTCGCCACTTCGGCACATCGAGGTGGAGGGGGATTATCCTGAATTATTGAGGTCCCCGTCAAGCAATGGGCTTGAATTACTTGGCTTGCGCCGCTTGTGAGGCCCAGAGGCCAGCCTTCGTGATGTCCCTTGTGTCGCCGCTGATCACGATCCGTTCGCGGACGAGCCCAGCGGCGCCGAGCAACGGGGCCGCCGCGATCCACGGCGCCTCATCGGCAATCAAGACATCGAACCGGACCCGGCTGAACAGGGGATCGCTCAGTACTCGCGATGCCGTGGTGACCACGAGCCGACGATTTTGAATGAAGGCCTGGCGGTTGGTGTCTTCCTCCGCTGCGAGCAATTCACGGATCTTCTTCGTCCCGCCTAGATGGACGATGTCTTCTTTGAGCTCGTCAAACTCCGGCCGCATGTCTTTCGGCACAGCGGCTTCCGGCACGAGTTCGTTAATGCGGACCTTGGCGACATCGAGTTCCCCTCTCAATTCGGCGCACTGACTCTCATACAGCTCGAGATATTGATGCAGTGATTCGACGTTTTTCCCAACGGCCTGTAGGCTGAGCCGTCGAAAGAGCGGGAGGTTCTCGTATTCAGCTAGAGTGGCATTCACGTCTTTGGTCTTGTTCTGTAAGTCGGTGAGCTGCGTGAGCAAGCGCCATTCCAAGAGGCGTACTTCATCGAGATCCTTTTGCTTCTGTCCCTTGTAGGCCAACACAGGGGTCAGTTCTCGAAACCGCTCGTATTTGCGCCGGAGCGCGGCTTTGTCTGCGCGCGATTTAGCATAGAACTGGTGCATCTGCGCTTCGAACCCCAGCTCCTGAATCCCGATACCCTCGACCTGGTGGGCCAAGGCCATTTCATAGCGACTCACCCAGGTCTTATATGTGAGCCCGACGGCTTTCATGGCCCGCGCGATGGTTCCGACAAGGGCATCTGCTGCCTGGTGATCAGGAGAGACCAGTAGGATGCGTTTATTCGCGCGAATGAGTTCGATCACGAGGACGGCCAATCGCTGTCGTCGAACTGAAAGCTCGTCTGACCAGACGGTCATGAGAATCGAGGAACCAGTCCCTGTTCCGGACAGTTCCCCGGCTCCCGTCGTTGTCTCGAGGAGGGGGGCCAATCGGTCTGCCGGACCGAGTCGATAGGCGTCTGGCTGCGAGAGCATGTTGCGCAATCGCTTGGCCGACGTGGCGAGAAGCCCGGCCCGATCAGGAACCACGGTCGCGTTGGCACAGGACTGTCCGATGGTATCGAATGTCTGGACGAGGACCACATTGTCTTGCCCTCCAAGCACGATGCCTTCGGTTGGCTCCATGTCGTCCGGAGGGATAATGGAGAGGGGCGTGTCATGCTCGATGGACGAGCCATGCGGGAGCGTCAGCTCGTAGAGGTGCAGCGTGCCGATGGTATGCAGAAGTCGGCCTGCTACCTGCGTAATGGGCTGGTCAAGCGCCGTGGCGCTTACCCGTTTCTGCTCGGCTTCAAGCCGGAGTGCCCATATCTCGATGAGGTCCCGCGCAGTCATGCGATCCTTGGAAAATGGTCTTTGTGTCGCGTTGGCCATCATACGGTTGGCCATTGCGCCTGTCTAGCAGGATGGTGAATAAATGATGGATGGCCCGGTGAGTCCCATGTGCTCGCGCAACGCGCGGTCTCAGAAGACCCTCGTTGGACGCGCGCACTGAGGGACTCATCCGGGTCATCTTATAAGAACGTACAGGAGAAAACATGGCCCCCTCACCTTCGGTCTCTCACTGCGCACTTGCGGGACGGCCTTTTAAATAATTCTGCAGGGACGTCCCCTCATGTTCCGGCTTGCAGGCCATTGGGGCTTTACCGTGCAACGTGGTTACTTCTCAGCCTGCTAGCCTGAGAATCGTGTGTCTGCTTGACCCCACCGAACAGTTCCATTAGCGTAGGCCTTTTGCAGCGCCTGCTCGATAGCCATTGGAGGACGTCATACATGCATGTAGTTGGACTTATGTCTGGGACATCCGGTGACGGAGTCGATGCCGCACTTGTGGACATTACCGGGCGAGGCCGTACCGTGAAGGCGCGGACGCTTGCCGCCCACACATTGGCCTATCCACGTTCGTTGCAGCAGCGCATCCTCTCCGCGTCTGTTTCCGGGACGGTCGCAGATATTTGTCATCTCAATGCGTTGCTTGGTGAATGGTTCGCCAATGCGGCGCTGTATGTGATTCGGCAGGCAAAGCTCCAGCCAAGCGATGTGGTGTTGATCGGCTCTCATGGCCAAACGGTGCACCACCTTCCGCATGGGATCCATGCGCCGGGTGTCGGCTCTATTCGCTCAACCCTCCAAATTGCCGAGCCGGCGGTGATTGCCGAGCGAACGGGGATCACCACTGTCGCGAATTTTCGTCCGCGGGATATTGCCGCAGGAGGCCAAGGGGCTCCACTCACGCCGGCAGCGCATGCGCTACTGTTGAAACATGCGCGCCGTGCACGGTTGGTCGTGAATCTCGGGGGCATCAGCAACGTGACCTATGTGCCGAAGGGGGGACGGCTCAGCGGGGTGCAGGCCTTTGATACGGGGCCGGCCAATATGGTGCTGGATAGTCTCATGGCGCGTATGACCGACGGACGACTATTGATGGACCGCGATGGGAAGTTGGCGATGAAAGGGCAGATCGATTCACGGTTGCTGGGCAAGCTGCTCGCGCATCCATTTCTATCCAAGCGGCCGCCCAAATCGACCGGACGGGAAGCGTTTGGCCCTGATCTCATCGAGGAGCTGGTTGCGATTCAACAGCAACGCAGCCTGTCGATGGAGGATCTGTTGGCGACCTGCAGTATGTGGACGGCCAAAGCGGTGGGGACGTCGCGGCGGTGGGTCAACGGGGAGATCGATGAGGTGGTGGTGGGCGGTGGTGGCGTCCGCAATCGGGCGATCATGACTCATCTCGCGACGGTGTTCGCTCCGGTGCCGGTCACCACATTCGAAGCCCTGGGGTGGGATAGTAAGTCGTTTGAAGCAGTGGCCTTTGCGTTATTGGCCTATCAAACCGTGACCGGCCAGTGGGGCAACATTCCGTCGGTGACGGGCGCCACGCATCCCGTGATCCTCGGCACGATTGTGCCAAACGGGCCTCGCTGGCGTGAATCCTTTCCTGCGCGATAGCGGCACGATGGAGAACATTTTTATCGGACTTGCCATCGCGTGCCTGGTGTTTCTGATTTGGCGGCTGATGGTTCCGTCAATCAGTGGGCCGGTTAGGAGCGAGAACTTTGTACTTCCTCCTGGCGTGACGCTGCAGCCCCAGCCTTTGCTGACCGACACCGATCTCATGCTCTACAATCTCATACGTTTGGCAGTGGAAGATCATTATCTTGTCTTTGCGAGGGTTCCACTCTGGGCTGTTGTCAGCGTCGATGGGGAAGGAAAGGTTCGGTCGCAGGTGTTGAGACAGATCGCGCTGAAGCAACTCGACTTTGTGTTGGTCCACCCGGGAACGAAAGCTGCCGAGCAGGTTGTGTTGCTTGAGGAAGGTTTCCCGCCTCAGCCACACGAGGTCACTCGGACACGGGAGATCCAGTCTGTTCTGCAGGCAGCGGGTATTACGATGACCACCTTGAAGCCTCACACGTCCTATACGGTGCCTCAGCTGGCTCAGTTGCTTGGCGTCGGCGAAGACGAGTGAGCGCTAGGATACGACTCTATTCGCCAGGGCCGGTGCCGACCAGCTGTGGTGCCGGTTCCACATCCCGCATCGCGGCGACGTCAATGGCCTTCCGTGCGAGTTCGGCTTCTGCGCTTTCGGGATATTGATCGATGACGCGCTCGTACATCATGCGAGCTTTCTCGTGATCCTTGATCTTGGCGTAGGTCTGCCCAAGTTTGAGCGTAGACGCCGCAAGCTTTTGGCTCATCGGGTAGTCGGACACGACGTTGTAGAAGGACTTCAGGGCTTCTCTATAGTGCCCTAGTCGGTACTGACATTCTCCCACCCAGTACTGCGCGTTGGCGGCCAACGAGGATTGTCCGTGCAGTTCGAGAAAAAATCGAAACCCTGCCAGCGCAGCTTCGTAATCCCGATGCTTAAACTCTTCCATCACACGATCGTAGAGGTGTCGAGACGAGTCCTGCATGTGGGACGGCGCAGCGACAGCGGGATTGAAAGATAGCAGCAACGCAATGATTCCTGGGAGCACGATCTTCAGTATTTTCATCGTATGCCTCCATACTGCTCAGCATGGTCTCAGTACCCATGTTCTCGTGATACCGCAATCGCCATGCCACTATACGAACGATTCGGGATGGCTAAAACAGACAAGAATCCAGCAGTTTGGCATTATTCCATGGCAGAAGTTGCCGAGTGACTGTCCTGTCCGAATGACAGATTTGTACGATCTGTGTGTGAATCCTGGCTTGACAAAATTGAACCCACTATTGAACTGAAGCAGCATTAGTCAACGGTTTGGGGTGAATTTGATTTGCGTGAACGTGGCCGAAATAATAGCGCTTCTACTGTTGTGCCAGCGGCCGATGGCAGAGAAACAATCGTGTGAGGGGGAAGGGATTTAGACATGAAGACTGAGCCTCCGCTGAATCCACTCGGCGGAAAAACTTTGATCGTCGATGCGAATGACGCCGATGCTTATCCACGACCCAGTGCGGCACTTCTCGATGCTGGAGAGCAGGATCAGGTGTTTGTTCGCCCCGGGATCTATGAGGACAAAGTCTTTGTCACAGGGCGACCGATTCATTTGGTAGGAGCCGGTCGAGACGAGGTGCAGATTTTTTCCCGGCGTGGGGGTCCTCTCTATCTTCAGCAGGTCCCAAGTGGTCGCATCTCCGGCATCACGTTTCGATACGTCGGAAGTGACCAAAATTCCGCAATGAACCTGCTCGATTCCTCTTGTACTGTGACGCAGTGCCGTGCCACGGAGGGTATTCTCTCCGGCGTGGTGATTTATGGGCCGCAATCGCGGCTGACATTTGTCGGAAACGAAGTCTGTGGCAACCGAGAATCGGGAATATTTGTGTTTGCCGGAGCACAGCCGAGGATTGCCGACAATGTCTGTAGGGGGAATCATCATTTCGGCATTGCAGTACGAGATCCTGGAAGCCATCCAGAGCTCGTCAGGAACCAGTGCCGGGAAAATATGCTGAGCGGAATTCTCCTCTTCCATCACGCAGAAGCGCTTCTCATCGATAATACGTGCAGTGAGAATCAGCACTGGGGGATTGTGATGACGTCCGACTGCCACCCTACTCCTGGTCAGGAGGCGCTCGGCACCTCAAACATTCTTGCCCCCAATCCGCGCGGGACCTTGATCGTGACAGACCAGCCGCTGAGTGATATCGGACGGTGACGAGACAGGGTGTTGAGGACACCTGCCATCTGGGATCAGCGCATAGAATGAAACAGGCGAGGGCGGGGAAGAGCCGGTACGCGTTTCCGTTCCTGATACGAGCAATGCCAGCAGCCTGTGGCTACGTTATGCGGGGAGATTTGGAACGTGAATTTCAGCGGCTTCGTGAAGGTGGAACGTGCCACCGCCTTGCTGTTTCGCTCGATACATCGCTATGTCGGCATGTTTTAGTAATTCGTCGACGGGATGGTCGTCGTGCGGATAAATCGTCACTCCGATGCTGACCCCGATGGAGATGTGATGGCCCTGTAGTTCGAATGGCGTGGCAATCGACTCCGTGATACGTTTCGCCACCACCAGGATATTCTGGTCAGAGGAAACGCCTTCCAGGATAATGGTGAATTCGTCCCCGCCCATCCGGGCCACGGTATCGACTTCTCGCACACAGGTCTTGAGCCGTTCCGATACGGCTTTGAGTAGGTCGTCACCCATGTCGTGCCCGAAGGTATCATTCACGGCTTTGAACCGATCGAGATCGAGGAGCATGAGGCCAATCGGTTGTTGCAGTCGCTTGCTTCGAGCCATAGCTTGAACCAGCCGATCACGAAAGAGGCTACGGTTCACCAGCCCGGTCAAGTGATCATACTGTGCCAGATAGGTCAGGCGTTCTTCAGTGCGCTTTCGCTCAATAGCATAGATGATCGAACGAACTAAGAGCTCAGGATGTCCCTGACCTTTGACGAGATAATCCTGCGCCCCCTGTTGGACGGCTTGAAGCGCCAGGCTTTGGTCGCTCACGCCGCTCAGGACGACAACGGGGATTGTCGGACTGGTAGCATGGACTTGTCTGACAGTCGGGAGACCGAAGGCATCAGGGAGAGATAGGTCCAAGAGCACGGCATCGAACCGCTCACGGCTGAGAAGTGTGAGTCCCTCTCCCAGCGTTTTCGCACGGGTAATCTGGAACTCCTCGATGCTCCACTCAGAAAGGAGATCCTGCGTGAGCTGCGCGTCGACGTCATTGTCTTCGACGAGTAGCACTTTGATCATCCGATTCCCTCGCTGTCGCGTGAATCCGCATCACGCGGCTTCTCGTTCCTTGTCTGTCGTCGCTGAGAAACATGCCAGATTTGGCAGGGTAATTATAGCCAAGAGACGAGAGCAGACAAAGCAAAAGCGAAAAACCTGTGTGAGAGTGGCGCGAAGCTAGAAGGGTGGGCACGCCAGGACATGGACTACCGCGTAAGGGCACACGACGCCACATTCCCTGATTTAGACCAGGACTGCCCCTTGCAAACAGATGCAAGCCAAAGTGACCACGCTCGTGGTCGCTCCATAGGGGCAGTCATGAGGAGCTACGACGGACGATTCGAGATGCAGGCGTCCTGGTTCTACGCTACATGAAGTGCTTCAGCTCGTCGACGAACCTCTTCGGCTTTTTGTGACTGTCCGAGGTTGTCATAGAGCGAGGCGATGTTTGCATGCAAGTGCGACAAGAGTTGTCCCAACTGTGCTTCTTGTGCGATCACGTTCGCCTCGAGCGCCAGCTTTTTCTCTTCGCTCCGACGGAAGCGTTCCTCTAACCGCTGCACGAGCTGGATCCAGCCTTTGACTTTGCCGGAATCCAAGTCCGGGATGGTCGGCAGGGCTTCGGCACGATCGAGCGACTTCTCTGTTTGATTCATCCAATTGATGAAGACGAGAAAATCACCAAGCGTAATTTTCAGTGCGGATGAGGCGCCTTCTTCTTCGATGACCAGGTCTTCCATGGCAACTCCTTTTGAATATAATTATTTCGAATAGTGTGCGGGCAGCGAATCAAACACTTCTGCCAATGTACCAATGAACGTTGCTGCTATCGACTCCTGAAAAGCGAGTAACGCGGCGAGCTCAACGCAAGCCATCTCCTTTTGTAGGGTTGGTCTTCTTGGCAAGAAGTAGAGAGGGGGTCTAAAAATGGACAACTCATATGCTACATCCAGTAGTGTTAGTTGAGTGATACTGCGCTAGCAGTGGTATTGTCAACAGTTCTCTTGGGGGATTGACAAGGATAAATCTCTGTTGGATTCGTCAGAAATTTGGGCGAAGCTAAAAAGAGGAGGAAGTGGGCGATGACTATCCTTGAGGTGAAAGGGGTGGAACGTTCGGATAGGGTCCGCGTGGGAGACGTTCTGGGCCGATGGCCCCTTCGCAGGCATATCCTGGCTCGAAGGGCCAGAGGAGGGATCGACCTTCCCAGGAACCTCTCACCTGAATCGTGCGAAACGTGACCCCAAGCTGAGCGGCTTCCTCTCGCATCGTGGTGAGACAGCCTTCGTAGGAATAGGCGCGGCGACCCACTACGAGCGGGTTGCCCGTCTGATTATGGAACACGGTATAGTTCTCAGCGCAGCCTGCTAGGAGCAGTATCATGCTGAGTAGAATGCCTCTCGTCATGTGTCTTCATCCTTATTAGTTGATGCGACGATTAGGAATGCGCCTCTTGCCATATGCGGGATTGAGGTGGCAGTGCGAGAGGGACCTCTTTTTTAACGAGCCGACCTAAGCGGATTTGGTCTTCACCGGGCATTTGGATAAATTCGACACCGAACCGTCGTCCTTTGCACCAGCGCACTTTGGCTAATCCGACTCGGAGCGGAGACGTGGCGTCAGGAACAAGCATTCTCATCTCAAGATATGAGCCGACCATTACTCGTTTTTGGCTGTGGATGGCGCAGCCAGGGACGGATACGTTGAGCGCGGTTCCCTCCCCCACATAGGCCTCACCAGCAAACACAACGGGGAAGTCCGTGTGGACTCGTTCACAGTACCGAAGCTTCGCCATGACAGTCGACTCCTTCGCAGTCAGACAATTGGGAGAGTAGAGCGTATCACAGTTTTTCTTTGTGAGGCGAGAGGCCCCTTCGTTCGTGGGATCTAGAACAAGCGAGTTGAGGGCCTCCCGCAGCATTTCCCAACGAACCGCAAAGTGCGGCAAGGAGAGGCAAAAAAGGAATAACCACCACCCCCATCTCCCCACGAAAGTTGGGGGCCATGGGTAACTGCAAGCCTTTGGAATCATGGCATAACCAATAATTTTGCCTTCCCTGTAAGACGGCATAGAACCTGCGCTTACAACGTCATAAGACAGGGTCAGCTCCCGAGCAACATGAAAGCCGGGCCACAGGGTGACAGAGGTTTCGGCATAGGGAGGAGGCAAGATGAGCAGGGTTGAGATTCACAACGAATCATCTGGAGAGGGCTTCCCCTTAGGTTCTGCCAGATTTCTTGCCTGCGCAGTGGCGATATTGATGGTGACTTCAGCGCCCTCTGTTCTCGCCGACGCGCAGGTATTTGGATACGTCGGGCCCACGAGTCTGGTGAGCCTCGCGAATAGACCGACAGATGATTCTGTTACAGCCGTTCGCCGCAAGGCCCGCTATCACCATGGATTGGTGGATCTAGAGCTTGAGCAAGCGGTTAGTCGTGCGGCTCAGCAGTACGACATTCAACCGGCCTTGCTCCTTGCGGTGATGAAAGCCGAGTCTTCGTTTAATCCGACCGTGGTCTCAAAGGCGGGAGCGGTAGGACTGATGCAACTGATTCCGGAAACTGCCATCCGTCATGGCGTGCGTAACCTCTACGATACGAACGACAACATCACCGGTGGAGCCAAGCATCTGCGTTACCTCCTGGACCGGTTCCACGGAAACCTCCGGTTAGCCGTGGCTGCCTATAACGCGGGTGAACGCAAGGTGGATCTATATGGGCAGATCCCACCTTATAAGGAAACACAGGATTATGTGAAAAAGGTACTCGGCTATTATCGTAGTTATAAGAAAGACGGTTGGATCATGCCGGTTGTGATGACCGACCCGTCTCTGCACGCAGGTCGACCGTACTAATCGACCGTGGTGATTTCAAGTGATCAGGAGGAAGTGTTGATGCAGCGTAGAGATCCATCCGAAAGGCCGGGTTCACGCGTCTAGAGAGATTCACGGGCAACATGAAACGGACGATCAGAAAGTTGAAGGGGGGTAGGCGCTAGACAGGTTTTTCAGCGACGTAATCCAAGTACTTCCACAGTTCCTTGGCATCCTCTTCGGCGAAAACCAGCGGGGCATTATTCGCGGATCCGGCGAAGTAGACCTTGAGCGACATCTCATCTTGCCAAATCTGTGCTTCGCAGTAGCTCACACTATCGAGGTTTAAGGCCTTTTTGCCGATGCGGACGAAGTGCATGGACCTCCTCACGTCTTGTGCGTGCAGGACGCAATATAGCATTAGAAGAGGATTCGTCCAATGCATACCACAATTCCGTACAAGGTCCAGGCCACCGAGTGGCGAGCAGAGACTCGGCAGGTACTCAAGCCATGTAGCGTTGTCGTGAGGAGGAAAGAACTGGTTGGTTGCGGGGGAAGGATTTGAACCTTCGACCTTTGGGTTATGAGCCCAACGAGCTACCGGGCTGCTCCACCCCGCGGAAGGATGCTAACAAAGCGTTGAACGGCAAGTCAAGCCAGTGGCCGCGCATCCAAGTTGCTTTCGCTCACCTGCAATGCTAAAGCGATAGCATGCGTCTTGTATTCATGGGCACACCAGACTTTGCGGTTGCCTCTCTTGAGGCCTTGTTGCAGTCGGACGATTCCGTTGTCGGCGTGGTTACTCAACCGGATCGCCCGAAAGGGCGAGGGCAGGTCCTCGCGCCGTCGCCAGTAAAACTGCTGGCTCAGCGAGCGAAGATTCCCCTGCTGCAACCACTCAAGATGAAAGATCCTGAATTTCTTCAGACTCTGGCTGGCTGGAAGCCAGATCTCATTGCCGTTACGGCATTTGGGCGCATTTTGCCTCCGGCGATCCTCTCGCTTCCCCCGCGCGGCTGTATCAATGTTCATGGTTCCCTGCTTCCTAAATATCGCGGCGCCGGTCCGATTCAGTGGGCCATCATCAATGGCGAGAGGGAAACGGGCATTACAACTATGTTGATGGATGAGGGGATGGATACGGGCGCGATGTTGCTCCAAGAGGCCATTCCTATTGCCGCTGACGATACGGCCGGCACCCTCTCACCGCGATTAGCTGAACTCGGAGGCAGGTTGCTGGTTGAGACGATTGCCCGAGTTAAGGCTGGGACCCTCGTGCCGCAGCCACAAGATTC
>Ga0209253_10005963_pt1 | contig 10551 bp, 6 predicted proteins | sample FrelakmetBRP12BR_FD_187145 | JGI IMG/M metagenome (GOLD analysis project Ga0209253, IMG submission 187145) | Freshwater lake sediment microbial communities from the University of Notre Dame, USA, for methane emissions studies - BRP12 BR (SPAdes)... | ecosystem: Environmental > Aquatic >... | reverse complement strand
GTAGGGAAAAATAGAAAGGGGCTACGGTTTTAGGCCGTAACCCCTTGATTTATTTGGTAGCGGGGCCAGGATTTGAACCTGGGACCTTCGGGTTATGAGCGCCGATTTTTAAGCTTGCAACCTATTGATTATAAAAGCGAATTAGATTTTCATTGAGGAATTCGCCAAAATTTTTCCTCAATGTTTACGATACGTTACGACGGCATGTGAATGAATTTGATTCCTCGTGGGCACACTTTGGGCACACTTTTTTTCGGAAATAAAACAAGAAGGATGTGACCGGCTATAAAATAACCCGAAGGTCCTAGTCTTCCCTTTGCCTTGCCCATCCAACTTCTACACCCCCATTACGATAAAGGCGCTCAGGAAGCAAGCCCGGTGAGCTATCGGCATCTCACGGTGGTTAGACGACCGCCGATTCGAGTTCCCCAACATCGATATACACATCTATGACGTATGCCGATAGCTTGTGCCGATTTATTCCTAGAAAATTATGCAGGAGTTTTATCGCGCCTTCCCATTCCTCACGAGTCTTCGGTCCAGCAACATCTGCTGCATTGACGAAGTAGAGGAAAACCAGGTATGCGGGTAGTCCATTCAGCTCTCGTAGGAGGTACAAGTGAGCCAAGCGATTTGTGTACTGATAAAAAGTGCTGGCCCAATCGTGAAGGGACTTTGAGCCCAGGAAGCTTTTCGTTTCGTTTAAGCTCTTAATAATTTTCGGAAGTGACGTCTTCCCCGCTGCCGTTGGAGGAGACACCATTTCTCCGATATGGGCCTTCGCCTCAAGTAGGATTATGTCTCCACCGCTTGTGTGTCCGAGACCATCCCAGACCGGTCCCCGCTTCGGCCAGAACATCTCAAGTGAATTCTTAGGAAGCGCAATTTCCAAGCGTTCAAGAAAAGCATCGCCGGAATATTCCGAGTAAGCATCGCCTTTTAACGGGGAAAGCCAGAATATTTGATCCTTAGGTGCAAGATGTAACGCCGGAGTCAATTCATGAGCTAACATACCGGGTTGGTTATTAACCAATTTTTGAAGCCACTTCTGACTCCCCTTGTTCGAAAGGTGTTGCTCCATCCGAGGCATATTTCCTCGCGTTCTTCTTATCGCGTGCGCCTAACGGTACACATAAGCTGTAGACCAAGGAGCGCACTTCTTAGATTAGCGGTCCAAGTACTTTTAAAAGCAGCTGCGTATGCTAAAAGCGTAAACCGAAGGTGCCGTCAGCCTCATGCGATTGTTAGCCAGTTTAAATAAATTATTTAAACGGAGAAGTAGACCCAACAACAGTTGGAACAGTAGGTCCCGAATTATTTAGTTGGGGTTGCTGCGAAGGACCCCCGGGGGGAAATGCGGCGCCAGAATAGCCTGGCTGGCTCAACGGTGAAGCTCTCGGTCCTGATGGCCCTCTCGCAGGAAGATTTGCAAGCAAATCACCCATTGTTTTCCCCGATTGTGAAATATATGTCTTCTCCATCTCGTCCAGCCTTTGTTGAATGGTAGTTCCATTCACATCACCAGTCGTTTCACGAACCAAATTCAAAAATTTAATATCGTACGCAAACTTTAAATCAACAGCTAGCTGGAATGAATTAATATATACTGTCGTTCCGTCTTTAACTAAATGTGGATCAGTTGAATTCTTTGTAATTGTTATATCGCCCTTCATTAGAAATGTATGAGCAATTCCATGTCGCGCCAGTTCATATATGTATTTACCAGCATTCGCCTTGGCCACATCATTGGAATATAAATAATTTGACCAAAAATCATTAAAATAAATTGATCCATTATACGTATTGAACGTGGCCTTACTAACCAAAGCTCCTAACAACTCAATCCCAGAAAATGTACTTGCTAACAAAGGATATCCGACGCCGCCACCTTTTTGGCTGGACGGAACTGAAGTTTTCATAGTTTCTAAATCACCGAACAAATAACCTTCAACATATTTTTCAAGAAAACATTTTAAGTCCATATTCCCTCCGTATTTTTATTACATTATCTGGCCAACTAGAATCAGACAACTTACATGTTTGCCTATCTACCTACCAACCCGAAGGTCGAAACACCCCCAAATGTTCTCTATTCGCGATCCAGAATGCTCGACACCATCGCGTGCCTCATTACCGTCGCGCCGCAGTTGCTAGACGACGATATTCTTGCGTGTTCGCCAGCTTGGGCGCAACTTTGCGGACCTGATCGAGCGCGTCAGCCAATTCATGAGGTATCACAGATCCTTCAGCTGTCCCGATCGTCCGATCGAGAAGCCGCAAGAAGGCTGCAGCCTTTTCAGGGACGTCAATGCTCGAAAGCTTGGATCTGCCCCCCTCTTCTTCGCCATAGAGCCCATAGTCGATCATCGACCAACAGTCGAATGGCACGAGAAAGCGCTCGATGGCGTCCACAGCTTCTACATATGCATCTCGCGTTGTCGCTGGAAGGCCGGCAAGTGCTTGACTGACTCCAGGAGTTGCGAGCGAGCGCTCCTGCGGCCAGACATGTTGAAGAAAAGGCGCAGCCGCAGATCGAAATACTTGATCGGGTGCCTCCTCGTACTGTGCGGAGAAATCATGAACAAAACGTTGAACCGCCTGAGCCCCGTACGCACGAACTTCATCATCGAGCGACCGGATCATTTGCTGGATAGAGACAAACGGAACCGCAGGCTTGCGTTGCTCGCGAAATGCGTGAAGGCATTCGATGACAAGGCTAAAGACGAGAGAACACCGGGTTTCGCGGCCCAGTCGCTGGTCGGTAGCGCGCTCCACCATCGAGTTCCCGATGATCATGAGAACATCCGAAAAACGGGTTCGTCGCGCAATTGCTCGCCAGAGGGCCATTGTTTCCGAGGTGTCAGCAATCAAAGGAGTAACCAGATGTTCGTTGGTCCACTCCGGGGCTGCAAATAGAAAGTACGACAAGAATTCGATCATACGATGTCGGGCAATAAGCCCTGCGCGTCCGCCAGCGGCAATAACGGCGTCTCGCATCTTACGAGTCGCTCGATCTGCTTCGAAAGGATGTTTGTCAATTTGATGTTTTCGACATGCAGCGAGGAATACGCCGACAAGTTTTCCTGCTGGCGTGTTCAGTGTATCGAGATCCTCAGGCTCTCGATCCTCTGGCGATTGCGTAACCGTATTTATAGTTAATTCCTCACGTTGCTGTTCTAAATTGGTGGTCTCGATAGCAATTGGCCATACCTTGAGCCAGATAGAAAGTCCTTCCGGCAGAACCACAACCTGCTCTTCCCAAGCGGAAAGCCAATGTGAAATACCTCTGATAGCTCGGCGGAGGGTCGCCTCCGGCAAAGCAGCGAGGAGCGACAGAACGCGAGAACACTCTGCCGACAGGTCTCGATATTTTCCATTTTCGCCCTGTCCCGCCGCCGGTGAGTGAGCCCAACCAAACCTCTCCCAGACCTCTCCGAAAGCAGCTCCGCCAGCCGGGACGGATTCAAGATCACTAAGGATCCGAACTGGGTTACCAGAGTGACTGATCCAGTCTGTTGCCCCTGTGGTCGGATCGTCATCCCAGCCACGCCGCCCTAACGTGAATGCAGCCTCAAGGGCTTTCAAGCGTTCTTCACCCCTAAGCAAATCAAATCGATTGTCTGGGCTCGGTGCGACCCAGTGTGCCTCAGAGGATTTCGAGAACCCTTCGTCAAGACGAGTCATCTGAACCAAGTCCAGAAACCTTAAGCTCATTGCGTCCATCCAGTTCTTATCGCGTGCGGCGAGAACCCCTCCAGCAACCTCGATGCGACGTAGCTCGCGAACTATCCAATAGTCCTTTGCTTGTTCTACCCGATCTCGGTCTCCCAACCTTGGCAATTCGCTTCGCGGAGGACCTTTTCTTATTCGTCCTGTCATCGCTGCTTGGTCCTCAGGTTTCAGTTCAACGAAACGTCGTGCTCGCAATTCGCTGATCTCCGGATAGTCATGAAGATCCCAAAAGCAGCTGTTGTCTAATGACATGAGCCAAGCACCCACCTCATATGCAGACGCCACCCGCGAGTCCCGCGAAACGGCTGCCCAAAGCCGCAAACGGATCGGAGACTTACTCAGCTTCCAGCGATTAATAAGTTCAGTCGCGGCAGGAATGTCTATATCGACAAGTCGCGCAACAACTGCGTGCAGAAGTTTCACGGCCGGCGCGATCCCTCGATGAAACTTATCGGGGTCATGCTCGCCTTCGGCGCGCTCGGCAGCCGGTACGTAATAGACGCGATAAAGTCCTCCTAGCTGCCAAAGCTTGCCCTCATTACTCCAGCCGAGACGCTGAGCGATATCTAGGCCTCTGCCAACTGAAACATCTAAGGCCAACCCCAGCGATAACAAGAAAGACCGGTCAACCTCGCGACCAAGCTCCAGCAGATCGGGATCAATTATTTCCCCACTAGTCATGCGGACCGAGAAAAGATCAGTGACATTTTTTGGCCGCCTTGGTGGTTGTCTATGCTGAAGCTCCCACTGAGTAAATAGCTCGACGTTTAACCGCGGGGCAACAAGTTCCACGATTCTCGTTACAAGCGATCCCGACCTATCTCCTGCCCGTAAACGATGCTGGGCTTCATATGCGCCAGTTGAGGAATCTTCGATCACCGGATTATTCCAGTACTCCTCGATCAGACGCCAAGCAGACTGCCACGGCTCACTGATCTTCTGTCCAGCAGGACTGTCAATCAGATCGAGCAGCGCCATTCGCATAACTGCTTCGTTTGGCTTTAGCCGTAGCGCCCAGTCAACAGTTGCCCGCTCTGCTAGGCGGCCATCTAGAAAGGCAACTGCCGCTCGATATGCGGCTCGATCAGAATCGTTGAGATTCACCCAGCGCTGCCTCATCTGGAGCGCTCCAAATAGGTATCCCCGGCAATTTCCGCGATAGCTTCGAGCCAGCTGATATCCGCTTTCTTTGCAGATGCGAGAGCAGATAGCCGTTCACGTTCTTTCATGTCACAACGACGAAACAAATGATCAAAGAGATCACGCTCGGCATCAATCGAGGCACCACGACTCTTTCGAACGATCCGCTTAATTTCAGCGTCAACGAGGCTCCTCTTGCCGTTGATCGCAGAAAGTGCTGCCCAGCGCTCCAGGGTGGCGAGAAGCGCCGAATGGTCCTTTGAGTCGTCATAGGGAATTGGTGTGATGCCACGGCCTTTCCAATCTTCCAATAGATGGGGATCAGGTGGATTTCCCCCAACAAAAGTGAAACGCTCCTTAAACCCGCCAAAACGATTTCCGTCAGCGGCAACTGCGTTCAACAGGTACCTCATTGGCGGGTCGTTCGCGCTGTACCCAACCAAGACAAGGTTGAACAACCGCGCCGCATCGTATATTAAGTCCGGCACGACACGCCTTCGCAGATAAAACTCTCCAAAGTCTTGATCCGTCAAGATTAAGTCCGAGGTTCTGGCTGAATTACGATCAAACGCCCCATGGATATGAAGAACGCCCGCGAAATCATCGCCGTATCCTGGCCTTGGGATTCCTCCAAGGGCGTACGTCTGGATGACCGGACGTGATCTTTTCGCAGCATCCTCTAGGAGTAGTTCAAAATTAGTCGTGACGATCGTGACCGCACCACCACGATCAGCAAGGTGCATCAACGCTCGATGAATTGGGGCAGGCTTAATACCTGGGATGAGCAGTACACTTTCGACCGCTTGCCTAACGCGACTCTTGCCATGTGACCGCCCTTCTATTCGACGCTCAAGCATTCCCAAGACGACGTCATAATCGCCGCCGAGAAATCTCTTTACCTCTGCGGCTTGTTGATCTGTCAAAGAAGATAGGTCAATGCGCCATTTATTGTGGGCCGTAAGAGGAATGCCAGAGAGGATTTCATGTACAGCGATATCAAGCTGTTCATAGACTCTGAGCACAAGACCACGGAAATTGGGCAGATCTACGGACTGCGAGATGCCGGCGCCAGCGATGAAAAGTACTTCTCCACGCGCATGCGCAAGAAGGAGACGCTCCGGAATAGCCGCTAGGCCAGCCCCCAGTGGAATAAGTCGGTCACTAGTAGCACTAATCCGAACTGACTGTTTTCTTGATCCTCTCATTGTTCTAATTTCAAAAAAGATTCTCCTAGGAAATTGTGCCTATAATTATCAGAATTCGCCGACTGATCTACCCCCAAAAATGTTAGCACGTGAATCTGCGGCCATTCTCTGGAATCGCTAGGCACACGATGGGCACACATTGAGCAATAATCATATGATGAAGGAAATAAATCAAATAATATCGATAGCATTCAATTTATCGCACCTTCCGACCTTCGGTGTGTTGGTCAGCAAGGCGTTGATCACGCTCTTGCCGGATTAATGAAGTAAACGGCGCTGGTATTACAATCAGGACATTCGCGATAAAAAGTGAGGCCTTCCTTCCTAATTCGTTCCTTATGCCCATCCCTTCCGCAACTGATCCGGATGGGCGAATTCCCATCACAAGCAGAACACTTCATGAAATAACCATATCGCCCATGCTGGATCGAGAGGTGGCTCCCTTTCCCGCATTGCCTACAAACCACCGAGCCCGGCGGCATATTCGAACCTTCGCGCGAGATTGACGGAGGAACTTGAACCGGAGGAATAGAAACGGAGTCTTTGCAGGGTAATCCCTTTCTATCCCCATTTTCGCATCCAAATCTGGTCGTGTAATCGAATGTGGCCGGTTTGTGCATCCTAACCAGTTTTCTTCCGATACCTTCGAGGATTTCAATCGAAACTACCTTGACCAACCCCCCGATCACATCGAAAACTCCGGCCTTGTCAACCTGATTATCTATGAAGGCATCTAGCATATCGGCCTTGACGATCTTAGAGGTATCAAACCGCTTCGGGCGATCAATTCGGGCATTTGGGGAAACGAGTACAAGTGGGAAGAAGGCAATAGACATGCTGATCCCCAAACGTGTCGGCATTTCGATTCGCTCAACTGCCTTTTTCAATACAGCGAGATGCCGTTCATTCTGGGCCAGAGGTGACGGCATCCCCTCATAACATTTCCGGTAATCGTTCCAGCGGAGGAACTCCCCTTCCTCGGTGATTTTAAATCCGGAGGAGAAATGTTTTGTCTCAAGAACATAGCAGTACATAATTTGATTCATCACGAGATGGTCGATCTGGGCAACCTGACCATCAATTTCCAAACGAAGATCGTGGATGATGATGGAATGTTTCGAATCCTTGCGTGAGAAATCTATCAGGTATGCAGCTTCCTGCTCTCCCTTGATCCCCGCACGGAGGATGCGAAGCTCCTGCTCAATCCGGATGCGCCTGTCTCCGGTGGCTCCAGACAGCAAACGCTGGAGTTCCGCAATTTGAAGGTCCTTGCTGTCGGTCTTTTTCAGAAGCATCGTTCTTCTCCATTCTCATTCTAAATATTTTTAATAAATCGTAAATGACATCGAACATTTTGATTTCTCGTGCGCACAATTTCCGTAATGGGGCATAGATTGGGCACACTCGAAAAGGGAACCGCGTCAACATCCTGTAAATCATTATCGGCTAAAGTGTTTGGGAAGATTAATGGAAAGAGACCTGCGGGTGGGATGGCTGGGTGCCATATTGTCGATACAGTTAAAGCTCCGCTTTTAGCTGCGAACGCTTAGCTAGAAACAGTCAAGCTGTCAGCTGCATGCGATGTTAGTCACCCGGTGCTTCTCGCGTCTCTTATCACCTTACCAAGGTCGACATGCAATTCTCGGTCATTTAAGGTCAGCCACTGCTTTGCTCTCTCGGTTTCGGGGCACATGCTCTGAACCGTCAACCAGAATTTGGCCGAATGATCTGATACAGCCAAATGGACCGCCTCATGGGTTACCAGATATCGTAGTACAAAGTCTGGCGCGAGGATGAGGCGCCAATTAAAGGATAGATTCCTCTGGCTCGAGCAGTTGCCCCACTTTGTACGTTGACCCATTATGTAGACGCGGGTTGGTCGCTGTCTTAACCTTGCGATCAATTTACCGAGCTGATCCTCGATTGCAGCGCGAGCCTTCGCGCGCAGCCACAGCTCTAAACTTCGATGCGGGAGTGTTGTGGATCTTCCACCGCAACATACAACGATTTTATCGCCCTCAAGTGCTACTTTGTTGCTGCGTGCACGCGGGTACCAACTATTAAGACGTATTCGGGTCGGTTCTCCCCTGTAAAGGATATGGCTAGCCATCCGTTGCCTTGTACGCCGAACTGCTCGAAGCCTTTCTACGCGCTGAAGTTGATCTAGCACCCATGATGACCGTGCAACGAGGAATGACTCCACATCCACTCCAGTTCGTCCAGTAGGTTGTATAACCTCCACGCCATTAGGTCCTACTCGAACGAGAAGCCTTCGTGCGGTCCGCGACGATACGAGACGGTACTCGACGCGACGACCATCAAGATCTATGGTGTATGCATGAGCAGTCCGCATTGCTTTAGATCACTCCATCAGCCTTGCTAAGTTCGTCGACTGCAAGCTTAAGAAACGGTGGATTCTCGGCGTCTCTGTCGAACCCGAGGTCAGCGTAGCTCGGGTTCCACGATTCGGCCAGTAATGACTGCTCGACACGCATCCGGCCACCGATTGTGTTGCTCCATCCCGGTGAGAGAAGTTGGTTGGCCCTGAGATGATCTGTCATACGACGGGCGCAATTGGCTAAGTAGGCCTCGTCCTGCGTCGCCGAGTGGGCGCGAAGGATGGTGAATAGTCCGTACTCCCCTGGTTGCGTCAGGTTCAGACGTTCAGGCTCCTGCTTCGTGGCCGCGGCTGCCGCCGCAATCTCTTCGAGTTCCCGCAGCCGTCTTGCCGCTGCTTCGTCGCTAGAGTCTTTGCGTTCCTTTATTCGTTGGAGACGTTCACCTAGCTGTCGGTAGATAAAGCTCGGGTCGTCCTCGGAGAGTTCTGCGGTCAACACGGCCTCAAGTGCGGCAGCCTTGTCAGCAGGTGTTGGTAATTCGTCGAGTTTCGCTACATAATCCTTGTCTATCTTGAACACCGGAACAGATTCGGCGAGGTCAAAGAAGGCAGTGTTCTCTTGGATTAGCTGGCGGGTCTTTGCGGACAATTCCCCGTGGGTATCCTTGCTGCCCCGTTTCCTCCTCTGATGCGCAACGTGGATCCCGCACAGCCAGTTGTACTCGTGCCTGTGGGGATAGAGGCACGGGTCCGGTGCGATGGCCTCCCACAAACGCTCAATACTTCTGAAGTTGTGCTCGAAGTTCTTGGCTGAATCGGGGTCGCTTAGTCGGCGCAGTGCAGCGAGCAGGCATTCGCGTGTGTCCTCCCTCGTAATGCCAGCGAAGGTTTCCATGCACCGTGCGACCTCGCCCGGAACCAATGCTCGTAGGGCATCCCAGTCGATCAGCGACTCTTCGCGTATGTTCTCGTCGAAGTTGAGCGCCTTCTCGAGGTTTGTGAATACCCCGAAGTAGTCCACTACAACGCCGGTTCTCTTCTTCATTGCCGGCAGCGGTCGGTTTGTGCGCGCAATGGCTTGTAGTAAGTTGTGGTCACGCAACGGTTTGTCTAGGTACATTACCTGTTCGATAGGCGCGTCGAAGCCGGTGAGCAAGCGATCGCAGACGATAAGGATCTTTAGCGGGGGCCGCCACTTGCTGTGATCTTCTCCGAATCTCTCACGGTTCCACGTCTCCCACTCTGAGGGCGTAAGCTTGAAGTAGTCGATCAATTCATCCTGCTGGGCCTTCGGGTACTCAAAGCGCTCGACGTTCGGTTCGCTGTTCTGTGCTGACGAGATGATCACGTCCGACCACTCCGACGGCAGACCTCGAGCCTTTAACTTGGCATCGAGCGCCTCCTTATACACCGCACAGGCCTTGCGATCGACTGCCACGAGTTGTGCTTTGAACCCGCTGGGATCAGGATGTTCGAGGAAATGAGTTAATATTCTTTCCAGCACGATATCCACGCGCTGTGGATGCCGCGCTAGTTCCTTCCACTGGGATCGTTGCCGCTGAACGAAGTCCTTTGCTTCCTCGTCTTCGAGTTCCATCTCCTCGCACATCTTCTCGAAGCCGATGCTGAGGGGTTCCTCGTCCACCTTGAAAGGTACTTTGTCGCGGATATAGTGGACCTCAAGGGTGGCCCCGTCTTGGATCGCGCGTCTAATGCCGTAGTAGCTTAGATATCGCTCCTGGACCCCGTCCTTTGTTGGCCCGAAGTCGCGATGCGTGTTCTGCATCGTCTTGTCGATGGGCGTGCCGGTGAAACCGTAGCGGAATCCGTTGGCGAGCTTCACCCGCATGGTCATCGCGAAGCTCTCGGTCCCTTCGCCCTTCTGCGAACGGTGGCATTCGTCCACCATGCTGATGATGTTGTCGCGCATAAGTGGCTCGAGGTCGCCCATCTTTTGGAATGACTGGATGGTCGTGACCAAGGTGCCTCGCCAGTCCGCGACAAGCTTACGTTTAAGGTCATCGACGCCCAACGCCTTCTCGACATTGGGATAGTCGCAGGCGTCGAAGTCATCCGAGAGTTGCGTCTTGAGGTCGCGCCGGTCGACTACGATCAGCACAGTTGGGTTGTTCAACG
>Ga0209253_10005962_pt1 | contig 10552 bp, 6 predicted proteins | sample FrelakmetBRP12BR_FD_187145 | JGI IMG/M metagenome (GOLD analysis project Ga0209253, IMG submission 187145) | Freshwater lake sediment microbial communities from the University of Notre Dame, USA, for methane emissions studies - BRP12 BR (SPAdes)... | ecosystem: Environmental > Aquatic >... | reverse complement strand
CACGTCTGGGATCAGCAGGTGGCGTGAATAACGTAAGATTTCCTCATGCGATAAGGTTGGAAGCATTCGATCTGGTCCTATAGTTCATCAGGGTCACCCTAAAGAAGGGCACAGCTTGCATGCTTGGTGCCGCTGCGCCCCTCCGTTGGTGGTCATCAGACCTGTATCTTGGCCTTTTAGAGTAGCCTGTTCGATTACTCTTCTGGTTTCTCTTCGCCCGATCCGATCCCCAGGGGTTTCCACTTACGCTCATCCTTCAAACGATGCTGGACGCCATGGCGGTCGTGGATTTCATCGAATCCGGTCGGCTTGATGAACATTTCCTCGCCGTCCAGCAGACCGAAGACCCCATGCTGGCCCAGTTCGGGACGCTTTTCGCCTTTGAACTGCGCTGCAGACCGCGGGTTGTAATCTACCGGCTCTTCATACGTGGAGACATAACCTTCGTAGTTGCGCAATACCACCTTGTGGTCCGAATAGCTGAGCAGATAAGTCGGCGAGACCGGGATTTTCCCACCGCCGCCCGGCGCATCGACGATGTACTGGTGCACTGCATAGCCAGAAGTATGGCCGCGTAAGCCTTCCATAATCTCGATACCTTTACCTACCGGTGTGCGGAAATGTCCCGCCCCTTCCACCAGATCACACTGGTAAATATAGTACGGGCGCACGCGGATGCGTACCAGCTTGTGCACCAGCTCGCGTTGGATATGGACGTTGTCATTCACCCCGGCTAGCAGCACAGCCTGGTTGCCTAATGGGATACCTGCCCGTGTGAGCCTGTCTGCCGCATCTGCCAGCTCAGCCGAAATCTCGTTCGGATGGTTGACATGGATATTCATCCACAGGGGGTGATATTTCTGTAGCATGTCAGTCAGTTCAGACGTGATGCGCATGGGCATAAAGACCGGCACGCGTGAACCGATGCGCACGATCTCGATATGGGGGATTTCGCGCAGCCGCCGGAGAATTTCTTCCAGGATTTTTGGTGCCAGCACCAGCGGGTCGCCGCCGGAGAGCAATACATCGCGCACCTGGGGAGTACTCTTGAGATAATCGAGCTGCATCTCGAACTCGGCCCGCGAGAACGTTGCCGACGGGTCGCCGACGATGCGCGAGCGGGTGCAGTACCGGCAGTAGCTGGCGCACTGAGTCGTGACCAGCATCAAGACCCGGTCTGGATAACGGTGGACCAGTCCAGGCACCGGTGAATGCCGGTCCTCAGACAGAGAATCCTCCATCATGGCTGTGAAGGGTACCAGTTCAGCAGCAGTTGGCACAACCTGCTTCCGGATCGGGTCATTCGGATCATCCGGATTGATCAGGGAAAGGTAGTAAGGAGTAATATCTACCCGGAAAAGGTTCGCCGACGACAGCGCTTTGCGTTCGCTTTCGGTAAGCGGCAGAACCCGCTCAAATTCTTCCAGTGTGTTAATCCGGTTGCTGAGCTGCCAGCGCCAGTTGCACCATTGTTCATCGGGGACATCTGCATAGGCTGGCGCGCGCTTATAAGTGAAGGGGGTGTTGAACATAGACTGTTCTCCTTAAGATCGATTAAAACTCAAAGTATGAAAAAATCTTTCGCTTCACAGAACATAAACGAATTGTAAATGAAAAGCCCGCAGGGGTCAAATCCTGCATCCTGAATTAATCAAGGAGCCAGCACGACATTCAGGCTGGTCAAGAAGGAGATTTCCGACATTGTGCCGCCTTCTTCAAATACAGTCAGCAAAGCAGGCATAACTTCCGAAACCGAGTAAGGCACCTCCGCCAAAAATGTCCCATAATCGCCCGGAACCACGGTCGTGACTCCTGCCAGGCGTTGGCCCAGAATCCGCCCATCCTCTCCCACAAGCATCACTCGCAGGGGTTGGGTGGTCTCCGGGCGAGCCCTGCCCGAGATGATCAGCTTACCGCCCTGGATCAGGGTCTTTTCCACAGGATCCTGGATAATAATCCTCTGCTGGAGACCACTGGCTGGGTTTAACTCGGTAATCCCCTGTGAGAGCAGGATCAGATTCATCGAATTGACTTCAATCAGCCGGCCATTAGGATCTTCGGCGCTAATCACCAGTCGCCCCAGTTCGGCTGCCGCGCTGATCTCAAAGTCCAGGCTCATCCCAATACGCGCCGCCTCCCAGGGTACTTTATTGTAAGTGCGCACATCGCGTGCTAGCAGACGTCCATCTTCGCCATACAACTCGATCCGAACTACTTTTGCGTAGCCACAGGTCAGGCGCAGCGACACATCCAGAGCAGATACAACCTTCGATAACTCGCCTAATCGGTAGATCTGGATGCGTGCATCCGGGATTGGCGGCGCAGGGGTATTTGTAGCCCCAAGAGGCACTGTGACCGCTACCGAAGCCAGTCCCTCTGGAGCAGGTGTTAGGGTGAGTGTCGGTGTCGGCAAATAGGTGGTCGGGCTCGACTCGGGGCTGGGGGTCGCAGTTGGCAGCGCCGGGGTGGTGGCTAAGACAGTTGTTGATTCACCAACCACCTTAGTCAGCTCAATCGTGGGTGAAACAGCCATTTTAGCCGGCTGGGTGGGTGTGGCTCGGTTCACCTCAAGCGCGGCCAGGGTCAGAGCGGCTGCCGTGGGTAAATATTCTGGCGGCAATGGAGTAGACAGCTCAGAAGCCAGCGGGTTCGAACACGCCGCCAGCAACAGCCCGGCGACCAACATCACTGCCAGGCTGCCAGCTATTACGGATATTCGAGTTGGACCGGTAGCAGACTTATTCATTAAATCTGATAAATCTCCCCGTACTTAGCCTTCAAGTAACGGACATAAGCCGCCGGGTCAATTTTCGAGCCGGTCACTCGCTGGATTAGCTCTTGCGGCTCAAACTTCGCCCCGTGGCGATGGATTTTCTCGCCTAGCCAACTCAGCAAAGTTGAGAATTCACCCTTCCGGATCTGCTCAGACAGGTTCGGAAGATCCATATTGATCCGTTCCCAGAGCTGCGCCGAAACTAGATTACCCAATGCATAGGTGGAGAAGTATCCGATCATACCGCCAGACCAGTGTATGTCCTGCAGAACCCCCTGGGTGTCATTTTCCGGAACGACACCCAGATATTCTTTCATGCGCGTGTTCCAGACTTCGGGCAAATCTTTCACCTGCAAAGTTTTCTCGATCAGGGCAATCTCAATCTCCAGCCGCAGCATTATATGCAGGTTATAGGTTGCCTCGTCGGCTTCAACCCGGATGAAGCTGGGTTGGACCTGGTTGATGCCTTTATAGAATTTCTGCAATGAGATATTGCCTAATTGGGCGGGAAAGACCTGCTGTAAATGGGGATAGTAGTGCTCCCAAAACGGCAGCGAGCGCCCCACCAGGTTCTCCCACATGCGCGATTGTGACTCGTGCAGCGCCAACGAAGCGCCCGAGCCAAGCGGTGAGCGCCCCAACAGCGGGTCGATTCCCAATTCGTAGAGGGCATGCCCGGCTTCGTGCATCGTGCCAAATAGCCCGGTATTCAGGAAATTGGGGTTAAAGCGGGTCGTAATCCGCACATCTTGCGAGCCAATGCTCTGCGTGAATGGGTGAGCCGATCGGTCCTGCCTACCATGCTTCCAATCGTAACCGAAGCTGCTGATCACATGGACGCCAAAATCCCATTGCTTCTGTTCATCGAAGGATTGGTGAAGAAAACCAGCCTCCACCTGGGGTTTTTCGGCAATGGCACGCACTAGAGCCACCTGCTGTGGGCGCAGCTTTTCGAATATCGTCTTTACCTCGGCAGTCTTGAGACCGGGTTCGAAGTCATCCAATAGAGCATCGTAGATATGGTCGTAAGGGGAAAAAAGCTCAGCATACCGGCAACGCAGTTCGACGATCTTCTCCAGGTGAGGTTGGAACTTGGCAAATTTGTTTTCAACCCGCGCTTCTGCCCAGGCCTGGTGCGCAACCGCAGTCACCTGCGCCAATTCGGCGATTAACTGAGACGGCACTTTGGTCTGCTTATCATACTTGCGGCGCGTGACCTTGATCAAGCGCGCCTCATTTGAATCCGGATCCAATTGAACGGCGTACGGTTGCAACTCATCCAGCAATTTCCCGACCTCTTGCGAAGTAAACTTGAGGTGAGCGAGCGTTTCAACCGTGCCAAGCTGGTATCCGCGACCCTCCGCGCCTCCCGAAGGCATATACGTCTGTTGGTCCCAACCTAACAATGCCGCAGCAGCATTCAGGTCAGATACTTCTGCCAGCATCGTTTGTAATTGCTTCAGTTTGTCCTCCATTTTGTTAGTTCTCCTTGTTAACCATGGTTTTGTCGATCGCTAAGAGCAGGCGATATGCGCCCCGGCTTATTTTCGACCGTCTTATGAATTATTAGCGCACAAAACAGCCTGGTTATTTTTATTACAGGCCGTCAGTGACCAGCATTTCCCGCTCCTCCATGTATACTCCAACGAATAGGATTAGCTAAACTTCCTGGGCTTACCTGAGATTGCTGGGTATTGCCTTAAGATTCCCCTCTGATTCTACCGCAGAATTGAATGGCTCACCCCGTCCAATATTCCTGCCAGGGTAACGACGAGTTTCCTTCAGTTGAAACTTTTTCGACTAATAGACGCGTAGCTTCTGAATCTAATGCTTCGCTGAAGAGGAACCCCTGACCATAATCACAGCCCATCTCTCTTAAATGCGAGAGCTGAGCAACAGTTTCAATACCTTCTGCAAACGCCTCAATTCCCAATTCGTGGGCTAATTTAATGATCATCCTGGGGATTTCAGTGTTTTCACCGTTTTCTGTGATCCTTTCAACAAAAGCCGGATCGATTTTCAGGGCGTTCACCGGTAAATCCTTGAGGTGCAGCAGAGAGGAATAACTGCTCCCAAAGTCATCGATCTGGACGCTGGCGCCGATTCTTCTCAGCTCTACAATCATCTGGCTGAGCGGTGCTACGTTCAAAGAGACGATGCTTTCTGCGATCTCCATCACCAGATCTTCCGCCGGAAAGCCCGTTGTTGCCAGGCTCCTTTCGATCGACTCGATCAAGTTCGAATGCAACAAGAGGCTGCTGCCCAGGTTTACACTGGCTTTCAAAGCCGGTTTGAGCGGGTAGAGACTCTGCCAGTCATTAATCTGGCGGCAGGCTTCCTCGAAAACCCACCAATCTATCGGCAGGATCAATCCGATCTCCTGCGCCAGTAAAATGAATTCACTCGCAGCCAATAAGCCGTGCTGGGGGTGCTGCCAGTGGACCAGGGCTTCCAAGCCGAATAATTCTCCATTCTTAAGAGAAAGTATGGGTTGGTAGCAGATCAGAAGCTGTTTCTTCTCCAGTGCTTGCTTTAAATCCGCTTCCATCCCCATCCGCTTGACAATCTTTTCACGCATTAAGGGATCGAATAGTTGGAAGGTTGATTTTCCCTGGCTTTTCGCGGCGTACATAGCGATATCTGCATCACGCAATACATCCTCGGGCTTACTGTATCCCAGCCCACTCATCACGATCCCGATGCTGGTTGAGATGAATACCTGGTGTTGACCTAGTCGGATCGGCGCAGCCAGGCGCGACAAGATCTCGTGTGATTTCCCGATTGCATCTTCCTTATCGCTGACATTATCTAAAAAAATTACAAACTCATCGCCGCCCAGGCGCGCAACCACATCGTTTTTGCCCAGTGCATTTTGCAGGATACGGGCAACTGCAATCAATAATTGGTCGCCTGTCGGGTGTCCCAGGCTATCGTTGACATCTTTAAACTTATCGAGATCTAGAAACAATACCGCAAAAGAATAATCCGGTTCCGTCTGTGTACGTTGGATCGCTCTTTGCAGATGCTCCATGAATAATGCACGGTTTGGTAAATCTGTGAGTCTGTCGTGGAAAGCCACATGCAACAGTTTGCCATCTATTTCTTTCCGCTCGCTGATGTCGGTTTGAGAGCCGACCATCCGGCTGACTTCTCCATCCACGCCGCGCACAGCGATGCCGCGACAGACCATCCACCGGTGCACACCGTCCTTACAAAGGATCCGGTATTCTGCTTCCAGGTTTGCTGTTTTGCCACCCAAATGGTCTACCAGGGCTGCCTTCAGGCTATCGATATCCTCAGCATGGACCCGGTTGAACCACTCACCTGGCTCGTCCCCAATTTCTCCCTCCAGATAACCCAACATCTCTTTCCAGCGAGATGAATAGTGGATTTTATTCTTCTTGAGGTTGAGGTCCCAAATGCCCTCATTCGCCCCGCGGATTGCCAACTCGAACCTTTCTTCGCTCTCCCGCAACGCCGCCTCGACCCGTTTGCGTTCTGCGATTTCGTGGCGGGCTTGCTGGTAGAGGTCGGCGTTTTCCAAAGCTACAGACGCGTAATCTGCCAGCGAAGTCAATAGCACCTCATCCTTTGGAGTGAAGGGCTGCTTCTTTTTCCGGTTATCCACTGAAAGCACTCCCAGCGGCCGACCTTTGGAGAAGATTGGCACATGCAGGAGGCTGAGTACTAAAAATCCGGTGCTGATCTTAATCGGTGGATCCGATTCTTGGGCAACTCCACGGACAGGCTTGCCTGACTTGAGCACCTCCCCCAACAAGGAATCCGATACCGGCAAGCGCATCGAGCTGGTCATTTCACCTTCCAGGTTCTTGGAAGCTCTTAATAATAGATTCCCACTGGCATGGTCCAGCAGGGCTAAAAATCCTTCATCGGCATCCGTCAGCTTCACGCTCGCCTCAACGATCCGGCGCAGCACCTCGTCCAGGTCGAGGGTCGAGATGACACTTTGACCAATCTTTGAAAGGGCAATCAGCCAGGAAACCTTTTCATTCAGTTCCGACAACAGCCTGCTTTTTTCATGGCGCAGGCGAGTCTCATTCAATGCCTGACTGATAGCGGATTCAAGCAGTTCTGGTTCAACCGGTTTGATCAGATAATTTTGTACCCCCAGGCGGAAGGCATCGATGGCAACTTGTTCCGAACCATGAGCAGTGAAAAGGATCGTTGGGATAGTCAGCCCCTCACGATTTAGCGTCCGCAACAATTCCAGCCCATTTGTATCTGGGAGTTCCAAATCAAGCAGCAACATCGCCGGTGAATTCTGGCGGATTGCATTCAATGCACTTGCGCCATCGTATACAATCTGTCCGTCATAGCCCATGCTGGGCAGCAACGTCCAGGCGACGAACTCGCCTAATTGGCGGTTATCATCCACTACCAGGATGGTTTCTTTTTTCACTCCGTCCCTGAGGAAATGCTCCCTATCTTGGATAATAATCTTTTTCCTTTTGAGAATTCCACCAGTAGCAACAAAAAAAATCTGCTTTGTCTGGCTTCACAAGCCTTACCCATTAAGTATATACAATCCAGCCTAAAAAATCAATCAACATCTTGGGCTGATAGGTAATTGTAAGCTGGCAGTGCTACTTATCAAAACCATCTACCGGAATTATAAACCAGAATGCCATTCTACTCATAGCGCAATGCTTCCACCGGCTCCAGCCTGGCGGCGCGATTGGCAGGATACAGACCGAAGAATAAACCAACCGCTGTGGAAAATAGTGTCGCCAATAAGATCGTATCGATACCGATCGCCGGAGTGATCTGAGTGCCCCTGGCTTCCGCAATCTTGCCGACAGCTATAGCGATAGCAGCACCCAGGCCGATGCCGATCAGACCACCAAACATGCTCAACAAGGCAGATTCGGTCAGGAATTGGACCATGATATCGATTCGACGAGCGCCCAAAGCCTTGCGCAATCCGATTTCGCGCGTGCGCTCGGTCACTGATACCAGCATGATATTCATAATCCCGATTCCGCCCACCAGCAAAGAAATTGCAGCTATACCACCCAGAAAGATGGTGAATACGCCTGTGATTGTCTGGACGGTGGTCAGGAAATCCTGTTGGCTAAGAATTGTAAAATCGTCAGCGCCAATCTCAGTCCGGTGGCGAGAACGCAAAATTTGAGAAATTTCATCCGTAGCCTCGGCGACAGCATCCGCGCTGGATGCCTGGACAACCAGCATGTCCACTCTATCGCGCGTCGCTCGACGCAGCAGCCGGGTCTGGGCTGTAGTGAGCGGCACCATGATTCGATTATCTTCACTGCCAAAACCACTCCCGCCTTTCGATTCCAGCACCCCGATCACCCGGAAGGGTTGGCCTTCAACTCTCACTGTCTCGCCTACCAGCCCCCCCTTTCTGCCAAAAAGGTTATCAGCCACTTCGGTACCCAGCAAGACCACCGATGCCCGGCCTAGAATATGCTCCTGGTTAATGAACTCCCCCTCGCTGACCTTCTGGTTACGCACTGCGGTGTACTCAGGCGTGACACCCTCGATCTGAACATTCCGGCTTTCTCCGCCAGCTGAAACTTCAACATTGCCGGTTAATTCAGGCACGACACCGACCACATGGGGCGCCTGGAAAGGGTCGGCAATCGCAGCCGCATCGCCCAATGTGATCGGCTGGGGATTGCGCACATTGTCCGCTCCGCCACGGAATACAAACAACAGGTTGGTTCCAATACCCTGGATCGAGCCCGTGATCGAGTTTTCCGCGCCACGCCCGATCGATATGATAGCAATCACTGCTGCCACGCCGATCACAATACCGATAATGGTCAGGCCGGAACGAAGCTTGTTTGTAGAGAGACTTTCTAAGGCCTCTAAAATGGATTGCCAGATAATCATACTTTATCCTCGACAACGCCGTCACGGATATGGATTCTGCGTTGCGTCACTGCGGCCACATCCGGGTCATGCGTCACAATTATGAGAGTTGTACCTCGTTCAACATTTAATGAGAGCAGCAAATGCATGATCTCATCCCCAGATTTTGAATCCAGGTTACCGGTCGGTTCGTCAGCCAGGATGATTGCCGGGGTATTGACCAGCGCCCGGGCAATCGCCACACGTTGCTGCTGTCCCCCCGATAGCTCGTTTGGGCGGTGATGGATGCGGTCAGCCAATCCCACTGCTTCCAGTGCTTCCCGAGCGCGATTCCTGCGCCCGCTGCGAATACCGGCGTAGCGCATCGGCAGCTCAACGTTATAGAGCGCCGAGGCTCTCGACAGTAAATTAAAACTCTGAAAGACAAATCCCACCTTGCGGTTACGAATTGACGCCAGCTGGTCATCTTTCAGCTGCGCAGTCTTTTCGCCATCCAGGAGAAATTCGCCTGAAGTCGGTCGATCCAGGCAGCCGATAATATTCATCAGGGTCGATTTGCCGGAGCCCGAAGGCCCCATAATTGCTACAACCTCGCCCCGCGCAATTTTCAAGGAAAGACCGCACAGTGCATGGACTTCGATCGCGCCCATGCGATAGACTTTACTCAAGTTCTCAGCTTCAATTACCCAATCAGTCATTAGCCTCCCCCGCGGGCACCCGGCGGCCCCCCACCTGGTTCAAATTGCGTTGGTGGGTTCAATATGATCAGATCGCCCACTTTCAAATCGCCTTCCACAACCTGGCTGGCCGTCTCAGCGGAGGCGCCCAGTTTGATGTTGACTGGCACGGTCTGGTTATTTTGAAGGATGTACACCACCTGTTTTCCATCTTTGAACCGCACGGCACGATTGGGCACCAATAATACATCCTCGAGCTGGCTAACCACGACATTAACCGCGGCAGTCATACCAGGCTTGACCTGCTCATCGGCATCAGTCAACCGGACCGTAACGATAAATTCTACCACTCCCTGATTACTCGTTCCCACTCGATCGACAGAGACAACCTCTCCACGGTAAATCCCACCCCGGACTGCATCGAAAGTCAAAGAAACCGGCTGGCCTGCTTCGATCTGGTTGATATCCACTTCTGAAACAGCCAGGTCAACGAATAAGGAACTCAAGTCATCCACGCGAAAAGCCGTACTGTTGGGGGTGACCAGATCGCCCGGCTGGGGGATGGCAAGCGAGACCGTGCTGTTGAACGGCGCTTCGATCCAGGCCTGGCTGATCGTCGCTTGCGCAGCTGCGATCCTGGCTTTTGTCGCCGCGATCTCATCAGCGCTGGGCCCGTTCTCCCATTTCTTGTAATCTTTTCTGGCTTTATTCAGGTTGGCTTTCGCTACTTCTAATGCATTTTCATAATCCAGACGCTTAACCACCGCGTTGTAATCCGATTGGGCCAGGTCTAGTTTTTCCTTAAACTCATCCCGGGTTTTGTCGCCCGACGCCAGGAACTTATACGGCTCAAAAGCGGCAGTGGCCTCATCCAGTTTCTGCTTCATTAAGTCCAGAGCTTCCAGTGTATCAAGACCCGCCTGGTTTTCAGGTATGGTGAAGTTGTCCAGCTGGTATTGGGCGCTCTTAACACCCTTAGCATAAGTCGCGATGGAAGTCAACGCCTGCACTTTAGCAATTTCAGCGTTTGTATACAAATCGTCCAAAGCTTTATTGGCGCTTTCCAGATCTGCCTGGGCCAAAATAATGGCTTGCGGCAATGACGTCTGTTCTAGCTCAGCCAGTTTATCGCCAGTTTTTACGCTATCACCAATCTTGACGTACACATCTTGGACAGTCCCAGAAGCCTTCCATAATAAAGAGGCCGTTTGTTTTGAGCTCACCTGACCGGTGGCGCCAATTGTCG
>Ga0209253_10005961_pt1 | contig 10552 bp, 11 predicted proteins | sample FrelakmetBRP12BR_FD_187145 | JGI IMG/M metagenome (GOLD analysis project Ga0209253, IMG submission 187145) | Freshwater lake sediment microbial communities from the University of Notre Dame, USA, for methane emissions studies - BRP12 BR (SPAdes)... | ecosystem: Environmental > Aquatic >... | reverse complement strand
GCGAAGCTGATAACGCCGTTTCCATCGTTGTGCGCCGGACGCAGGAGCGCCCAAGCGGGTTGCCTGCTACGCCCCGGGTCTTATGAACTGACCGAGTCGCAATGATGGTAAATTCCATACAGAATAAGAAATTAATTCTCAAACAACAAGCCTTAAAGGGTATTATCTTTGCCTTATCTTCCGCGACGGCCGCCCCTGGTTTCGCCCAGGATCAAACGCTGCCGGAAACGGTGGTGACCGCCACCCGCGTGGCGACGCCGGTGGAGCAGATCGGCAGCGCGATCACCGTGATCACGGCTGAAGAGCTGGCGCAACGGCAGATACGTTTTGTTTCCGAAGCGCTGCGCGATGTTCCTGGCCTGTCCGTCAGCCGCAGCGGCGGCGTTGGCGCCTTGACCGACGTCAGCATCCGGGGAACGAACGCCAATCAGTCCCTGGTGCTGATCGACGGCGTCAAAGTCAACAATCCCGACGGTAACGCCTTTAATTTTAACAGCCTGCTGGACGTGGAGATCGAGCGCATCGAGATTTTGCGCGGCCCGGCGAGCGTCGTGTGGGGCAGCTCCGCCATCGGCGGCGTCATCAATATCATCACCAAAAAGGCCAAACGGCCTGTTCAGGGTTTGGCCAGCGTTGAAGGCGGCAGCTTCGGGACCGGCCAGTTTACGGCCAGTCTGGGCGCCAGCGGAGAACGCTATAACACCCTGCTGGGCGGGTCCTATTTTGAAACCCGGGGGGCGTCGGCGGGCAGCTATTGGCGTGGCAACACGGAAGATGACGGCGCCCGGATTGGAACCCTCAATCTGAAAGCTGGCGTGCAGCCGGCGGAAAACCTGGAATTTAACCTGAACGGCTGGTACGCCAAAGATGACGCCGAGTTTGACGACTTTGTCGGCGGGATTCAGAAACCGGTGGTGGACGCCGATCTGAGAACCGACACCAGCCAGTACACGTTGCGGGGCAGCGGCAAACTGACGCTGCTGGGCGGCGCCTGGGAGCACATCGTCAGCGCCGGTCTCTACGATATTGAGCAGGACACCAAAAGGGACGGGCGGACCAGCTTCATCGGCGAGGGCGACAGCACCGAACTGACCTATCAATCCAATGTCTTCTTCAAGACCCCCGCCTTCGCCCAAGGCGATCACACCTTTACCCTGTTGGTTGACGATCAGCAGGACGAGTCGGAAAACGATTACTTCCAGCAGAACAGCATCAGGGACACCGGCTACGCCCTGATGTATCAGGGCGGGTTTTGGGACCGTCTCTACCTCTCCGCCGGCGGGCGTTACGACGATAACGACCAGTTCAACAACACCAGCACCTACCGGTTTACCGGCGCGTATCTGCTCAAGGATTGGGGCGCGCGGCTGCATACGAGCTACGGCAAAGCCGTCAAGAACCCGACCCTCACCGAACTGTTCGGCTTCGCGGGGGATTTTCGGGGCAATCCGGATCTGCAGCCGGAAACGGGGACAGGTTGGGATGTTGGCCTCGAGCAGTCATTCCTGGATGACCGGGTGACCGCCGGCGTCACCTATTTTGACAGCCGCATCGAGGACATCATTGTCGGCGCCGGCCGCACGGTCGTTAACCTGGACGGCCAGAGCAAGGCCAGCGGCGTCGAGGCGTCGGTCCGGGCGGAGCTGAGCGAGGGTCTGGGTCTAACCGGCGCCTACACTTACACCGCCACGGAAGACCCGGACGGCGAAGAACTGGTGCGGCGGCCCAATAACGTCGCCAGCCTGTACCTGAATTATCGGTTCTGGCAGGAGCGAGCGAACGTGAATCTGGGCGTGCTCTACACCGGCAATCGCGATGACACCACCTTTGACCCCCTCACCTTCGCCCCCGCCAGGGTTCCGTTAGAGGCGTACACCCTCGTTAACCTGAAGGGCTCCTACCGGATTAACGATTACCTGGAGGTCTTTGGCCGGATCGATAATCTGTTTGACGAGCAGTATGAGGACGTCTTCGGGTACGGCGGCGCCGAACAGGGCTTTTTCGCCGGTCTGAAGGGGTCTTTCTGATGGGCGGTCGGCTGGGTGGTTGAACACGGCCGTGCAGCGCTCCGGCAAGATCAGCGCGCGGCGGCTCGCGGCCGGCGCGCTGGCGCTGCTGACGGCCGCGGGGATGGCGTGGGCCAAACCCCAGCGCATCGTCTCCATCAACGTCTGCGCCGACGCCCTGGTCCTCGAACTGGCGCCCAGAGCCGCTATCGCCTCGGTCACTTTCATGGCCACGGATCCTTACTTTTCCCCCCGGGCTGAGGAGGCCCGGGGGATTCCCGTGAATCACGGCCAGGCGGAGGAGGCGATAGCGTTCCAGGCAGACCTGGTGGTGGCGGGCCAGTATACCGGCCAGAACGCCAAGGGGTTGCTCCGCGCCCTGGGGTATCCGGTCTTCGAGCTGGAGCTGCCGGTCACCATACCCCAGGTTTGGGAACAGATTCGCCGGCTCGCGGCCGCCCTGGGAGAGTCGGCGCGGGGTGAGGCGCTCATCGCCCGGCTGGATGCCCGGCTGAGCACTGCTCAAGACAACAGCGGCTCCCCGCGGCCGCTGGCCGTCATCTATCAGCCGAACGGCTTTACCCTGGGTCGCGGCAGCCTCGCCGACGAATTGCTGATTTGGGCGGGGATCGACAATCTGGCGGCCCAGGCCGGCATCCGCTTCTGGGGCAGGCTGTCGCTGGAGCAGTTGCTGCTGGCGGAGCCGGATATGCTGATCTTCGAGCAGAGCCCCGGCGAGGCGCCGGCCCTTGCCCAGCAACTGCTCGCTCATCCGGCGCTGCAGCGGCTCAAGGCCCGGGTAATCACCCGGGAAATTCCGAACAGCCACTGGAGCTGCCCCGGACCCTGGCTGGCGGAGGCGGTGGAGAGCCTGGCGGAAGCCCGCCGCCTCTGGAGCACGGAACATGCCGTCCAGCGCCGCCGCTCCGCCGACCATTAACGGCTCTCTACCCAGCCCGGTCCGGCCTCTGGCGGCGCTGCTGCTGCCCCTGGCGGCCCTGGTGGCCGTACTGTTCGTCGCCTCCCTGTTGGCGGGCCGGGCCTTCCTGCCGATGCTCCAGCTGTGGCTTGGCGACGTCGGCGGGGACGGGGAGACGCTCCGGCTGATTCTGATCGAGATCCGCCTGCCGCGGGCTTTACTGGCGGTGCTGATCGGGGCGACCCTGGGTCTGGCCGGCGCCGTCCTGCAGGGGTTGCTGCGCAATCCCCTGGCCGAACCCTCGCTGATCGGGACATCCGCGACTGCGGCTCTGGGCGCCGTGCTGAGTTTTTACTTCGGCCTCGCGGGCGTCTTCTCCTACGCCCTGCCCCTGGGCGGGATGGCGGGAGCCATTGTGGGCGTAGTGCTGGTCATCGTCCTGGCGGGCCGCAACGGCGGCGCCTTTGCCCTGATCCTGGCGGGGATCGCCATCAACACGCTGGCGGCGGCCCTGACGTCCCTCGTCCTCAGTCTGGCGCCCAATCCCCACGCCGCCCTGGAGGTGGTATTCTGGCTGCTGGGCTCCCTGGCCGACTGCAGCTTTGACCATGTCCGCGTAGCTACGCCGTTCATCCTGCTGGGCTGGCTGCTGTTGCTCGGCGGCGGGCGGGCGCTGGACGCCCTGTCCCTGGGCGAGGACACCGCCCGCAGCCTGGGTTTTCGGCTGGAGTCACTGCGGTTGCGGATCATTCTGGGGATCGGTTTGTCTGTAGGCGCCTCGGTCGCCGTCGCCGGCAGCATCGGCTTTGTCGGCCTGATCGTTCCCCATTTGCTGCGGCCCTGGGTCCAGCAGCGGCCGAGCCTGTTGCTGAGCGTCAGCGCTTTGGGCGGAGCCGCCCTGACCCTGGCGGCCGACATCATCGCCCGTCTGCTCGTCCCCGGGCCAGAGCTTAAGCTGGGGGTGGTCACAGCGCTGATCGGCGCGCCCTTTTTCCTGTACCTGCTGATCCGGCTGCGGAGTTCCCTGTCATGACGCCGCTGGTCGGTGAAGGTTTGTCCGTCAGCCTGGGCGGCCGTCCGGTGCTGCAGGAAGTCGATATCCGCGTGCAGGCGGGGGAGGTGCTCGGCCTGCTGGGTCCTAACGGTACCGGCAAGACCACTTTGCTGCGGGTGCTGGCCAATCTGCTCCGGCCCGCCGGCGGCCGGGTATTCATTGGCGGCCAGGCGGCGCCGACCTTGCGCCGCCGGGAACTGGCCAAAACTCTCGCCTATCTGCCCCAGGACGCCGAGTGCCACTGGGCCATGGCGGTGGAGCATGTCGTCGCCCTGGGCCGGCTGCCCCATCGCGCCCCCTGGACGCCGCTGGACCCGGACCACTGGCGGCAGGTCCACGCGGCTATGGCCTATACGGACGTGCTGCAGTTTGCCGGCCGCCCGGTCAACACCCTCTCCGGCGGGGAGCGGGCCAGGGTTCTGCTGGCCCGGGCGCTGGCCGGCGAACCAAGAATATTACTGGCCGATGAGCCGGTGACCGGCCTCGACCCCGCTCACCAGTTGGACGTCATGGACCTGTTGCAGAGTCTGGCGGGCGACGGCGCCGCCGTGGTGGTGGTCCTGCATGATCTGATCCTGGCCAGCCGGTTCTGTGACCGGACCGTGCTGCTGCACGGCGGGCGCGTCGCCGCCGAGGGCGCGACGGAAACCGTGCTGACCCCTGGCAATCTGGCCCGTTATTACGCCGTGCGCGCCCACACGTTAGCGACTGCTCAGGGCCGCTTTATTATCCCTTTCGAACACATTCGCCCCGGCGATGGGGCTTGAAGAGGCTGAATGCGATGAGGTATGGGAAACGAGCTTTAGGGCGCCCGCCGACAAAGACGATTAATGCCGCGGCGCCAGCAACTCGCGCCATGCCACCGGCATTCATCGCTGGACAGAAAATGGGTGGCTTGAGTTCCGGTCTTTGCAAACACGCACCTCTATTGTTATTGCAAGGCCCGGCGCCGCAATTCATGAAAATCCTGCATACAAAGCAGGATTTTCATGATATAGTATGGCTATGATAATTGAGCGTAGCGTCACCAAAACTCTGATCGAGAGCGCCTTGCGACGTCACCGAGTGGTGGCGCTGATTGGACCGCGCCAGTGCGGCAAGACCACCTTGGCCCGGACCTTCGTTCCCCCGGATTCGTTGAACTACTTTGACCTCGAAGATCCGACCAGCCTGGCGCGTTTGGAGGAGCCGATGACCGCGCTTCGAAACCTGACAGGACTGGTGGTGATCGATGAGATTCAGCGCCGGCCAGAATTGTTTCCGGTATTGCGCGTTCTGGCGGACCGTGAACCGCTGCCGGCCCGTTTCCTCATCCTCGGCAGCGCTTCGCCGAGCTTGCTGCGGCAGTCTTCCGAATCGCTGGCAGGCCGGCTGGAAACCGTTAGCCTGAGCGGATTCAGCCTGGGCGAAGTGGGCGGGGCCGCACAGGCGCGGCATTGGCGGCGCGGCGGTTTCCCGTTGTCGTTTTTGGCGTCTTCCGAAGAAGACAGCTGGGCCTGGCGCAAGAATTTTATTCAAACCTTCCTGGAACGCGATCTGCCGCAGCTGGGTATCAGTATACCCGCCGTCACCCTCCTGCGGTTTTGGACCATGCTGGCGCACTACCATGGACAGCTCTGGAACGCCGCCGAACTGGCCCGTTCGCTGGGCGTTAATGAATCCACGACGCGCCGCTATCTGGATCTACTGGAAGGGGTGTTCATGGTGCGCCAACTGCCGCCATGGTACGCCAATGTCAAGAAACGCCAGGTCAAATCGCCCAAGGTCTACTTCCGCGACACCGGCCTGCTGCATCAATTGCTGGGTATTCGCTCAGAGCGTGATTTGCTGACCCATCCCAAAAGCGGCGCTTCGTGGGAAGGCTATGTCGTTGAGGAGATCGTGAAAGCGATCTGTCCCGATCAAGCCTTTTTCTGGGCCACTCACGGTGGAACGGAGCTGGACCTGCTGCTGCTCAAAGATGGCCGTCGCTTCGGCATCGAATGTAAACGGGTGGATGCGCCCCGGCTGACGCCTTCGATGCGTACCGCGCTGGAGACTTTGGAACTGGATCACCTGATGGTAGTTTACCCCGGTGACCGGCCTTATCCACTGGCGGAACGGGTAACGGTGGCGCCCTTGGAGGCCGTCGCGACCGGTGATAAGTGGTTGACAGATTGGTATAAACCTTAAGTTTATTTCAAGCCAGGCCCCCGCCCTTGCCCGTCGATACGATAAGCGGTTGACGCCAAGGAGCAACGCTGTTGAGCCGTGTCCTCACTCCAAAAGGGGGCGGCGCTATTCTTGGGATTGCTGTCATCAGGATGCCTTTGAGCCCCGTGTCAGAATACACGAAAGCCACCTTGGCGCTGGGCTTCTCCCTGGCGATGTACTTCAGCAGCAGCGCGAACATCCCTTGGTAGTCCGGCCCGACCATGAACTGGTAGGGATACTTCTCCGGATCATTGATTTCGGTGGCGAAGGAGGCGCCTGTCATGAGGATCGATTCCAGCCGGTTCAGCTCCGGATTAATGGCCTTGCTGAAGGCCGTGGAATCGCCGTAGTACAGGTGCACCGGGTTCTGGCTGGTGAGCTTCTTGAAGGCGGCCACCGAGGCGTCCGCCTTGTAGCCGGTGTCTTCATAGACATAACGCACCTTCCGGCGCGCAATCCCCCCCCTGCTCATTGACGATCTTCACATAGTCGCCGATGGCGGCATGGATGTTGACGCCAGCGAAGGAGAACACCCCCGTGGCCTTGTAAATGATCACGAAGGCCAGCGCCGTCAGGGCGTAGAGTCCGCCGGTGCCGAGCCCCGCCGGCGAGACTTCCAGCAGCAGCCAATCCATCAGGCGGCGCCCGGCAGCGCCCCCGCGGCGCCGGTCGATCCGTTGGCGCAGGGCGGCGAAATCGCCCGAGCCCAGGTAAGCCTTGATCACCTCGGGGTTGCGCTGAACTTCTTCGGGGGGACCGTTGGCGATCAGTTCGCCGAAGTTCAGCACCACGATGTGATCGGAAATATCCATCACCAGGCCCATGTCGTGCTCGACCATCAGCACCGTGACGTCCCACTCCGCCTGCACGTCCAGGATAAACCGCGCCATGTCCTCAGTCTCTTCACGGTTCATGCCGGCCACCGGCTCGTCCAGCATGAGGAGCCTGGGCTGCATCGCCAGGGCCCGCCCCAGTTCCACCCGCTTCTGCAGGCCGTAGGGGAGAGCGGCCACCGGCGCCTTGCGGATGTGATCGATCTCCAGAAAATCGATGATGCGGCGCTCGATCTCCTCCCGCAGGGCCATCTCCTCGCGGCGCGCTTTGCCGAAATAGACCAGGGCGTCGAGCAGCCCCGTGGTCAATTGGGCGTGCCTGCCCAGCTTGATGTTGTCCAGCACCGTCATGCCCCGGAACAGGGCGATGTGTTCTGGAAGCTGCGCGCCAACCCGAGCTTGGCACGCTGGTGGGGGGCAGATGCCCGATGTCCTCGCCGAAGAAACGGATGCGGCCGGCCTGGGGCCGGTAGAATCCCGAGATGGTGTTGAACAGGGATTTTTTGCCGGCGCCGTTGGGGCCGATGACGGTGGTGATGGAGCCGGGGGCGACCTCGAACGTCACGTCATTGAGGGCTTTCACGCCGCCGAAAGACAGTCTGATCCCCTCGACTTCAAGGATAGAATCGGCGAATGTCGCCACCGGTAAGCCTCCTCCAGTCTCGCGACTTCGAGCGGTCGCGTTTGTTGATCTGCGCGGCTGTGCGCGGACGTTAATACGATGATGTATATTTAATGCCTTGCCGGGAATTCTGCAAGATAAACTTCAAGATAAATTGCTGGTGGCCGGTGCTTCCAGCGGAACCGCGCTTCGGTCAGCAGGCAAAGCGTCCTGGCTTCAGTGGGTAGCTGGATAATGGATATGCGACCCCCGCTCGTCCCGCTTCGCCAGTTCCACCATCAGCGCCGCAACCTTATCGGCGTGGACCGGCCGATAGCGCGCGAGGGGACCCCCCAGGAACGGCGCGATGAGTTGCACTGCCGGCTTGACGAGATCTTCCGCCAGCCGGCTTTCATCACGGGCGCCTAACAGCAGCGAGGGACGCAGAATGTGGACGGTTGGGAAGGGCAGAGCGCGGACCACCGCCTCGGCGCGCCCCTTGACCCGGCTGTAGAAGGCCAGGGAATAAGGGCTGGCGCCCATCGCCGAGATCAGCAGAAAGGATTTCACGCCCTGGTTGATGGCGGCAGTCGCCAGTTCTTTGACATAACCGTAATCCACCTTCTCGAACGCAGCTTTTGAACCCGCCTTGCTCAGCGTAGTGCCCAGGCAGCAGAGCACCGCATCCACGTCGAACAGCTCGGCATAGTCGGCCAGCCGCTCGAAATCGATCACCCGCGCAACCAGTTTGGCGTGCCGCTGGTTTACCGGGCGGCGGGTCAGGACGACGACCCGGGAAAAATCATCGTTCCCCAGCAGCCGGTCGAGGCAATGGCGCCCGACCAGGCCCGTGGCGCCGGCCAGTAATACCCGTCGTCCCATCAACAGTTCCCACTCATCAGGATCAATTCACAAACCAGGTGGTATGAACAAGAGGCCGGATGCGGTTCATTAAGGCTGTTGGCATCGTGTTATCGCGTGTTCACCAGCTGCTGTCAGGATGGCTATTTTACGGCAAAAGTCTGCCTGTTCGTGACTTCGGGAATCAAAACACCATGCTCACGGCGACAGTCTTCAACTCCGGTGGCCCCGGTGCGGGCTGGACTGGTGCGAGAGGCGGCGGATTGGCTTTCGAACGTTTTGCGGGCAACGGTGGGATGGGCGGAAAGCCCCGGTTTCATCAGGGCCCATGGGCTGCTCTCCCGATTCGGTGAGGAGCGGCGGCTTGGCCGCCCTTGGCGCTGAAGGTAAAGGCAATCGGAGTGGCGGATACAGGCGAAGAAAATCGGGGCAGGCGGTGGTGAGGGATATGCAATCCGACCAAGACAATTAATGCCGCTGCGCCAGCAACTCGCGCCATGCCACCGGCAACCATGACTGTAAGCGAGCGCTGATTCCCCCCTCGTGCCGTTGCCACAGGAAGCCGAGATAGATCACTCCCAGGCCGATCAGGGTCAGCACAAAGGGAAACAGCAGACTGTCCTTGAAGACGTTGTAGGCCAGATAGCCCAGATACCCGGCGCCGCCCAGGCCGCCGAACACCGCAAACACCCGGCGGGAGAGCACGGCGCCCACCACGATCATGAGCAGATTAATCCCGAAGTACAGCAACTTGCTCAGTTCGCTGTCGGATTTCATCAGCGACAGGCCGCCCCAGAAGGCGATGACGCCGAACAGATACAGCCAGAAGGCGTAATCCTGATCATGGCGGGAACGGATATCCACCCCGAGGGCCAGCAGGATCATCAGCAGTCCGAACCAGAAAGAGACCAGCTTGCGCCAGGCCCAGTCAGGATCTTCCCCGCCGGCCAGGAATGGCGCCAGATCCATGCTCATATACCAGAGCGTGACCGCCACCGGCATCACCAGAAACGGCAGCCGGTAACGCCAGAGCATCACCGCGCCCGCCGCCAGGGTGGCGAGTTCCATCAGCAGCCAGCGCCAGTCGATCCAGATATGGTAGTGCCGGTATACCCGGCCTTCGGCCCAGAAGCCGAGCGCCACCTGCAGACCGTAAACGGCCAGCGGCGTCAGGGCGACGACGACGGCGGCCATGACGCCAGCGGGAATCTTCAGTGCCTTCTGATAGAGAAAATAATGCGTCAGCCACAACCCCACGCCGCCATAGGCCAGGGCGATAAAGAAAATGCCCCAGCCGCCGAAGCGCTCCCAGCCCAGCGTCATGAACAGGGTCATGGCGCCGATGGCGATCAGGCCACCGAGATAGTAAAGGATATGGGTGAAGTTGAAGCCCGGCGTATCCCGTTGCCGTTCGGCCAGAAAGGCCCAGAGTTGTTCCGCCTGGGCTTTGCTGAGCAGACCGCTTTGGGCGGCGGCTTGCAGATCATTACGGTTGATTTTCATAGACTGCCGCCAGAGCTAATTTCAAACCGGCACAGGATAAATCCAGAACAGCCCCCGGATCGCTGAATGTTTCAGCCTGCCAGCCTGACTCCTGTCGGTACAGCGTGGCTTTCACCTCCTCCTGGGAGAGAATCAGGCACGCCTGTACACTATCGATCTGCCTGTAATACAACAGCTTCTCGCGCCGGTCGATGCGCTCGGTACTCTCTGAGAGGGCCTCGACAATCAGGCTGGGGCGGGTACGGTAATCATCGGCGCAATCAGCAGGATCGCAGCAGACCATCAGATCCGGGTAATAAAAGATGCCCTCGCCTCCAATAGTCAGGTGCAGCTTAACGTTTGACATAAACACTTTGCAAGGCGAGCCACGTAGTTGTGCAGCTAAAGCGACGAGGGTGTTTCTAGCGATCCGGTTATGCCGCACGCTGGCCCCGGTCATGGCATACCGCCGGCCGCCGATATATTCGTGACGGATATCGCCGCCGTCCTCGCTGGCGAGATAGTCCTCCACTGTTATACTTTACCCCGCCATAACTTGTGATTCTTTGAAGGTCTGAAACTTGAGTGTCAGTAAGGATAAAG
>Ga0209253_10005960_pt1 | contig 10555 bp, 8 predicted proteins | sample FrelakmetBRP12BR_FD_187145 | JGI IMG/M metagenome (GOLD analysis project Ga0209253, IMG submission 187145) | Freshwater lake sediment microbial communities from the University of Notre Dame, USA, for methane emissions studies - BRP12 BR (SPAdes)... | ecosystem: Environmental > Aquatic >... | reverse complement strand
CAGGGTGAGCCTCAGCGTGAGGCTCAGGGGGAGCCTCAACTCCTAGGGCCCGGTTGGATTGCACGCGGAATACCACAATCTCATCACCAAACTGAACCGGAAGCCGGCCCGCACTCCTGCTCGGCTCGCCACTCCGCTCCCCCTCGTAGGGGACAATGTAAGCTTCTCCGGAGGGCAGATTCGCCACCTCGCCGGGCTTCCTGATGACTCCCCCGCTCGCATGAGCAGTCCGATAGCGCAGGTCCAGCGTGCACGAGAATTCCTCTCCCCCCGCCCTTAGAAGAACAACCGCGCTCTCCGCGCGGTTCATCCGGGCCTGTATCTGCTCCACGCGTGAATTCACTTTCTCGTAATCGAGGCCGAGGGCGGGGATCATCTGGCGCAGAAAGCCGGGTAGCGTGGCACCGCGAAAGAGGTGTTTTCGTGCCAGCACCTTGAGAGGGGCGGTAGCGGAGAGCTCGGTCATTGCCAGGACGACTGTTGAGCCGCCGAGTATGTTCTCCAGGAGCACAGACTGGCTTTCGACCGAGGGCTGATCCCGAGAAGTCCGCTCGACCAGAATGACAGTTCCCGGAAGGTCGTTGTTGTTGCTCCCGACATTCTCATAGGCGCAGAAGTTTACGGCGGAAAAAGGCAGGTCTGCTATTCGCCCCTGCAGATGTGTGAACCACTCGAGGGCAATCCGCCGCCGGTCTTTCCAGGCGGGATTGTCGGCAAGGCGCGGACCCGGGAGGTCCACAAAGATCGTGAGAGCCTTCTCTTCGATTTGTCGCCCGAATACGGCTTCGAGCAATGCAATGAGTTGTCCGGCGGTGATGTTGGGGATCTGCATCTACACCATCCGCCTGGCCACTTCGCGGAGAGCGTCCTTGGTGAGGAACTTCTGGACGAGGGGAAAGAGAATATTGTTTTCCTTGTGTATGTGATTCACAAGGAGTTGAATCACCACCTGAGATCGCTGCTGTAACTGCCTTAGATTGTTACGACTATGTCCACCCCGGGCAACTATTTTCGAGCTACTCAGCAGCTTCTTCAGCTCTTTGCGGAGTTCGCGGTGTTCAGCCCGCATCATCGCGGTCGGACCTTCCACATATTTTTCGAGAACCGGGAACAACGCCTCTTCTTCGCGAGCGTTATGTGTGCCGATTTCCTCCTCCAGGAAACGCACAGACCCGGTTGCGCGCCGGAAGGATTCTTCGCTCCAGCCGTGCTCCGCGAGCGTGCGTGTCGCCCGGTTCAGTGTAGCCAACTGCAAGAGGGTGTCATCGTGCTCCTGCATGAACCGGGCAATCGGATCGATCTGACGCCCTGGCGTCATGGTTACACGGCTTCCACCAGCGTTGTATACTTCATCCCGTCGTCGTTGACAAACCCTTCCACCTTCACCACCATGGCTTCCGCTTCCGGGTCCATATTGTCCTCCAGGGCATCGAATTCCTCCATGGTCTCTGAGGTGAACACTTCCATGAACTGGTTTTTCCTCCCCTTCACCTCGAAAACCGCGTAGTTTTTCTTCGCCACGTTCAGGAAATGGGCCTTCATGCCGGCGATATGTTCCAGATACGCCGCCCGCGCTTCCGGCTTGATTCCATAGGAGATCGTGAAGAGTACTCTGGGCATATGACAGGATCCTTTCTCTGATTTTCGCCGCCTCTTGCGGCGTTAGTAGCCGGCACGCCGGATTTCCGACTCCGACATGCCATAGTAGTGTGCAATTTCGTGTATCAATGTCTCCCGGATATTCCGTCTGATTGACACGTCATCTCCCCCCAGCGAGAGAATGTTCAGGCGGAAGAGCGTGATCGTGTCCGGCACCACGGGAAAGACACCGTAGTCCGGGCCGCGGTGTTTCAGTGGCACGCCGTGGTATTCGCCCAGGAGGATGGTGGTCTTTCCCCTCCGGGAGGGCGGCGGCTCATCCTCCACCACAATGCGCACGTTTTCGATCGCTTCGCGCAACCGTTCCGGCAGGGTATCGAATTCTTCCTGCGCAATCTCCTCAAACCGCGCTCGTTCCACGATCATCTCAACGGGATGGCGAATATCAGCAATGCCACAAGCGCCGGGACGGCCAGACAGACGACGATCGAACGCACGCGGTGGATTCCCGCGGCGACTTCCGTACCGATGACAAGAAGCACAAATGACCAGAAAACCGCCACCGCATCGAAACCGAGCAGCGTGAGGTACACAATCGGATTCATCACCAATGGTGGCGGGTTGGCGTCAAAAAAGTACCTCCCAAAAATCGCCACCTCCAGCGGAAAGATGCAGACCAGGGAGGCAACAACAGGAACAAGCGCATAGGCGGTCACCGCCCGCATATTCCGGAAGCTCGCCTTTCCGCCCGCCAGGCGTCCAAGTACCAACAGTACCCATGCAAAGAGGAACACAAGAATGACGCCCAGCACCAGTCCGGAAGCTACGCCGATGCCGAGCAACGTCAACAATTCCGGAATCTTCGCACCGAGATTCCGGTACCACATGATTGAATACACGAGGGCTATGCCGAACAGGCCGCTGAGGGCAAACACATAGTTCTTCTCCCGTGCCAGCCCGATCCGGCGAAATGTTCCCCGTGGCGACTCCAGGAGTCCCCAGATTGTCCGGAACAGGTCGAGATTGTCCACCTTCGCCTGCACAAACGCTTTGCAGGAGGTGCAAACACTCGCGAACGAGTCATTTTCCGTACCACAGACTGGGCATTTCACCATTCGTAAACCCGCCGGTTCTTGTCTTATAAGATACGATATTTCAGTGCTTTACACAACCGGAGCGAAATGCGCAGTAAAATGCCGCAACATCGGGGGTTCTTCGACAATACGGTACCCGTGCAGTTCGTTCCGGTGGGCAAAGACCTCGAGAACCGCCTCGATCACGTAGTCGATATGGCTCTGTGTATAGACCCGGCGCGGGATAGCCAGGCGAACGAGTTCCATCCTTGCTGGGATAAGGCGTCCGGCCGCATCGTATTTGCCGAACATGACACTGCCGATTTCCACAGACCGGATCCCTCCGACGCGGAACAGATCCACCACCAGCGCCTGTCCGGGAAATTGTTCCACGGGAATATGGGGGAGGAACTTCTTTGCATTCAGATAGATTGCGTGTCCACCGGGAGGCTGGAGGATGGGAACTCCCCCGCGTGTGAGGCGTTCGCCCAGGTATTCCACGGAACGAATCCGGTACTGGAGATAGTGCTCATCCAGGATTTCATCCAGCCCCTGCGCGATGGCTTCCAGGTCCCGTCCGGCGAGACCGCCGTATGTTGGAAACCCTTCGGTCATGATAAGCAGGTTCCGTGCCCGTGCCGCCAGATCATCGTTGTTGAGTGCAAGGAACCCGCCCATATTCACGAGGGCATCTTTTTTCGCGCTCATCGTGGCGCCATCAGCGAGGGAGAACATCTCCTGAACGATTTCCAGGATGGAGCGGCCGGCATATCCCGCTTCCCGCAGTTTGATGAAATAGGCGTTTTCGGCGAACCGGCACGCATCAAGGAAGAGCGGAATACCGAAACGTTGGCAGACGGCTTTCGTGGCGCGGAGGTTGGCCATCGAGACCGGCTGCCCGCCCCCCGAATTGTTTGTCACGGTGATCATGCAGAGGGGAATTCTTTCAGCCCCCACATGGCCGATCAGTTGTTCGAGGGCCTCGACATCCATATTCCCTTTGAAGTCGGCGATGGTGTCGGGGTCTTTCCCTTCACTGCATGGCAGGTCCACGGCGTCCGCACCCGAGAACTCCACGTTTGCCCGCGTGGTGTCGAAGTGCGAGTTGTTCGGGACGACCTTGCCCGGGCCGCCCACACAGGAGAAGAGGATTTTCTCCGCCGCCCGTCCCTGATGTGTGGGAATCACATGTTTCAGACCCGTCAGTTCGCGCACTTTTGCTTCGAACCGGTAGAAGCTGCGCGCGCCCGCGTAGGACTCATCGCCCCGCATCATGCCGGCCCATTGGTCAGCGCTCATTGCGGAGGTACCGCTGTCGGTCAGCAGGTCTATCAGCACATCTTCCGCGCGAATGAGGAAGAGATTGTAATTCCCCTCTCTGAGTATCTGCTCCCGCTCCGCAACGGTGGTGAAGCGGATCGGTTCGACGGACTTGATCTTGAAGGGCTCTATGATCGTCTGCATGAGTGTGCCGGCCTTCGTGGGGTGGTGGACGTGCGTGCGATCACGCTTCTGGCGCTTTCGCACATTGGGTCTTGACAATACGGAGCGGGGCGGGTATCATTGTAGTATGTTTGGCTCGCATCTTACAGCCTCGGGCCTCGGCGCCCTTGCGTACGAAGAACTGCGCGGGGAGGTGGCAGGCGACGGCATCCTCTCGCTGGACCGCCTCGTCGAGCGGCTCCGGGATGCTTCAGCACCCGCACGACAGCAGAGTGCGGGCGAAGTGATGATCGCCTGTATGTTCTCCGCCACCCTTGTCGCCGAACAGGCCGGCACGCCGGGATTTCTCGAGGAGTTCCGGAGCGGGCTCGAAACGGAATTCATCCGGCATCTCCGTGAACAGGGGGCCAGCGAAGAGCAGGTCGAAGAATGGCGCGTTGTGCTGGCCGAGCACTTTGTGGAGTACTTCCGGACCATGGACAGCCATGCCGATGCCGCTCTGCCGTCCATGCTGGGGCGCGAGTTCCTCTGGAATCTCACCGGCGAGGAAACCACCGTGCCGGTCTGCGAATACCTGTGTACAACGTATATGACGGCCGCCCGTGCGGTTGCCGCCCGTGTCATCACCCGGCATCTTCCCCGATTTCGTCCCGGCGATTGAGCCGGCCGTTCGGAGCTCTCACGAGGGATCCGACGCGATACGCCGACTCCCGGCAACTTCCCTGCTGGACCAACGCGGCCCTGCACCGTCTAGAGAGTTTCCGCGGCTTCCTTCTCCTCACTCCTCCCGAACACCCGGGCGGTGAGTTTGCGCAGGCCCTGCGACCAATCCTCCAGGAGGGAGTAGAACGTCGGGACAATCACCAGCGTGAGGAATGTTGAGACAGTCAGTCCGAAAATAATGGCCACGCCGAGCGGGCGCCAGAAATCCGCGCTCTCCGCACCGATCACCCAGTGGAACGCCCTCCAGTCAAAATCCACCCCCGTCGCCAGCGGTATGATGCCGAGCACCGTGGTGCCTGCGGTGAGCAGGACGGGACGCAGACGTGTGCGTCCGGCCTGAATCAGTGCCTCATCCAGGGTCAATCCCGAATCGCGAAGATGCTTCATGAAATCCAGAAGCACGATGGCGTTCTTCACCACGATCCCGGCCAGGGCAATCACCCCCACTCCCGTCATGATCACGCTGAACGGCGTCAGCGTGATCAACAGGCCGATCAGCACGCCGATGAGAGACAGCAGAACAGAGAGCATGATCACGAACGGCACGCGCACCGAGTTAAACTCCATCACCAGAACGAGGAACACCAGGAGCAGGGTGATCACAAACGCGCGCTCCAGGAATGCCGCCGCCTTTTTCTGTTCTTCATCTTCCCCCGTGTATTTTATCGTATAGCCGGAGGGAAGCGGCATCTCGGCGAGCTTCGTCTTCACTTCCTGGAGCACTTCGGAAGCGAGCCGGCCCTGCACGTCGCCGCTGATGGTGATCACCCGTTTCTGGTCTTTCCGCTGGATATCGGAAACGGCCGACGTATGGCTGATCCGCGCGACGGAGACGAGCGGGATGGAGAGCAGTTTTCCCCGCTTGTTCATGAACGTGATCTGGAGGTTCTCCAGATCCGCGGCCGACTGGCGCTGGTCTTCCCGGAGGCGGACGCGGATCTTGTATTCATCTTCCCCCACGCGGTACTTCGTGGCCTCGGCTCCGTTGATGGCCGAACGGACCGTGCCCGCGATCTGGGCTGTGGTCGTATACAGCAGGCCCGCCTTCTCCCGGTCGACCTCCACCACCAGTTCGGGTTTCCCGGTATTGTAATTGTCCTTCAGGTCAACGAGGTTCGGGATCATCTTGATCCGCTCCTGGGCCTGGGAGCTCAGGGAAGCAAGCCGTGCGTACTCCTCTCCGGCAATCTCAATGCTCACCGGAGCACCGACCGGCGGACCCATCGCCTGCTTGGTGACCTTGATGGTGCCCTCGGACATCGCGGCGGTCACGCCCCGCACCTCATCAAGCGAAATGAAACTGCTCTGCCGGCGTTTGTCCTTTTCGAGGAAGTTAATGGCAATCTTGCCCTTGTTCGCCGTTCCCTGCCCGCCAAAGTCGAAGGGATCATCGGAACTGCCGATATTCGTCACGACAAATTCCATGTCCCGGTGACCGGGAAGGGCGCCAAGGCGCTCCTCCATTTCCTTCCCCACCCGGTCCGTCTGGTCCAGGGCCGTCCCCGGCGGCATTTCGATCCCCACGTTGACCAGCCTGGGCTGGGTCTCCGGAAAGAACACCACACCGGTATTCAGAAGGCCGAAGAGGATGAACACAAAGACAAGAAATCCGATTGCACCCCCGATCGTCTTCTTCTTGTGCCCCAGTGTCCACCGGAGCGTATGTTCATACTTGTCCACCATCCACGGGAAGAAGCGTTCATCCACCTTGTGGTAGATGATGGTGAAGGGGTTGTATTTCTTGTACCAGTGCGGATGTTCCAGGTTTTCCCTGGCTTTCCGGATCTCTTTCTGATAATTGATCCACCTGGCGCCCTGCACCGGGCTGATCACGTAGGCGACGAACAGAGAAGCCCCCAGCGTGAAGATCAGCGTGAGGGGGAGGTATTTCATGAAATCCCCGACAACCCCGGGCCAGAACAGGAGCGGGATGAACGCGGCGAGCGTCGTAAACGTCGACGTGGCGACCGGGACTGCCACCTCGGCGACCGCGTCTTTCGCGGCGTTATCCGGCGTCTTCTTATAGATCTGCTGATGACGGTAGATGTTCTCGATCACCACGATGGCATCGTCCACCACGATGCCCAGGACCAGCACCAGCGAGAAGAGAACGACGAAGTTCAGCGTGATGCCCGAAAAAGCCAGGATGATGAAGCCGATGAACATCGAGAGCGGAATGGCGGTGGAGATCAGCAGCGAATTCTTGAAGCCGAAAAACATGAACAACAACAACACAACAAGCACCATACCTGTCATGATGCTGTTTTCGAGTTCATGCACCTGGGTGCCGATCATGATCGACTGGTCGTTGGACACGATCAGATCCACCCCCGGGGGAAGAACCGGCTGAGTCTGCGCCACGATCTGTTTCACTTCGCCCGCGATGCGCACCAGGTTTTCCCCCGCGCGTTTGCGGACCGCGAGAGTGACCACTTCCTTGTCGTTGAGCCGCGCATAGGTTTTCCGGTCTTCGAAGGCGAATTGCACATCGGCGACATCGCGCACATAGATCGGCTGTCCATTCTGCATTTTCACGACGATGTCTTCGATGGGACGCACCGTTTTATACTCTCCCGGCACGCGCACCGACGTGGAGCGGCGTTTGTCGTCGAGCGTTCCCCCCGGAATCGAAACATTCTCCCCCCGGATGGCGCCGGCCACGTCGTCGAACGAGATCCGGTAACCGTTCAGCAGGTTCACATCGCAATTCACCTGCACTTCGGGTTCGAGGCCGCCGGAGATATCCGCCCGGAGCACGCCCGGAACGCCCTCGATCTCATCCTGGAGATCTTTCGCGATGACCTTCAGCCGCGCAATCCCGATCTTGCCGCTCACGTTCACGAACATGATCGGGAATTCGCTGAAGTTTATCTCCGTGATGATGGGATCCAGGATGTCGTTCGGCAATTCGGATCGTGTCGAGTTCACTTCGTCCCGCACGCGCCGCAACGCCTCATCGATATCGATCCCGACGTTGAACTCCACGCGGATCGTGGAAAGGCCCTCCTTCGACGCGGAGGTGATCTGTTTGATGTCCTTGAGGGATTTGAGGTTCCGTTCCAGTGGTTGCGTGACCAGCCCTTCCACATCGGAGGGTGACACGCCGATGTAGGGGGTGGAAACGATCACGAGGGGAATGCTGATGTCCGGCGCTGCTTCGCGCGGCAGGGACGTGTACGAAGACCATCCAAGCAGGACGATAATGAGAATCAGGATATAGACCGCGACCTTGTTGTCGACGGCCAGATTGGAAATGCGCATGCGGTGCTCCCCTGCCCCTTAATTGGCGATGGACAGGGCTTGCCCGTCCACAAGCTGATCCTGTCCGGTGATAATGACCTGTTCACCGGGGGTGAGTCCGTTCACGACCTCGACTCTGCCGTCGGCCCGCGCGCCCAGTGTCACCGTCCGTTGCGCCGCACGTCCGTTGTCCGCCACATAGAGGATCTTTTTCCCCTCATCGACCTGCTGGACGATCTCTTCGGGAACGAGGAGCGCCTTCCGGGGGACCGACTGCACGATGGTGGTTTTTGCGATCATGTCGGGCTTGAGTTTCCCTCCGGGATTCGCGATCACGCACTCCACCATAACGGTCCGGTTATCGGGGGACACCGTGGATCCCACGAAGGCGATCCGCCCCGAAAACTGTTCACCCGGATAGGCAATCACGAACATTGTGACCGGGGTGCCTTTCGTCAGGCTCCCCAGGTAGCGTTCGGGAACGTTTATCTGAATGCGCACGCGGTCGATCGCCACCACGCGGGCGAGCGGGACTCCGGGGATGGTCATCTCCCCCGCATCAACGAGGTGGTCGTCCAGAATCCCGTCCACCGGGCTCTTGATGAACGTCCGTTCCCAGCGGGCCTTGGCGAGCTGGGCCTGAGCCCATGCGCCATCGCGCGAATACTCCGCGGTTTTCACCTGTAGCTCACTGATCCCCTGGTCGTCGAACACCTTCTGTTGTTTCTGGTAATTCAACTCCGCCAGTTTGAACTGGGATTCGGCGGCGAGGTAGGAGGGGCGCAGCACATCATCTTTCAGGGTGGCAAGCACCTCCCCCTTTTTCACCCGCTGTCCTTTTTCCGCCACCCACTCTTTGATGACCCCTCCCTCTTCCGCACTGATCATCACGTCGTCGTAGGCCTTCACAACGCCCGCGATCTGAAGAGTCTCGGAAAAGGTTGAGGGCTGAACGGTTTCCACCTTGACATTCAGAAGCCGGTTGTTCGGATCGGGTTCCGTCTGGGGGGTCACTTTCTTGCCGCACGATGCAAAGAGCAGAACGGCCGCAGGCAGGACGCAGAGGAGTACGTGAAAACCCTTATTCGACGTCATTGTTTGGATTTCCCCTTTGGTGGTACGATTTCGTCCGGTCCGATGTGCAGGTATTCCGGTGTTCGTCCGAGAAGCTGATCGAGGTCGGCGGAGGCCGCAAGGTACTGGTAGAGGGCCTGTAAACGGTTCACCGTCGCCACGGTAAACGCCAGCTGCGCGTCGTTCACTTCCAGCAAAGTGCCCGCGCCGTTCTTATACCGCGTCGTCGCAATGCGGTATCCCTTATCAGCCTGCTCCACCGTTCGGGATTGCGCTTCGATGCGCTGCCGGGTGTTGCGCAGCTCCAGGGTGACCGATTCAGCGGTTGTCTGGAGCCCCGACTGCATCCCGGCGATATTTTCCTGTGTCTTGCGCAGGTCCAGCTGTGCCGCTTCCACGCGCGCGTTTGTCTGGAATCCGGAGAAAATATTCATGGAGAGGGAGAGTCCGACCGTCGAAGCGTTGATGAAATCGGGCCATGACACAGCCAGCCTGTTCTTTTGTGCGGTGTACTGATAGGTGCCGAAGGCCGAAAGCGTGGGCAGGTAGCCCGAGCGCTCGACGGAGATGATCGCGTCGTTGAGATCCGCCTGGTCGTGCATCGCGGCGAGAGACGGGTTTGTTTCCAGGACCGCCGACGTCGCTTCCTGCAGAATGCTCTCCTCCACGGGCGAGAAGGTGAGGGCGCCTTCCACGTCGACCCTGGAGTTGAAGGGTATGCTGAGCAGGATTTTCAGGTTATTGAGTGTGGTCTGGAGGTTGTTCTCATATTGCATGACCTCGGGGCGGAGATTGTCGACCCGTACCGAAGAACGCAGGAGGTCATATTCCGACACCAGTCCCTGGTCGGAGAGCAACTTCACGTTGGCATGATTCTCCTCGGCGTTGCGGAGGTTCTGGCGCATCATCTCCAGCACATCCCGGGCCAGTACGACACCGTAGAACGCTTTGCGGGCACGCGTGACGGTTTCGATTTCCTTTGCGCGGTACAACTCTCTCGCGGCACGGGCGTAGATGTGTGCCGCACCCAGGCCGACAAAGACCGCGGAGTTGAACAGGACCTGTTCCCCGCTGAGCGTCATATCGAACGCGTGTGTGGAACCGATTTCGATGGGAATGACCTCGTCACTTCCGGGATTCATGAAGTCCGGCAGGTAGAAGACCGGCTTCTTCAGCGCACGGGTATAACGCGCCTTCAGGTCGATCTTCGGCAGGGCCGTTCCCCAGGCTTCTTTCACGCGCGCATCGGCGCGTTGGACCTCGAGGGCCGCTGCCATCAGTTCATGATTTGACTTCATGGCGGTCCGGACCGCTTCCTCGATAGTCAGGCGCTGTGTGCTGTCACGAGTTGTTCCACCGGCTGGGGCGGTCAGGCGTTGTGGGCTGTCGGGGGAGATCCCACC
>Ga0209253_10005957_pt1 | contig 10557 bp, 12 predicted proteins | sample FrelakmetBRP12BR_FD_187145 | JGI IMG/M metagenome (GOLD analysis project Ga0209253, IMG submission 187145) | Freshwater lake sediment microbial communities from the University of Notre Dame, USA, for methane emissions studies - BRP12 BR (SPAdes)... | ecosystem: Environmental > Aquatic >... | reverse complement strand
CCCTCGCTGCGCTCGGGATGAGGCCGGGGGGGGTAAGCGTGGCTCTACCGCTCCTGCACCTCTACCGCTCCTGCACCTCTACCGCTCCTGCACCTCTACCGCTCCAGGTAAGCAGGTCCCTCGCTGCGCTCGTGATGAGGCCGTGGGCGTAGGCGTGGCTCTACCGCTCCTGTACCTCTAATACTCCTGTCTCTCCACCATTCCTGTGCTTGCGCCTTCCCCCATCCAGTTCGCACCTCGTGTCGCCCCGCGATCCGCCCCCATCCCGCGACCCACCAAGATTGCCTCATTCCGAGCCCCTCGCTATGCTCGGGACAGGCTCCGCGAGGAACCTGCTTCACCGGCTGCGAGCCGCGCACCACCTTCCGCGATTGATTGTTCGATCCGGGCCTCATCCATTTGCCTCATTCCGAGCGCAGCGAGGAACCTGCTTTACTCCGCGCGTGGCCGGCCGATTCTTCGTCTACATACTCTCCAGCAAGTCGCGCACGCTCTATGTTGGCGTCACCCGCGATTTGCTTCGGCGCATCCTCGAGCACAAGTCCAAGTCCATTCCAGGCTTCACCACGAAGTACCGGATCGACCGACTCGTGCATTTCGAGGAATCGGATTTCCTGATGGAGGCGATCCGCAGGGAGAAGGAATTGAAAGGATGGCGCCGCGCGAAGAAAGTCGCGCTCATCGAGCAAGCGAATCCGTCGTGGGACGACCTGGCATTCGGGTGGTACGATTCTGCGGAGCCTGGCTGCCTCGCCAAGCACGGTTTCCACCGTATTGCCGATTGACGAGCCCGCTCGATTCTCATGCCAGTGTTTTCGCTACCACCGCAGCTGCACGTGTTCGTCCGCGACTGGCTCTCGGCGAACAACATCCTGCTGAAGAGCCGCGACGGCCACGTGCTGATCGACTCCGGGTACGTGACGCACGCACCGCTCACGCTGCAGCTGCTGACGTCCGAGCGCGGAATCGGCGCCGAGCCGCTCGCGAAGCTCGTCAACACGCACTGCCACTCCGACCACATCGGCGGCAACGCGGCCATCCACGCCGCCTACGGTTGTCCGATCGAGCTGCCGGAGACGGAGGCGCCGTTCATCGAGCAGTGGGACACCACGGCACTGCTGCTCGACTACGCGGACCAATATGCCGACCGCTTCACCGTCGACGCCGTGCTGCGCTCCGGCCAGACGCACGTCTGGGGCGACCTCGAGTGGCAGCTCCGCGCCGCACCCGGGCACCGGATGGGTGCGCTCGTCTTTTACAACGCCGAGCACCGCGTGCTGATCTCCGGCGACGCGCTGTGGGAAAACGGCTACGGCTTCGTGATGCCCGCGGCGCTCGACCCCGACGCGCTGCCGGCCACGCGCGACACGCTCGACATGATCGCGGGGCTCGACGTGCGCGTCGTGATCCCCGGGCACGGCGAGCCGTTCGCGGAGGCCGCGGCGGCGCTCGATCGCGCGTACCGGCGTACGGAAGCCTTCGAGGCCGACCCCGTCCGCGTCGCCCGCCACGCGCTCAAGGGCCTGCTGGCGTTTACGCTGCTCCATCGGCGGCGGATGGCGCTCGCCGATTTGCCCGCGTACGTGGAACGCGTAGGCATCTACCGCGACATCAACCAGGCGGTGCTGCGTCTCGCGCCCGCCGACCTGGTGGCCATGCTCGTCACCGAGCTGCAGAAGGCCGGTGCCGCGCGGGTCGAGGACGGCTGGCTGGTCCCGGGCCCATGAAACCGGAGGCCGACGCCGGAATCGCGTGTCCGGCACTTGGCCCGTGACCCAGGCGGGCCCGGGAAGGGAATAAATCGGCGCGGGCGCTGTTTGGGGGAAAGGCGTTGCGCAAGCGGCGCCGTTCGTGTCCAATCCGCAACTTCGTCGGCCTGCCGACGATTGTCCAAATGGCTTGTTTCAATATTCAGGGGAATGCATGAACAAGAAGAGTCTGGTCCCGATTCTCAGTGCCGCCGCCGTCGTCGCGGCGTTTTCGACCGCCGTGATCGCGCAGGAAATGAAGGCCGACCGCGCGATCAAGTACCGGCAGGGCATCCTGCAGGCAATCGGATGGAACATGGGAATTCTCGGCGGCATGGGCAAGGGTGAAATCCCCTACAACAAGGACCAGGCCATACGCGCGGCAACCTTCGTGAGCGAGCTTGCGCAAATGCCCTGGGACGGCTTCGTGCCCGGATCCGACACTGGCGCTCCCACGAAGGCCAAGCCCGAGATCTGGAAGGACAAGGCCAAGTTCGACAAGCTCGCACAGGACATGCAGGCGGAAACGATCAAGCTCGTCGCCGCCGCCAAGACGGGCGACCTGGCGCAGCTTCGTCCGGCCATTGGCGCGACCGGCAAGGCATGCTCGAACTGCCACGACGACTTCCGCAACAAGTAATCGCGTCGGCGCCCGCGCGGGGAAGCCGAAAGGCGGAATCCGCGCTGCATCAGCCGGATCTCACGTCCGCACCGACGCGCGCGCCGTGAACACGGCGCGCGCCGGGGTGCGGCAGTCGCACTAGAGCCGGTTCACGACCCACCACACCGCCGCACCGCACGCGGCGAGCAGGACGACCGCGCGCGTCGTAGACGCAACCGCCGCGGCGGGTTCGGCCATGCCGACAGGCAGGACCTTCTCGCCCGACACCATCGGGTAGACCAGGTTGTCGTCGAGAACGAAGAAGTAGGAGAGTACGGCGACGATGTGCAGGCCCGCGAGGCCGGCGACCGCCCACCATCCGCGCCGATGCAGCGAGCTGATCAAATCGGACAGGTCCTTGGTGACGAGCTTCACGAGCGGTCCGTCGGCAAGGATGTCGTCGTTCGTGAAGAGGCCGGTGCCCGCCTGGAACAGCAACGCGAGCAGCAGCGCAACGACCATCCAGCCGCCCAGCGGGTTGTGCGTCGCGTGAACCTGATGCGGCGGCCGGACGAGGGAGCGGATATATGCAACGACGGCCCGGGGCCCGTGCACGAACGAAGGGAAGCGCGCGTTGCGACTCCCGACGAATCCCCAGATTACGCGGAACAGCACGAGCGCCAGCAGCGTCTCGCCGCAGCGCATGTGCCAGGTCAGCGCGTCGTTGCCGACGAGCCCGGTCGTGAGCAGCGCGGCCACGAGGAGCGCGATCGCCCAGTGCACGACGCGCACCGGCCAGTCCCAGACCGGCACTTCGATGCGCGGTTCCCGCGGTTCCTGTGGTTCCGTTGGGTTCGTCATCGGTGTCATGGTCGCACGGGGAATGAATGGGAGCGATGCGCGCAAGGATACCGCGTTCGCGCCGGCGAAAATGCGGGCGCGGGACCGCGAACACGGTACGCTAAAATGCGCATGCCGCACCGCTTCCGAGCCGTGCCACGGCAATCCGTCGTCCAGGGCGCGCAACGCCTTTCGGACCCGGGAAATCCGTCACCGATTGGCCCCGCCCGACAAGGTCAGGTGACGCCCGTGGCATCGCCCGCGCAAAGGCAGCCCTACGATCGGAACCCCTACCCGTGAACGCACTCCTCGAACATCCGGCCGTCCAGGGCGGCGTTGCTCCCTTCGTCGTCGCACTCATCGTCGCGGCGCTGCTGGGCCGCACCCGCTACGCGTGGCTCGCGATCGTTGCCGGGTATGCGACCCAGGTCGCGTTGAGCACCGGGATCTCGTTCACGCCGCTGTCGGCATCGCGCAAGATCCTCCTGCTGTGCCTGCTGGCGCCGCTGGTGGGCATCGGCGTCGATGCGCTGGTATCGCGCGCGCGCCCTGCCGCGTACGCGCTCGCCGTCGTCGCCGGCCTGGCCGCGGCGTGGGTGTTCCTGTCGGTGCTTTCGCAGCGCGAAGGCGCGCAGATGTGGCTCCAGGGCCTGGGCCTCGTGGCGTTCGCGGCCGCGATGGTCGCGAGCATGGTCACGTTGCGTGACGATGGTCTTCGCGCTGGCGTGGCAGGCCTCGGCTTGGGTCTCGCCGCCGGGATCGCGGCGCTCGTCTCGGCGTCGATCGGCTTCCTGCTCTCCGGCATGTCCGTGGCGGCGTCCGCCGGCGCGCTGCTGCTCGTCTGGGTCGTCTCCGGCCGTCCCGTGGCCGCCGGCCTGCTGGGCACGCTGTCGATCGGCGTGATGGTCGCGCTCTTTGCCGAGGGCGCGCTGATGCTCGCGCAGATGCCCTGGTACGCCGTCGCGCTGCTGCTGCTCGTGCCGCTGGCGGTCCGCCTGCCGGTGCGCGAGGACGCGTCGACGTTCATGCGTGCGTTGTTCCTTTCCGTTTACGCGCTTGCAGCCGCGAGCGTTCCCATTGCCGCCGCGTGGTTCGCGGCGCGCGCAACCGTGTCCTGACCGACATTCAACAAGGAGTTCGAAGTGCTCAAACGCATTGCCGCTGTCTCGCTGCTCGCCCTGCCGCTCGCCGCCTTTGCGGCGCCGGAGTCGTACACGCTCGACCCGTACCACACGTACCCGAATTTCACGGTCGACCACCTCGGCGTGTCGACGATGTACGGCCGCTTCGACAAATCGTCGGGCAAGGTGACGCTCGACCGCGCCGCGAAGTCCGGTTCGATCGACATCACGATCGAAACCGCCTCGATCAACACCGGTGACGGCGACAAGGGCACCCGCGCCCGTTCGCGTGACGAGCACCTGCGCGCCGCGGACTTCTTCAACGTCGCCGAGTTCCCGAAGGCCACGTACAAGTCGACCAAGTTCGTGTTCACCGGCGACAACCCGTCGGCGATCGAAGGCAGCCTGACGCTGCTCGGCGTCACCAAGCCGGTGAACCTGACGATCGATCGCTTCAAGTGCAACCCGGCGCAGGGCACGGGCAAGGAGCGCTGCGGCGGCAACGCCTCCGGCAAATTCAAGCGGTCCGATTTCGGGATGAAGTACGGCATTCCGAACGTCGGCGACGAGATCGGCCTCATCGTCGAGTTCGAGGCCGTGAAGGACTAACAGGCTGTTGAAATTCGCGTCTTCGCTTTACCTGGGGCCTCATTTCGAGCCCTTCGCATACGCTCTGGACAAGCTCCGCGAGAAACCTGCTTGTGAACGAATTCGATGGATTGCCAACAGCAGGTTCCTCGCTTCGCTTCGGAATGAGGCGGAGAAATGGGGCTCGTCGACGCATTTCAATAGGCTGTTAACCGCTACGGTTCGCCGTTCGCGAAGAGCCGGGCATGCGCCCGGGTTTTTTGGTTGCGCGCGAATCACCCGCGAATGCGCGTCCGCCGCCGAAATCGCCACGACGGAGACGACGGGCATCGGTGGCGTTCCGGAAGGACCACGGGAACGGTCTCCGGGCGCCGTCAGGCGCGCACGACGTGCGCCGCCACGCCGCGCCGCGGCGCCGGCTCGACGGGCGGCGCAAAGCCCACGCGCGCCCACATCTGCACGGTCTGCGCCGGCGGCGGCGCGTCGAGAACGCGCCGAATGTCGGCATGGGGCTTGGCCTGTTCGGCGTATTCCTGCAACGCCTGCTGCAGCGGCTGCATCGAGACGCCGTGGGCGGTGGCGGCGAGTTGCACACGCGCGTAGGCCCGTCCTGCGTTGACCTGGGTCACGCGGTCGTTGCCCTCGGTCACCATCCACAGGAAGCCCGGCGTGGACGCGAGCTTCTTGCCGAAGTCCTCGAGCTGGCTGGTCGTGGGGTAGCTGTCGGGCGCCGGTGCCTTGCTGCGATCGAACAGGCCGACACGGTTCAGCAGCACCACCATCGGGTCCAGCATGGACAGACCGTCGCGGTGCTTCTCGATCTCCGCAGCGCCGACCCGCAGCAGCCGGTAGGACTCCAGAATCGTGCGTGGTGTGGTCAGCTCGATGCGCCAGGCTTCCGCCGCGATGGCACGGTGCTGGTTCAGGACGTCGGGCTGATCATCGCCGACGAACCCGAAGCGCAGCGGATTCGGTTGCACGGCGTCGGCCATCGCCTTCCATGCGTCTCTCGGCACCGGCTGTTTGATGTCGTACAGGCTGCGGTTGGTGCGCCGCTCGAGGATCTGCGCGAACAGCGGGTCCTTCCGCAGGTCCGGGTCCGGTGCCAGTCGGATGCGAGCGACGGGTCGCTGGTCGAGCTTCTCCGGTCCGAACGCGCCTTCGGGGAACAGCGTAATCTCGGCCCGCAGGCCGCGTTCGCGCGCGGCGATGTCGAGCACCTCCAGGAAGGTGCCATGACTCATCATGATCTGCCGCGAGAACGGATCGGTCTCGGGCAGCAGGCGGCCGAGGTCACACCGCAGCAGGATGTCGTCCGCGGTGGAGAGATCGACCACCCAGGACTGCAGGTTGTGCGAATGCGGCGCGAGGATCGCGTATCCAAGGGCCCAGCGCCGCGGGTCCGACTCTCCCCCCGGCCCCTTCCAGGCCTCGATCGCGCCGGGGGGCACCTGCTGGCTGCAGCCGACGAGGCCGGCCGACGCCGCCATGACGACGCCACCGCCCGTCACTCGAATGAAATCGCGACGCTCCATGCATCCCTCCCGTGCGGCACCAGGCAATCAAGTCGCGAGCGGCGTGGCGCACGCGTTGCCACTCGCGAACCCTGCATCCATCGCAGCGGCGCATGCCCGGGCACTTCATCGATCGTGGTCCCTGCGCACGCACGCTCCACACGCGCAAGGTACACGCTTCGTGAGCAGGCAGCGCCGGATGGGCTGTCGGCGCAAACATTATCCGACGACGCTTGACCGGCCTCAACGGGACCGCATGGCATGGGGGTATCGTGGCTTTGGGTGCCGGCAAGGGCAATGGGTGGGCATCGCGCAAACGGGCGGAGGGACCATGAGTCTTGCGACCATATCGAAACTGCCGATGGCGGCCGTCGCGCTTGCCACCCTGCTTCTCCTCGCGACGCCGATCCCTGTATTCGCGACCGACGATTCCCCTCCGGGCACGGCGATGGTCGTGGCGATCGTGACGTACAGCCTCCCGCGGCAAGTGACGCTCGCCGATGCCAGGCGCGTGGCCGCCAGAGGCGCGCAGAAGTACGTCAACCTTCCCGGGCTGTTGCGGAAGAATTACTGCCTGAGCGAGGACGGCATGCGCGCGATGGGCATCTACGTCTGGGAATCGAAGGCGCGTGCCGAGGCCTTCTACACCACGGAGTGGAAGGAATCCGTAACCCGCCAGTACGGATCAGCGCCCGAGATCGTCTACCTGCACTCGCCGGTCATGGTCGACAACTCGGTGGGGCGCATCGTCGTCGATGCGGAGTGAGCCAGCGGCGTCGCCGAGGGCAGCCACGCGACGGCGCGATCGACGCGGGCCGACATGCGCGCCGCCGGAACGAGCAGCGCTCGCAGTCGTTCGTTGACCCTGCGAGGACACCGGCGTAGCGTCGCTCGTATCCGGGATCTCCGGCGCTCGCGGGAGCAATGAAGATGAGGAGTTCGGTGCTCGCACAAGGCTTCGCGCTCGCGGCGTTCCTGATGGCCGCACCCCTCGGCGCCGAGGCACAGGAAGCGGGCCGCGTGTTTCGAATCGGGTCGCTCAGCCCTGCTGGCAGTCCGGCGCTCGAGGAGGTGTTTCTCGATGCGATGCGTGGTCTGGGCTATGTGGAAGGCCGGAATTTGATCGTCGAGCGCCGATACGCGGACAACCACCTCGAACGGCTGCCTGCCTTGGCCGCAGAATTGGCAAGCCTCAAAGTGGACGTCATATTGGCCACGGGCACCGTAGCTCCGCTCGCCGCACGGAAATCCACGACAACGATTCCCATCGTGATCTGGAGCACGGGTGATCCGGTCGGCAGCGGCATCGCATCGAGCCTGGCCCGGCCCGGCGGGAACGCCACCGGGCTGACCATCGACTCTCCCGAACTGGCGAGCAAGCGGCTGCAACTGCTCAAGGAAATGGTTCCGGGGCTTGCGCGCGTCGCCGTCATCTGGAACGCAGCCAACCCCTACGCCGCGGTCGTGCTGAAGGAGACGCAGCAGGCGGCTCGCTTGCTCGGGATCGCCGTCGAATCCATTGAGGTGCGAAGCCCGCTCGATTTCGATGGCGCGTTTGGTGCCTTGGTCAAGGCAAGACCAAACGGACTTGTCGTGGTGGAGGATCCGCTCACGTTCAGCGAACGAGGTCGCATCGTGAACTTCGCAGCCACGAATCGGCTGCCCGCAATGTATGGCATGAAAGAATTCGTAAGCGCAGGCGGATTGATCGCCTATGGACCGGATTATCCGGACCTGTTGCGGCGCGCCGCCGCCTTCGTCGACAAGATCCTCAAGGGCGCGAAGCCGGGCGATCTTCCTATCGAGCAGCCGACAAAGTTCGGGCTTGTCATCAACCTCAACACGGCCACTGCGTTGAACCTGACGGTCCCGCAGTCACTGCTCTTGCGTACGGATGAGGTGATTCGGTGATCGAGTCGGCGAGTGGCCGGTCCCGGCCGTTCACCGATGCCCGTGGGTGGACTTGCGGCTCGAAGCACCGGCGGCGACCCGGGCGAATCGACCCAGGCCAAACCGCGGAGTGTCGCCCATTTCAGCGGCCGAGTTGCGCGACGAACGTCCGCACGCCGTTCAGCAGCATCTCCACCGCGAGCGCCGTCAGCACGAGGCCCATCAGCCGCTCGAACGCGTTGACGACGCGTTCGCCCAGCACCGCCTGCAGGCGGTCCGCCGCCACGAGCACGAGCGCCGTCAGCGCCATCGCGATCGACAGCGCGAGTACCCACGTCGTCAGGTGCCCGGGATCGCGCGACGCCATCAGCATCACGGTCGCGAGCGCGGAGGGTCCGGCGATCGACGGCACCGCCAGCGGCACGAGGTACGGCTCGCCGCCGCGCATCTCGCCGAAGACGCCGTCCTTGTGCGGGAACACCATCCGCAGCGCGATCAGGAACAGGATGATGCCGCCGGCGATCGACAGCGATACGTCGGACAATTGCAGCCACTGCATGAACGTGCGGCCGCCGGCCATGAACGCGAGCAGGATCACGAACGCGAAGCAGCATTCGCGCAGCACGATGCGCGCGTGGCGCTCCGGCGGCACCTTCGCGAGGGCGGACACGACGAGCGGGAGATTGCCGAACGGATCCAGCACGAGCAGCAGCAGGATCGTCGCGGAGAAGAGATCTGAGTTCATCGCTGCGCGGCGCTGTCGGAGGACCGGTGGCCGCTGCGGCCAAGTATAGCGCTCCGCATCGCGGACGCGGTCACGACGCCCCGCGCAGCGCCCAGTACCCGAGCGGAAACAGGATCGCCGCGAGCAGGCCGTGCAGCGCGAACGCGAGGCCGGCAAACGCGCCCGCGTCCGCGTTGACCTGGAACGCGCGCGCGGTGCCGATGCCGTGCGCGGCGAGCCCGAGCGCGAAGCCGCGCGCGCGCCAGTCGCGCACGCGGCACGCATCGAGCACGTACTTGCCGAGCGCGGCGCCCAGGATGCCGGTCGTCACCGCGAACACCGCCGCGAGCGCCGGCAACCCGCGGAGCTTCTCCGCGATGCCCATCGCGATCGGTGCCGTCACCGACTTCGGCGCGAGCGACAGGAGCGTCGCCGGCGACGCGCCCAGCGCGTAGCCGATGCCGACGGCGCTGACGAGCGCCACGGCCGACCCGACCGCGAGCGCGCCGGCGATCGGCACCGCGAGGCGCCGCACGCTGTCCCACTCGCGCGCGAGCGGGACAGCGAGCCCGACGACGGCGGGCCCCAGCAGGAAATGCACGAACTGCGCGCCGTCGAAGTACGTCTTGTACGTCGTGTCGGTCAGCACCAGCGCGGCGACGATCAGCGCGACCGCGATGAGCACCGGATTGGCGAGCGGGTGCATGCCCGTACGCACGTAGCACCACCAGCCCGCCGCGTACATCACGAGCGTCAGCGTGAGCCGCGCGAGCGGCGTCGCCGCGAGGTACACCCACAGCTCGAAGAACGGTTGCGCCATCATCCGCGCTGCTCCGACTCCGAGCCTTCCTGGCGGCGCGCGAGCCACTGGAACGTGAGCGCCGTCGCCGCGATCGCGAGCACGGTGCTGACGGTGAGCGCGACGACGATGGGCAGCCACTCGTCGGCGACGCGCGCGACGTGCAGCATCACACCGACACCCGCGGGAACGAAGAGCAGCGACAGGTGCCTGGCGAGTCCATCGGCGGCGACGGACAGCGACTCCGGAGGCGACCGGCGCACGAGCAATGCGAAGAACAGCAGTGCCATGCCCGCGACGGGACCCGGCACCGGCCATCCCGCGAGCCGCACCAGCGCCTCGCCGGCGCACTGGAACAGCAGCAGCCACGTGAAGCCGGCCAGCAGCGGGCTCAATGCCGTGCCCCTGCGCCCATGGCGACCGCGATGCATGTTCGCAAAGGCGACGCGCCCATCATCCCCTCACCCCAACCCTCTCCCCGTGCCGGGGAGAGGGAGGTCCAATGCGCAGGTCGCGCAAGTTTCCCGCGCCCGAGCACCGCTCCCACGTGCCGTTGCACTCCGTCGCTCCGAGGCACTCCTCGCTCCGGCGCGCTCCCTCGCTCTGGCGCGCTCCTCCGCTCTGGCGCGCTCCCTCGCTCTGGCGCGCTACCTCGCTCTGGCGCGCTCCTTCGTTCTGGCGCGCTCCTTCGCTCTGGCGCGCTCCCTCTCCCCGGCACGGGGAGAGGGTTGG
>Ga0209253_10005956_pt1 | contig 10559 bp, 12 predicted proteins | sample FrelakmetBRP12BR_FD_187145 | JGI IMG/M metagenome (GOLD analysis project Ga0209253, IMG submission 187145) | Freshwater lake sediment microbial communities from the University of Notre Dame, USA, for methane emissions studies - BRP12 BR (SPAdes)... | ecosystem: Environmental > Aquatic >... | reverse complement strand
AGCCTTCATTAACTCAAGAGTAAGTTGCTGCTCAAGGTTAGCTCGATCTACGTCACTCATTTTTTCAGCAGGAAGGACTCGTTTCAGTACATCAGGGATAATGTTTGAAAGGAATGGTAAGATTAAATTAAGCATGATTACTCCTCATTTGTTCAAGTGATTTACCATCTCTAAACTGACAATGTGCAGTTTCTTTCAATTTTCCAGTCCAGCGACCAGCCCATTCAAGACCGACTTCTTCAGCAATAATCCCGCATTTTGAATATAGAGCAGAATTATCCCATTGAGGTTTGCCAGCGATCAATGGAACAAAATCAAACGCGCATCCGAAGTTGTGCCAGCTTTGACCACCCCTTGCATTGGTAACGATCTTGCCAGGTAGTGACCGGCCTAATTTATAAAGTTCGTCCTGCTCTGCAAATGATCTCAGTGTGCAATAAATTAGAACATCTATACCTGCTTGCTGGCAAGCATAACTGAATTGTTCGGCAAGTAACTGTGTCTTTTCGTTCAGGTCGTGCAGGCTTCGAGAGGCCAATTGTAAACTCCTTAAAAAGTCTTATTGATTTTTCTTCAAAAGTATCTATTTTCGTTCCCTGCCAATTATTAGTAATCCTGTTGTTTTTTCAAGATTATCAAGTCTTGCTGATCGCTTTGCTTGCTCTATTGATACCGCGCTAATATCGACTCTAATACTTCTTATATCATCCCTTATTGTCATCCATAGCGCACCAAATAGCACTTGTGCTAGAGATAATACACCCATGATTACCCACCATGCCCCACGTCCTTTATTTAATATGGCATCTTGTTGTTTTGTTCTTTCAGCAAATATTTTCAAGTGACTATCCAAATCTTCCCTAATCGAATTAGTAACATTTGTATTGGCAATAAGGGCTAGATTTATCTTATTCAAAACCATGAGAGTTAGTCTTGTTTTAGAATCTTCTTCCTCGGCTATTAGGCGCTCAATATCAGCCTGCTGCCTTCTGTCTGTTTCAGTCATGTCAAAACTGCGTCTATCTTTAGTTTCCATAATTCATTTCTCACAATGTTTTTGGTTAAATTTTATTATTCAATTAAGTTATAAAATATTTATTAAACTCTCGTTATTATAAAAGCAGATCTATCTACTGTTCCACCAGCAGCCCCACCAGTATGTGCTCGAATTATATCACCAGCAGACATATAGCTAGTAGCTGAACAAAATGCAGCTTGCCCTGCTACTGATAAGGTAACTTGGGCTAATCTATTGGTAACTGTAATTGATGTGAAGGCAGTTGTTAATTGTGTGCTATTAATTGATATTCCAAAATCTGATGCAGCATTAAAACTTTCAGAGTAACTAATTGCATAAACACCATTTGTATTAATAGTAAAACTAGCCCCATTAGCAGCACTGTCCGTATAAGTTATATCCGTACCTTGATTAGCTACTATGTTTGTAAATCGTCTAATCATTGTATTTGTGCTTCCATATCCATTGGAAGTATTTAAACGAACCATTGAAGTAGGCTGCATATTCCGGTAAGTATTACCACCTGCGCCTTGAATCGTACTTGGGGCAGTTGCCCATGTTCCTGCTGTAGCTTGAGTGGATTCAATATATCCCACTACTCTAAAAGGTAAGTTTGTCCGTGCTGTTGTACTGTAAATTATATTATTTAAGTCTGCAGTAGCACTAATTGCAGTTGTACTAATTAATGTAGTTTCATCAAGATTATTACCACCGGATATATTTACGACTGCTAATTCAGCAGTTCCAGCATTATTCATTTCAAGAACTATTAATCTCGATATTTGCGCTGATATAGTTCCTAATGTCGCCGTGCTTGGAACAACTAAACTTGTTGGGGCCGCTAGTACTGTTGAGATAGTTCCATCCCCTAGAGTAGCTGACCTAAAGTCGAGATATATGCTCGATGCGCCAATAGTTAAAGCACTAGCTGCAACTGTGCCAGTTATTGTAGGAAGTTTTTGCCCTGCTGTATTTGTCAATGATGCAGCACTTCCATCTATCGAAGTAATACCAGTTAAAGCCTGAGCAGCACTTGCCCTATTCGCTGCAATCGAAGTTGTCCCTACATAATGAACTTGATCTATGGTAGCCTTATCTGATCCGATAATAAATACTGAATTATCTGATTTCATCACAGAAATTTCCCCAGTTGTCTGGTTACAGACAATAGGTGTTCCTGATGAACTTCCAAAGTCACTTGTGATTGCTGCGCCGGTTTTTGATCTTACATCAGCCATTATTTTTATCTTTACTAATAACCTATAGCTATCCAAAAAAAGTTCATTGTAACTTGACTTGTAATAACTGAAAATGCTGTTAATCCTAATCCTGCTCCATTCAAGTTTGCGTATCCATTTCCTGCCACATTACCCGTTAATGAAACAGTTAATGCAGCAGTTGGGAAAGCTATAGGATATGTAACTGTTGCCGCAGAACCTGCCGATGTTTGATTACCCCATTGTATTAAACATGATCCAATATGTATGTAACCTGCTGCTGCAAGGCTTTGCGTTCCGGCTAAAGCAACGATAGCTGCTAACGCGGTCGTCTGTCCTGTGCCACCGCCTGCAATTGGCAGGCCTGTGCAATTAGTTAGTACACCTGAAGTCGGAGTTCCTAAAAGTGGGGTCACTAACGTTGGTGATGTGTTTGTGACATATACTGATCCAGTTCCAGTTTTAGATGCTGTATCTGTTGCTGTTGCTGCTAAATCAGCAGTAGCAGCATGTAAATTCGCAACCAGCGTTGTTGATGCAACAACTAAAGGCGCGGTTCCTGTTGCAATAGTTGAGGTATATTGAGTGGCCGACGCAGTACCTGAAGCAGTTAAAGTGGTAGCAGTTAAAGTGGTAAACGCACCAGCAGCTGGGGCCGTTCCACCAATAGCAGGAGGAGATGCAAATTGTTCATATCTCACCGAATCACCGGCAGTTGTTCCCGCTGCCAGATTGGTAAGTTTATATCCACCAGCAGGAATATTTGCTGTTAATGGAGATTGACCATCTCTAGTCACACAAGTAGTTAATGCTGTCGCTAAATCAGCCGTTAGTGTGTTAAAAGTTGTATCTAATATATCCGTACCAGCTACTACCGGCTGACCTGCTGGACGGACGTATGTACCGCTACCGTTAAAAGCCATTTTTAGCCCCCGTTCTGTGGTACTTGCATTTGTGATTGTTGCTGCATCTGCAACCATTGCGGCATAGGCATAGGTTGCTCCCCATTCGTTTGAGCGTCAATTACGTACTGCTGATAAGGTGCATAATTTTGCGCTTGTCCAGCGGTAGACTGTGGATTGCTCCTCAGTAATCCTGCGAGCATTGATCTTAGTGCATTAGCGTCTGGCATTTTATTCCCCTTACTTCAAAAATTTCAATTTATAGATCGTTGATAAGTACAATGATTCAATCTCATCAATGATATTGCTCAAAACAGTATCGTCTTTCACAAACCCGCGTTCTTTCCTGATTATATCTAAATGTTTACCAAGTACACTAAGCGGCTCACCTTTCGCTGATGGGAACGATGGGATTTCACCAATCTTTTCTAAATTTCTTCCCATCCATGCCTCTGCGAAGGTATCGGCTAAATCTATAATGTCTCCATAGAATGATCCGAGTGCGGAATGTGCTGAAAAGCTATCTGTGTTAAGATGCGCTTTATGGGCATAATCTCTCGATAGAAACAATAGAGCAATGAATTCCTGGGCATCTGTTTTCATATGATAGACTTTCTAATAATTAAACTAATTGTTATCGCGGTCGTATGTTTCATATATGGCGTTTTCATCGGCATTAATCGCCGATAGCCACAGCACCAGACCTTAAATAAGGACTGCGTAATATCTCTGACAATGCTTGTGTATTAGCTTGTGGCGATAGAATGGCATTTTTTGCCAAATTACTCTGCAATAAAGTATTTGCCAATCTGCCAGCAGTCAATCCGCCTATTACAGGTGCAGCCATACCCATTCCCGCCGCACCAGCACCTAGGCCTCCTAATACGACCCTTTGCATTGCTCCATGCTGGCTTTCTCTAGGCTTAACAAATTGTGCCGCTATATCTGCAACTTCCTGCAATTGTGGGTTATTGATATTCTTCATATTCGCTAAACGAGCGATTGAAATATCACCTTCTGCACCTGCTTTAGCCAAAGGCTCAAGATCAAGCATATTGCCATATTGCTGGCGAACAGTAGCAAATTTTGCTGCTTCTTCTGGGCCTAATGATCTATTTAAAGCGCCCATAAGTGATTTTTTAAGTTGATTCGAATACCATGCTTCATTACTATTACGCGCTCCAATCCGGTCAAGATTCTTCTTAATGTTATAGGCTGCTGCGCCATCAATAACGCCATCTTTTGATTTTGCAAGAATATCATTTACTTGATTATCTATGATCTTAAAATCAGCCTCAGATAGTTCATTTTTTGCTTTTTGTAAATTCTCGATAGCATCGTTTATAAATGTATCATCTACTTTTACTGACGTGCTTTTTAATGTGTCATCAAACTTTGAGCCTAACTGACTTTGTGCGTCCCTCAGACCTTTTGTAATATTGTCGGTATCCTGTCCAAAAGTACGCGATAAAGCCTTTTGAAGCTGTCCTTCCATTTTACTCTCTGCGGTAGCTCGTCCACTAAACGGAAGATAGCGCAAAGATGCAGCCATAGCATTTAATGATGGACTATTTACTAATCTATCAGCCGGAATATCAATACCTTGTGCCGCTGCTCTTCTTGCTAAATCAGCTACTTCAGGAGAAGCGGTCATAGACCGGCCTAGTTTTTCCCCAAGTGTTCCAGCAACTTTCCCAACTACAGGGATTGCACCACCAATAATTGCACCTGTACCAGCATCATTTGGGTCTATCAATCCTGCTGTCACCGCGCCAGTCGTCGCCCCTCCACCAATACGTAAAGCTGCGTTTCCTATTTTACCCAATGCAGTTGTAGCCGCAGGCGCATTTGTCGCAAATCCTCCTGATTCTATTGCAGACGCAATTTTCCCTAACTGCGGAGCATACTTTGCACCCGCCATTAATGGTTTAGCGATAAGTCCTCCAACGGGTAATGTTGCGGCTATTTCACCAGCAATTTCCCCGCCACCTGTCATTACAGGGCTTACCTCTTTATATGGGGAAACTTCTGATTCCAGTTTCTTGCGACCACTAGCAGCATCTTCAACTAACCATTTCCCTATTTGTTCTGCACCAATCCCGCCCAGCCCTTTGCCTAGATAATGTTGAGCACCCAAAGCAACTTTACCAACACCAGATCCTAATCCTGCACCAAGTCCGACTAAAGCATCGCTTGATACGCTTGGCTTTGGTTGTGTAGCCGTTTGTTCTGGTGTGGCAGCAGAAAAATGCTCTTGCATCATGGATTGAGCTTGCTCCGGCGTAGTCCCTTCCGGTACTTCAAACCGTGCAATACGACCATCATCCATTTGGAATTTAGCTATTGGCATTATTCAAACCCTAGAAATTTAACACCGCCCGATGATTTTGGAGTGGCTTCGCCTTCTTGTGCATAACCAAGCTGTCTGTTATTAATCTCTCTGATTGTTGAAATGGCTGCTTTCTTTATAGGCCACGGAGTCATTGGGTCAGAAATATTACCAGCGGCTTCTTTATACATTGCCACATCTTTATCAGATTGAGGGCCAGACATTTTAGGGACTTTAGCCGTTAAAGATGCTCCCAATACTTTCATTTTAGCAGCATTCTCCGCGCCCTCTGTACTTACTCCAGCCAATCTACCAGCCCAATCCCTAGCCGCGCCCATCCCGCTGCCTGTTGCCAATGGGCCAACTTTTTCAACTTGATTTAAAAGTGCGTTGCTTTCCGTCGCGTCTTTAATGTGTTGAGTAGGACTATCTTTAGTCGCTCCGGCCTTAGCTGGTGCAGTGATCCCTAATTCTTTAACCTGTCCCGTTTTGGGGTTTACTTGCACGATTCCTTTGTCAGTTTGGACAATCTGATTATTAACAGGGGCTGTATCACGCATACTTCTTAGGAAGTTTTGTTGTTGTGTTGTAGCTTCTTTTTTCTCCGTTGTTGCTGCATCACGTTGAGCCAGAGCCGCAGTTAAAGCAGCCTCTTTAGCTTGTCTAGCAGCATCCCGTTGCTGGTTCATCTCGTACATCTTCATCGCCATCCCAGCGCCCTCAGGGTTGGCTTGTTGAGCGTTCAACAACCATTTAGTCACATCTTGCTCAGTATTTGGGCGGGTTTCCATTACTGTCTGACCTACAGGGGCTTGCGCTTGCGTTACATCGGCACCTTGGAATAAAGCCTCACCTTGTGCCGCTTCCGCTGCTGCTTTATCGGGTGTTGTGGCGTACTGAGTGCCAGGCATGGTATTAATCATCTGATTAACAGATTCAGCTTTTGCTGATTGTAATTGTTTGCCTAAGTCTGATTGACCTTTAGAGGCTTCGTCGCCAATCTTCCCGCCCATGTAACCTTTAAGCAATTGGGCAGCGTATTGCGTCCATGATGGGGCGACATATCTACCGCTTACCATTTGGCCTTCAGGGGCGTTTAAAGACTGTTGACGCAGCATGTCAGCCATTTTCTGACGTTGTTGTAGCGCAACCATCGAAGGCGCGTAAGTAGGCATTATCTGGTCGTAATTATCATTCATTTTTTCTCCCAGCCAAATATCCAGAACCCATGCCCATTACTCCACTCCACAATCCCGCATTGGCGGCATTAGCGGCATTAACACCACTCATTTGTTGTCCATATTGAGAATTAGCAGCACCAAGGTAATCAGCACCGGAAGTGGTGGCTTGTTGAGCAGGATTGACATAACTCTGATTGGTCATTTGTGAGCCGGTACGGAGCGCATTGATCATATTTAATGGCTGATTCATGATCGCAGTTTGGTTAGCAATACCTTGATTACGGGCTTGCATATCTACCCCGATTCCTTGGAGTGCGGCTTGGTTCTCTCTGTCACTGAATTCTCTGCCTTGCTGGTCTTTAGCATTCTTCCATGCTTCAGAGCCTTGCATAATTCCTTGATTGGCAAGTTGTGTGTCCATTTGAGAGCGTTGCCTGTCAATATCAGGCCGCAATCTTTCCATAATAGCTTGCTGAGTGCTCATCCCTGCATTCTGTGGCATTTGGGCTAGTTTTGATTCGTCTATAGTGGGATTACCCATTATCCCACGGGCGAAATTAACCCCTTGCTCTGCTAATCCTCCGTATTGCTGAGATAACCTATTTTGCTGATCGTAGAGGGCTTGTTGTTCTGGTGAATAGGCTTGAGTTGCTGTCCACGTATCTTCACCAGCTTTTGTAAACGCATCTCTTGTTGGAGCCGCTCCAAGGGAATTACCGCCTAATATACTCCTTGGCTGATTATTGTATGCAGATAATGCAGCATCATATCCAGATTGGTCAAATGTGCTTGGGGCTGTTGATCTTGAATAAGTCAGAGAACCGCTTGGCCCAACTTGATTTACACGATTAGCTGCGGTGGCGTATTTTGCCGCTTCAAGATTTCCAGCAGCTGTTTTTTCTGCGGCTGCGGTATAGTCTGGTGGTGGTGGTGCAGATTGCTTACCCATTTCTTGCTCCAATTCTGTCATCACGACATGATTTTTGTGTGGGTAGCCACTTCGCTACTTTATACCACAAACAACTTATTTATTCAACATTTTACATTGTTCTTTTGTCATGGTTAAAATGTGCAAATCCCCATTTTTACCAGCATCCTTAATCACATACTCTTCCACAAATCCGAAATGTAAATCTAATTTTAAAGCTTTTTGATTTCCACTATCAACAACCCCGATTAGTTTCTTGATTTTTAATTGGTTAAATACGTAATTCCAACAAAACATTGCCCATTCAATATTGAATTTATCTATAGCTACATGACACACCATGCTTGAGCCGTTATAATTCTCAAAGGCAATCACACATTTTATTACCCCGTCTTTTTCATACCCGATACAAGTATAAGAGCCTGGCGCATAACTACTCCCTAACCTGCTTGAAATCCACTCTCCTAATTCGTGTTGTCGGTCAGTGATTATCAAAACCCGCTTCCTGATTCGAAGATTAAAGTCGTCGATTGCCATTGAATATCCACGTTCTTTGAGGCTGACGATATATGAGCCGCCGCGCAATAACCCACTCCGCTTGAACTTTGCCAGTTGCTTAGTATCTGATTACTCGAGCCCCACTGAGATTGATTCCATTTTGAGGTACTCCATTTTGCTGTAGTTGATGGAGTAAAAGATGGCGTACTGGTTATAGTGTTAAAGTTGAAGTCAAAATTAAGCCCGAATGAAATACCGATACTTGTCGAGCTTGTATTAAACATCGGCTTGGACATTTTGAAATGTTTTAAATTCTGATTCCCGAAGTAGTTAAACGCCTGGATTACGTCCGAATTAATATTTGTCCCATTATCCGCAAGGGTGTCCCATGCTTTACAAACATTCCCCAAAGCATCACCAAAATAAATCTGATTTTTATACATCTCCCAGCAATGAGCATTCCAGCCTGTAAACTTGCACCACGCCCCAGAGATTGTATTCATGGCATATTGGTAATTATCAGTTCCCCCAGAAGGAACATTTAAAATAAGCATATTGGCCTGTGGGAATAGGCGACACTGCCATCCGAAGTTAGCCCCGTAATCGGTCACATCTTGGCTCATCAAATGCTGAATTTTGTCAGTCAATGAAATGGATGTATTGACCCGGCTGGACATTAAAGCTTTAGACATTGGCAGAAGGCCATCCTGCGAGATAATCAGAAGGTCAGAAGCGAATTGAGAGATACATCTGCGTCCTACAGGAGCGCCAACCTGATACACACCTACTAGCATCCATGTTGTAATACTTGCAGGATCAGTACCTTTAAAAATCGCCACTTCCCCCTCAGAGCTTATAAATGCGGCATGGTCATCCATTCCCGCGCCTGAGTCGATTGTCCAGCTACCCATCTGCATTAGGTAGCCTCCACGTTTAAAAAGTCCAGAGAAGTCAATAGAAGCGGCAGCACCAGCTATCGAGTTGACTGGCAAATACCAGACTTTCATTGTATTTTTTTGGACATACCATAATCTATTCATATGAACAGTCACGGCGATTAAGTCGGTTAGTGTCACTCCTGTAATAGCTGGGGTTGTCCAAGTCGTGCCATCGAATAGCTTTGGATTATCTACCCCGTTTACACAAGAAAGAAAATACCCGCCAGCAGTCGCAAAATTGACATGTTGCCATCTCGCATTAGTACAAGTGGCCACTGCTGCACCTACCGCACCGCCAGCGGTACAATCATAAAAATTAGTCCCTGCTACGCCGATTAGCTTTTGAACAGACCCACCGTTATAAGCCATGATCGTTTCAACAGTTGTACCAAGGCCAGTAGAATACTGAGAATACCCATGCCTTAATTGAATCGACATAGGAAGGGGGAACCAGTTTTCCAGCTTTACTGCGTCTTTAACATCCATCGCGGCGTATGAATCACGCGCATTTAACCCTCCAATAGGGGATGGTATAGAGGATGTGCGAGATACTCTACGGGCTTTTGTGATTAGCTTCATCTATACGCCCCATGCAAAACGTGGTATAATCAACATTTAAATAATCCTTAAAGGTGATAAATTATGACCCAAATATGGAAAAATGTTGTAGGGTTTGAAAATATTTATGAAGTTTCTAATGATGGAATTATTAGAAATAAAAAAACTCTTCGACAAATCAAACAACACTCTGATAAAAACGGATATTTGCGAGTTCCATTGTGCAATAGTGGAGTAGAAAAAACTATCCCAGCACATCGCGTCGTCCTCTTTGCTTTTGTGCAAAATGATAACCACACTCTTCAATGTAACCATAAAAACGGAATAAAATATGATAATAGAATTGAAAATCTTGAATGGGTTACAGCAAAAGAAAATGTTAATCACGCTTACCGTGTATTGAAAGCCTTTATTCCAAAAGGAATTGAGCGAAGCAATCACAAACTTACTGAATCTGATGTTCTCGAAATAAGAAAAATATGTGAAACTAAAACACGTGGAACATTTAAGATGCTGGCATCTGTTTATCATGTCAGAGCAAGCACTATTCAAAAAATATATCATAGACAGAAATGGAAACATATCTAAGTATTCCATGAGCCAGAAGGGATGACCACGGCTGGGAATATATCATATCTGGCCTCGCCCATATTCAAGATCGGTTTTGCTCCATCTCTGCCAATTTCCATTAATACACGGGTTTCATATTTTTGGAAGTCAGTCGAAAAATCCAGACCCTTATTCGCTTTCCATCTCCAAATAAGGCCAAGCGTCATAATATCTTCATTGTGTAAACATAGATCCGCATCATCAGAGAATGCTGATTTATATGTCACACCTGTTGAATCAGTAGCGAAGTATTTACTTATATACTCAAAATAGCAATCTTGACCGGCAGCAGGGGCAGGGAAGAATACAAGATTATTACCCTTGATCCGGTATTGATTCCACGGGCCAGCGGTAAACATGGCTTTTTGTTGTTGCCAATAC
>Ga0209253_10005955_pt1 | contig 10560 bp, 9 predicted proteins | sample FrelakmetBRP12BR_FD_187145 | JGI IMG/M metagenome (GOLD analysis project Ga0209253, IMG submission 187145) | Freshwater lake sediment microbial communities from the University of Notre Dame, USA, for methane emissions studies - BRP12 BR (SPAdes)... | ecosystem: Environmental > Aquatic >... | reverse complement strand
CCCGCCTCGATGACTACATTGAATCCTTTTCCGCCGGTAGCCTGGTTAATCACTTCACCGAGCGGTTGCTCTTCCAGGCTGATCGCTTGATCGGCCCCCATCTGGCGCGCCAGATCCAGTTTGAATGGCTTGCGCCCAAAAGCAATGATCTGGTCAGCACCATGAAGCCGCGCCATGTGAGCGGCGACAATTCCCACCGTCCCGGTTCCGATGATCCCCACCCGATCGCCTGGACCGATACCTGCCCGGCGGCAGATCCACTCCCCAACGGTGAACGGCTCAACCAGCGCCCCTTCCTGGACCGATAAATCGTACAGGTGGTGAGCATGAGTGAACGGGACAACCATGAACTCCGCATAAGCGCCATCCCGGTTGAACACACCGGTCTCCACCCTCTCGGGACAGATGTTGCCCAGGCTCTGCTGGCACAGGGCGCACTTGCCACAGCCAATACCGCACTGCCCGGTCACCCGGTCGCCAATTTGAAACCCTGTGACCTCTGCCCCCACCTCAACCACCTCACCGGCCCACTCATGCCCAGGGATGATCGGCAATGAAGCCCCACCAGAGCGATATATTCCCAGCTCCTGGCGAAATACCTCGATGTCGCTGTGGCAGATCCCCACCCGCATGACCTTAACCAGGAGCTCGTTCGGTTTCGGATGAGGCTCGGGCACATCGGTATAGACAGCTTGTTCATATCCAACGATCTGAACAGCTTTCATTTTTCACCCACCCTTTCAACCATTAAGTTTTGAAGATATGCAGCTGAGGGTGATTTTAGGGGTGTTTGGGCGGGCTCTCCCACCTAAACACCCCCATTCTCCTACCAACTGCGTAAGTCCTAAAGTTATCACAAGGAGGGCTCACCCAGGCAGGCTAGGAAATTTTGGGTCGGATTGCCTTGCCGGTCTGCAAATCAAAGAAGAGAATGTAGACCGGACTGAATTTCAAATAGATATGCTCGTGTCGCTCTGGGCGGAAAGAGGGCGTAGTAACCGCCTGCAGGCGTAGATCGTCGACGTCAACAGAAACGATAGACAGGTCCTGCAAATTTTCGCTTAAGAAAACCTCGCCTTCAATATCATGAGGCGTATTCGGGTCGAGGTTTAAATCGATGTAGAAAGGCCGGATCCCGAGCTTGACCTGCGCCGGGAGCTGGCCTCCATACGCTTGCCAGTAGTCTGGCAATGAGAAAGACTGCCCTTTGGCTTGAAAAACCCACTTGCCAGCTACTTGAGCGATCGAACCTTCTATAAAATTCATCGGCGGTTCACCGACAAAGCCAGCGACAAAATCGTCCGCAGGTTGGTTGTAAATTTCGTCGGGGGTCCCAATCTGGCGGATAATCCCCTCATGCATGACCACAATCCGGTCTGCCAGCGCCATCGCCTCTTCCTGGTCATGAGTCACGTAGATCATGGTGTAACCCAGCTCCATGTGGATGTGCTTGATAAACTGGCGCATGCGGTAACGCTGGCGGGTATCCAGGTGCGAAATCGGCTCATCCAGCAAGAATACGGATGGCTCGCGCACCAATGCCCGCGCCAGACCGGCGCGCTGCGCCTGACCACCGCTAAGCTCGGATGGCATGTTATTCAAAATTGACTCCAGCTCCATCCGGTGGGCAATATCCTTCACTTTCTCTTTCACTCGATCATCCGGCCAGTTGGCAGAGCGAAGTGGGAAGGCGATATTTTCGAAAATGTTCAGGGTAGGATACAAGGCGTAGGTTTCAAAAGCCATAGCCACATTGCGGTCGCGCGGTCGAACATCATTCACGGGTTTGCCATCGAAGTAAATCGTCCCCTCGGTAATCTCCTCCAGCCCGCAAATCGAGCGCATCGTCGAGGATTTACCGCATCCGGATGGACCCAGCAGTGATACGAATTCGCCATCGGCGATTTCAAACGAGACGCCGCGCACGGCTTTCACATCACCGTAATTTTTTACGAAGTTTTCGATCGTGATCTTGGCCACTATCCACCGCCTCTTTAGTGATGGTTATGATTGAGCTTCACTTTTTGATCCTCGACCGGGTGGACTACGGCTTTCTCGTTATAGAACAGGTGAATGTTCTCACCGTTCAAGGATACCCAAATGGTTTCATCGACACCCGGACGGGTGGTCGGATCTACGACGACCCGTAGAGTGCCATCGCCAACTTTCACACTGATGATATTGCAATACCCCAATGGCTCGAGAATATATACAGTGCCAGGCGTAGGGTGGTGCTCGTCTTGTTGGCTGGCGATGCTCAGCTCATTTGGCCGGATTCCAAGCTTATAGCCGGATGTGCTTCCATTCAGGCTTTGGGCTACCCGTGAGGGCACCGGCAATGACATCTCGCTTCCCGTAATATGTAAGGCAGCGCTTCCGTCCGTTTGTACCGGCTCGACATCCAGAAAACTCATCGGCGGCTCGCCAACGAACGAAGCCACAAACTCATTTTGCGGCAGGCTGTAGATCTCCTCCGGAGTACCAACCTGCTCCAGGATACCATCCCTCAGGATGGCGATATGATCGCCCATTGCCAGAGCCTCGCGCGAGGCGGTGGTCACCAGCGCCACGGTAGCGTTCATATCCACCGCCATGGCTTTCAGCTCGGCGCGCATGCGGTGGCGCAGCTTGGCGTCCAGGTGACCGATCGGTTCATCCAGCAGATACAGGCCGGAGGGGCGGACGATACAGCGACCGAGGGAGACACGCTGGCGCTGACCACCGCTCAGGAATCCCGGGCGCCGGTCCAGCAGCTCGGTAATCTGTAAAATCCGCGCCACCTGCTGGACACGATCATCCATATCTTTTTTGCTGTAATTGCTGGCTTTCAACGGGAATGCCAGGTTCTCATACACCGACATATGCGAATAAAGGGCGTAATTCTCGAACGCCATCGCCATGTTGCGGTTCTCTGGAGCCACTTTTAGAATTGATTCTCCATCCCGCAAAACGTCCCCCTGCGTCGGTTGCGTTATCCCGGCGATGATACGCAAGGTTGTTGATTTGCCTGCCCCGGCGGGTCCGTATATGACGAAAAACTCTTTCTCCTGGATATTCAGGTTGAGATTGCGAAGCGCAATGGTGTTTTGTCCATAAATTTTGGAGACATTGCGAAGCTCGATCATTTTGCCTCCTGCGCCGGTTCATCCAATCCTGCAATCTTATCACGGAGCGCTTTCTGCCCCTTGCGTACCGTTCGGGCACCGACGACAATCCTGGCTGCAGCCAAACCGACTGCCACGATGATCATCAGAATCACTGAAACTTGCTGGGTGGGAAACAGCGGCTCAATGAACCTCATCCAGATGATCCCGACGCCGATAAAGATCATGAAGGCTTGAAAAGCCACTTCCCACATTTGCCAGAATACCATGTCAGCTCTCCTTTTCCCTTTACCCGCGTACAGCGCCAAAGGTGAGCCCACGCACCATGAAGCGCTGGAGGACCAGCACAAAGATCAGCATGGGCACCACGCTGATCGTTGCCGCGGCAGCGACAGGTCCCCACAAGATACCACGCAGCGTAAAGAACGACTCCACGCCGACCGTGATGGTACGCGCCGCGTCGCGCGTCAGAATATAAGCGAACAGGAACTCATTCCAGGCAAAGATCAGGCAGAAGATGGCCGTGACGGCGATGCCCGGCGCTGCCAGGGGCAAGACGACTTTCCGCAAAACCTGCAGCCGGTTATAGCCATTCAGGCGCGCCGAGTCCTCCAGCTCCATAGAGATATCCTGGAAAAATGAGACCATCAACCAGATCGCAAAAGGCAAGTTGAAGATCGTATAGCTGATGACCAAAGCGTTGCGCTTATCCAAACCGATCCCCAAGGCCTCGCCAATGGGCGAATTGCCAATATCCCTGAAGATCAGGAAAAACGGCAGCACCACGGCGATGGCTGGCATCATCTTGGTCGTCAAGATGAAAAAAAGGATATTGCCCATACCCACGTTGTAACGTGCAAAGCTGTAGGCTGCCAGGGACGCCAGGATCACCACGAAGAACGTCGATAGCAAAGACACATACAGTGTATTGCCGATAAACATGGCGAAGTTTGCCTTGCCCATGGCATAGGCATAGTTCTCCAAGGTTGGCGAAAAAATGAATCGTGGTGGAGATACCATGATGTCGTTTACCGGCTTAAACGACGTCAAAATCAGCCAGGCAATGGGAAATACTGTCCAGAATAGGACGATCATAATGATCGCATAACGCAAGATCTCAACAAGGATATTTCGTCTCTCTAACATGTGTATCTACCTCCTTACCTGGTTGCAGCGCGACCGCCGAACATGTTTAACAGCGGCCGGAGGGCGAATAATGCTGCCACCACGACAGCGTACAGGAAAAGCAGCGCCATGGTCGACGCATAATCCATGCGGAAGAACACCAGCCCATTCCGGTAGAGATAATAGGTCATGGTCTCGGTGGTGGAACCGGGGCCGCCGCGGGTAAGCACGGCCACCGCGTCGTAAAGGCGCAACGCGTCGATGGTGCGCAAGATGATCACAAGGAAAAGAACCGGTTTGAGCATGGGGAAAGTCAGCTTGCGCAGCACCCGGAAATAGGGGGCGCCATCCAGCTCTGCCGCTTCAAACGGCTCTTTGGGGAGAGCCTGCAGACCCGCCAGGACGATCAGCGCCACAAACGGCATCCACAGCCAGACATCGAAGACAATCACTGCCCATAAAGCGACATTGATATCGCCCAACCAGTTAGGTTGTGGTAAGCCCAATAGGCCCAGGAAATAGTTATACAGGCCGAACTGGGTATCGTACAGATACCGCCAGAAGAGACCGGTCACCGCAGGGGCTGTCGCCAGGGGCAGGATCAGCAGGCTGCGGATGAGGCCTTTACCTACCGTCGCGCCGTTGATTAAAAAGGCGACAAAAACGCCCAGGACCACTTCGATGGAAACGGCAAAGATTGTAAAGAACAACGTCGTGCGGACCGACTCCCAAAAAAACTTATTGAACAGCACGGTACGGTAGTTATCCAGTCCGACGAATTCTTTGACGCCGCCGCCGGTGAGGTCGGCAAACCGAAAGGAAATCCCGATCGCATAGAACAAGGGGTAGAGGGCAAAGAAACCGATGATAATCATCGCCGGAAGGATGAGGATCACGGAGAACCATCGATCCGACATCGCCCTGCCTTGCTTTTTCTGTACCGTACCTGATGATTGCGGTGAGCTCACGTCAATTGATGCCATGCCTCTCTCCTTCTGAAAACTGGCCTCGTAAAGCACTCTGATTGATGTTCTGACCGGGAGTGCTGGGGAGTAAATCCTTGCAGCACATCCCGGTCAGACGTCAGAAGATGAGATTACTTGTTGATCGGGCAGGGTCCGCCGCAGATCTTCTCGATTTCTGCAGCCAGGTCTATAACCGCCTGCTCGGGTGTCTTCTCACCGGCTGCTGCAGCCTGCAGCATGGGGCCGAGCGTGTTGTAAATCTTGCCGCCAAAGGGGGTGAAGAACAGGTTCTCTTGTAGATCACCCTGGCTCTCGAAGACCTTTACCAGGGTGGCGAAGTGACCGGTCTTAGGCCACATTTCTGCTGAGTTAAACTCCGCATCGTTCAGGATGCTCAGGCGGGTGGTGGTGCCGCCCTGCTTCGAGAAGTTCCGCTGGGCCTCCTTGCCGCCCAGGTAAGCCACCCACGCCATGGCCTCCTCGGGGTTCTTGGATGACGAAGCTACCGCTGCCAGGAACGCGCCCATATAACCGCGCTTTTCAGGCGCCTCTTGAGGGCACATCCTGGCGCCCGGCACCAGCTCGTCGGTCATGGCTGCGTTCGGCCACTGGTCGAGGAAGAAGCCTGCCGTCTGGGCGATCTGCCCGTCCTTCATCTGGTTCATCACGCCGTCGTAGGTCACGGTCAAGGCTGCGGGCGGGGCGAAGGGCAGCAGCTCCTCCACGTACCACTTGAGCGCCTTGGTGACATTCTCCTGGTCGAGGGTGCCGTCATCCTTCAACCATTGGCCTCCATAGGCCCAGATGAAAGCAGACAGCTCGTCCTGGATCTCCTGGAAGCGCCCCGCCATCAGGCCGACGCCGTAGAAGTCCTTGGTCAGGGTCTCGCCCTTGAGCTTATCGCCTGCTTTGCGGGTGAAGAACTCGGCGATGTCGCGGTGCTGCTCCCAGGTAGTGGGTACAGCCAGGTCATAGCCGTATTTCTCTTTGAAGGCTGCCTGCTCGGTTGGATCCTCGAACAGGTCGCAGCGCCCAAAGTAACCGGCAGTGTAGGTGTAGTACGGCAGGCCCCAGATCTTGCCCTTGTACTCGGTGGTCAGTTTCCGCATAATGGGAGCGATATCCTCATAATCGATTTCCGGATGCGCTTTTATATAGTCATCCATGGGCATGAGAAAGCCGTTCTCGGCAAACTCGGCTTTCTCCATTGCCTCGATGTTGACCACGTCGTAGGCGCCGGTCTGGCCAACCAGCTCGATGACCTGCTTGTCGTAGAGCTGGGCGTTATCGATGCCTACGATGTTTACATCGATGCAGTGAGTGGCCTCAAAATCAGCTATGATCGATTCCATCGCATCGGTATAGAAACCGGCGATGGTCGACCAGTTGATCTTTACGCGATCCTCATCCTTGCATTCACCGGTTGCAGCGGCGGGCGGTTCTGTCGCCGCGGGCTGCGCGGCGGGCGGTTCCGTCGCCGCGGGCTGCGCGGCGGGCGGTTCCGTCGCCGCGGGCTGCGCGGCGGGCGGTTGCGTGGGCTGGGCGCACGAGCCAAGCAGCATAGATGCCAGCACCAGGATGAAGATCATCAGCTTGAAATTGCGTTTCATGGGTTTACTCCTCCACAATTGAGTATATCTTTCGGGTTAGTATGTACGTGACTCTCAGTGACGCTATCGTGATTGGGATACTTTTTTTACCGGCATACCTGGCGCCGCATATCGCCGCGAACACCCCTCTGCCTATTCATTTTGCGACCACCTCCTCTTCTAGATCGATTGAAACAACCAATTTGAACAAGCCAGACAAATTTCATGATCCAACGTGCCCCATGTTCACCGCACGCGGTGCACGGGTTGTCCACCTTGCAGAGTCTGAACGACGTTTTGAGCAGCCATGATGCCCATGCGCTCGATCGCCTCTTGCGTATGCGCTCCGATATGCGGAGTAAGGACCAGATTCTCTAATCCCAATAATGGGCTGCCCAGTGGCGGCTCGTTGACAAACACATCCAGGGCCGCGCCCGCGATCCACTTCTGGCTGAGCGCCAGGTACAGCGCGGCCTCATCCACCAGGCCTCCGCGGGCTGTATTGATCAGAAATGCGGTGGGCTTCATCGAGCGGAGCTGAGGCTCTCCGATGATCCCCCTGGTCTCGTCGGTCAATGCGGCATGCAATGACAGGAAATCGGCTGAAGCAATCACCTCCTCCAGGTCAGTCAATTGAACACCCGGGAAGCCGATCTGATCCGGCAGGATATATGGGTCACAAACGATTAGGTTCATGTCGAAACCCAGCGCACGCTTGGCAACCCCGCGCCCGATCCGGCCATACCCGATCAATCCTAATGTTTTATTCCAGAGCTCGCTTCCACTGTACCGCCCCCATTGCTCCTGCCTGAGAGCCCGGTCAGCAGATGGGATTTGGCGTGCGACGGCGATCATCAACCCAATTGCCAGGTCCGCCACCGCTTGATCGTTGGCGCCCGGGCAGTTGGCCACCACCACTCCCTGCCGACCTGCGGCCTGCAGGTCAATGTGGTCGACGCCTACCCCGTGCATGCTCACCACTTTCAAGCGAGGCGAGGCTTCAAGCACACGCGCCGTCATCGGCACCACACCCACCACCGCGCCATCGATATCCTTGAGCAGATCGATCAGGCGGTCTTCGTTAATCTCGCCTTTCATATCAGCTTTTACCGCTTCACAGCCGGCTTCAATCAGCACATCCCAGGGTTTCTGGGAAGTGCTCCCGAACGAACGCGTGGCGACCAGTACACGATAGGTCATGATCATTTCATCTGGCGCACAGCAGCCATCAACCTTTCGGCCTCCGACGTGAGCGCTGCCCAGTCTCTTCGGGCCACGGCGGCTTTATCCACCAGTTTACCACCCACACCCAAAGCCGTGGCCCCGGCCTTCAAATACTCGGCGGCGTTATCCGAGCTGATGCCCCCGGTGGGAGCCAGGCGTATTTGGGGCAGAGGAGCCAGGACGGCTTTCAGGTATGCCGGCCCCATGGCATCCGCTGGGAAGAGCTTGACCATATCTGCACCCGCCTCCCATGCACTCAAAATTTCGGTCGGGGTGAGCGCGCCGGGGATGATGGGTTTGCCGTAGCGATGGCAGAGCTCGATAGTTTTGAAATTCAATGCCGGCGTGACGATAAACTGCGCCCCGGAGAGAATCGCCGCCCGGGCTGTTTCCGGATCCAGCACGGTACCAGCGCCCATCATCACCTCATCGCCGAAGTGGGCAGAAGCCTGTTTAATCATATCCAGCGCGCCTGGGGTGGGGATGGTGAATTCAATCGCCGTAATGCCGCCATCCTTTAAAGCCTGTGCAACCTGGATGAGCTGATCGCCGCTGTCGAGGCGAACCACCGCGACGACGCGGCCTTCGATCAAACGCTTGAGGAGATCAAAATGAGAAGGCATAGATCGGTAGCTTTTTATTTATAATCGTGGACTACTTTTCCCAAAGGCAGGTATAGATCACCCTGACCGTAGAACCCACCCAGGATTCGCTTGGGTTCCAGCAGATAGGTCGGATCGATCTCCGACCGCTCGTAAACTACTGAGGCGCGACCCCCAAAGAACTTTCCATCTTGAGCAGTGAATTCTCCGGGGGTGAGGATCAGCTCGCGGATGGGCGTCCCACCTTCCTCAGCGCTGGGTATATATTTCAAGGAAAAGACCCCGCCCGTGCTCCATGGGATCTCATCCATATGGGCAATATACTCAGGTATTACCAGTGCTTTAAGGATCTGGTGACCCAGGCGATTCACCTGGCCGCGCACGGCTTCCTGTTCTAAGTAGAGCCCAATTTCGGCAAGCTTTTTCTGATATCCCCAGATCTCACGACCGGCCGTTAGGGGTAAAGGCGTGTTCACATAGAGAAATGGTTCATAGTCGCCTTCGATATCTCCGAATTTGACCTGGACATAAATGGCCATTTCGCCAAAGCTGCCTTGAGTCGTACCCAACTCGAACTCAGACACCCAGGTGATCACCTTGTTCGTCCGAGCTTCGAGGGGCTCGGGGATTACCCGCCGGACATTTTCAATGTCGGTCTCGTAGACCACCAGCTGGACACGCATATCCTTCCATACGAGAGGCGGCTTTCCGTACAGAGGGGAGACCACCGGATTAGTATAACCCCATTCTTGGACTTTCATGGCTGTCTATCTCCTTCTTTAGATTTGTCATTCTGAGGGAGCGGAGTGACCGAAGAATGGACAAAGCAGGGCTTTGCCAGATCCTTCGCTTCGCTCAGGATGACATCTTTTTACATAACCCAGGAAATGCGAGTAGCTTTTTCATTTATCCAAGCTCTATCAAAATATGTTTCACCTGGGTATATTCCTCGATTCCAAAGTGCGAAAGCTCAAGCCCTATGCCGCTGTGTTTCCAGGCCGGGTAAGGGGCGTAGAGCGAATCCGGGCTGACCGTGTTGATCGCCACGGATCCAGATTCAACCCGCTCGCTGAAGTTAAAGGTTGTTGCCAGATCGCGGGTATAGGCATAAGTCACCAGGCCATATTCGGTGCTGTTCGCCAGCTCCACCGCTTCATCCAGGCCTCTGAAGGTACCGATCCCAACCACCGGACCGAATGATTCCTCGTGCATTACCAACATATCTTTGGTCACATTCGAAAGTACCGCCGGCTCATAAAAGAATCCCTGGCGCAGCTCAGGCTTGTCCGGACGCTTCCCGCCGTATAGAAGCTTCGCCCCTTTGCTGACCGCGTCGTCCACGTGGGCCTGGGTGCGCTTGAGTCCTTCTTCATCAATCATGGGTCCAAGGTCAACATTGGGGTTCTCCAGCCCGTCGCCTATGGTCATTTTGGCGGTTTGCTCGACAAACCGGCGGATGTACTCTTCGGCTATTTCTTCTTCCACATAGATGCGATTAACAGCATTGCAGATCTGGCCCATATTACGGAACGAGCGCTTGACACCGTCAGCGACTGCTCGCTCCAGTTGGGCATCTTTGAAGACCACCATCGGAGTATGCCCACCCAGCTCTAAGAGCAGTTTTTTTAGGTCCGGGGCTGCCGCCTCCATCAGGCTTTTGCCGGTTTCTGTAGAACCGGTGAAAGCGATCATGCGGGTGATCGGATTGGTGAGCAGCTCTTCTCCAACCAGGCCCGAGGGTCCGGTGATCACATTGACGGCTCCCGCAGGCAGACCTGCCTCGCCAACAATGGCCGCGACCATTCCGGATGCCAGGGGGGCTAATGCGGGCGGCTTAACCACCACCGTGCAGCCGGCCGCCAGGGCGGGTGCCAGCTTCCAGGTCATTAAGGTTACGGGGTAATTCCAGGGAGCGACAGCCGCGACCACACCTACCGGCTGCCGGATGACC
>Ga0209253_10005954_pt1 | contig 10563 bp, 9 predicted proteins | sample FrelakmetBRP12BR_FD_187145 | JGI IMG/M metagenome (GOLD analysis project Ga0209253, IMG submission 187145) | Freshwater lake sediment microbial communities from the University of Notre Dame, USA, for methane emissions studies - BRP12 BR (SPAdes)... | ecosystem: Environmental > Aquatic >... | reverse complement strand
GGCCTCAATGCGTGGTACGGCGAGTCGCACATCCTGCATGGCGTGGATTTCGACGTCGCGAGCGGCGAGGTGGTGACGCTGCTCGGCCGCAACGGCGCGGGCAAGACGACGACGCTGCGCGCGATCATGGGCATCGTGCCCCGGCGCGAAGGCTCGATCAAGTTCGAGGGCGCCGAGATGGTCAAGCTGCCGTCGAACCAGATCGCGCGCCGCGGCATCGCGTACTGCCCGGAGGAGCGCGGCATCTTCGCGAGCCTCAACGTCGAGGAGAACCTGCTGCTGCCGCCCATCGTGCGCGAGGGCGGCCTGCCCCTGGAACAGATCTTCGAGCTGTTCCCGAACCTCAAGGAGCGGCGGGCGAGCCAGGGCACCAAGCTTTCGGGCGGCGAGCAGCAGATGCTCGCGATCGGACGCATCCTGCGCACGGGGGCGCGCCTGCTGCTGCTCGACGAGCCGACGGAGGGGCTGGCCCCGGTCATCGTGCAGCAGATCGGCCGGACGATCACCAGGCTCAAGGCGCAGGGCTTCACGATCCTGCTGGTCGAGCAGAATTTCCGGTTCGCGGCCACCGTCGCGGACCGGCACTACGTCATCGAGCACGGCCGCGTCGCGGACATGATCCCGAACGCGGACCTCGATGCGAACATGGACAAGCTGCACGACTATCTGGGCGTGTAGCGGCATCCGTCGCAATTTCCACAGGAGGAAGCATGAAATCGCACAACCGCACGTTGGTCGGCCTCGCTGTCGCGGCCGCCCTTTCGGCCGGCACGGCATACGGCCAGGTCTCCGACAACGTCATCAAGATCGGCGTGCTGTCCGACATGTCGAGCCTCTACACGGACCTCGCCGGCGCGGGATCGGTTGTCGCCGCCAAGCTGGCCGTCGAGGACTCGGGCATCGAGAAGCGCGGCTACAAGGTCGAGTTCGTGTCGGCCGACCACCAGAACAAGGCGGACGTAGGCTCGGCGATCGCGCGCCAGTGGTACGACGTCGACAAGGTCGACGTGATCGTCGACGTGCCGAACTCCGGCGTCGCGCTGGCGGTGAACCAGATCACGAAGGACAAAGGCAAGGCGTTCCTCGTGTCCGGCGCAGCGTCGTCCGACCTGACCGGCAAGGCGTGCACGCCCAACACGATCCACTGGACGTACGACACGTGGATGCTGGCCAACGGCACCGGCAGCGCGATCGTCAAGACCGGCGGCGACAGCTGGTTCTTCCTCACCGCCGACTACGCGTTCGGTCACGCGCTGGAGCGCGACACCGAGGCGGTCGTGCTGAAGAACGGCGGCAAGGTGCTGGGCAAGGTGCGCGCGCCGCTCAACACGCAGGACTTCAGCTCGTTCCTGCTGCAGGCGCAGGCGTCGAAGGCGAAGATCCTCGGGCTTGCCAACGCCGGCGGCGACACGACGAACTCGATCAAGCAGGCGGCCGAGTTCGGGATCGTCAAGGGCGGCATGAACCTCGCCGGCCTGCTCGTGTTCCTGACCGACATCCACGCGCTGGGGCTGCCGACCGCGCAGGGCCTGATCGTCACGAACACGTTCTACTGGGACCAGAACGACCAGACGCGCGCGTTCGCGAAGCGCTTCGCGGCCCTCGACAAGGGCATCCATCCGACGATGGTCCACGCCGGCGTGTACTCGTCGGTGCTGCACTACCTGAAGGCGGTCGAGGCGCTGAAGAGCGACGACGGCACCAAGGTGATTGCGAAGATGAAGGAAATGCCCACCGACGACCCGCTGTTCGGCAAGGGCAGCGTCCGCGTCGACGGCCGCAAGATCCACCCCGCGTACCTGGTCGAGGTGAAGAAGCCGTCGGAATCGAAGGGGCCGTGGGACTACTACAAGGTCCGCACGACGATTCCGGCGGACCAGGCGTTCCGGCCGCTCAAGGATGGCGAGTGCCCGTTGGTCAAGTGACCCGAAGGGCGCGACGCGACCCTCGGGTCATCCCGAGGAGCGCAGCGACGAGGGATCCGACGGTCCCCTCACCCCAACCCTCTCCCCGCTCGCGGGGAGAGGGAGCGTGCGGGATTCCCCGATGAAGCCACACGACGCCATCCGGTACACACGCCCGTGACCGAAATCTTCGGCATTCCGGTGCAGGCCCTCTTCGGCCAGCTGCTGATCGGACTCATCAACGGCGCGTTCTACGCGATGCTGAGCCTCGGGCTCGCCGTCATCTTCGGCCTGCTCAACATCATCAACTTCACGCACGGCGCGCAGTACATGATGGGCGCGTTCTGCGCGTGGTTCCTGCTCGAGCGCTGGGGTGTGGGCTACTGGTGGTCGCTCCTGCTGGCGCCGCTGCTCGTCGGCGTGACCGGCGTCGTCATTGAACGCACGATGCTATCCCGGCTTTACAAGCTCGACCACCTGTACGGGCTCCTGCTTACGTTCGGCCTGGCGCTTATCGTCCAGGGCGTCTTCACGAACTACTACGGCAGCTCCGGCCAGCCGTACCGGCTGCCCGAGGAATTCGTCGGCTCGTTCAACCTCGGGTTCATGTTCCTTCCGAAATACCGCGCGTGGGTGATCGTCGCGTCGCTGATCGTATGCCTCGGCACGTGGTTCGTGATCGAGCGGACGAAGCTCGGCGCCTACCTGCGCGCGGCCACCGAGAACCCGACGCTGGTGCAGGCGTTCGGCATCAACGTGCCGCGGATGATCACGCTGACGTACGGGTTCGGCGTGGGGCTCGCCGCGCTCGCCGGCGTGATGGCGGCGCCGATCTACCAGGTGAGCCCGCAGATGGGCGCCAACCTGATCATCGTCGTGTTCGCCGTCGTCGTCATCGGCGGCATGGGCTCCATCCTCGGCGCGATCCTCACCGGATTCGGCCTGGGCATCGTCGAAGGGCTGACCAAGGTGTTCTATCCGGAGGCGTCCAACACCGTGATCTTCGTGATCATGGTGCTCGTGCTGCTCGTCAAGCCCGCCGGCCTGTTCGGCAAGGAACACTGACGATGGCCACGGCACCCGCCGCACAGCCGGGTTCGGCGCGCGCGCCCCGGCGCAGCACGATCCTCGTCGCGACCGCGGTCATGGCGGTGGCGCTCGCCGTCGCGCCGTTCCTCAACGTCTACCCGGTGTTCCTGATGAAGGCGCTGTGCTTCGCGCTCTTCGCCTGCGCGTTCAACCTGCTGATCGGCTTCGGCGGGCTGCTGTCGTTCGGCCACGCGATGTTCCTGGGCACCGCGGGCTACGTCTGCGCGCATGCCGCGAAGGAGTGGGGCTGGCCGCCGGAGGCCGCGATCCTCGCCGGAACGGTCGCAGCGACACTCCTTGGCGTGATCACGGGCGCGCTGGCGATCCGCCGGCAGGGAATCTATTTCGCGATGATCACGCTGGCGCTCGCGCAGATGATCTTCTTCTTCTACCTGCAGACGCCGTTCACGCACGGCGAGGACGGCATCCAGTCCGTGCCGCGCGGCAAGATGTTCGGCTTCGTCGACCTGTCCAACACGCTGGTCATGTATTACGTGGTCCTCGCGATCTTCCTCGCGGCGTTCCTGTTGATCTACCGGATCGTGCATTCGCCGTTCGGCCAGGTGCTGAAGGCGATCCGCGAGAACGAGCCGCGCGCGATCTCGCTGGGCTACGACGCCGAGCGCTACAAGCTCCTCGCGTTCATCCTCTCGGCGGGCCTGTCGGGCCTCGCCGGCGCCACCAAGGCGATCGTGTTCCAGCTGGCGTCGCTGACCGACGCGCACTGGACGATGTCGGGCGAAGTCGTGCTGATGACGCTGCTGGGCGGCATGGGGACGATCTTCGGTCCCGTGGTCGGCGCGTTCGCGATCGTCGGCCTCGAGAGCTACCTCGCGAGCTTCGGGCAATGGGTGACCGTCATCACCGGCGGCATCTTCGTCGTCTGCGTGCTCGCGTTCAGGCGCGGCATCGTCGGCGAGATCGGCGCATGGTGGGCGAGCCGGAAGGAATGAGGCTCGGGGCATTCGCATTCGCGGCATTCTGCGCGGCGGCCGCATCGGCGCAGAACCTCGCCGTCGAAGGCAGCTGCCGCGACGGCCTGCCGCATGGCGCCTTCGAATTGAAGAGCGCGGGCGGACAGGTGCGCGTGGTGGGCGCGTTCAGCAAGGGCCGCCGGACGGGCAGCTTCCTCTTCTGGTCGAGCGCCGGCGTGCGGATCGCGCAGCTGCCTTACGACGACGACGTGCTCTCCGGCACGCTCGCGCTGTGGTACGCGATGCCCGGCCGCGGCGGCGAGCCGGTGCGGAAGCTCGAAGCCGTGTATGCGCACGGGCGCCTTTCGGGGCTCAAGCGGTCGTGGTATCCCGACGGACGCCTGCGTGCGGAGTTCCGGTACGACCAGGGCGCGCTCGCGAGCGCGCGGGCGTTCACCGAAGCGGGCGAGGCGATGCCCGACGCGGACGCGCGCGCGATGGCCGTACGGGACCTGCGCACCGACGACGCTTACTTCGCGTCGCTCGACGCGACCGTACGCGCAAACCTGCCGCGCTGCGAACCGGCGACGGATCGGCTGGAGAAGGGCTAGCTCGCGCCGCGCGCGGCACCACGCCGGTACGTCCGCGTCGGTGCTGCGCTTCGTTGCTTTGACGCAGTGCGGCAACTAGGCTAGATTGCCGGCGTGTCCGCAGACGCGCGCCGCGCCGCTGCGACGAACCGCCGGTTCCGTCACCTTTCTGCAAGGGGTTTTCATGCGCCGTTTCCCTGTCCTCCGTCGGCTGGCGGCAGCCATCGCCGTATCGTCGTCGCTGGTCTTCGCGATTCCGGCTGCAGCCCAGGAACTCAAGATCGCGGTGGCCGCCGACGTCACGTCGATCGACCCGCACTTCTTCAACCTGTTCCCCAACAACAACGTCGCCGAGCACATCTTCGACAAGCTCGTGCAGATGGATCCGGACTCGCGGATGATCCCGGGCCTCGCGACGTCGTGGAAGACGATCGACGACAAGACGTGGGAGTTCAAGCTCCGCAAGGGCGTCAGGTTCCACAACGGCAGCGAGCTTACCGCCGAGGACGTCGTGTTCTCGATCGACCGCGTGCCGCAGGTGCCCAACAGCCCGGGGCCATTCACCGCCTACACGAAGGCGATCCAGAAAATCGAGGTGGTCGACCCCTACACGCTGCGCATCAAGTACGCGGTTCCGTATCCGCTCGCGCCCAACGACCTGTCGACGATCTACATCGTGTCGAAGAAGGTCGCCACCGGCGCGACGACCGAGGACTTCAATTCCGGCAAGGCCGCCGTCGGCAGCGGCCGCTACAAGTTCGTCCGCTACGCGAACGGCGATCGCGTCGAACTCGCGCGCAACGACGCGTACTGGGGTGACAAGCCCCACTACGACAAGGTGCAGTTCAAGATCATCAAGGACGGCGCGGCGCGCATGGCCGCGCTGCTGTCGGGCGATGTCGACGCGATCGAGCAGCCGCCCACCGCCGATCTCGGACGATTGAAGAACGATCCCAAGTTCACGCTGACGTCGAAGATCTCGCACCGCGTCATCTACTTCAACTTCGACAACCTCGAGCGCTCGAGCCCGTTCGTCACGGGCAAGGACGGCAAGCCGCTCGACAAGAATCCGCTGCTCGACGTCCGCGTCCGCCGCGCGATCTCGAAGGCCATCAACCGGCCCGCGATCGCCGAGCGCGTGATGGAAGGGCAGGCGATCCCGTCGGGGCAGCTCGTTTCGGAGAAGCTCTTCGGACACAATCCGGCATTGAAGCCGGAGGCCTACGACCCGGAAGGGGCGAAGAAGCTGCTTGCGGAAGCGGGTTATCCGAACGGCTTCAACCTGACGATCCACGGCCCCGCGGGCCGCTACGTCAACGACGAGAAGATCGTGCAGGCGGTCGCGCAGATGCTCTCGCGGATCGGCATCACCGCGAAGGTCGAGACGGCGCCGATGGGCCCGTATTCGGGCCGCGCGGCGAAGCAGGAATTCAGCTTCCACATGGTCGGCTGGGGCGCCTCGACCGGCGAGGCGTCGTCGCCGCTGCGCTCGCTGCTCGCGACGTTCAACCGCGACAAGGGGCTGGGCGCCGTGAACTGGGGCCGCTATTCGAACGTCAAGGTCGACTACCTGATCGAGCAGGCGCTGCAGCAGGTCAACGACGAGAACCGTCTGATCATGCTCCAGCGCGCGACCGACCTGGCGATGCAGGACCTCGGCATCATGCCGATCCACTTCCAGTTCACGATGTGGGCGACCAAGAAGAACGTGCAGTACGTGCCGCGCACGGACGAGTACACGCTGGCGTTCCAGTTCAAGCCGGTTCGGCAGTAGTCAGATGACAGTTGGCAGTTGACAGCCGCGCCGGCGTGTCCGGTGGCGGCGCGTAGAGCGCCGCTGCGCTGCCCGGTTCTTCCGTGCCCGCCGCCCGGCAGAGACAGTCCGACTTGCCGCCCTTCCGCTTGCGCACCACAATGGCAGCTCGGCGCTCGATGCGCCGCCACCGGACACGCCGGCGCGGCTGGCAACTGCCAACTGACTCCTGATACCTGATGCTCGTCTACATCATCCGCCGCAGCATGCAGAGCGTGGTCGTGCTCTTCGTGATGTCGCTGCTCGTGTTCATCGGCGTCTACGCGATCGGCAATCCGATCGACATCCTGATCAACCCGCAGGCCGACCAGATCGACCGCGAGCGCGCGGTCGCCGCACTCGGGCTCGACAAGCCTCTGTGGGAGCAGTACTTCGTGTTCCTCAAGGGGGCGCTGACGGGAGACCTCGGTCGCTCGTTCGTGCACGCGACCTCCGCGCTGGGTCTCATCCTCGAGCGCATGCCCGCGACGATGGAGCTCGCGATCGCCGCAATGCTGATCGCCGTCGTCCTGGGCATCCCCCTTGGGCTCTGGGCGGGACTGAAGCCCAACGGATTCGCCGGCCGCTCGATCATGGCGGGCTCCATCCTGGGATTCTCGCTGCCGACGTTCTGGGTCGGCCTGATGCTGATCATGGTGTTCTCCGTGATGCTGGGGTGGCTGCCGTCCAACGGCCGCGGGCCGACGACGCTGCTGTTCGGCGTCGTCCCGGTCTCGTTCCTGTCGTGGGAGGGCCTTCAGCACCTCATCATGCCGGCGACCAACCTCGCGCTGTTCAAGCTCGCGTTGCTGATCCGTCTGACGCGCGCGGGCACGCGCGAATCGCTGCTGCAGGACTACGTGAAGTTCGCGCGCGCGAAGGGCCTGTCGAACGCGCGGGTCATCGGCGTGCACGTGCTGCGCAACATCCTGATCCCGATCGTCACCGTCATCGGCCTCGAGTTCGGCAGCGTGATCGCGTTCGCGATCGTCACCGAGAGCGTGTTCGCGTGGCCCGGCATGGGCAAGCTCCTCATCGACTCCATCAACCTGCTCGACCGGCCGGTGATCGTGAGCTACCTGCTTGTAATCGTGACGCTGTTCATCCTGATCAACCTGGTCGTCGACGTGCTGTACTCGGCGCTCGATCCGCGCGTGCGGCTCACGGACTCGAAGGGATGACGCGCGCGATGACAGGGAGGCGCGCGCCGTGAGCACCGTGCTGCCCGCGGCGCCCGTGCGCCCGGCGGAGCGAGGCGTGCAAAGCCCGTTCCGGCGCATCGCGAGCGACTTCGTCGCCAATCCGGTCGCCGTGTTCGGGCTCTGCCTGCTCGCGCTGATCGTCGCGGCGGCGCTGTTCGCGCCACTCATCTCGCCGCAGAACCCGTACGATCTCGCGCAGCTCGACGTGATGGACAGCAAGCTGCCGCCGGGATCGAAGTCACCCTCCGGCGGCACGTTCTGGCTCGGGACCGACGACCAGGGGCGCGACATGCTGTCGGCGATCTTCTACGGCCTGCGCATCTCGCTCATGGTGGGCGCGACGAGCACCGTGCTCGCGCTGGTCATCGGCCTGACGATGGGACTCACGGCCGCCTACTTCGGGGGCCGGATCGAGACGCTCATCATGCGGATCGTCGACATCCAGCTGTCGTTCCCGGCGATCCTCATCGCGCTCATCCTGATCGCGGTGCTGGGGCAGGGGACGGGCAAGGTGATCACGGCGCTGGTGACGATCCAGTGGGCGTACTACGCGCGCACGGTCCGCAGCGCCGCGCTGGTGGAGAAGCGCAAGGAATACATGGAGGCCGCCCGCTGCCTCGCACTGTCCCCGGCGCGCATCGTGTTCCGGCACCTGCTGCCCAACTGTCTGCCGCCGATGATCGTTGTCGCGACCGTCCAGGTGGCCGCCGCGATTGCCCTCGAGGCAACGCTTTCGTTCCTCGGCCTCGGCCTGCCGATCACCGAGCCCTCGCTCGGCCTGCTGATCGCCAACGGGTACCAGTACCTGCTTTCCGGCAAGTACTGGATCAGCTTCTTCCCGGGCGTCGCGCTGCTCCTCACGATCGTCAGCATCAACCTCGTGGCGGACCAGCTGCGCGACGTGCTCAATCCGCGGCTGCAGCGGTAGGCGCGGCGTCCGTCGGACCATGAGCGACCCCGTCCTGACCGTAGAAGGCCTGCGCACGCACTTCTTCACGAAGGCCGGCGTCGTCAAGGCCGTGGACGACGTGTCGTTCACCGTCGGCCGCGGCGAGGTGCTGGGCCTCGTCGGCGAATCCGGCTCGGGAAAGTCGATGACCGGCTATTCGCTGATGGGCCTCATCGACCCGCCGGGCCGGATCGTGGCCGGCCGGATCGTGCTCGACGGCATCGACCTGCGCGCGCTTTCACCCGAGGAGCTGCGCCAGATGCGCGGCAATCGCGTCGCGATGATCTTCCAGGACCCGATGATGACGCTCAACCCGGTCCTGCGCATCGACGTGCAGATGATCGAGGCGATCCTCGCGCACGACAACGTGAGCGACGCTTCTGCGCGCGCGCGGGCGCGCGAGGCGCTGGTGAAGGTCGGCATCCCGTCGCCGGACGAGCGGCTCGAGGCGTACCCGCACCAGTTCTCCGGCGGCATGCGGCAGCGCGTCGCGATCGCGATCGCGCTGCTCAACAGCCCGGACCTCATCATCGCCGACGAGCCGACGACGGCGCTCGACGTGACGATCCAGGGCCAGATTCTCTACGAGATGCAGAAGCTGGCGCGCGAGACCGGCACCGCGCTCATCTGGATCACGCACGACCTCTCGGTGATCGCCGGCCTCGCCGATCGCGTCTGCGTGATGTACGCTGGGCGCATCGTCGAGCAGGGAACGTGCGAGGACGTCCTCGGCCGGCCGGCGCATCCGTATACGCAGGGCCTCCTGGATTCCGTGCCCTCCAACAACGAGCGCGGCCGGCGCCTGAAGCAGATTCCGGGCATGACGCCGTCGCTTTTGGAACTGCCGCCGGGATGTCCGTTCCGCGAGCGCTGTGCGTACGCGACCACCGCCTGCGACGCGTCGCCGGAGATGCGGCCGGCCGGCGGGCCTGGGCAGACGGTGCGCTGCTTCCATCCATTGATCTCGCTCTACTGATGAGCGCGGCGATCAAGCGAACGGCCGATCCCGGCGCACTCGTCGAGCTCATGGGCGTGTCCAAGCGCTTCGTGAAGTCGCTCGACGTCGCCGCGAAGATCGGCAATGCGTTCGGCGCCGGCATGCGCGAGGAAGTGGTGCACGCGGTGGACGGCGTCGATCTCGCGGTCGCCCCCGGCGAAGTCGTCGGGCTCGTCGGCGAGTCGGGATGCGGCAAGTCCACGCTCGGCCGGCTCGCGGTCGGGCTGCTCTCGCTCTCCGCGGGCGAGCGGTACTGGCGCGGCGTATCGCTCGCGCATCTCGACACGGCGGCCGCGCGGCGCCAGCAGCTCAAGATGCAGATGATCTTCCAGGACCCCTACGCGTCCCTCAACCCGCGCATGCGCGTCGTCGACATCGTCGGCGAGGCGCCGGTCGCGCACGGGATCATCTCGCCCAAGCAGCGGACCGAGTACGCGGGACTGATGCTGAACCGCGTCGGCCTCGACCCGACGCTGATGCGGCGCTACCCGCACCAGTTCTCCGGCGGCCAGCGCGCGCGCATCGGCATCGCGCGCGCGCTGGCGGTGAAGCCGGAGTTCCTGGTCTGCGACGAGTCGGTCGCGGCGCTGGACGTGTCGATCCAGGCGCAGGTGCTCAACCTCTTCATCGAGCTCAAGGGCGCGCTCAACCTCACGTACCTCTTCATCAGCCACGACCTCGGCGTCGTGCAGTTCGTCTCCGACCGCGTCGTCGTGATGTATCTGGGCCGCGTGGTCGAAAGCGCGCCCTCCGCCGAGCTCTTCGCGCACCCCAGTCATCCGTACACGAAGGCGCTCCTTGCGGAGGTGGGCAAGGTCGCGCCGGGCAAGCGCACGTTCGTGCCGATCAAGGGCGAGATCCCGTCGCCGCTCGACCCGCCGCGCGGATGCCATTTCCACCCGCGCTGCCCGCATGCGATGGACCGGTGCCGCGAAGCGGCGCCGCGGCTCGAGGAGATCGCGCCCGGGCACCAGTCCGCCTGTTTCCTGAACGACACCGCCGCCTCGCCATGAACGCCGCAGGGCCGCCCCAAGACGATCGCCCCCTGGGGGGGGCGGCGCGCAGCGCCGTTCGGGGGGAACCTACCAGCGCCGCCGGGCCGCCCCAAGGCGATCGCCCCCTGGGG
>Ga0209253_10005953_pt1 | contig 10563 bp, 11 predicted proteins | sample FrelakmetBRP12BR_FD_187145 | JGI IMG/M metagenome (GOLD analysis project Ga0209253, IMG submission 187145) | Freshwater lake sediment microbial communities from the University of Notre Dame, USA, for methane emissions studies - BRP12 BR (SPAdes)... | ecosystem: Environmental > Aquatic >... | reverse complement strand
GACGCGCGTACCCACCCGGTCGACGTCGTCGTTGCGCCGGAGCGGCGAGCCGTTGCGGACGAGATAGGCGCCTTCGATGATCACGTAGGGCGCGGTGTATTCCATGTCGGCCGCGCGCACTGGATCGATGGCGACGAACGCCAGATCGACCGCACCTGCCTTCACGGCCTCGACGACGCCGCCTGCGGAGTTGAACAGCACGAGTTCGACCGGCAGTCCGAGCCGGCGTCCGCGCGTACTCGACGGCCGTCGTCGCCTGCGGCACAAACCGAGTCCACGCCGAACCTGGTTGGTGTACGGAGCGACGGCGCGTCACAATGACTGACTGCATCACTGACTGCAACCCCGATCGCGCATCACGATGACCGATACCCGCTTCCACGACGACACCGCCCGCAATCGCTACCAGCTGTTGCTCGGCGACGACGAAGTCGGCTTCATCGAATACGACCGAGTCGGCGAGAAGTCGATCCTGATCAAGCACACCGAGGTGTTACCCGGACACGAAGGCAAGGGCTACGCGTCGACGCTCGTGCAGAGTGCGCTGGACCACATCCGTGGCCAGGGCAAGTCCGTGATTCCGATCTGCACGTACACGCTGAACTGGGTGCGCAAGCACCCCGACTATCACGGCCTCGTGCCGGAAGACCTGCGCCGGGCGCTGTGAGTTCGCCACCCGGTCGCCGTCGCTGGACGGCGATCGGAGGGCGGACCGCGCGGGTCAGTGAGCGATCGACCGCCCGCGGGCCCGGAACTCGGCGCTGCGCAGCAGCGTCTGCCGGTCGGCGGCGTCGCACACCATGAACGCGGCGACCAGGCGGCCGACCTGAGTGGCGAGGTCCGGCGCCGGTGCGGACTTGCGCGGCGCGGCGCCGTGGATCAGTTCCTCGACCGTGATGCCGAGGGTGTTCGAGAGGCTGACCCACTTGTCGCGGGCCGGGCGTGCGCATCCGCTCTCCCACATCTCGATCTTCTGCCCGCTGACGCCGATCCGCGCCGCCAGTTCCTCCGTCGACATGTGCCGTGCCTCGCGCTTCGACTTCAGCAGCGCCGGGAAGCGCTCGCTCAGTACGCCTGTCTTCCGCATCGGTGTGCCTCCTCGCAAAGGGCCTTCGCATGGGCCTTGGGCGCCCGCCGGCGAAACTCGATGGCCCGCGGCGCCGTGGCTGCCATGGCGCGCAGGTCGTGCGGTCGTGCCGGGGGCTTCGTTGAAACCGGACTGCGGGATCAGGCTAGCGCAGGGATGCCGGGGCCAGCGCTACCCAATTCGCGTCGGGCGCGGCACCGCGTCTCGGGTCTCAGGGGTCAGAGGGCGTAAGGGCTCTGGCGTTCGAGCTGCTGCACGTTGACCGCGAGCTGCTGCGCACGCACGGTCAGCTCGTCGATGCGCCCGGCGAGTTCCACGCGCTCCTGGCCAAAGCGCACGAGTTCCTGCGCGAGGAACACGCGGCGGTCCTTCGGGACGTTCTGCAGCAGCAGTTCCGCGGTCGCGCTCGCGATTGCGTTGTCCGTGCGCACGAGCCCGTCGTGCGCGCTGCGCAGCTGCACCTGCGTGCCGCGCAGGTCGGCGCGAGCGACGTGGATCTGCCGGCCCCACTGGTAGCCATTCAGGAATCCCGCCTCGGTCGGCGCCGGGCACACATTGGCGTAGCCGCCTCCGTTCAGCCCGACGCGGTAGCCGTTCCGCGGCTGGCAGTACTCGACGAGGCCGCGGGCGCGGCCTTCCGTGTACGCCGCGAGGTCGGGCGTGACCTGGTGCCTGGCACAGGCGACGCGGTGCGCGCCGATGCGGTCGGCCGGGAATCCGCGCAGGCCGTCTTCGTAGCCGATCGTGCGCCAGTCCGCCGCCACACACTCGTCCTTGCCCATGCCGGTGGCACAGGCGGACAGCAGCGCGGCGGCGAGCACGGCGGCGAGCCAGGCGAGAGATCTCGGGAACGCGTTCATCGTCCCCGATTCTCGGCGTCGGCCGCGGCGGCAAAGCAGCGAAATGACGCGCCAAACTCGCCTTCACCCGTGCTGAAAGCCTGGACCGGGCCGGATGATGATCTCGGGTACCAAGAGGCCCTCGGTGCAGTGCGTGACTTCCTGCACGTGCAAGATTCTGAAAGGGGCGGGCTGACCTAAGATCGGGCCTTTCGCAGGTCCCTTCTCCTTCCGGCAGCGTCCCATGTCCACCGCCTACGTCCTCTCCGCCGTCCGCACCGCGGGCGGCCGCCGCAACGGCCGCCTCGCCGGCTGGCATCCCGTCGACCTCGCCGCGCAGGTGCTGGACGCAATCGTCGAGCGAAGCGGCGTCGATCCCGCGCAGGTCGACGACGTGATCCTCGGCTGCGTGATGCAGGTCGGCGAGCAGGCGGTCAACGTCGCGCGCAACGCGGTGCTCGCGTCGAAACTGCCGGAGTCGGTGCCGGGCACTTCGATCGACCGGCAGTGCGGCTCGTCGCAGCAGGCGCTGCACTTCGCCGCGCAGGCGGTGATGGCGGGTTCGATGGACCTCGTGATCGCAGGCGGCGTCGAGAGCATGACGCGCGTGCCGCTCGGCGCGTCGGTCGGCCTCGCGAAACAGGCGGGCCTGGGCGGTTACATGAGCCCCGCGATGAAGCAGCGCTACGGCGACATCGTGTTCAGCCAGTTCGACGGCGCCGAGATGCTGGCGGAGAAGTACGCGTTCGATCGCGCCGCGCTCGACGCCTGGTCGCTCGAGTCGCATCGCCGTGCGGCGGCCGCGACGAAGTCCGGTTTCTTCGACGACGAGATCCTGCCGGTCCCCGTGCGCCTGCCGGACGGCAGCGGCGACGGACTGCACGCCGTCGACGAAGGCATCCGCTTCGACGCGTCGCCCGAGTCGATCGGGAGCGTGAAGCTGTTGCGCGAAGGCGGCGTGATCAGCGCCGCGAGCGCGAGCCAGATCTGCGACGGCGCGTCGGCCGTGCTGGTCGCGAGCGAGCGCGCCGTCAAGGCGCTTGGCGCGACGCCGCTCGCGCGCATCCACCACCTGTCGGTGATTGGCCACGACCCGGTGATCATGCTCGAGGCACCCATCCCCGCGACCGCGGCGGCGCTGCGCAAGGCGGGCATGAAACTGGAGGACATCGACCTCTTCGAGGTCAACGAGGCGTTCGCGTCCGTGCCGCTCGCCTGGCTGAAGGCGACCGGCGCCGATCCCGCGAAGCTGAACGTGCACGGCGGCGCGATCGCGCTCGGCCACCCGCTCGGCGCGTCGGGCACCAAGCTGGCCACGACCCTGCTGCACGCGCTGCATCGCCGTGGCGGGCGGTTCGGCCTGCAGACGATGTGCGAGGGCGGCGGGATGGCGAACGTGACGATCTTCGAAGCACTACGCTGAGCGCCCGATGGCCCAGCGCGCCACCGTCTATCGCGCCGACCTCACCGTTTCCGATCTCGACCGCGGCGTTTACTCGCAGCACGCGCTGACGCTGGCGCGGCACCCGTCGGAAACCGAGGAGCGCCTGATGGTGCGGCTGCTCGCGTTCGCGCTGCACGCCGACGAGGCGCTCGAGTTCGGGCGCGGGCTGTCGACCGAGGACGAGGCCGACCTGTGGCAGCGCGACGCGACCGGCGTGATCGAACTGTGGATCGACGTCGGCCTCCCCGCCGAGAAGGACATCCGCAAGGCGTGCGGGCGCGCGCGGGAGGTCGTCGTGCTGGCCTACGGCGCGCGGCGCGTCGACCAGTGGTGGAGCGACAATGCGGCAGCCCTGTCGCGGCTCGCGAACCTGAAGGTGTTCACGCTGACGGCCTCGGAGACCGAGGCGCTGCAGGCGCTCGCCGCGCGGTCGATGACGCTGACGTGCACCGTCCAGGACGGCCACGTGTGGCTCGCGAGCGAGCGGGTGACCGTCGAAGTCGCGCCGGCGCGCCGCCCGTAGCAGTGCCGATCGAGGCGCCTGCCTGGAATGAAGCGGATTCAGATTCAATGCGGAGCGGAGTTCGCGTGCGCTTGCAGGTGAGGTCATCGACGGCCGTTCGCTGGACCGGCGATCGGCTCGGCGGTCGACGGCTCGCCGCGCTGGTCGTTGGCGCGCTGCTGCTCGCCGGCTGCGCCACGCAGATCCAGGACAGGGAGGCCGTCGGCCCCGATGGCGCGAGCGGCAAGGCGATCGCGTTCCAGCGCAAGAGCCTCACGCCGACCGACGGCGGTCGCCTGGTGCGGCCCGACGAACTGCTGGCCGGCGACATCCTGCTGTCGGCCGATCCCGGAATCGCTTCGGCCGGCATCCGCCTCCTGACGACCTCGCCGGTCAGCCACGCGGCGATCTACGTGGGCGACGGCGAGGTCGTCGAAGCGCTGCGCGGCGGCGTTCGGCTGCGCAGCATCGATCGCGTCCTCGAGGAGGAAACCGTCGTCGCGGCGTTCCGCCATCCCGTGCTGGACGAAGAACGCGCGCAGCGCATGAGCCAGTTCGCGCGCGAACAGGTCGGCAAGCCGTACGACTTCGTCGGCGTGATGATGCACGCGCCGTTCGCGCTGCAGCGGCGGGTGTGCGAGTTTCCGGGCGTGCCGACCTTGCTGCGCGAAGCCTGCCTGTCCACGCTCGCCACCTTGCAGCTGATCCACGGCGGCGACGACCGCTTCTTCTGCTCGCAGTTCGTGCTCGAGTCGTATCGCGCGGTGGGCCTGCCCATCACGCGCGCCCGCCCGCACTGGGTGTCGCCCGAAGACATCATGCACATGCGGGCGGGCGACGTCTCGTCGCTGCCGGTCGAACAGCCGTTGATCTACGTAGGACACCTCAAGTTCACGGCGGTGGCCATGCCGCTGCCGGGACTCTGGATCCCGTTGCCCCTCCCGCCTTCGGGCGAGGCGCGCCCGCCGGGGCGCTGAAATGCGGCGGCGCAGCGCCGGGCGTTGAGAGTGATCAACGCAAGGCGCGGTTCGCGACCCATCCTGAAAGCGTTTCGTCCGGCGCGGTCCGTACGGACCGCCGGGCGATGGCCGCTGTTCTCCGGAGTCCCTCATGTCCGCCGTTCCACTCGCCCTCGTCGAGTCCCCACGCAAATCCGACCAATCCGCTCAGGTTCCCGCGCTCCGCGCTCCGCGCCGCGTGGCCATCGATCCGCCCGCCGAGAAGTTCCTCGCCGAACCGGTGCCGCTCGCGAACTACGACCGCTCGATCCGCGCGGCCGTTTCGCGCGCGAGTCGCGGCATCGCGTGGCCGTCGCTGGTCAGCGCCTGGGCCGACTGGTACTGGCATCTCGCGTCCGCGCCCGGCAAGCAGATGGAGCTCGCGAGCAAGGCGCAGCGCAAGGCGGCCAAGTACGCGCTTTACGCGCTCGAGGCGATGCGCGGCGAGACCGAGCCGTGCATCGACCCGCTGCCACAGGACCGGCGCTTCGTCGATCCGGCGTGGCAGCAGCCGCCGTTCAACCTGATCCACCAGAGCTTCCTGCTGATGCAGCAGTGGATCTGGAACGCGACCAACCACGTCGCCGGCGTCAGCCGCCATCACGAGCGGATGGTCACGTTCACCGCGCGGCAGATGCTCGACGTGCTGAGCCCGACCAACTTCCTGCCGACCAACCCCGAAGTCATCGCGCGCACGATGGAAACGGGCGGCATGAACCTGGCGCAGGGCGCGCACGACTGGTGGCGCGACGCGCTGGCAACCTTCGCCGGCAAGCCGGCGCCCGACGGCGCGAGCTTCCAGCCCGGACACGAGGTCGCGGTGACGCCGGGCAAGGTGGTGCTGCGCAACGACCTGATCGAGCTGATCCAGTACTCGCCGGGGACGAAGGACGTGTACGCGCAGCCGATGCTGATCGTTCCGTCGCCGATCCTGAAGTACTACATCCTCGACCTGTCGCCGGGCAACTCGATGGTGCGGCACCTGGTCGAGCAGGGCCACACGGTGTTCATGCTCTCGTGGCGCAACCCGGACGTGCGCGACCGCGAACTCGGTGTCGACCATTACCTGCGGCTCGGCATCCGCGCGGCGATCGACGCGGTCTCGGCGATCTGCGGCGGCCAGAAGGTGCACACGGTCGGCTACTGCCTCGGCGGCACCTTCCTCGCGATGCTCGCGGCGTCGATGGCCGGCTCGGGCGACGAGCGCATCGGGTCGCTGACGCTGCTGGCGGCCGAGGTCGACTTCACCGAGGCAGGCGAACTGTCGATCTTCATCGACGACAGCCAGCTCGTGTACCTCGAAGACATGACGTGGGAGCAGGGCTACCTCGAAGGCAAGCAGATGTCGGGTGCCTTCACGCTGCTCAACTCGAACGACCTGCTGTGGTCGCGGCTGGTGCGCCAGTACCTGATGGGCGAGGCGCCGAAGCACACCGACCTCACCGCGTGGAACGTCGACACGACGCGGCTGCCGCACCGGATGCACACCGAGTACCTGCGCAAGCTCTATCTGAACAACGATCTCGCGTCCGGCCGCTACCGCTACGACGGACGCGCGCTGGCGTTGAGCGACATCCGCGCGCCGATCTTCCTGGTCGGCACCGAGCGCGACCACGTCGCGCCGTGGAGGTCCGTGTACATGATGCATCTGTACGCGGACACCGACATCACGTTCTGCCTGACGAGCGGCGGCCACAACGTCGGCATCGTCAACCCGCCGGGAACCGACGGCCCGCCGCGGCACTTCCGTGTCGCGACCAAGGCGCCGGCCGAGCGCTACGTCGATCCCGACCAGTGGTTCGCGCGGAACGAGCCGCAGGACGGCTCCTGGTGGCCGACCTGGGAACGGTGGCTGGCCGAGCGGTCGGGCGAGCGCGCGGCGCCACCCGGGCCGCATCGCGACTACATGCCGATGGGCAACGCGCCGGGGACGTACGTGCTGATGCAGTAGCGCCCGGCTCGCGCGCGACCGACGCGCCGCGGCGTGGTCGACGGGCGCGGGAACTACGCGCCGGCCGTTGCCGGGTCGGCGCGCTGGTCGGCCCAGCGCCAGGTGTCCCGCCCCGCCGACTTGGCGGCGTAGAGCGCGTGGTCGGCACGGGCGATCGCGTGCGCCATCGACTCGCCGTCGTCGACCTCGGCCAGGCCGGCACTTGCGCGCAGGCCGAGATTCTCTCCGCCGGGCAAGCGCAACGGGCTGTCGCGCAGGGCTTGGAGGATGCGCTGCACGGCGCGCTGCGCAGCGTCGCGATCCGCCGCCTGCAGCAAGGCAATGAACTCTTCTCCGCCGAAGCGAATCACCGGCTCGCCCGCGCGGCAATGGTGCTTCAGCAACGCGGCGGCATGCCTCAGGGCGAGGTCGCCAACGGCGTGCCCGTGCAGGTCGTTGACACTCTTGAAGTGGTCCAGGTCCAGCATCACGACCACCAGCGACTCGCCGTGACGACGCGCCTGCGCGTGGCATCGCTGGAACTCCTCTTCCAGCCCGTGACGCAGCGGCAGGCCGGTCAGGGCGTCGAGCCGCGCACTGTGTGCAACGTAGGCGTTCTTCAGCAGGGACAGCGCGGCGATGACGCCCGCCTGGGCGTGTTCGAAGTCGTCGAGGTTGGCGGCGTCGCCGGGGTCGCCGTTCAGGATGCGCTCGCAGAGGCTGCGCGCGGCGTCGTGCATCTGCCGGTGATTGCGGTCGAGGCGCCGCAGAGTGGCCGCGTCGACGTGCGCGAGGCGCTCGCGGTGGCTCTCCAGCCATTGGTCGAAACGGCAGCAGTGGTGGGCGTCGCTCGACAGCACGTCGTCGCCCGGGGGCGTGCGCAGCACCGCACAGCGCAACACCAGGCGGGTCCACGCCATGTGCCACTGCGCGGCCTCATCCAGCTCGGCCACGAAGTGGCGAGTCGCGCGGCTGAACGTTCTATCGACCATGGTCCACCGGCGCCGTGCCCCGCTGCCCGCGCATCACCAGCGTCGCACGCGCCCGGTGTCGATGTGCACGAACTGGTCGGCGTAGTAGCCGACGCCGCCGGCCTTGAGCGACACCGCCGCGTCGCGCAGGTCGGCGAGCGGCACGCCGGGCAGGCGCACGTCGATCGCGCGGCCTTCCATGTGCAGGCTGTGGCGCGCGACGCCGCCGCCGCGCATGGTGCGCAGCGTCTCGTTGGTCGCCGGATTGCGGTAGCCCGAGATCACCTCGAACGGCTGCGTGCCGCCGACGAGCGTGCGCACCTGGTGCAGCAGGTCGAACAGGCGCGGGTCGATCCGGCCGATGTCGCCGCTGTAGTGGTCGCGCAGGAAGCGGTTCAGCGTCGACAGCGCGTCCGGCACATAGCTCTGTTCGACCGCATACACGAGCGCGATCCGCTCGCGTGTGTGCGTGTGGACCATCGACAGGTCGCGGGCGCTCGGCGGCGGGATGCTGGCGCTCGCCGTGCGCGCTACGGGCAGCATGCTGGCGGCCGCGACGCCGGCGGAATGCTTCAGGAAGAAGCGGCGGCGTAAACAGTGGTTGTTGTCACTCATTGTCCGTCGTCACAGAGTCCGTCGTCACAGGGCGGGCCGCGGCTGGCGCAATGCGGCGTCGAGGCGGCGATCGTGGCCGTAGATGTCGTCGTGGAAATAGACATAACCTTGTTTCACGATAGCAGTTCCATAGGCGATGAGGACCGGCAGTGGTTCCGCCAGCCGCACGGTCATGGCGTTTTCATCACTCATCGCCTGACGGATGCGGTCCTCGGTCCACCCGGGCATGCCCTCCATGACGAACACGGCAAGGGCGACCGGCTCCTCGACGCGGATGCAGCCGTGGCTGAAGTCGCGCCGATCGCGCTCGAACAGCCGCACCGATGGCGTGTGATGCAGGTAGATGTTGTCGTTGTTCGGGAACACGAACTTGATGTCGCCGAGCGCGTTCTTCGGGCCGGGCCGCTGGCGGATGCGCGCGCGGCCCGCGATCACCTCGTCGAGCAGCGTCGGCGACAGGTCGGTCACCACGCGGCTGCCGACGACGAACTCGAAGCCTTCGCGATCCCAGTAGCCCGGGTCCCGGCGCAGGCGCGGCACGACTTCCCCGCGCGCAATCGACGGCGGCACGTTCCAGAACGGCTGGAACTCGATGAAGCGCATCTGCTCGACGAACAGCGGCGTGCGCGTGCTCAGCGCCTTGCCGACGATGATCTTCATCGTCTGCCGCACGACGATGCGCTCGCCCTGGACCTCGTAGGCGCGCAGCACGAACTCTGGGATGTTGATCACGACCATGCGCGGCCCCTGCATCAGCGGCGTCCAGCGCAGGCGTTCGAGCATCAGTTCGAGCTGCCGCACGCGCGCGGCGGGCGGCACCTGCAACTGCGCGAGCGTCGCCTTGCCGATGACGCCGTCGGTCGTCAGGCCGTGGCGCTGCTGGAACGCGCGCACGCCGTCGGCCAGCGTCGCGTCGTAGATCGCGGACGTCGCCGTCGAAGCCGGCAGGTCGCCGAGGGCGATCAGGCGTTCGCGCAGCAGCGGCGCGCCCGCGTACGGCTGTCCCGGTTCCAGCTTCGGCGGGCTGCCGCGATCGCCGGGCAGCAGCGGCGGCAACGACGACTTCCAGGCTGGGTGATCGGCGAGCACGCGGTAGTGCGCCAGCGCCTCGCGGAGCCGCTCGTACTGCGCGAAGCGCGGCGCGGCTTCACGCGCCGCGTCGGCGAGCCGTCCGGCCTCCATGGCACGACGCAGCGCCGCCTCCGGGTCGAAGGCGCTCCGCATCAACGAATACCCGTGCGGCAACTCGTCGGGAGCCACGCGGCCGTAGTGAAGGTCGCCGAGGTAGCGCGTCATCGCTGCCGTGAGACGGCTTTCGAACATGGCACGGGCGACAGGATCGACGGGGCTTTGCCGCGCGAGAGTGCCAGCCGCTTGCGCGAGCCGCTCGGCGTCGTAGTCCGCGGGATCGAGTCCGTGGGTCGCTGCATCGCCCAGAAGCGCCAGCGCCTGCTGCGCCTGGACGCTCGGCCGGCCTTCGCTGAACCAAGTGAGTGGTTCTATGGCGAGGGCCGCGTGAGCCATCAGCGCCAGGGACGCCGCGGCAAGCAAATGAACTACCCACATGGGTGCATTGTTGTTCGTCCGCGCGCGCCCGCCATGACCAGCGGCATGAGGATGAAGACTTCGAGTTGCTCCTCGCGTTGAACGCGACGGCGTCGAAGCAGCCCTGGGTGGTGATCCCACCGGGCATGGCGGCCGTGCCCGAGCCCGCCGCGACCGTGGCCACGAAGTATGCGAAGCGGGCGGCGTGCGTCGCCTCGGCGCCAGACCCGGGGTCAGCCCCCGCTCAGGGCCTGGACGATGCAGACCTCGTCGGTGGGCCTGACCGCCAGGCCGAGGTCGAAGGTCGCTTCGCCGTTGACGAAGAAGCGCACGTGGCGCCGCATACGGTCCTGCTCGTCGATCATGCGGAAGCGGATGCCCGGGTACTGGCGATCCAGGTCCGAGAGCAGTTCGCCCAACGTGGCGCCGTTTGCGTCCACCCACGCGCGGCCGGTGTACGACAGCAGCGGACTCGGGATCAGGACCTTCATTCGCGGGACGCGTTCAGGCGAGTTCCGCGGCCTCCACCGCGTAGATCTCCGGAAGGTGGCGCGCGATGCAATTCCAGCGCCCGCCCTCGTCGCGGCTCATCCACAGCTCGCCGCTCGTCGTGCCGAAATAGAGGCCGACCG
>Ga0209253_10005952_pt1 | contig 10566 bp, 10 predicted proteins | sample FrelakmetBRP12BR_FD_187145 | JGI IMG/M metagenome (GOLD analysis project Ga0209253, IMG submission 187145) | Freshwater lake sediment microbial communities from the University of Notre Dame, USA, for methane emissions studies - BRP12 BR (SPAdes)... | ecosystem: Environmental > Aquatic >... | reverse complement strand
CGGAGGTTCCACCGCAGCGGCCCTCTGCAACATCGCCCTGCTCTGCTGCGGCCCTGAGCAAGCGCCGTCCTCGCTCTTCGTCCTGCCGCCGGAGGTGAACGGCTGGGGCCTGCGCGACGTGGGTGTGGCACCCGACCTGCTGCCCGGATACCGCTCGCCGGGCGACGAGGCCGCCCGCCGCGAGGTGGAGGCGGCCTGGGGCGCCAGCCCGTCGTCTGCCGGCCTGGACTTCGACGAGATGCTGGACGCGGCCCGAGACGGACGCCTCAAGGCGATGGTGGTGCTGGGCGACAATCCTCTCTTCTTCGCTCCCGACAAGGAGCGGGTGCGGGAATGCGTGTCTTCCCTCGAGTTCCTGCTGGTTATCGATAGCCTGCTTTCGGACACCGCCCGCCTATCCCACATAGCGCTGCCGGACGTAAGCCCCTTCGGGAAGGAAGGCACCTATACAAGCGGCGACCGGCGTGTGGTGCGTCTACGGTCCGCCGTGGCAGCATGGGGCGAGGCGCGGCCCGCCTGGCGCATCCTGGCAGACCTGGGCGCCCGCCTGGGCAAGAACGGGAGTCCCTGGGAATACGAGGGCCCAGCCCAGATCATGGAGGAGATGGCGTCCCTGATCCCCCTTTACGCAGGCGCCCGCTACGACGACCTGGAGTCGGGACCGCAGCAGGCCTTCGACGGCTACCGGCCCCACGCCGCCGCCCTCCAACCGGTCGGCCAGGAGGCGGCCGTGTCCCCCGGCGATGGACTGATCCTCACCACCGGCCGCAGCCTGTACACGAGCTGGGACGCGGCCACCATCCACTCACCGGAGGCGGACAAGCTGCACCGCGAGGAGTTCGTGGAGGTAAACCCGCTGGACGCCGCCCGCCTGGGACTGGAGGAAGGCCAGGAGGTGGCCCTGGCCGATGGCCGCGTGGAGGTGGCGATCCGCGTGCACGTCACAGACGCGGTCCAGTCGGGCGTTGTCTTCGTGCCTCTGTACCATGACGGCGGCGCCGTCACCGCGCTCTTCACCCGCGACGGCCTGTTGCCGCGGGTGAAGGTGGCGGTCCGCGCCCTGGCGTAGACCTCCATCACCAATGTAGGGGCAGGGCTTGTCCCCGCCCACCGCCGCAGCCGGGCGCCCGCGAGGGGCGCCCCTACGTACCCCCAGCTCCACCCCCCCCTGTGCTACACTGGCCCTTGGCGCAGGCGAACATGGCACCCAAGAAGACGACCCCGCAGCTGGTGAAGATCGCCGTGGCCCGCGATGAGGTGGAGGCGGCCATCTGGCGCGATGCCTTAGAGCAGGAGGGCATAGCGGTCTTCGTCCGCAACGTGGACACGCTGGCGGTCGCCCAGTACGTCGGCACCTCTCCCCTGCCCTACAGCCTCGAAATGTACGTCCGCGCCGGCGACGCTCGTCGCGCCCGCTGGATCCTGGGCCTGCGTCCCTCCGGCGAAGAGCGCGGGGGCGACTAGAAGCCCCACTCCGACCCCCGGCTCGCGTTCCGCAGATTGACTCAAGCGCCCCATAAGTCTAATATTCTTGCAGAAATGGAAACTTTGTCCAAAGAGCAACTTTCGCTGGCCGGTCAAGAAGAGATCATCGAGCAGACGATGCGCCTCTATGGTCGCACCCTGGCCCTGGTGGACCCCAGCCGGCTGGAGGCCTGGGTGGGCTTGGGCCTCACCATGACCCAGCTCGGCGTGCTCTTCCTCCTGCGACAAGAGGCGGGAGAGCCCGCCGGCCTCCTGGCCGAGCGCCTGCGGGTGACGCCGTCCACCCTCACACGCATCGTCGACCGCCTGGTGCGCCTGAACTTGGTGCGACGTCAGGAAGACAGCGACGACCGCCGGCTGGTGCGCCACTACCTGACCGCGGAAGGGGCCCGGTCGCTGGAGGAGATGGAGCGCGCCGCCCGCGCTTACCTGACGGAGATCCTGCGCCAGCTCCCCCGCGAGAAGCTGGAGCGCCTTTTCAATGCCCTCCAGGACCTTACCGAGGCGGCCGAGGCGGTGGAAAAGGGAGCCGCGGCCTCCCAAGGGGAGCCCGGGCGGTGACCGAGCAGGTGCACTCCATTTCCCTCATGGGCACCCGCGTGCGCGTGCTCGTGATGATCGGCAGCCTGCTCGGTATCTTCACCGCCGCCATGGACCAGACGATCGTGGGCACAGCCCTGCCGCGGGTGGTGGCCGACCTGCACGGCCTACAGCACATCGCCTGGGTGTTCACCGCCTTCATGGTCACCTCCACGACCACTGTGGCGGTAGTGGGCCGGCTCACGGACCTATTCGGGCGCAAACCGTTCTTCCTCATCGGCATCACCATCCTGGTGCTGGGGTCTGCCCTGGCCGGCATGTCCCAGAGCATGACCGAGCTCATCATCTTCCGCGGCATCCAGGGGTTCGGGGCGGGCATGATCATGGCCACCGCCTGGGCCATCATCGGCGACGTATTCGCGCCGGCGGAGCGAGCTCGTTGGACAGGCGTCATGACCGGCGTCTTCGCCGCGGCCAGCGTCATTGGGCCGCTGCTGGGCGGCTCGATCACCGACCACCTGGGATGGCGCTGGGTGTTCTACGTGAACCTGCCTCTCGGTGCCCTGACCTTCGTTGTGTTCGTCCTGGTCATGCCTTCCGTCCGCCCCCAGAGTGTCCACCGGTCCCTGGATCGGCTGGGCATCGGCCTACTGGTGATGGCGGTGGTACCGCTGGTGCTGGCGTTCAGTTGGGGTGGCAGCCAGTACGATTGGCTCTCGCCGCAGGTCATCGGCCTGCTGGTGCTGGCCTCCGTCGCCACCGTGGCCTTTGTGCGCGTCGAGCGAGATGCCGTCGAGCCCATCATCCCCCTTTCGCTGTTCCAGAGCCCGATCTTCGCCGTGGTCATCGCTGTTACGTTTCTCCAGGCCATCGGCATGTTCGGCAGCGTGTCCTACATCCCGCTGTTCGTGCAGTCGGTCATCGGCACCTCTGCTACCAACTCCGGTCTGGTAACGATGCCCATGATGCTGGCCATGTCCATCACCTCTGCTGTCGTGGGTCAGGCGCTGGCCCGCACGGGCCGCTATCGAATCATGATGGCGGCCGGGCTGGCCGTCACGGTCGTAGGCATGTACATGCTGGCCCAGATGAACGTGGACTCCAGTCGGGCTGAAGCCACCCGTGACATGGTCGTGCTGGGCATCGGCCTGGGGTTCACGATGCCGATCCTGATGCTGGTGGCTCTGAACACCACGTCGCACCAGATGCTGGGTGTGACAACCTCCACCATCCAGTTCATGCGCTCGGTGGGTGCCACCCTGGGCGTGGCTCTCATGGGCTCGCTGCTGAATGGCCGCCTGCAATCCGAGCTGGTCAGCCAGACGCCGCCCGAGGTTACCCAGAACGTTCCCGCATCACTCTTGCAGCCTCTCCAGGACCCGGCGATTCTGCGCGATCCCAGCACCATGCAGAACGTGCACGAGGCCTTCCTGGCGCTTGGGGCTCAGGGACAGCAGCTCTACGACCAAGCGCTTCTGGCGACCAAGGCAGCGCTGGCCTCTGGGATCACCTACGCCTTCCTCGTCGGCACGGCGATCACTGTTGGCGCTCTCGTGGTGGGCATCTTCTTGAAGGAGGTGCCGCTGCGAGAGACGCACGCTATCGTCGCGGAGGGGGTGCTATCCGACGACGAGGAGGAGCAGGCGCCACGCGGGGCCACTGCGCCGACGGGCGCGCTAGCAGCCGACCCGCCGCCGGCAGAGGCCGACGGGCCGGCAAGTGCGGCGACCGGTCCCGTTCGTCCCGCTGAGCCGTAGGGGCCCACAGGATTCGAGAGACAAGCCGCGCCGCGCCTGGCGCCGCCCTTGACCTCAAATCACTCGGGCCGCAGAATGGCCGTTGAGCCGAGAGCAGTAGCCCCTGGGGGATTGCGGTGGAGCCCAGACTGAAGCTGTGGCTGGAAAAGGACGGCGTGCTAGTCTTCAGCGACTACCGGGCGATACTCCTCGACCATATCTCCAAGACCGGGTCTATCAGGGGAGGCTCCGAGCGAATGGGCCTCTCCTATCGACGCGCCTGGGGGAAGATAAAGGAGATCGAGCGGAACCTGGGCGTTCGTCTGGTGGAAAGCGAGGTCGGCGGGCTGGGGGGCGGTCAGACCAGGCTCACGCCGGAGGGCGAGCAGCTTCTAGCCCGCTATCGCGCCTTCCGGGCGGCGGCGGAGGCGGACATCAGGCGCGACTTCGCCGAGGCTTTCGGACGAGAGCGGTAGTTTTTTTGTGGCGTCGATATGCCGCAACAAGCATATCGACGTGAAAGGAGGGACAAACCCTATGAAGCGTTGGATATGGACAGCCCTGCTGGTGCTCTTGGCCGCGCTAGCGGTGCTGGTGGTCGCGGGGTGCGACGAGGAAGAGGAGGAGTCGACTGGGACGCCGCAGGCAACGGTGGCAGCCACGCAGACGGTTCAGGCCACCACGGCGGCAACGCAGGCGGCCACTGCCACGGCGGCCGCTACCCAGGTGGAACGGGGTCCCAAGGACATCATCCTGGCGACCACGACCAGCACGCAGGACACGGGGTTGCTGGATCAGCTGGTGCCCATCTTCGAGGACGAGAGCGACTATAATGTGAAGGTCATCGCCGTGGGCTCCGGCCAGGCCCTGGCGATGGGCGAGCGCGGAGATGCCGACGTGCTGCTGGTTCATGCTCCTAGCTCCGAGGTGGCGCTCGTCGATAGCGGTGCAGCGATCAACCGCCAGCTTGTAATGCACAACGACTTCATCATCGTGGGGCCGGAGGATGACCCGGCGGGCATCAAGGGCATGACGGCCGCCGATGGCTTGGCGGCGATCTACGACAACGGCGCCACCTTCGTCAGCCGCGGCGACGACTCGGGCACGCACAAGGCGGAGCTGGCTCTCTGGAAGAAAGCGAGTCTGGATCCGGCGGGCCAGTCCTGGTATGAGGAGAGCGGGCAGGGCATGGCTGCCACCCTCACCATCGCCAACCAGAAGGACGCCTACACCCTGGCAGACCGCGGCACCTATCTGTCCCAGGAGAAGAACCTGGACTTGGTGGTGTTGGTGGAAGGCGACCCGGCCCTCTTCAACGTCTACCACGTCATGCAGGTGAACCCAGACGAGTTCGACCTGGTGAACGGCCCGGGCGGCGAGGCCTTCGTGGAGTTCATGGTCTCGGACGCCACGCAGGCTATCATCAAGGACTTCGGCGTGGACAAGTATGGCCAGCCGCTGTTCATTCCCGACGCGGGGAAAGACGAGGCTCAGCTAACCCCGTAATAGCCGGGAGGAGGTGCGGCCGTGGACCTGATATGGGACGGCCTGGGTGAGGCCGTTCGCATCATCCAGAGCGGGGACTTCTCTGTCTGGGAGATTGCGGTTCGCTCTATCGTAGTGTCCGGCTCCGCCACGGGGATCAGTCTTCTCTTCGGCATCCTCGTGGGCTCGCTGATAGCGTTCAACCAGTTCCCCGGCCGCAACCTGGCCTTCAGCCTAGTGAACACCGGCATGGGCCTGCCGCCTGTCGTCGTCGGGCTGATCGTGGCGATCATGCTCTGGCGAAGCGGGCCGTTCGGAGAGTTCCGCCTAATCTACTCGCCCACGGCCATGGTGATCGCTCAGACTGTCATCTGCGCGCCCATTGTCACCGGGTTCACGGCGGCTGCCCTGCGCAACCTCCACCCACGGTTGAGGAGCCAGCTATATGGTTTGGGCGCCTCGCGGCTCCAGATGCTGCGGCTGGTGCTCTGGGAGGCTAAGCTCCCTCTGCTGGCGGCGGTGATGGCGGGTTTCGGGGGCGCTATCTCCGAGGTTGGGGCGTCCCAGATGGTCGGCGGCAACGTAGCGGGGGACACGCGGGTGATGACTACGGCGATAATGCTGGAGGTGCAGCGGGGCGAATTCGCCGCAGCCATCGCCCTTTCGATCATCCTCTTGGCCCTGATCTTCGTCGTCAACCTGATCCTCACGACGGTGCAGCAGCAGGAACGGCGGTCGTGAGTCAGGCCAAGCTCTCCCTCCGGGACGTCCGGGTGCGGCGCGGCAGGAGCGAACTGGTGAATGTGCCGCACCTGGACGTCCTGGAAGGGGAAGTGCTCGTGATCATCGGGCCCAACGGCGCGGGCAAGAGCATCTTGCTCGAGACACTGGCCCTGCTCCAGAAGCCCACCGCCGGCCGTGTGCTCTTCGAGGGCGAGCCGGTCGACGGACGGCAGCTCAGGCTGCGGCGGCGCATGGCGGTCGTGTTCCAGGAGTCGGCGATGCTGCGCCGCTCTCTGGTCGATAACGTGGCCATGGGCATGCGACTGCGCGGGGTGCCCCGGTCGCTCCGTCGGGAGAGGGCGCGGCACTGGATGGAGCGGTTCGGCATAGCCCATCTGGCGCATCGCTCTGCTCTCACGGTCTCGGGCGGTGAGGCGCAGCGCGCGAACCTGGCCCGCGCCTTCGCCGTCGAGCCGGAGGTGATCATGCTGGACGAGCCTTTCAGCGCGCTCGACCAGCCCACCCGCGACGACCTGCTGGAGGACCTATCGGCGGCGCTGCGGGAAACGGGGGTGACCACCATTTTCGTCACCCACGACCGCGCCGAGGCGTTGCGCCTGGGCGACCGGTTGGCGGTGTTGATGGGCGGCGTCGTCCGCCAGATGGGGACGGCGGCGGAGGTCTTCGCCGCGCCGGTGGACGAGGAGGTGGCCGCCTTCGTGGGGGTGGAGAACATCGTGGGCGGGCGGGTGCGTTCGCTGGCCAACGGTCTGGCGACGCTGGACCTGGGCGGCGCGGCAGTGGAATCGGTGGCTTCGAGCCTGGAGGCGGGGGCGGAGGTGCTGGCCTGCCTGCGGCCCGAGGACGTGGTCATCGAGCCCGGCGGCGGCGACAGTCACCCCACAAGCGCCCGCAATCATCTGCACGGCAGCGTGACCCGCATCACGCCCCTGGGCGGGCAGGTGCGAGTGGCGGTGGACTGCGGTTTCCCCCTGGTCGCGCTCATCACCAAGCAATCGCTGGAGGACCTGCGGCTGAAGGTCGGCGACGAGGCGGTGGCCTGCTTCAAGGCCAGCGCCGTGCACCTCATCCCGCGCCGGCGCTAGGCCTGGTCCTCAGCGGGCGCTTCGCTCAGCGCCTCCAGCACGTCGAGTCGGTTGCTGATGATGCCATCGATCCCCATGGCGATCAGCTGGCGTGCCTGCGCCAGGTCATCTACCACCCAGGTCCAGATGTCCAGACCGCGCCGCTTGAGGATGTCGATGAGTTGGGCATTCAGCAGGCTCTGGTGGACGCAGACGCCCCGCAGGGTCTCGTCCTGGGGGACGTGGCCGAAGGCGGCGAGCTGCCGCTGAACGCCGATGGAGTAGTGGACGCGCAGGCCGGGGTCGATGACCCGCAGGCGCTGCAGCACCGGCCAGTTCTGGCCGCAGAACGTCACCTCGTCGGCCATGCCGGCCAGGCGGACGGTCTGAGCCAGGGCACGGGCAAAGGCAGACTGCCGTCCGCCGGGGCTCCACTTCACATCCACCATGATGCGGCGCCGGCCACGGGCCAGGGCCAGCACGTCCTCCAGATAGCGGGCGCTGATCTGGAGCTTGACGTACCACCTGCCCAGGGACAGCCCGTAGCGTCCGGGTCCGTGCCCGGCGTGGCCCTCATCCTTCTCGTCGAAGAGGATGGGCAGTGGCCCTAGCTTGCGCTCGTGGCGGACGGCGACGCGACCGCCCTGGTACCAGACGTCGGCCTCGATGTAGTCTACCGGCCCTTCTAGCGCCAGGGCCAAGTGACGGCGGCTGTTGCCGTAGCCGTGGGCGATACGCAGGGGGCGAGTGACGGCAGCAGCCATGGGTGAGCTACAGGGGCTGACGGCCGGCGAAGCCGACGTTGAGCTCATGCCAGAAGGCCACCCGCTCCTCGCCCAGCTGCCAGCAAAGGTAGACCTCCCGTCCCTCACGCAGCGAGGGGAAGTCCACCAGCCCTTGCTCGATGTCCTTGAGCTCGCAGCCCAGGTCGTGGATCCTGGCGAGAAGCTTGTCCACTTCCTGGGTGAGGCGTTTGGCCTCGCGCTGGGTGGCGTGCACCTCTTCCTCCAACAGGTTCCCATTGGCAGCAGCCTTCACGGTGAGCTCCGCCAGCTTGTGCTGCACGACGTCCAGGCGGCGCCGTCGGGCTTGGAGACGCGGGAGCCACTGGCGCAAGCGAGCCAGCTCCAGGTTGGCTTCCTCGACAGTGAAGAAACGGGGCATGGCCTAGCCTGGCGTCGAATCCTTCCGGGGAAGGGCGGCGAGCGCGGTCGCCACTGTCCGGTGGCGGCGAAGGAACTCCAGAACCAGGTTGTTCGACTCCGTCGCCTTCTCCAGCAGGTATCCGTGGCCGGCGCCGGGCAGCACCGCCAGCTCCGCGCCGGGGATGCGCTCCGCCAGGATGCGCGAGTTGTCCGCCGGCACAATCTTGTCGTCGCTGCCGGTGATCACCAGGGTGGGGCAGCGAATGTCCGGCAAACGGTCGAAGGTGTTGTGCCGGGCGGCGGCCTGCACCTGCCGCCCGAAGGCGTCAGGCGGTGGGCGGAGTTCGGCCTCTCGCAGGGACCGCTCGATGAGCGCATCGTGGTGACGGGCGATGAACTCATCGCTGTAGAGCAGGGGCAGGCCTTGCTCCGCCGCCTTGCGCGGCGGAAGGACGTTCATCATGCCTAGGCCGGCCAGGTTCTCCCATGAGGCAACAACAGCCTGGCGTCCGCCGCAGCTCGTGGAGCCCAGGACCAGCGTGCGTACCCGCTGGGGGTGGCGCAGAGCCAGCTCCTGGGCGATGAAGCCCCCCATGGACTGCCCATAGACGTGGGCCGACTCGATGCTCAGCGCGTCCATCAGGCCGGCAGTGTCGTCGGCGAAGAGTGCGATGCTGTAGCGCACGGCCGGCTTATCACTGCGGCCAGCGCCGCGGTTATCGAAGGCGATGACCCGAAACTCGCGGCTGAAGACGGGGATCTGTTCACTCCAGCTCAGGGTGCTGGCGCCCAGCCCCATGATGAGCAGCAACGGCTCGCCCTGGCCGTGCTCTTCGTAGTAGAGATGGATGTCGCCGACCTTCGCCTTGGGCATGCTGCAAAGCCCTCACGGTCTAGGATAACAGGCAAACGGCCTTGCCGTCTTCAGAAGGATCCTGTACCGGCGGCGCGACCTCCACCACAAGGAGTCCTATTGCGGGCAGAGTTCGTCCGGCTGGCGCGTGGGATTGGCGTAGCCGAAGTCCCAGGCGGCATCGAACTCGCTGCGGCGCTCCTCCAGGAAGGAGGCGAACGCGACGCAGCCGGCGGTGTAGCCTGCCTGAGAGGACTGTTGCCGGCGGTAGGCGTCACCAAAGCTCTGGGCGGCCTGGGCGTGGAGGCTATCCGGGAACTCCTGCGCCAACGCTTCGATGGACCCCACCAGGATGAGAGCCGTGTCCACCGCGGTGGTGGGGAGGAGGATGAGCTGCGTCAGGTAAAGGCGAAAGCGGGCATAGGGGACCAGTTCGTCGCGGTCGCGGGCGCCGGTGCCCGACTCCTCCTTCCAGTCTTTCAGGCCGGTGTCCTCGACGGCGTTCTTGTAGCGGGCAACGGCGCGGGCGGGGTCGCCACCGGCGTAGGCGGCGTCGGCGTCAACCACCACGAAGTACAGATAGTCCGACTTGGCATAGCGGGTGTCCGTCAGCACGAAGCTCGTGCCGTCCCAGTCGTAGGTGAGGATGCTGCCGCGCTGGGGCCCAGCCCCCACCGAGGAGATTGTGCCCGCCGGGATCCGGATCTCCTGCGCGCCGTCGCCGTCCAGATCCTGAAAGGATATCTCCGAAGGTTCTGTCCACGGCTGAGACACCGGCTCAGCGAAGAAATCGCTGTACTGGCTGCCGTCCCAGCCGACCACAAACACCGACGTCATGCAGGTGCTGGCTCCGCATTGGCTGCCGGTGAACGCCGCCTCGGCCTTGCCGTCGTCGTTGTAGTCGTCCGCGCCGAGGATCGTCGGATCGGCCACCCCGTCCAGGCCGTCGCGGGCACTGGCGCGGTAGACGACCTGGTACCCATCGCCCGTGTCGTCAAGGATGATGATGTCGCCGGGTGGCGCCTCGCTCACTCCCGTCGTGGGGTCGAGAATGCTGACCACGTACTCGTCGCGGCCGTCGCCGTCCAGATCGGCGGCGGCGCAGGGGGGTCCGAACGTGGGCTCAGGCATCTCCCAGGCCGCGAAAACCTCCGCCAGGCAGGTCGCATCTCCCTGGGCCTCCGTCAGGTAGGCGGCGACGGCGTCGGGATAGGCCGCGAATTCCGCGGGCCGCGCCGGCACGGCCACGTTCGGCGGCGTGGGCGCGGCGGTGACGGAGGGCGTCGGGCTGGCCTCCTCTCCTCCCCCACCGCCGCAGGCGGCGAGGAGGAGGGCCAGGCCGACCAGCGCGGCCAGTGTTAGGCGGCGAAGCATCTCGACGCGCAGTATATCAGGGAGGCAGCGTCGGTGCCAGGCGATGGTATTCCAGGACCTGTGCTGGGGGGCGCTGCGCAGGCTGGAGCCGCGCTTGACCGCCCCGATGGGCCACGAGTAGTATGGCTCATCGAGCATGA
>Ga0209253_10005951_pt1 | contig 10566 bp, 4 predicted proteins | sample FrelakmetBRP12BR_FD_187145 | JGI IMG/M metagenome (GOLD analysis project Ga0209253, IMG submission 187145) | Freshwater lake sediment microbial communities from the University of Notre Dame, USA, for methane emissions studies - BRP12 BR (SPAdes)... | ecosystem: Environmental > Aquatic >... | reverse complement strand
TATCTCAAATCCAATCGCCTGGAATTCTTTCAATGAAGATTCGAGGACGAAAGATTCTTCCGCGGGGAGCTCCAACAGGACAGGAAGGAGCAATCTGACCACCGGAATCGATCTCGACTCGACCTGTTGCTTATACCTCTCATAAAGGAGGCGCTCATGAGCCGCGTGCTGATCGATGAAGATCAGACCTGACTCCCCTTCACACACAAGGTACGTGCCGTACACCTGCCCTAGGAGGCGAAGCGGTTTTCCAGGATCTCTTTCCCATTCGGGACTCATCCTTTCCCTGACCTTGGGGGCTATTTCCTCCTCCCGGAAGGTGGATGGCGGGAGGGCCGTTGGAGGCCAGAGAGTTGAAGACGACATCGACCTCATCTGGACCGTCGACTCTTCCTGTCGTTCCTCTTTCCCCGTTGGCCCCGTGAGGGACGAGAGGTCTCCCAGCATTGAAGCAAGGGCTCCGTGGACGGCACGAAAGACCCTTTCAGGATCCCGAAACTTAACCTCCGCTTTGGTGGGATGGACATTCACATCCACGGTCTGGGGAGGGAGCCCGAGGAAGAGGACAACCACTGGAAATTTTCCCGAAGGGATGACGTGGCGGTAGGCCTCTGTGATGGCACGATAGACCATGCGGTCCTTGATGTATCGCCCATTCACATAGAGGTAGATCCCATTCCCATCCCCTCTGAACAGAGAGGGTAACCCTGCAAAACCATCAACCCTAATCTCTCCCTCTTCAAACCCCAGAGCCCGGAGACGCTCATGCACGTCCTTGCCTAGGATCGCTTCGATTCGGACCGACGGAGAATCTGTTCCCACCAGGTCTTGAAGAATACGGCCGTCATGAATTAATTTGAACGAGATCGACGGATGGGAAAGGCTTAATCTGAGAAACTGTCCGAGGACGTGCCGCAATTCGGATCCAATCGATTTCAGAAACTTTCTTTTGACCGGAACGTTATAGAAAAGGTTCTGGACCGTTACCTCAGTGCCCACGGGCAAACCCGCGTCACGAACCTTCTTGATCTCGCCCCCCTCCGAAAGAACTTCGGTTCCTTTAAGGGAGTGGGGGACCCGCGTCTTGAGGGTCAAGCTCGAGACAGAAGCGATGCTCGGAAGGGCTTCCCCTCGGAAGCCCAACGTGTGAATCCGAAACAGATCGTCTTCATCACTGATCTTGCTTGTCGCGTATCTCTGAAGCGCCAGAGGAACGTCATCCGCTTCGATGCCCTCCCCATTGTCTTGGACCCGAATGAGCTGGAGGCCTCCTGCCTGAAGTTCGACAACGATTTCTGAACTGCCGGCATCGATGGCATTCTCTATCAGCTCTTTGACAGCCGAGGCGGGTCTTTCCACCACCTCTCCTGCTGCGATGCTCTGAGCGACCGATTGCGGTAAAACCTTGATCTTCCCTGCCATCGCAAAAGCTTAAACGGATCCCTCTATCTCGGTTCCGAATCTTCCTGGACCTTTTCCCAGTTCCGAAAAATCATCTCAAGGGTCCAGGAGGACTCCATGATGGAACGTCAAGAGGGATCCGCCTTACCTCCCTTCTTTGCCTCCATCGATGAAGGAACCCATTTTCCGGAACTTCTCATAACGGTGTTTCAGCAGGATCTCTGGACTCAGTTTCTCCACCTCGCTCAAATGCCTTTCCACCACTTCCTTGAGAGTTTGAGCCATGGTTGGGGGATCTCGATGCCCTCCTCCCAGCGGCTCCTTGACCACCTCGTCAATCACCCCTAACCGAAGGAGATCCGGGGCGGTCAGTTTCAAGGAGTCTGCAGCGACCTTCCCTTTTGTCCCATCCTTCCACAGGATGGCCGCACATCCCTCCGGAGAGATGACCGAATAAATGGAATACTCGAGCATCAAGACCCGGTCTCCCACGCCGATGGCCAGCGCCCCGCCACTCCCCCCCTCTCCGATCACCACCGTAACGATGGGGATCCGGAGCATCATCATTGCTTTCAGGTTCCTGGCAATGGCCTCTGCCTGTCCCCGCTCTTCCGCACCCACCCCCGGGTACGCCCCGGGTGTATCGATCATCGTCAGGAGGGGTTTCCCGAATAATTCAGCGAGCTGCATCAACCGGAGGGCCTTTCGATATCCTTCGGGGTGAGGCATCCCGAAATTGCGACGAACCATCTCTTTGGCATCCGTTCCCTTCTGGTGAGCGATCAGGACCACCGATCGTCCATTCAGCTTGCAGAGCCCCCCCACGACCGCGGGGTCATCCCCGAAGCTTCGATCGCCGTGAAGCTCGATAAAATTCTCAAGCATAGAGCGGAGGTAATGGGAAGCCTTGGGACGGTCAATATGCCTGGCGAGTTGTGTGATCTGCCACGGCGTCAGGTTGGAGAAAACCTCCTGCTGCAAACGCTGGAGCTTCTGCTCCAAGGTCTTGAGCTGTTCGCTAAAATGAATCTGTTTGTCTCTCGAAAACCGTTTGAGGTGTTCGACCTCATTTTCTAATTCAACAATGGGTTTCTCAAAATCGAGATAGTGTCTAATCATGCCAGTCGCCCAGTCATTCAAGGGAGATTCGCGAAGATTGAAAAAGGGTCCGGAGGTGGTCTTGAAAACGAGAAGACGGTTCCACGGTAAACTGGTCTGAAAGAGCGATCACGGTCTCTCGTTCCTTGGCATCGACCAGGTGAAGCCATACTTTGTAGTCGCCCTTGTTTTCGACAATCAACCCTCTTAACTCCTCGAGCTGAGGGGGAGTCAACGAAGCGAGAGGGATCTTGAGGTGGAGGGTCTTCCAAGACAGAGGGGCCACCTCTGAAAGGACCTGAACCTCGGTCGCTTTGATCTTCACATGTTCGTCCGAGGGGTCCAACGTGCCCCGAACCAAAATAGGTTCGCTTCCCCTCACAACCGGTAAGGCCGCTTTGAACACCTCCGGGAAAAGAATGACTTCCACGAACCCCTTCGTATCCTCCAGGGTGAGGAAAGCCATGCGATCCCCTTTCTTCGTCACGATCTCTTTCAACTCGCTGACCAGCCCGCAGATTTTGATTTCGCCTCCATTTTTTCGCGCCATCAGGGTGGACGTATCTTCGGACGTGTGTCTCCGGATCACCTCTTGAAATCGTGTGAGGGGATGGCGAGTGATGTAGAAGCCGAGGGTCTCTTTCTCAAAGGTGATCAACTGGCTCTCAGGAAATTCATCAATATCAGGATAGTGAACCTCTTCCCTTCGCTCCGAACTCATCCACATGCTGAGCTGGGCTTCTCCCCTCTTTCTCTGGGCCGATTGCGAGCGTTCAAGCAGATCATCCAGAAAGGTCAGCATCTGAGACCGATACACTTTTGAGAAATCGAAGGCCCCACATTTGATCAGGCTTTCAATCACTCGGCGGTTGACCTTTCGGAGATCCATGCGGTAACAAAAATCATGAAGGGACTGAAACTTTTCTCCGGCGTCGCGTTCGGTCAAGATCACGTCGATCGCCGCATCCCCCACATTCTTGACCGCCGCCAACCCAAACCGAATCTGGCTGCCCACCACGGTGAAGTTCCTATAGCTCTCGTTGATATCGGGGGGCAAAATCTTAATCCCGAGCTCCCTGCATTCCGCAATGTACTTGACAATCTTGTCCGGATTCTGAACTTCGCTCGTCAGCGAGGCCGCCATGAATTCGATGGGATAATGGGCTTTCAGATAGGCTGTTTCATAGGCCAAAAGGGCATAGGCCGCACTGTGAGATTTGTTGAAACCGTACTCAGCGAACTTGGCCATCAGATCAAAAATCTTCTCGGCCTTACCACGAGGGATCCGATTTTTCCGTGTCCCCTCGAGGAATCTCTCCTTCTGCATCTCCATCTCTCGAGGATCCTTCTTCGACATCGCGCGACGGAGAATATCCGCATCCTCGAGGCTAAAATTGGCCAGAGTGCTGGCAATCCTCATCACCTGCTCTTGATAGACAATGACCCCGTAGGTATCTTTTAAGATGCCTTCCAGCTCTTGGGTCTCATAACGGATCGATTCCTTTCCGTGCTTTCTCTTGATGAATTCCTCCACCATTCCACTGCCCAGAGGTCCGGGTCGATAAAGGGCCACCAGGGCAATGATCTCCTTGAAACTTTCCGGCTTCACCTTGGTCAGCAGATCTCTCATCCCTGAGCTTTCCAACTGAAAGATGCCCAGGGTGTCCCCTGAGCCTAGAAGGGCGAACGCGTTTGGATCATTGAGGGGAATTTGTGAAAGGTCGATTTTCACCCCTCGCTCTTTCTCAACAAGCTGAATCGTGTTGTTGACCACCGTCAGGGTTTTGAGCCCGAGAAAATCGAATTTCACCAAGCCGATCTTCTCGACATCTTTCATGGAGTATTGCGTCATCACCTCCCCGTCTTGTCCCCGGTAAAGAGGCAGGTATTCCATCAAAGGTTTGTTGGCAATCACCACCCCTGCTGCGTGTGTGGAGGCATGACGGGTCAGTCCCTCCAAGGTTTTCGCAATCCGGAAAAGGGATTCGACCCGAGCGTCCTTCTTGATCAATTCTCTGAGCCTGGGTTCCTGATCCAAGGATTGGTCGAGCGTAATGTTCAGAGTACTGGGGATGAGTTTGGCAATGCGATCTACTTCCGCATAGGGAATTTCCATCACGCGACCGACATCGCGGATGACGGCTCTCGCTTGCAGCTTTCCGAAGGTGATGATCTGAGCCACATTTTCTTTGCCGTATTTTTCCATGACATAGTGGATCACATCGTCCCGCCCCTCCATACAGAAGTCGACATCCACATCGGGCATGCTGCTTTTTCGACCCGGGTTCAGAAACCGTTCAAAGAGGAGGTCGTATTCGATCGGATCCAGATCCGTAATGTTCAGGCTGTAGGCGACCAAGCTTCCTGCGACAGAGCCTCTCCCCGGACCGACGGGGATCCTTCTCCCTTTTGCAAAATGGATGAAATCGGCCACGATCAAGAAGTAGCCGGCATAGCCCATGGATTTGATAATCTTCAGTTCCTCTTCAAGCCGGGCCCAGTAAGAAACCGACCATTCGTTGAAACCCTCTCGCTCCCGGTGAGGACTCAACCGCCGCTCTAACCCTTCCCGGGCCAATCGGTCCAAGTTGCTGTTCAACGTCTCCCCGGGGGGGACAGAAATTCGTGGAATATGTTTCTCTTCGAACTTCAATTCGAGATTGCAGCGCTCAGCGATCTCCACCGTATGGACCAACGTCTCGGGATGGTCCTTAAAAAGGTCCCGCATCTCCTCCGGGGATTTGAAATAGAATTCGTCGGACGCGAACCGCATCCGATCGCTCTCTCCAAGGGTCTTACCCATCTGGATACAGAGAAGGGCCTCATGGGCTGAGGCATGTTCTCGGTGAAGGTAATGGCAATCGTTGGTGGCCACCATCCGAAGCGAACGCTGATGGGCGATTTCCAGAAGACGCTCATTGAGGAGCTCCTGATTTTCAACGCCATTGTGCTGGATTTCAATAAAAAAACGGTCCCGATCAAAAATCTTCTCATACTCCTCGGCTGCCCGGAGAGCCTGCTTCATTTCTCCCTTGCCGGCAAGGACAGCGACCTCTCCCTTCATACAACCACTGAGGGACATCAATCCCTCATGATATTGACTCAAGAGCTCCTTATCGACCCTGGGTTTGTAGTAGAACCCTTCGAGATAAGCCAGGCTGACCAATTTCACGAGATTGAAATATCCTGTCCGATTCATGGCAAGGAGCGTGAGATGATAGGCCCCCTCGCCCGGTCCGGCTTTCTTCTCAAATCGGCTCCCTGGAGCCATATAGATCTCGCAGCCCACAATGGGCTTGATCCCATGCTGAATTGCCTTCTGATAAAACTCGATGGCACCAAACATGTTCCCATGGTCGGTCAAGGCCACGGCATCCATTCGGTACTTCTTGGCCAGCTCAAACATCTCTTCGAACCGGATCGCTCCGTCCAGAAGGCTATACTGGCTGTGGACATGAAGATGGATGAAATCAGCGCGTTGCATCATTAGCGATGTGACAGGTGTTGAGGTTAAGGCAACGATGCCCGTTTAGCCGCTGGGTTAGGTCGTTGGGTTTCATAGATCCTGACCATGGCCCACTCCCTCACCCCAGACTGGCATCCTAACCTTTGCCTTAAACATGATATCCTTTTTTCTCTCTTATTCCCATTCGATCGTACTCGGCGGCTTTGAACTGATGTCGTAAACGACCCGATTTACGCCTTTCACCTCATTGATAATTCGGTTGGCAATGACCTCTAGGAGATGATCAGGGAGGCGGACCCAATCGGCTGTCATTCCATCCTGGCTCTCGACCACCCGCAAGGCGATCACGTTCTCATAACTCCGTTCGTCGCCCATCACCCCCACGGTCTTCACAGGAAGCAGCACCGCAAAGGACTGCCAAACCTGATCGAGGAGTTTGCCTTTTGCCATTTCTTCCACCACGATCTCATCGGCCGATCTCAGGATGTCCAGCCTCTCCCGAGTCACCTCTCCAATGACCCGAATGGCGAGGCCGGGCCCAGGAAAAGGTTGACGTTTAATCATGGCCTCTGGCAACCCCAAGGCTCTCCCCAGCTTTCTGACTTCATCCTTGAACAATTCCCGGAGAGGTTCAACCAGCTTCAGCCGCATCCTTTCTGGCAGCCCGCCCACATTGTGGTGGCTCTTGATTGTCGCCGAGGGTCCTTTCGCAGAAACACTCTCGATGACGTCGGGGTACAGGGTCCCTTGCGCCAAGTACTTCACCCCGCCGATCCTTTTCGCCTCCCTCTCAAAGATGGCAATGAAATCCTTTCCGATCCTCTTCCTCTTATCCTCGGGATCGGCCACGCCTTTCAATGCTCTTAGAAAACGGTCCTCCGCATTCACGTAGATTAAAGGTATTTTAAAATAATGGCGAAACAAATTCACCACCTGAGACGCTTCGTTTCTCCTGAGGAGTCCGTTATTCACGAAAATGCATCTGAGGCGGCGACCGATCACCCGGTGCAGCAGAAGCGCCACCACGGTGGAATCAACGCCTCCGCTCAGGCCGCAAATCACTTTCCCTGAGGCGATCTGCTTTTTCAGATCTCGTGCCGTCTGGTCTAAAAAAGATCTCATCGTCCAGAGATGCGAACACCCGCAAATAAGGAAAACAAAATTCTTGATGATGGAAAGCCCTCGAGGGGTGTGGACAACTTCCGGATGGAATTGAAGCCCGTAGAGTCCCTTCCGTGAATCTTCCATCGCTGTGAGGGGTGTATTTCTTGAACGTGCGATCGCACGAAACCCAGGGGGCAAAGTCCGCAATTGATCTCCGTGGCTCATCCAGACTTCGAACGGACTCCCTTTTCGACCCAGGCCTTTGAAAAGTTTGCTCTTTCCTTCGAGAACCAGATTGGCCTTTCCATATTCTCTCCTCTTCGAACGGCTGACCTCTTCACCCAGGAGGTGACCCATCAATTGCATGCCATAGCAGATTCCTAAGACGGGAATCCCTAGACTCAGGATGGCTGGATCACAATGGGGGGCATTCTTCTCGTAGACGCTTGCCGGGCCTCCGGACAAGATGATCCCCTGGGGAGCAAATGCTTTGACCTCTTCCACCCTCATGTCATACGGATGAATTTCGCTGTAAATCTGACATTCCCGCACCCGCCTCGCAATCAGCTGAGTGGTCTGGGAACCAAAATCGAGAATGAGGATCTTATCGAAAGGAATGCGTCTCTGCAGGGTCATCTTCAGACTCTTGTTCGTGACTCAACGGCAACCGGCGCAAGAGGGCTGTCCATCAATGTTTCAAGAGATATTGGCCCTCGTTGCGTTCGTAGCGATAGGATATTCCTTTTCGGTAGAAAAGGTCGACCGGATCGAGGAGCCCTGCCGTGACCACTGCCTCGAGACGATCCGGATACTGCCCCTTCTCGAGGTAATAGATCTCGAGCGCCTCTTGAATGCGGTGGAGCTGGACATTTTGGGCATGCTGCACCGGGATTTCGAACTCGACCGATGCGATCCGGGAGTCTCGAACCTGATGTAAGAGGCTTGGTTTGAAATAGACGAAGAGGAAAAGGATGAACAACAGGAATCCCCCATAGTAGGCGAAACCGAGGGCGTCCCGAACATTGATCTTGCTCACCTTCTTCATCAGGTTCGGAGTTTGGACCCCCACCACCTCAATGAGCCCCACTTCGAGCAATCCATTCAAAATCTCACTGGTATTGAACAGGCCCAACAGGCTTCGATCGATGATCTCTTCAGCCGTCCGAACCCCGTCCACCAACTGGTAGATCAGTTCCTGCTCCGACGTTAGCTTCTCCGTCAGGTAGTTCCCCCGTGTCTCCCTCTCCGAAACCCTCCTCTCGGCCTCCTGCCCCCTTACGAAGACCAGGTGCGGAGAGTAGATCCTTTTCTCAATCTCCGCCCATTCATCCACCATCCGAAGAATATTGAGTAACACCTGTTCGGTACTCAGGGCAAAAGGGATCTTCTTATAGCTTTCCACGAGCCTCAGATCGAAGTTAAATGTTCCGTCTTCCCACCAGAAGAGATCATAAATAGTCTCGTAAACCTGGTTCGAAATAACTTTCAGGATATCCTCTTTGGTGAGCAGCTGGAGCTCGACCAGAATCTCTCCAAGGTATTTGTGCGTCCCTTTTTGAATCCGGAGGACCCTCTCCAACTGATCTTCGCTGATCAATTTTGCCTTTACCAAAATCTCACCGATGAGATCCTTCTTGCCCCGGTAATTCGAGAACACATGGACGATCATTCCATCCACAAAGTGGATCTCGACAATGTTTTTCCCTTTCCGGATCCTCAGAACGCCGGTCTTAAGTTGTTGGCCGATCAGTTGAATGATCTCTGTGATGCTGAAGTCCTTCAGGGTGCCCTGTAACGCCATACGTTTCCCCTCATGCTCTGTCAGAGGTCCCTTCCACGTCTTTCCTTCCTCTCGGTGGAGCGACCCTCCGCGTGCTTTCCTCTCTTTGCTTCACCCATGGAATCTCCCCTCTCTCATGAGACCCATCCTCAGGACCCGCTCAGCTCTCTCCTAAATTTCGGTTTCAGTCCGTAGATCTGTCGAAGGGTCAGAAAATAGATCAGGACGAACAGTCCCGCCCAGAGCAAAAGCCCCCAAAACGTTTGTGAGGCTCCAACGGAAGGCCGATCCAACACTCCTTGCCAGTAAACCCATTTAAGGATGAAGACGAAAAAGAGGAAAAGGAAGAGGAGCCCCCGGTAGAAGTAGCCTTTCCAAAGGTAACCAAAGCCCATAAAGAAGAATGAGAGAAACCGGCTGATGACATGCGCCTCTTTCTGAAATTGTTGAACCTGAAGAGATTTTTTTTCCACGATCTTAGGGTGAAGTTTCTCCTTTTGAACAAAGATTCGATAGCAATTGAAACAAATGAACTCTTGATCCGACGCCCCGAGATAGAACCGGTGGGTTGGACTTCCACACATGGGACAGCGTGTTAGGAAACGTTTGGCTCGGCTGTACCGGGACATCCCCACGAGGAATCCAAGAAAAAGGATCGGTACCAGAAAGGAAGCCCGGGAAGGAATCTTTTCAAACCAAGCCTTAAACAACCGGAACAGCCAACCTTCCGGCCCGCTGTAGTACGAAAAGAACCTTTTCCACAATCTTCCCTCGGGCAACGTTTCGTCGATCACCAATCGGTTGATAGGGACTGAACCCGAGGGGGTTTCGATCGTCGAATAAAGATCAATCAGTTGCGGGTCTAACTGCCGAGCCTTTTGAAAGGCTCGATCCGACTTGTTCGAGAGAAAGGTCTGGTGGGAATACGCCCGGTAGAGATTGAAATGGTAAGACGCCTTGGACGGGTTCAATCCGACCGCTTTTTCATAGGACGCAATGGCGGAGGCCGGTTCCTTCTGAGCCAGATAGACATTTCCGAGGTTCGAATAAGCCTCATCCCATTGACCGTCCTGCTGGATCGCTTTCTGATAAGATTTCTCTGCCTGAAAGTAACCTCCCCGTCTCTTGTCGATGAGTCCCACGGTAAAGAGAACCTCTGCGTCGTCGGGATGGGTCGCCAGCCAGGCTTGAAGTTTGTGTTCGTTCTCCCCATCCCAGACCTCGTAGTTCGCCCGATGCATCTCCAGGATGACCTCCGAAGACGAAGTGTTCAAGAACGCAGAAGAGGTACGAAGAAAGAAAGGAAAATAAATGACGACGATGAAAAAGAAAAAAATCAATTGTCTCTCTCTCTTGGACACATAACCCCATAACAAGATCGTCCAGAAAAGCAAGGCCCAGAGCATATCCAACCGGAGAAAGAAGGGGATGAAAAGGAAGAGGATCTTGAAGCTGTTGATGATCAGTCTTGAAACTTCCTGAGTCAAGCTCTTCTGAATGTCATAAAAATAGAGCGGCAGATACTTCATGAGGATCATGATTCCAAAAAGCAGGAAGGTCATCAGCATGGCGTTGGAGACGATAAAAAGAAGATTGTAAAGGGTGGGAAGCGAGATCGGATAATAACGAAATTGCGCAACGAGCCCTTTAAAAAGATCGGGAACCACCTGGTGAAGGTGGATGGGGTTTTGGCTCCAGCGAGTTCTTGCAAGCTTAA
>Ga0209253_10005950_pt1 | contig 10568 bp, 9 predicted proteins | sample FrelakmetBRP12BR_FD_187145 | JGI IMG/M metagenome (GOLD analysis project Ga0209253, IMG submission 187145) | Freshwater lake sediment microbial communities from the University of Notre Dame, USA, for methane emissions studies - BRP12 BR (SPAdes)... | ecosystem: Environmental > Aquatic >... | reverse complement strand
ATGGCAACAACCAAGTGCGAAAAAAACTTATCCTGCCTGGGGGGCGTAAGCGAATGTTTGTGTGAGGTTGGTCCAGTTCATGGGCATCATACGGTGCAACTTAAGTGTACGACTGGAAATTCCTGCAAATACAAGTTCCACCTGGGACCTAAACTATATTGTCTCTGTCCGGTCAGAAACGAGCTCTATAACCGCTACCGCATCTAGCAAACGGCTTAGGTAGAAATTGGATCAAAGAAGTGGTGAGGGAAGCACCGTTGAATCAAAAATAATATCGGGCATTTTTTCAGGGAAGTGTCCCGGATATACCTGTCCTGTTGAGGTATCCCCTGCCCCCTGCTCTTGCATGTAGCCACCATGCAAAACTCCCGCAAGAACACAGGTTATTACAATGAGTGTGATGAGTAAAAGTCTTTTCATGGTTGTATCCTCCTGTTTTCCAGAAATTACTGTTCTAAAGGTTTTAACTAATTGTAGTTTTGTGATCGTAAGGAATTATGCTGGTGAGGTAAAGGTGTTTAAGGAAATGTAAAGAGGGTGTAAATGTTGGGCCGGTGATTATGAGAGGTAATTATATAAGGTATTTATGGACATCTTTTGACAGACAAAGTAACTGAATTTAGTTGCAATTACGCTCCTTTCATGATATTCATAACCCATGAGTAAAAAAGACAAGCTGGTGAGACGATTTCTATCCAAACCAAAAGATTTTACCTGGCAGGAACTTATAGTTATTCTTGCAGGATTCGGCTATATGCAGCAGACAACCGGTAAAACCGGCGGTTCACGGGCCCGCTTTACTCATAAAAATCTGCCGCCGATTATTCTTCACAAGCCGCATCCGGCAAAAATTTTAAAGCGCTATCAGGTAGAGCAGATTATTGAAATGTTAAAAAGCGAGGGTCTATTATGAAAGACATGATGAAATATAAAAGCTATTTGGGCTCGGTGCATTTCAGCGATGAAGATAATCTATTTTACGGTAAGCTTGAGTTTATCCGGGCACTGGTAAGCTATGAGGGAACCGATGTGAAAACCCTGCGCCGGGCCTTTGAGTCGGCGGTTGATGACTATCTGCAGATGTGCAGCGAATCCGGCAGAGAGCCTGAGCGGCCGCTCAAGGGATCATTCAATGTTCGTATCGGTCCAAACCTCCATCAGCGTGTAGCGCTGAATGCCCTGACAAAGGGGAAAACGATAAACAAGTTTATAACAGAAGTCCTTGAAAAGGCCATCCAGGATCATTGAATAATTATAAAAAACTATTCAATCTGTCCAAATATTTGTCAAACTATTTTTCTTATCTGAACCTTGGTTAAGTAAAAAGGGGCAGCACTTCGATAATGCTGCCCCTTGCAATATGATAATCAGAGGAAGTTGTTATGCGGTCTTGAGCGGCTCGATAGCTTTCAGCGCCATGGCGATAAACGGCTTGGGGGTAATTTCCTTGACGCACTCGATGATCATGTCTTCACTTACCACGCCGGCATCCCCCGCCTTTTTCCCGATTGCCTCCATCAGCTTCTTCTCGGTCATGGCCCGGAACGGCTTGGGTGAACCTTCGATGCACTTGTCAAACATTGCCTTGCTGTTTTTTTCCCATGTTAAATCTGCCATTGTAAAACCTCCTGTCTGCGGTTGATGATTTTCAATGCCCCGGTGGTGCCTCTGCGGCATAAAAATCGTTAAACGGTTTTTCTTAACCAGCACTTACATGGACATCAGCATGAGGTCCATTAAATCATAGAGTTTTATTTTTTCGTTATTGCGCTTGATCGGATCGCTTAAGTTCTGCTCGCAGTAGGGGCACGATGTCACCACTGCCTCGGCACCGGTTGATTTAGCCTCCTCAATGCGCTCGCTTGCTATCTTTAAAGAGAGTTCGGGAAATGCGGTCCGCACGCCGGCGCCGGCGCCGCAGCACCAGCCCTGATCCTTTATCCGCTCCATCTCAACCAGCCTGATGCCCGGTATGGCTTTCAGGATGTTGCGCGGCTCTTCATAAATACCGCAGTGACGGCCGAGGTGGCAGGGGTCATGCCAGGTAACAGTAAGCGGGACCTCTTTTTTAAACTTGATCTTCCCGGCAGTAACCAGGTCGTCAAGAACCTCTGACACGTGCTGCACTTCAAAATCGATTTTCGGCATGCCCGGCACTTCCGGAAAATCATGCTTCAGGGTATGGAAGCAGCCGGCGCAGTGGGTGATGATCTTCTTCACACCAGCCTCTTTAAACGTCTGCAGGTTTCTCTTCACCAGGTCAAAGAATATCTCCCGGTGTCCCAGGCGGATCGCGGGGCTGCCGCAGCAGATCTCCTTCTCGCCGAGAATGCCCACATCAACTTTGGCCTGCTGCAGCACCTTAACGGTATTGACGATTTCGTGCTGGAGCAGCGGATCATAGGCAGGGGTGCACCCGGCAAAAAACAGGTACTCGCACTTCTCCTTTGCCGCATCCTTCATCTTGAGGCCCTTGGTCCAGTCCAAACGCTTTGCGCGCGGTTTCAACCACGGGTTGTCATAGTTTTTAATGCTGTTCAAAAGCTCCTTGTGCGCGGGCAGCGGCGCGATGCCGAGCTCTATGAGCCTGGTCTTCAGGGCTTCCGCCGCCTTGAGAGGCTCCTTCTCATTGAGCCGCAGGCAGTTCATCTCGCACGCGCCGCAGGAGGTGCAGAAGTAGCAGATTTCCAGGAGCTTTTCAGAGTCCTTATAGTCGAAATCCCCTTCGAGCAGCGCCCGGATGATATGGAACTTTCCCATGCCGCTGTAGGCAAAGAACCTGGTATAGCGGAACTCGGGACAGATTTCATTGAACCTGGAGCTCTTTACATTCCATCCCCACTGGTTCATGCACCAGTTACAGCGTGCATCTCCCCAGGCCTGCTCCCGATAGTCTTCAAGGGTCCGTTCATAGACCTTCTTCTCAATTTTTGCTGCCATATCAACTCTCCAAATGTTTCAGTTTCAGCCGCTGCTCTTGGCAATGAGATTATCAAGTATGCTGTTGAGCTTGTCAACACTGAAATCATCCCACTCTGCTGACATCTGCACCAGCTCAACTATTTTCTCCGTGCTTACTTCAGGGGTGAGCAGGGCGCATATCGGGCACATGCCGATGGTGTAGGCCAGCGCCTGCCGCCGTACCCAGAACTGACCGGCATCCTGCGCGCCAAAAGCGCTCACCGGAGAAAAAACCGGCTTCGGCGGTACTGCGCTGGAAAAGATGCCTGCTGCCGGGGGCAGGGTTACTGCTATCGGCCAGGGGGACCCCCCTTCGGGTTTGACCGGGTCTGAGGCCAGCGCGTCCAGCGCTGCCTCTGCCCCTGCCAGGTCCTTGATCCCTTTTTTCTCAAGAATCTGAGCTGCTGCTGCCGGCTGCAGCCCGACCTTGAAGCATTTTTCCATGGCCCGCGGAGCATCAATGCCCAGCATATAAAAACGCGTGAGCCCGGCAAGGCCGGATGTTAAACACCCGGGATCTGCCACCCCGGTCTGCGCCATGACGTTTGGTGCTTCACGATATTTAAAGAAGGTATAGCAGGGATAGGGACAGTTATAGCATGCGTTCAGCCGGTGCGTCGCGCTTTCAATCTTTGCCTTTATTGCCGTATCAATGCCCAGCGGCGCGATAAAATCCTTTAATCCTGACTTTCCTTTAATGGCACCGTTCAGGATTTCATTTTTCAGCTCTATACATTTCTGGAAGAACCCTTCAGCAACTTCCAGTGCCCCGAGACCTCTCATGGCTATGGCCTTCAGATTTTTTGCGCCGAAAACCGCGCCAAAGCCGAAGGAGTCCTTGCTGCCCCAGTAATTCTCTGAAACCTGCGCCAGGGGAACCTTGTTCTCTCCCGCCTTGCCGATGAGCAGGGTCTGAATCATGTCATCACCGTAGACCTCACGGATCTTGTCAACAGATTCCCACACATCCTTGCCCCAGACATCCTGGGACTCGTTTATATCAGACAGGCCGTCATGCAGCCACAGCCTGACCGGTTTGTCTGAGGCGCCAAGAAGCACCACAAAGTCAAACCCTGAAAGCTTTAGCTCTACGCCGACCTGCCAGGTAAGCGGTACGTGGCCGATAGCACCCGTTACCGGGCTCTTTCCGGTCAGCACTGCCAGGCATGAGCAGGGGAAAAAGGTTGCCGTAAAAAAGCCGGTTCCCAGTATCAGCGGATCCCGGTCTTTATACTGCTCGTAGAGCTCCATGTTGATGGCAGCGCCGCCCAGGGCTTTTTCCACCAGTTCCTGACTTAATTCTTCAGTTTCGCACTCACCGCTTGCAAGATCGGCGATAAGGATATTGCCGGTATAATTATTTATCGTCTCCATTGTTCCACCTCCCCTATTCCATGCTCAAAACGCCGAAAGGACAGGCCCGGACGCACAGGGGGCCCTCTTCCTCTTCAGCACAACGGTCACAGGCCACCCGCAGCAGAATCGGCTTACTGCTGGCACTTGCACCTTCAATCTGCTCTCCCGGTTTCAGGATCCGCTCTCCTTCCGGCCTGCCCAGCAGCAGGGTCTTTTCCCGCTTCAGCATGAGGCCGTAATAATTTTTCTTCTCCTCCCGGTAAAACATGAGGCTTGAGCCGATTGGTGAAATGCTCTCATCATAGTGAAAGTTGCACGCAAATTCACAGATCCGGCATCCGGTACATTTTAACGGTTCCACTTTCAAATCCATCGGGGCTCTCCTTTACTCAAATATCAGCGTTTTTAACGGTATTACTCTACGGGTATATTGTGCGGCGGATTTGAGACATTGTTCGGATCAATTGCCTTCTTTATTCCCTTCAGAAGCCGGTCATATTTAAAAACAGGTCCGGCCATTGAATGATATAACCCGCCCAGGAACGGCCCGACACCGTTCTCAATGCCATGCTGCAGATCTTCTTTGGTCATGGCCAGCAGTTTATTCATGAGGTCTCCCATGTCCTCAGCGCGCTTTTCCACCGGGAAGTCTGTTTCCGCGAACCCGAAGTGGCCGAAATCATAGCCGCCGATCCAGTCAGGCCCGTCACAGTCAAGAATCGGCGGGGTGAACTTATTGACCCACTCATAGCCAAGCTTGCACACGCCAATGGAGCTTTTCAGGGTATCAGTGGGCAGGCGCAGCGCCAGGAAAGTGCCGGATGGCCGCATCATGCGCGATCCATTGGTATCCCTGATCCAGTTATTGGCAGTGCGGGGCACCCACATATCAAATACTTCCTTTGAAACCGGTTTGCCGCCGGTCTCCTTGATGATATCTTCCAGAACCAGCTTTTCATACTCAAGCTGCTTTGAGGAGGTGAAACCCCACAGGCACACACCCACCGCATTTTTCACATTATCCTGAAACACCCGCTTTTTCCAGGTCTCCCAGTATTCTTCATTTGAGTTAGCCCACCACCAGATATAATAGACTGTGGGCCACTTCTGCACCACGCCGCCAATCTCGGCGCGTCCGACCTCATACATGAACTTGACCGCTTCTTCCAGAGAATTATATTTCACCAGATACCACTTGAACCGGTCCTCGGGCAGGGTTGAGGTCTGGTTGGGAATCCGTCCTTCACAGGGCCACACCTTGGGGCCGGGATAGGGATGGAGCTTGACCGCCATCTTCGTCACCACGCCGACACCGCCCAGGGCGCCTGCGTAGCCGCGCAGCATTCCCCTTAAATCAGGGCCGGGACCTTCGCCCCAGAAGCCGCAGCCGGCGTCCTGAGAAAATGACCCGGTTCTCAATATCTCACCGTTGGGCAGCACCCATTCCATGCCCAGAATATTGCGGTAGGCAACCCCGAGCCGGTAGCCGACACCCCACATGCCCTGAAACAGGTGGCCGGCAAGAGCCGAGGACTGGGCACTTGCTTCAGGAGAGCCGATATACAGGCCGCGCTTGTTTGCCTCTGCATGAAGCTGAGCGAGCGTGGTCAGCGGCTCGATAACCGCGTACATGTTTTTCTCGTCTATCTCAATGATCCTTCCCATGCGCTTGGGATCGATGATGACGGTTCCGGGCCGGTTCGGAGCGCTGGTCAAAGACCACTGATTAGAGCCGACCGGGAGAAAGGGAACCTTCAGCCGGTTGCAGATTTTTACCACTGCCTGCGTTTCTTTAGTCCCGGCGGGCAGCACCACGAACTCCGGCGGCATTGACATGCCGAGGGTCTTGGGCGGCAGCCAGTCTCCGTAATAGGCTTCCATGGTAGCAGGAGAATCAGACACATTCTCCGGGCCGATCGCTGCCTGAAAGGCTTTCAGTATCTGCTGGTGTCTCTCACTCTTTCTATCTACCTTCTGCATTGTTATCTCTCCTCTTAAAGAGCTTCCATCATCAGGTCAAACAGGTTCTTGACTTCCATTTTTTCATCCATACCAATACCGCCCGCGCGCAGGTTGCTCTCGCACCAGGGGCAGCTGGTTACAATGGCCCGGGCACCGGTATCCTTTGCCTCGGTGAGCCGCTCCCGCGCCGTCCACTGGGCAAAATCCTTGAAACCGGTGAATGCCCCGCCGCCGCCGCCGCAGCACCAGGCGTATTCCTTGATGCGCTCCATCTCCGCGAGCTCTACGCCGGGGATGGATTTGAGGATTGCGCGCGGCTCATCATAGACGCCGTCCAGATCTTTGCCCGGCACATAGGGCCGCCCCAGCCGTCCCATGTGGCAGGGGTCATGCCAGGTAACCGTGAGGGGTACTTCCTTTTTGTATTTTATCTTCTTGTCCTGAACCAGCCGGTCAAGATACTCTGCAACATGGAGCACCTCGAATTTCTTCTTCACCGGAAGCTCATCGTACTCGACCCGGATGGTGCCGTAACAGCCCGCACAGGGAGTAACGAGGGTCTTTATTCCCAGCTCGTTAAAGCGTTTAATATTGGCAACACCGAGCCGTTCAAACTCTTCCAGCATGCCGGTCTTTTCCGGAGGGCTGCCGCAGCACAGCTCTTTGTCTCCGAGAATGCCGAAGTCAACCTTGTTCTGCTTTAATATCTTTGCAATATTTAAGATCGTCGGTTTCAGTTCCTGGGAAAGACCGTAGGTGCAGCCGACAAAGAACAGAACCTGCGCTTTTTCCTTATTCAGGTCCTTGATGCCGAGGTTCTGCAAATCTTTGGCCCAGGCATTTCTCTTGGCGCGCGGCTGAAGCCAGACATTGTCATACTGCTTGACGCTGTCGATCATGGCCTTATGCTCGGGCAGCGGCCCGAATTTTTTAATATACTCGGATCTCATCCAGCGGTAGAGCTTGATGAGTTCCCCGTCCCTGATGCCCTTGTCCATGGCATCGCAGCCGCCGCACATGGTGCACTGGAACAGAATGTTCTTGATCTCGGGGTCATCCTCCCACTTCATTTTGCCTTCGATGATGGCCCGCGCCAGGTCGCATTTGCCCTGGCCGGAATGGGAATCAAAGAGATACCGGGTATGCTGCGGGCAGATGCGCGCGTACTTGGCGCTCTTCACCCGCCATGAATCAACCCACTTGCAGACTGAGCAGCGGGAGCAGTTAAAGGCTGTCCAGTAGGCTTTTTCCTGGTCAAACGGGCCTTCGAGCGGGTATTTGAGATAGCGTGGATCTTTCGGGAGTAGCATTTCCTTAACCTTAGCCATGTAATCCTCCATCTATTATATAAATGCTTAATGACATAGTTTTCCGGGGTTCAGAATATGGTTCGGATCAAAAATCTTTTTCAGCTCCTTCAGGGTGTTGGTGTAGGTGGTGGTCCTTCTATACACCATGTCTGCCCAGGGGCCGTAGGGACGGGTGAAGAACGCCCCCTCAAGGATGAGCTGCTCACTCAGCTCAAGGCAGAGGCTTGTTACCTTTTCTTTTTCCGCCTCGCTCCCCAGGTCACACGGCAGCGAGAAACAGAGATGGCAGGCGCGTCCACGCTCTAACGGCTGCAGGTATATCCCTACCTCATTGATGTTAAAACCGTAGCAGGCTGCATGGGTGAGGGCCAGGTCAGCAAAGTCCGCGGCACGATCCATGGTAGTAATAAAGAAAATGTCCTGCGTAGAATTCTTGAAGCTCGTCTTCCAGTAGTCGCCGTTTGCGGGTATGTTGCGAAGCTTCTCAAGGATCGCTGCTTCAAGCCCGGCAATACCGGCAACGGTCTTTTTCGGTTCAAAATTGAGCTGGCCGGCAATTTCCATCAGCGCCGCTTCCTCATAGGCAATTCTCTCAAGGGGGCGGCGCGGGGCACCGGCGATCACCAGCACCAGCGTGTACGGGGGCAGCTCCGTCATAAGCTTTGCGAATTCCTTCTGCTCGCCTTCGCAGAGCAGCAGTGCCAGCAGATACCTGCTCAGGACAAAACATTCATTGCCCAGGAGTTTTCGCTGTATCTGGTAAATGGGCTCTGCCGCGTCCTGCAGCTCGTTAAAGGCGACAAAGTATGCTTTCTGCTGTTTGGGCCGGTATTCGGTCTTAATGTTCAGCCAGGTGACAACGCCCATGGTTCCCTGGGCGCCGAGAAAAAAGCGGTAAAAGTCAATGCCCGGGCCTTCCGGGTAGCCTTCCTGGGTGTTCGCGGCTGAGGCAGTCCCGGTCTTAAAAATATCACCCGTGGGCAGCACCACTTCCATGGTAAGCACCGGGTCGCCGTATTCATATTTCGGGATAAGCATGGGCTCGCGCTCAAGAGAGCTGGTAAGAGCCGATGTTTTGGGATGGGGGAAAAGAGGATTCAGCGGAATCTGGTCATGCTCCTTTAAAGCTTCCATGAGCTGCGGCCAGGTTACACCCGGCTGAATTTTTACTTTCCGGTTCTGCGCATCGATCTCAAGGATCTTGTTCATGCGGCTGAGATCAAGGATGATACCGCCCTGCTCCGGCAGCGTGGCGCCCCAGAAATGTATTCCTGAACTTACCGGCACCACCGGGGTGAGGGTTTTATTGGCAAACTTAATGACTTCCTGCACCTCGGCAGTGTCTTTAGGCCTGACAACGACAGCTGGTTCTTTGGGGGAGCTGAGGCTCTGGTCTGCGGCGTAGAGCGCCAGGGTCTCTTTATCGTCCAGAACATTTTTCGCCCCCACTATCTCTTTCAACTCTTTAATCATAAGGGACCTCCTAAACTGTTAATCCGTTCCTGGATCTAAATTCCAAAAGCCCGAAAGGATAATATAATTAATTGTGGCGGGGACCACCGTGGATAAGAGAAGTCTATTAATATTTAAATTTAAATAGAATGACGCGAATAATGAGGCTTCTATATCACACTGTTATGCAGCTATCCAGCAATTTTTCTTTGCTTCTCCCTGCACTTTTAAAATCTAATAATTATTCTTTATGGTCGAGTAATTTCTTTTGAAAATGACATAACCCTTGTTTCCTTGTCAAGCATAAAATGAGCGTACTTCTAATACCTTTTGCTCATCGCGGGTAGTGTATAAAAGGCTCATCCCTTTTTTGGCTTACGAACCAGCAGTTTGAATAAAACAGCGCAGCAAATAATAAGGAAGGAAAAGAAGAAAAAAGGTGTCTTAAACCCCATGGATGGCATAGCGCTATGGGAAAAATCAGATAGCACCCCCCCGAGGGCCGGGCCCCAGAGATATCCGACGGAAAAGGAAAAGTTCCATATACCGTAGGCAGCGCCCTGCTCGCCGGGCCTGCTGTTCTGAGCTATTAGGAGCATGGAGGCTGAGGTGAGCGCGCCGATGAAGACGCCGAATACCATGAAGACCGGGACCCAGCCGCGAAAGCTCGTACACACTATCATCAGGGAAAGGGAGCAGGCAAGAGCGAAGAACCCGGTCAGAATAAGCGCGTAGGGGCCGCTGCGCTCCATCCAGTAGCCGGTGCCTGGCTGGCCGATAACGAGAAAGACAGAGAGAATGAGAAACAGCATGCCGATGCTCGCCTTGGAATACGTTAGAGAATCCATGTAAAGGGGAAAGAGCACCTCCATCATGCCGAGACTTGCGTAAAGAAACATGATGGTGAGACAGGCGACAATAATGCCCGGCCGCCTGATAATGGAGAGATAATCATACTCCATCATGCGCGCGGAGAGCTCCGCGCCTTTCAGCCATATGAGGGCCACAAGACCGACCCCTGCAGCTAAAAAGAAATTAATATAAAAGGGCGTGCGCAGGCCGCCGATGCTTCCCAAGAGCGGCCCGAGAATCATGCCGAGACCATAGGCAATGGTGATGGAGCTTATCTCAAGCCCCTTCTTTTTCGAGGAGTCGATCTGCTGCGCGGCCAGGGGCTGTGCCGCAACCCATGAGGCAGCTGATCCTATGCCCTGGAAGGCGCGGCCGATGGAAAATACCGCGATCGATTCCGCGAACACCAGGCTTAAGCAGGCAGCAGCGAGAGAAAACATGCCGAGGCCGATGATGAGGTGGTTTCTTCCCACCCGGTCAACCAGAAAGCCGAACGGCAGGATGAAGATGAGAAACGCGATTGGGTACGCGGCAAAGGCAAGGCTTATGGCCGTATCAGAGGCTTTAAAGAGTTTGGCAAAGAGCGGAATGCTCGGGGTGATGATGCTGTAGCCTACCATGTCGGTGAAGATGACCAGGCAGCAGATGAAGAGGATGTTGAGGCGGTGCATAACC
>Ga0209253_10005949_pt1 | contig 10569 bp, 10 predicted proteins | sample FrelakmetBRP12BR_FD_187145 | JGI IMG/M metagenome (GOLD analysis project Ga0209253, IMG submission 187145) | Freshwater lake sediment microbial communities from the University of Notre Dame, USA, for methane emissions studies - BRP12 BR (SPAdes)... | ecosystem: Environmental > Aquatic >... | reverse complement strand
CCCAGTCGTTTCCGGCGCCGCTGTTGATGATGTCATCGCCGCCCAGGCCGATGATGACGTCGTTGCCCGGCGTCCCGTTAATGGTGTCGTCCCCTTCGGTGCCCTGAATGGTGACAAACTGGGTACCGCACATTGTCACCGGCGACCAGAGCTCGCACGAGGCGAAGTTGTCCTCCTCGTCGTCGGTACAGGTGTCGTTGCCGTCGCCGCCGTCGAGGTCGTCAGTGCCCCAGCCGCCGGTGAGGATGTCGTTGCCGCCGGCGCCGTCGAGGATGTCGGCTCCGTTGCCGCCCATCAGCCGGTTGGGCCCGGCATCGCCCGTCAAAGTATCGTTCCCGCCGGAGCCGGTGAGGTTCTCGATGGAGACGAGGGTGTCCGTTCCCTGTCCGGAGGCGCTCCCCGTAGTCAGATTCGCGTTGACGTTCGGAGCGGTACTGAAGTCGGCAGTGTCGTTGCCGGCGCCGCCGTCGAAGAGGTCATTGCCGCCGGGCTTGTGGGAGGCATCCCCATTCAGGACGTCATCACCGTCGCCGCCGTACAACGAATCGTTCCCGTTGTTGTAGATCTGCGGCCCCCCCATGGCTTCGCCGTAGAGGGCGTCGTGGCCGGTTCCGCCGTAGAGGGTGTCCTCGCCGTGCCCCCCGTAGATCGCATCGTTCCCGGGCCCGCCGTAGAGGATGTCGTTGTACGGCCCGCCGTCGATCGTATCGTCGCCGTCGCCGCCCTCGATGGTGTTATCTCCGCCCTCGCCGGTGAGCTGATCGTTGCCATCGTCGCCGTATACGGTCTCGGCGGTGACGACGTCGTCACCGTCTCCGCCGTGGGCGACGTCGACGTCGTAATGGCCGATGAGCGTGTCGTTGCCCTCGCCACCCCACAGGATATCGTCTCCATACCAGCCGTCGATGTAGTCGTTGCCCGCGTCGCCGAACAGAGTATCGTTGCCGCCGTAGGTGGTGTCGCCGCCGTTCAGGTTATCGTTGCCGTCGCCGCCGTACATGGTGTCGGGATCTCCCCCGCCGTCGAGGGTGTCATCGCCGCCCTCGCCGTAGAGGGTATCCACGTCCAGCCCAGCAGGAATGTCGGGTCCGCCGGTCAGCTTGTCGGCGTCGGCGCCGCCGTGCAGCATGTCGTTGCCCTCGCCGCCGTCGAGGGTGTCCAGCCCAGGCCCGCCGTCCAGGGTGTCCACGCCGTCGCCGCCCTGGAGTACGTCGTTGCCATCGCCGCCGTCCAGCAGGTCGTCGCCGTCGTCCCCGTAGAGGTCGTCCACCCCGATCCCGCCGTCAAGGGTATCCGCACCGTCGCCGCCGGTCAGGGTATCATCGCCGTCGCGACCGTAGATGGTGTCGTCGCCGGCGTCGCCGTCGAAGCTGTCATCGCCGGGCCCGCCGTCCAGAGTATCGTTGCCATCGTCGCCGCTGGCCCAGTCGTTGCCGTCCCCACCGTAGATCGTGTCGTCGCCGGCCTCGCCGAGGAGGCCGTCCCCGTCCGCCCCGCCGTCCAAGACGTCTGCGCCGTCGCCACCGAAGAGGTAGTCGTCGCCGTCGTCGCCGTTGACCGTGTCGTTGCCACCCTCTCCAAGTAGCAGGTCGGGGTCGACCCCACCGTTGATGGTATCGTCGCCGTCGCCGCCGCAGATCCGATCCTCGCCACCGCCGCCATTGACGGTGTCGTTGCCGCCCAGGGCGTGGATGACATCGTTGCCCGGCGTGCCGTTGATGGTCTCGCTGGCGTCGGTGCCCCAGATGGTGACGGTCAAGCCGTAGCAGTCGGTGGGAGGGTCGGCGGACAGCGCTGTGATGCCAAACGGCATGTCCGGCGCAAGCAGCCCACTCCGGCCCAGGCGAAGTGGTTCGGTTTCGGCGGAGGTAATCCTCATGTCCTGAAGCGAAGAGAACAGAGCTTCTCTCGAAGACTCATGGCGCGCCCAGCCGTCGGGTTCGACGTCAAAGACCTGCACGGGCCCCGCGCTCTGCGGTCCGGCCTCAGAGGATGTCGTCGCGTACGATTCCAACGATGGCTCGCCGTCGCTCGAGGCGACGACGAAGCGGATGGTTCCTACGGTATCGTTCGCGCTCGGCCTGGCGGTGTCGTCGCCGGCGCCCGGCACGAAAGCGATGTTGCCGTTGGCTCTGGTGACGGCAGCCTGGGAAGGCGTGGCTGCTGGGTTCAGCGGCCCCATAACCAGGAGCGCGAAGAGGACGCTAGTGGCTCCGAGGGCCAGGACGATAGTAGCCGGGCGGCGGGCGAATATAGTAAGTCGCATCTTTCTTTACCTTCGAATATGATACAACTGGCCGGGGCAGATATGCTCCCGCACAATTCATATAACATCGTATTAGGATTACGTCAAGGCGCGGGGCGGTTCACGCTGGGTGAAAAGCGTAGGGGCCGTCTCGCGAGCGCCCTTCCTCATCCGATGGCGAGAGCGCTATTTAGAACGCCGTTGTCCAGGCAGGAGGATTCGAGTATAATATTGTTCCCGCGCAGTGCCAGAGTGCGGCTGGTCAGCTTCCCGCGGTGATCGTCTCCAGCAGTTTGTTCGCCAGATGGAATGCTCTCTGCTGAGAGCGGCCCAACGGTGAGAAAGGAGGTCCGGCCATGGCCTACGAGGCCAAGGACTACAGCCGCTTGATCGGGATGGACGGTTTCAGCGAGACGCTGCTGAGGAACCACTTCACCCTCTATCAGGGCTACGTCACCAACACGAACAAGCTCCTCGACACGCTCGGCCAGATGGCGAAGGACGGCAAGTTCGCCACCCCTGAATACGCCGAGCTCAAGCGGCGGCTCGGCTGGGAGTTCGACGGGATGCGCCTCCACGAGTACTACTTCGAGAACATGGGCGGCAAAGGCGACCTGAGCCAGTCTGCCGTGCTGGGTCAGAAGCTGGCCGCCGACTTCGGCAGCTACGAGGCCTGGGAGGCCGATTTCCGCGGCACCGGCGCCATGCGCGGCATCGGCTGGGTCATCCTCTATCGGGACAACACGACCGGAAGGCTGATCAACGCGTGGATCAACGAGCACGACGTGGGCCACCTGGCCGGCTGTCAGCCGATCCTGGTCATGGACGTCTGGGAGCACGCCTTCATGATCGACTACGGCCTCAAGCGCGCCGACTACATCGCGGCGTTCTTCAAGAACATCAACCGGGAGGTCATGGAAAGCCGCCTGGCCTAGCGCCCGAAACAGAGAGACGCCCGAACGTAGCGGCGACGCTGCACGGGACCGGCGTAGGGCGGCTCGCGAGCCGCCCCCGCTGTCCAGACCACGATTGTCCAGCCAGGGGAATTCGGATATACTCCCGCCGGGAGGCGTGGCCGAGTGGCTTCCCTACGGACCCACGGAGGGGTGGCCGAGCGGCTTATGGCGGCGGTCTTGAAAACCGCAATCTCGCTTGTCGGGATCGGGGGTTCGAATCCCTCCCCCTCCGCCACGACCCATGACCCTTGACCCTTAGAGGAGCGTCATGAAGATCCACGAGTACCAAGCCAAGCAGATCATGTCCGAATACGGCGTGCCCGTACCCAAGGGGCGCGTCGCCGCCACGCCCCAGGAGGCCCGCCAGATCGCCCAGGAGTTGGGCGTGCCGGTGGTGATCAAGGCCCAGATCCACGCCGGCGGCCGCGGCAAGGGCGGCGGCATCAAGCTGGCCGATACGCCCGCCGAGGCCGAGGACGCCGCCAGCCAGATCATCGGCATGCGCCTGGTCACCCACCAGACCGGCCCCGAAGGGCGCATCGTCAAGCGGGTGCTCGTCGAGGAGCAGGTTCAGGCCCAGCGCGAGCTCTATCTGGGCATCGTGATCGACAGCGGCAGCGGCCGCCCCGTGGTGATGGCCAGCGAGGCCGGCGGCGTCGACATTGAGCAGGTGGCCGCGGCCTCGCCGGAGAAGATCCACAAGGCCTTCGTCGATCCCTTCGCCGGCTTCCAGCCCTATCTCGGCCGCCAGCTCGCTTTCGCCACCGGCCTCACGGGCGACCTCCTCCGCCCGGCCGTCCAGCTCATGACCGCCCTCTACCGCGCCTTCACCGCCAAGGACGCCTCTTTGGCGGAGATCAACCCCCTCGTCGTCACCAGCGACAATCGCCTGCTGGCCCTCGACGCCAAGATGAACATCGACGACAACGCCCTCTTCCGCCACTCGGAGATCGTCGACCTGCGCGACCGCGATGAAGAGGACCCCCTCGAGCTCCAGGCCCAGGAGCTGGGCATTGGCAGTTATGTCAAGCTCACCGGCAACATCGGCTGTGTCGTGAACGGGGCGGGCCTGGCCATGGCCACTATGGACGCCATCAAGCAGGCCGGCGGCGACCCCGCCAACTTCCTGGACATCGGTACCGTCAACGACGTGTCGCGCGTGGTCAACGCCTTCAAGATCCTGACTGCCGACCCCAGCGTCAAGGCCATCCTCATCAACATCTTCGGCGGCATGGCCCGCGTGGACGTCATCGCCCAGGGCGTGGTCGATGCCCACAAAGAGATGAAGATGGGCGTGCCGGTGGTGGTGCGCCTGGCCGGCACGAACGTGGCGCAGGGCGAGCGCATCCTGGAGGACGCCGCGCTGCCCCTGATCCGCGCTATCGGCCTGGGCGAAGCCGCCCAGAAGGCAGTGAAGGCGGCAGGGTAGGAGCCAAAGGATCATGGGCACAAAGACCCACATGCACCTCTTGCTGCGGCTGGGTGAAGGCCAACGACTTCCCGAGGTCATGAACCTCTTGAAAGGCGGCTCATCCTATCGGCTCCATCGATCATTTCCAGAACTGAAGCTCGACAGCGGTTCAGAACACTTTTGGCAGCGCGGATACGACTTCGCGGTCATCGAGCCAGGCTCATTGGCGGCGCGTCGTCGCTACGTCAGAACCCAGAAGGAGCGCCTAGACAAATTCGAGAGGTGATCCTTCATGCCACGCCCTTCAGGGCGCGGTGGAATAGAGTACTAGGAGCGCCACTATGAGCATTCTCGTCGATTCCAACACCCGCCTCGTGGTGCAGGGCATCACCGGCCGCGAGGGCAGCTTCCAGACCCGTCGCTGCATCGAGTACGGGACGAAGGTGGTGGCCGGCGTCACCCCCGGCCGCGGCGGCGAGACCGCCGAGGGCGTGCCGGTATTCAACACCGTGCGTGAGGCCGTCGACGAGGCGGGCGCCAACTGCTCGCTTATCTTCGTTCCCGCTGCCGCGGCCGCCGACGCCATCCTGGAGGCCGCCGACGCCGGCGTCGACGTCATCATCTGCATCACCGAAGGCATACCCACCCAGGACATGCTCACCGTCCGCCACTACCTCCAGCCGCAGGGCGTGCGATTGGTGGGGCCGAACTGCCCCGGCGTCATCAGCCCCGGCCAGGCGCGGGTGGGCATCATGCCCGGCGACGTGTTCGCGCCCGGCAACGTGGGCGTGGTCTCCCGCAGCGGCACGCTGGTGTACGAGGCGGTGGCCCAGCTCACGGAGCTCGGCATCGGCCAGAGCACCTGCGTGGGCGTCGGCGGCGACCCCATCATCGGCACAACGCCGGTGGAGGCCATCCGCCTGTTCGACGCCGACCCGGGCACCAGCGCTGTGGTCTTCGTGGGCGAGATCGGCGGCGTCGCCGAGCAGGAGGCCGCAGACTACATCGCCAACCACATGACCAAACCGGTCATCGCCTTCGTGGCCGGCAGCACCGCTCCGCCGGGGCGGCGCATGGGCCACGCCGGCGCCATCATCGCCGGCGCCTCGGGCACGGCCCAGGCCAAGAAGGAAGCGCTGGCCGCCTGCGGGGCCACCATCGTCGACAGCCCCGCCGATATCGGCACCGTCACCCAGCGGGTGCTCAGGGAGCGTCGGCTGCTGTAACCCTCCCTTCACGCGTGACCCTTCCTCCAGAGATGACGTAAGCTGGTAGGAAGGGAGACGCCGTGCCCTACAAGATCGTCGATACCTGCATCGGTTGCACAGCCTGCACCAAGCGCTGCCCCACCAACGCCATCTCCGGCGAGCGCAAGGTCATCCATGTCATCGACCCCGAGCTGTGCATCGACTGCGGCGCCTGCGGCGTTGTCTGTCCGGTGGAGTGCATCCTGGACGACCAGGGCGACGTCTGCCAGAAGTTCACGCCCAAGGAGTTCCCTAAGGCCATCGTCCTGGAGGACAACTGCATCGGTAGCGGCTGCGAGCTGTGCATCAGCATCTGCCCCTTCGACGCCCTCTACCTGGACACCAGCGTCGAGAAGGTGGGCGATTTCTTCGGCGTGGCCACCGTCATCGAGAAGCGCTGCACCGGTTGCCGGCTGTGCGAGCAGGTCTGCGGCTGGGAAGCGATCTACATCGACCCACCGCGGGAAACCCTGAAGAAGCGCCTCCACCCGTCCGAGGAGCCGGCCGCGGTGGCCGCCGCCGCCGCCGAGCACGAGGCCTAGTCCACCCGCCAGTGTCCGCTCACCCTGAGCCCCCGCCTGAGGCGGGTCCGCCTCCGGAGGATGTCGAAGGGCGAGCGGGCCCGCTCATGGTTCGACGGGCTCACCATGAGCGGGCGGAGGACTCGTTCGCCTTGAGCGGCCCTTCGCTCGGTGCTAGAATCCGCCCTAGCTTCATGTCCGTCAGCGCGAGGTAGGTCCCCATGAGCAACGCAGACGCCCTGGACCGCATGTTCAACGCCTCGTCCGTGGCCGTCATCGGCGCCTCCAGCGAGGCGGGCAAGGTGGGCCACTCCGTGGTCAAGAACCTCGTGGACGGCGGCTTCCGGGGCCGAATCTACCCGGTGAACCCGACCCGCGGCGGCGACGAGCTCTTCGGCTGCCGTTACTACGCGACGCTGGCCGACATCCCGGAGCCGGTGGACACGGCAATCATCGTGATACCGGCCGCCGCCGTTAACAAGGCCATCGTTGCCTGCGGCGAGAAGGGCGTGGCGACGGCAGTGATCATCACCTCCGGCTACGCCGAGATGGGCAACGCCGACCTCCAGGCAGAGCTTGTCCAGACGGCTCGACAGGCTGGGGTGCGCGTCCTGGGGCCCAACATCTTCGGCTTCTACTACCCCCACAACGACCTCTGCGCCACCTTTTGCACCCCCTACACGAAGCGGGGCGGCGTCGCTTTCACCTGCCAGAGCGGCGGCGTGGGCATGGCCGTCATCGGCTTCACGCGCTCCAAGGGCATCGGCGTCTCCGCCATCGTCGGCCTGGGGAACAAGGTCGACATCGCCGAGCACGACCTGCTGGCCTTCTTTGGCCGCGACGCCAACACGAAGGTCATCGCCATGCACATGGAGGACCTGAAGGATGGGCCGGCGTTTGTGGCGGCGGCGCGCGAGGTGTCGGCCAGGAAGCCGGTCATCGCCTTCAAGACCGGCCGCACGCCCCTGGGCAGCCGGGCAGCCGCCTCGCATACCGGCGCCCTGGCCGGCGTCGACCGCATCTACGACGCCGCCTTTCGCAAGGCAGGTGTCGTGCGCGCCCGCACCCTGGACGAGCTGCTGGACTGGGCCCGCGCCCTGGCCGTCCTGCCGCCCCCGGCGGGGCCCAACGTCTTCGTGCATACCAGCGCCGGCGGCCTGGGCGTGGCCATCGCCGACGCCATGTTCGACCAGGGTCTCCAGGCGATGGAGGTGCCCGCCGACCTCGAAGAGGCGCTGCGCAGGCACATCCCGCCCTTCGGCTCATTCCGAAACCCCGTGGACGTCACGGGCTCCTCCACGCCCGACGTCCAGGCCGAGACCGCCCGGCTGGCCATCGAGGACCCGCGGGTACACAGCGTGATCCTGGGCTACTGGCACACCATCATCACGCCGCCGATGGTCTATGCGGAGGCCATCGGCCGGGTGGTGGAGCAAGCGCGTGCCAAGGGCATCGTCAAGCCCATCGTCGCCTCGCTGTCGGGGGACGTGGAGGTAGAGGAGGCGGCCCGCTACCTGGAGGAGCGGGGCATCCCCAGCTACCCCTACGCGCCGGAGCGGGCCGTGTCGGCGCTGGCGGCGCTGCACCGCTGGTCGCGCTCCGCCGGGCTGCTGCCGGAGGAACAGAATGCATGACGGCAGCCTGAAGGCTGCGGCATCATACGCCTTGATGCCCCACCCTTCAGGGTGTGGTGTCCCTAAACAACAGCCCCCTACCTGGAGGAGCGGGGCATCCCCAGCTACCCGCGCCGGATTCAGGCGGGAGAGCCCGAGAGGGCTGCGCCCTCTCGGAAGGGACGCCTGGGGCGGGTGGGCGGGACGTACTATCAGTTGCTGTCAGAACCCAGCCGCGACAACGGCCGATGTCGGAGGCCCCAAGACCTCCGCCACATCGCCGCGAGTGTGCTACAATACCGATGCCGACTGGCGGGCGGAGGGATCGCATAGTGGCTGAGTGCGCCCGCCTGCTAAGCGGGTACTCCGAGAAATCGGAGTCATGGGTTCGAATCCCATTCCCTCCGCCAGTGAATCTAATCGCCGAACCCCCGTGCGATTGAGCGATCGGCCCGACGTCACTTGGAAGGGAGAGCAGGGCATGACGAGTAACCGGAACGGTTTCGGCGTGTGGTTGCCAGCAAACATGGCGGCAGCGAGTGCGGCAGCGCTCTTGATTGTCGGTGCGGGTCTCTTCGCGGGCGGCTTCGTCACCAACGAGTTGGTCAGCGAGGACGGCGGCACGTCAGCGGTAGCTCAGCGCAACCCGTCAGAGGGCACGCCGTCGGCGCAAGCCACGCCGCAGGGGACGCCCACACCTCTACCGGCAATAGCAGTCAGTGTCGATAACGCTCCCTCGTGGGGCCCAGCGGACGCCAAGGTGACGGTCGTCGAGTTCGGCGACTACCAGTGACCGTACTGCAAGCGTTTCCGTGACGAAACGCTCGACCAGCTCAAGCAGGCCTACGGGGACAAGATCAGGTTTGCATTCCGCGACTTCCCCCTCACCTCCCACGAGTGGGCCGAGAAGGCCGCCGAGGCCGCCCGATGCGCCAACGACCAGGGAAAGTTCTGGGAGTACCACGACATGCTGTACGCCAACCAGTCAGCCCTGGACGTGCCGAGCCTCAAGACCTACGCGAGCCAGCTGGGTTTGGACACAACCACCTTCGATCAGTGCCTGGACAGCAGCAAGCACGCCCAGGACGTCCAGAAGGACGTTCAGGACCTGACGTCGTATGCCCAGACGTTGGGGCTCACCCGGTATGGCGTGCCCAGCTTCTTCATCAATGGAGTCTACCTCAATGGCGCCCAGCCCTTCTCCGCGTTCCAGCAACAGATCGACGCCGCGCTGGCTGGCGGGGGGTAAAGTATAACCGACACCGATGCCAGAGACGGCGAGCACGGGTACTCCGAGAAATCGGAGTCATGGGTTCGAATCCCATTCCCTCCGCCAGTTACGAATCCGGTCGCCAAGGGCCACCCCTGAGTTTGAGAACCGAATCCGCCATGCTACCTCGCGTCATCCTGCACAATGCAGTGAGCCTCGACGGCCGCTTCGACTGGTTCACACCGGACATCGGCCTCTTCTATGAGCTCGCCTCGCGCTGGAAAGAGAACGCCACCCTGGTAGGGAGCAACACAATACTGACCGCGGAGGCGGAAGTACCGGAAGAGGACGAAGAAGCGTTCGCGCCCCCGAAGCGAGAGCCCGACGACCAAAGGCCATTGCTCGTCGTCCCCGACAGCCGAGGGCGCGTACGCAGTTGGCACTTCCTGCGAAAGCAACCCTATTGGCGAGACGCGGTGGCGTTGTGTTCTCGCTCGACCCCGAAGGCTTACTTCGACTACCTGGAGCAGAGGAACATTGACTGCATTCTTACCGGCGACGACCACGTGGACCTGCGAGCGGCGCTGGAAGAACTGAATGCCCGCTACGAGGTGAAAGTAGTCCGCGTCGACAGCGGCGGTACGCTCAACGGCGCCCTCCTGCGTGCCGGACTCGTGGACGAGGTCAGCCTGCTCATACATCCCAGTCTGGTGGGCGGCACGACGCCGCGCTCCATATTCCTGGCCCCAGACCTGGCCTCTGCAGACGGCGTGGCTCAGCTCCGTCTCACCCACGTTGAGCAGCTCGAAGGCGAGCTCGTCTGGCTTCGGTACGAAGTGGTTCGGTAGTTCCCACCTTCTTCTCACTCCGCGTCCTCAACCCACCTTCTACCCGTTCTTCACCCACTTGTATGTAACGCCGTCCCCTTCTGCTGATACGCTGCATCCAAGGGACGCCACGCCAACCCGGAAGAGGCGCCCCCAACCGGCCAGGAGAAGGTAGGCAACAAGTGATCCGAAGGCTAGCAACGTTCTTCCGTAGGATCAGAGAAGACATCGAACTACTGTTCGGGCTCTCTCGCGCCGAGGTGCAAGAAGACCTGGGAGTTTATTGGGCCGCCCTGGACATCCTGATGACGCGCGGCGAGCTCGACCCCACAACTCCCATTCCCGTCGGCGATCACCGTGGGAACGGCTTTGCCGGTTTCATGTCGCTGCAGGCCGTCCTCAGGACGGTGCAGAGCGGCTGGGGCCGCTGGGACCGCAAGACTGAGGCCCGCTGGCGGAATATCTTGGTGGAAGCGAGCCAGAACCTGCTCCGCGAGGACGTATATCTCAGCCGCGAGCCGTGACGACGGAAGCTCACG
>Ga0209253_10005948_pt1 | contig 10572 bp, 10 predicted proteins | sample FrelakmetBRP12BR_FD_187145 | JGI IMG/M metagenome (GOLD analysis project Ga0209253, IMG submission 187145) | Freshwater lake sediment microbial communities from the University of Notre Dame, USA, for methane emissions studies - BRP12 BR (SPAdes)... | ecosystem: Environmental > Aquatic >... | reverse complement strand
GGAACCCGGGTGTATCGACGAATACATATTGCGCCTGGGGGGTCGTCAGGATCCCGGTGACCCGGTGGCGCGTCGTCTGCGCCTTCTTCGACGTGATGCTGATCTTCGCGCCAATCAAGCGATTGAGCAAAGTCGACTTGCCGACATTCGGCCGGCCGATGATCGCCACGTAACCGCAGCGGAACCCCGTCGGTGTCGCGACGTCGGCCACGGCGATCATCATCCCCCCCGGGCAACCGCCAGCGCATAGGCTTCCGCTGCCGCATCCTGCTCGGCAGCGCGGCGATTCGTGCCGCTGCCCGTGGCCGCGATCGCGAGCGTCGGGATCCGGCATTCCACCGTGAAGGTCTGCGCGTGCGCCTCGCCCGCGACCAGGGTCACCGCATAGTCGGGGACAGCGATCTTGCGCGCCTGCAACCACTCCTGGAGGCGCGTCTTGGGGTCCTTGCCGAGCGCGGCCGGATCGATGTCGGCAAGCTCTTCCGCGTAGACATGCTCGATGACCGCCCGGGCCGCATCGTAGCCGGCATCGACGAAGACCGCGCCGAACACCGCCTCGAGCGCGTCCGCAAGGATCGACGGCCGGTCGCCGCCCCCGCTCTTCAGCTCGCCTTCGCCGAGACGCACATCGTCGGACAGGGAAAGCCCGCGCGCCAGACGCGCCAGCGTCCCGCGATTGACGAGGCTCGCGCGGACGCGCGACAGCTCGCCCTCGGGGATCGCGGGAAAACGCTCGAACAGCGCGGCGGCGACCACGCAATTCAGCACGGCATCGCCGACGAACTCGAGTCGCTCGTTGTGGTTTGCGCCGCAGCTGCGGTGGGTGAGCGCCTGCGCGAGGAGCTCCGGCCGGCGAAAGGCGTAACCGAGGCGGTCGCGCAGCGTGGTGGACAGCATCCGCCGGGGCGATACCTGCAGTGCGGCCGCGGCACGCGTCAGCGCGTCGCCGTCGCCTCGAATTCCAGCAACAGACTCGCGTTGGCGACCAGCGGGAGCTTGCGGCTCCAGCTCACGTTGGCCGTGATCTGGTTGCGATTCTTCAGGACTTCGACGTCCCGGCCGCTTACCGACTCGATGTATCCCGCGTCGACACGCTTCTGGAAGGCAGCCCGGACCTCGGCCGTCGAGTTCAGGTCCTTCGAATCGACAAGCGCCTGCTCGAGCGCCTTCTGGACCGAGAAGTACTCGATGTACGCGGGCGTCACGCGAAAGCCGATCATCACGCACACGACGACAACCGCCGCGACGAAAAGGAATCCAAGCATCGACAACCCGCTTTGCTGCGCTCGATGTTGCATCGCTGCCTCCCTATCGAATTCCGCTGCCCACCCGCTTGAACGCGAGACTGGAGATGTCGTCCCAGTTGAACCAGACGAAGAACGCGCGCCCGCGCAGATGGTCGTCCGGCACGAATCCCCAATACCGGCTGTCGTCGCTGCGATCGCGATTGTCACCCATTACGAAGTATTGCCCGGCCGGAACCTTGCAGCTGAAGCCGCTGCCGTCGGGATTGTAGTCGCAGTTTTCGCGCCCGGGGAATGCGCGTACCTGTCCGGGGCTGACCGAGGGCATCGTCGGGTCCGCGGCGGCCGCATGTTCCTTCGATCCCTCGCCCGTGTCCACCTTCTCGGAGAACGGCGTCATCGTCTCGAACCGCAGTCCCTCCAGGTAGCTGTACGAGCCATCGGGCTTCTGCGGCCACGGGGTTCCGTTGACGGTGAGCCGCTTGTCCTTGTAGACGACGGTGTCGCCGGGGGTTCCGATCACTCGCTTGATGAAGTCCTGCGACGGGTTCAACGGGTAGCGGAACACGACCACATCGCCGCGACGCGGGTCGGATATCGGCACGATCTTCTGCTCGACGATCGGCAGCCGGAGGCCGTACGCGAACTTGTTGACGAGGATGAAATCGCCGACTTCGAGCGTCGGCCGCATCGACGACGACGGGATCTTGAAGGGCTCGGCCAGGAACGACCGCAGCAGAAACACGATCAGCAATACCGGGAAGAAGCTCTTCGGATACTCGATCCACCACGGCTCGCGGGCCCCGGCAGCGCGGCCCTTGGCAAAGTAGACCTTGTCGGCAAGGGCGACCAGGCCCGTGAGGACCGTCGCCAGGAACAGCATCAGTGCAAAATTCATGATTGTTGTTGTCGTCGATGTCCGGTGCGGCTCAACCTCGCCGCGGTTCGCCGCGGGCGGGTCCGTTGACGTCGCCGCCGCGCGAATTGTCCCACAGCCCGGGCGCCCGGCGAGGCCGTCGCGCCGCCGCGCACACCCGCATTCCGGCGTTTCGTCGGGTGAGGGTCACTTGTCGCCGACCTGCAGGATCGCGAGAAACGCCTCCTGGGGAATTTCCACGTTGCCGACGGATTTCATCCGCTTCTTGCCGGCCTTCTGCTTCTCGAGAAGCTTCTTCTTGCGCGTGATGTCGCCGCCGTAGCACTTCGCCAGCACGTTCTTTCGCATCGCCTTGATCGTTTCCCGGGCGATGATCTGCGCGCCGATCGACGCCTGGACCGCGACGTCGAACATCTGCCGCGGGATCAGCGAGCGCATCTTGGTGACGACCTCGCGGCCGCGCTGGATCGCGACCGAGCGGTGCACCATCACCGACAGCGAGTCGACCCGGTCGCCGTTGATCAGGATGTCGAGCTTGACGACATCGGCCGGGCGGAATTCCTTGAATTCGTAGTCCAGCGACGCGTAGCCGCGCGACACCGATTTCAGCCGGTCGAAGAAGTCCATCACGACTTCCGCCAGCGGAAGCTCGTAGGTGAGCATCACCTGCCGGCCGAGGTACTGCATGTTCTTCTGGGTACCGCGCCGCTCCGTGCACAGCGTGATCACCGGGCCCACGTAATCCTGCGGCATCAGGATCGTGGCGGTGATGACGGGCTCGCGGATCTCCTCGACCCGCGACAGGTCGGGCAGCTTCGACGGGTTCTCGATCTCGATCAGCGTTCCATCGCGCAGGAGGACCTGGTAGATGACGGTCGGCGCCGTCGTGATCAGCTCCATGTCGTACTCGCGTTCCAGCCGCTCCTGGACGATGTCCATGTGCAGGAGGCCCAGGAAGCCGCAGCGGAAACCGAAGCCCAGCGCCTGCGAGACTTCCGGCTCGTAATGCAGCGAAGCGTCGTTCAGCTTGAGCTTTTCGAGCGCGTCGCGCAGCGCCTCGTACTGGTTCGACTCCACCGGATAGAGTCCCGCGAACACCTGCGGCTTCACGTCCTTGAACCCCGGCAGCGCACCGGCGGCAGGCCGCGACGCGAGCGTCACCGTGTCGCCGACCTTCGCCGCGTGGATTTCCTTGATCCCGGCGATGATGAAACCGACCTCGCCGGCCGACAGCGACTCGCGCGCGACCGACTTCGGCGTGAACACGCCGACCTGCTCGCAGTTGTAGGCAGCCCCGGCCGCCATCAGCAGGATCTTGTCGCGAGGCTTCAACGTCCCCTGCATCACGCGGACGAGCATCACGACGCCGACGTAGTTGTCGAACCACGAATCGATGATGAGCGCCTGCAGCGGCAGCCCCGGATCGCCCTTGGGCGGAGGGATGCGTGCGATGACCGCCTCGAGGACGTCGTCGACCCCTTCGCCGGTCTTCGCGCTGCACCGCAGGGCGTCGTGCGCGGGGATTCCGATGATGTCCTCGATTTCCCCGATCACCCGGTCCGGCTCGGCCGAGGGCAGGTCGATCTTGTTCAGCACGGGCACGACGGTCACGCCCTGCTCGATCGCCGTGTAGCAGTTGGCGACGGTCTGTGCCTCGACGCCTTGCGAGACGTCGACGACGAGCAGCGCGCCTTCGCACGCGGCGAGGGAACGCGAGACCTCGTAGGCGAAATCCACGTGGCCCGGCGTATCGATCAGATTGAGGTTGTAGACCTGTCCGTCGCGCGCCTTGTACGAGAGCGCGGCCGTCTGCGCCTTGATGGTGATCCCGCGCTCGCGCTCGAGGTCCATCGAGTCCAGTACCTGCTCGCCCATCTCGCGCTCGGCAAGGCCGCCGCAACGCTGAATGAAGCGGTCGGCGAGCGTCGACTTGCCGTGGTCGATATGGGCGATGATGGAAAAGTTGCGGATCAGCTGCACGGTAGTCGCCGGTGGTGGGCGCGCCAAAACAAAGGGGCACCGGAAAAGTGCCCCTGTGCCGCACGAATCATGTTGAATTTTAGCGGATTTCCGGCTTCGACGCGACCTCAATCGCCGGCGCCCGGCGGCCGCGTCAGCGCGCGCTCCACGCGGGCCCTGTCGAACCGGAAGTGGCAGAGCTCCACGCCGCTTCCCGGCTCGCCGGCAAAGAGCACCGGAACGAGGTCGCCGTAGGCCGCCTCGAGCGCCGGATGGGCGTCGACGTCGACAACGGTGACCGGGATGCCCATCGCCATTGCCAGCGGGGTCACGGCGTCCTGCATCTCGTCGCAAAGATGGCAATAGGCCCGCGTCAGCAGCGTGAGCTTCACCGCACCTCAATCGCTCGCGGACGCGAGCTTCGCTCCTCGGCTTCGCCCCGCTCGCTCACCCGGCGGCCTCCGCCCCCTCATTCGCCGTTGTTGATCTTGAGGGTCGCGAAGAACTCCTGCTCGCCGCGCTTCAGGCGAAGCGTCACCGACGCGCCTTTCTCGAGCTTCGACAAGAGCGCGTTGACCTGCTCGGCGGACTTCGCGTCGGTGGTCTGACCGCGGCTGACGATGGCGAGAATGACGTCGCCCGGCTGCACGTTGCCGCGCACGGGGCCGGAGATGTCCTCGATCAGCACGCCGTTCTTGAGGTCGAGTTCCTTCTTCTGCTCGTCGGTGAGATCGATCAGCGAGAGACCCATCCGGTTGGGCTTCGCCTTTTCCTTCGGCGCGGGACCGCCGCGGCGCGTCGGAGCCTGCGCCTCTTCCTTGATCTCGGCGACCGTCACGACGATGTCGCGCTGCGCACCCTTGCGCCAAACGGTGAGCGTCACCTTCGTGCCGGGCTTGACGACGGTGATGATCCGCGGCAGCTCGGAGGACGTCTTCACTTCGCGGCCGTCGACCTTGACGATGATGTCGCCCGCTTCGACGCCCCCCTTTTCCGCCGGACCGCCCTTCTCGACTGCGTTCACGAGCGCCCCGGCCGGTTTCGGAAGGCCGAAGGATTCCGCGGTTTCCTTGCTCACTTCGGTGATCTGGACCCCGATGCGCCCACGCGTCACCTTCCCTTTTTCCTTCAGTTGCGCGACCGTATTCATCGCGATGTCGATCGGAATCGCGAACGACAACCCCATGTAGCCGCCCGTACGCGAGAAGATCATCGAGTTGATGCCGACCACCTCGCCCTTCAGGTTGAACAGCGGACCGCCCGAATTGCCGGGGTTCACCGCCGCATCGGTCTGAATGAAGGGGACGAGGTTCTCCTGCGGCAGGTCGCGGCCCTTGGCGCTGACGATGCCTGCGGTCATCGTGTTCTCCAGGCCGAACGGCTTGCCGATCGCGACCACCCACTCGCCGACCTTGAGCTTGTCCGGATCGCCGATCGTGACCTTCGGCAGGTCCTTCGCCTCGATCTTGAGCAAGGCGATGTCCGTGCGCTTGTCGACACCGACGACCTTGGCCTTGAATTCGCGCTTGTCGGTCAGCTTGACGTTGACTTCGTCGGCGCCGTCGACGACGTGCGCGTTGGTGATCAGATAGCCGTCGCTCGAGATGACGAACCCGGAACCGACCGACTGCTGCTCCTGCTCGCGTTCCGGCCCGCCCCGCGGACGCGGAATCTGGCCGAAGCGGCGGAAGAATTCGTAGAACGGGTCGTCTTCCGACAGCTCCATGCCGCGGGATCGCCGGATCTTCTGCGTCACGTCGATGGCGACCACCGCCGGACCCTGCTTGTCGTAGAGTTCCGTGAAGTCGGGCAGTCCGGCGGCGCGGACCTGCGCCGTCGCGGGCATGCCGACGGCGACGAGCGCCGCGAGCAGGATGCCGACGGCACTTGTGGCGAAGAACGAACGGTAGCGATGCATCATGGTATGTCTGCCTATTTGCTGGACAACGAAAAGCGATTGAAAGCCGGGGACGATCAGCGGCGTGTCACCGAATTGGCGATCTGCCGGATCGTGACGGCCGGAGCTTCGCCCAGCACCGTCACCAGATTCTCGTCGAGCTGCCGGATGTAGACGTTGATCCCGCCCTGCGACGAGAGCCCGATCGGGTGCGGGGCCCCGCCCACCGGTTCGACGAACACCGAAACCGCGACCAGTCCATCCGAGTACACGAGATGCGCGACTTCGCGCGTGCCACGCAGGCGCCGGACGCCCTCGACGATCTTGAAGAAGCCCGGCGGAACGCGCGCGACCGTCCAGCCGGTTTCCTTCATGTCGACTTCGCCCTGCCCCGGCTGGCGAATGCGCCAGTCCGGCGGCGCGAGCGCCCACGTCGGTTTGACCATCTCACGAGTGATCTTGGCGCCGATCGTAACTTCCGTGAACGCGAATTGCTCGACGACTTCGTTCCGCTCGTCGATGAGGCGCGCTTTCAGGAGAAGTCCCGTGGCCGGATCGGCCCAGAACTTGTGGCCGTAGCGCATGCCGTCCTTCGGTTCGAACACCCACGCCTGCGTGTCGAGGCCCGCGACGCGCGCGGTTTCGGCCTTCCGGAATTCGTAGAACTCCGCGAGGGCCTTCTGCTGCTGCGGTGAAAGCGAAGGGAACGCGTTGCGGAACGTGCGGGGTTCGATGCGAACGATCTTGGCATCGGGGTAATAGCACCGGACTTCGCCATGGCTGCGGATCACCTCGCGCGCCGGGCCCTCGAGGTTGACCAGTTTCTCGAATTCCTCGCCGAGATCGTTGAGGTGGATGAGCCGCGACGTCTCGACATAGCCGCCGTGCTGGTAGATGACCGTGCCCAGATAGTTGAGCTGGCGCGCTGCCGCCGCGGCACGCGTGAGCCACGCGATGGCGTCGTCGGCAAACGCGGCGGGAGCCGCCGCGAGCATCGCCATTCCGAGGACGGCTGCACGCGCCAGCCGGATGCCGGCGTCCCGACCTGCGCGCCTGTCCATCACTGCGCCTCGCCGGTCCGGACAACGGTGTTACGGCCGGCCATCAGCACCTCCGGCCGACACCGCACGAAGGTAAGGCCCCACGCCCTGAATCTGGGTCGTGGGAGAGTATTCCTGATGCGCCAGCAGATAATCCGGGGATACCGGGGCCGACCTCGCCTGCGCCGCGCGAACCGCCGCGGCCTCGCGTGCCTTGGCCAGCGCCGTGGGCCGGGAATCCAGCGTGCTGACCGCAACCCAGCCGACGACCGCGACCGCCGCGACCGTCGCCGCGGCGGCCCAGACAAAGGGGAGCCGGGGGCCATGCAGCGGTTTGGGGGCAAGCACGGTGGGTTCGGCTTCGAACCGTGCGGCAAAGCGTTCCGAGAAGCCCGCCGTCGGCCCGCCCGCGCCGCGCAGCGCGTCGCCGATCACGTGATAGCACACCCACGTGGCCACACCCTCGGTGTGCTTCAACTCCCGGAACGCCGCTTCCGCCTCGGCGCCTTCGAGTTCGCCGTCCATCAAGCGCGAAATCTGCTCACCCATCACCATCTCCGATCCTTGTCGGTCCCGAGCAGCGGCCGCAATTCCGCGGCGATTGCGTCGCGCGCCCGGAAAATTCGCGACCGCACCGTGCCCACCGGACAGTTCATCACGTTGGCAATTTCCTCGTAACTCAAGCCCTCGATCTCCCGCAGCGTGATCGCCGTCCGGAGATCCTCCGGCAGCGCGTTCACCGCGCGGTTCACGGTTGCCGCGATCTCCTTGCCCTCGAGCTCGCTCTCGGGGGTGCTGGAATCCCGCAGCTGTTCCGCATCCTCGAAGCCTTCCGCCTCCTCGTTGTCGAACCCGGTCGTCGTGGGGGCCCGTCGTCCGAGAGCAACGAGGTAGTTCTTCGCCGTGTTGATCCCGATCCGGTACAGCCACGTATAGAACGCGCTATCGCCACGGAAGCTCGGGAGCGCGCGGTAAGCTTTGATGAATGCCTCTTGCGTCACGTCCTCGACTTCCGCTGCGTCGCGCACGAACCGGGACAACAGTCGCCCCAGCTTGCGCTGGTACTTCAATACCAGCAGTTCGAAAGCGCGCTTGTCCCCACGCTGCGCGCGCTCGACGAGCTGCTGATCGACCTCGCGATCACCCATCCAATCCCTGAGTCATTCGTTGTTATCCCCGCCGAATGGCAGGTGCGGCTACCGGCCCCTGGCCCGGAGCGTCCCGGTTTTTCGACATGTCCCCGTCGGGACGCCGTGCGGCGCGCGCTTGCATTCAAAGACCGCGCGGCGCAAGGGAAGTTCACCCACGTTTGTGGTTATTCGGTTGGCATCGGCAGCCTGGTCTCGACGACCGTCTATTTGTCCAGGACAACCCTGGACTCGAGGCGACCCGTGGCGATCCCGCGGTAATTCCGGATGACGGGTGCGAACCAGTCCCGGAGTTCGGCACGACGATCGGAATCCATGAGCCCCAGCTGATCCAGCACGGAAACGATGACCGGCCGCAACGCGCGCTTGTTGCCGTCGGCCACCTTGATCGCGATTCCCACCCCGGCGCCACGAAGCCCGATCGCCTGCACGCCCTCCGCGCCGATCTTCGCCAGCCAGTCGCCGCGACCGGCACGCATGAGCGCGAGGTCGCTTCGGCCCTCGCCCGACACCATTTCGGGGTGCGCCGTCATGGCGTCCGCCAACACCCGGGGTGCCCGTCCGTAATCGGCGTCGTCCTCGCGCGTCGCCAGCCGCGCGAATGCCCGCGCCAGCCGTTCCAGACGAACGGCGTAATTGGGCGCCGAGCAACCGTCGATGGCGGCGACGAGTTCGGCCTCCGGCGTCGAGGTGAAATGCGCGACCGCGCGTCGGATCGCCTGCTGCAGCGGGTGCTCGTACGCGAGATAGCTTTCCTTCGGCAGGCCGCAGTGCACGCAGTAGGCAAGCATGCCGCTGTGCTTGCCCGAGCAGTTGTGCGCAAGCGGCGAGTACGGCGGTGGCGGCGGCACTTCACCGCGCCGCTCGTAGAAGCCGGGCACGTGCGTCCCGCATTGCAGATCGCCGGGCGCGTTGCCCGCCCGGGCAAGCATGTCGGCCACCGCCTCGACGTGGCGCGCCTCGCCGGAATGACTCGCGCACATCAGCGCGACCTGCGCGGTCGAGTAGCCGAAACGCTCGACGCCTCCGGCAGCGACCAAGGGCATCGCCTGGAACGGCTTCAGGGCGCTGCGCGTCATCGTCAGGAATCCGGGGTCGCCCGCAACGCCGAGCAGCGCACCGTGACGGTCGACGACGGCGACCGAACCGAAGTGGACGCTTTCCACCACCTGGCCGCGGATGACGGCCGCGAGCGTCGCATGCCCGGCACCGGCCCCGCCGCGGGTGGCGGGGCTTGCGGGAACTGCAGCGGTCGCTGCGGCAGATGGGGCGAGCATGGGCGGCCGTCGGACGGACCGCGCATTATCGCCCGCAAAGACGGCGTTGCGCGAATCCCTCGCCACAAAACCCGCGGCTGTGCTTGCCGCGTGCGTGCACTGCAGCTAACGCAGCGAAAGCGCCGACCGGATCTGCTCCAGCGCCGCCGGATCCTCGATCGTCGTGAGGTCGCCCGGATCGCGCCCTTCCGCCAGCGCCTGAATCGTGCGACGCAGCAGCTTCCCCGAACGCGTCTTGGGCAGCGTGGTGACGAAATGCACGGCGCCCGGCCGCGCGATGGCCCCGAGTTCGCGGTCGACCGTGTCCACGACTTCCTTCTTCATCTGCGCGAGACGGGCCGCGTCCGCGACTGTCGCCGGGTCCTTGACCACGACGAACGCCACCGGTATCTGGCCCTTCAGCGGATCGGCAACGCCGACCACCGCGACCTCCGCGATGCCCGGGTGGGCCTGCACCGCCTCCTCGATCTCGCGCGTGCCCAAGCGGTGGCCGGCGACGTTGATGACGTCGTCGGTCCGGCCCAGCACGAAATAGTAGCCATCGGCATCGCACGTGGCCCAGTCGAACGTCGAGTAGGCGAGCTTCTTCGGAAACGTCGAGAAGTACGTCTTGACGAAGCGAGCGTCGTCGCCCCACACCGTCGTCATGCAACCCGGCGGCAGCGGCGGAACGATCATCAGCACGCCTTTCTCGTTGGCGCCGACCTCCTCGCCGGTCGCTTCGTGCAGCAGTCGCACGTCGTAGCCGTAGACCGGGAACGACGGGCTCCCGAACTTGCGCGCCGTCTCCTCGACGCCGGGCTGCGCGGACAGGATCGGCCAGCCGGTTTCCGTCTGCCAGTAGTTGTCGACGATCGCGACGCCGAGCGAATCCGCTGCCCAGCGCGCCGTCGGCTCGTCGAGCGGCTCGCCGGCGAGGAACAGGTATCGCAGCGAAGAGATGTCGTGCTTCTTCATGTGCGCGACATCCTGCTTCTTCAGCACGCGGATGGCCGTCGGCGAGCTGAACATCGTCCTGACCTTGTTCTCGGCGACGATCTTCCACCAGATGGCCGGATCGGGGCGGATCGGCAGGCCCTCGTACAGGATCGTCGTCGACCCGTTGATGAGGGGGGCATAGATGATGTACG
>Ga0209253_10005947_pt1 | contig 10572 bp, 5 predicted proteins | sample FrelakmetBRP12BR_FD_187145 | JGI IMG/M metagenome (GOLD analysis project Ga0209253, IMG submission 187145) | Freshwater lake sediment microbial communities from the University of Notre Dame, USA, for methane emissions studies - BRP12 BR (SPAdes)... | ecosystem: Environmental > Aquatic >... | reverse complement strand
GCCGCAAGCCGTCGCGTGGGTGAAGGAGAAGACCGGACGGACGCTCGCCCTGGCGAGCGACATCGAGCTGGCGCTCATCCCACCCGTCGGCGTCACGGTCGGCAAGGCGACGCTCAGCGAGCCCGGTTCGGAGGCGATCTTCGCCTCGGTGGAGCAGCTTCGCCTATCGCTGGCTTTGCTGCCGCTGCTCGAAAGACAAGTGCGCATCGACGATATCCGCGTTCAGGGATTGCAGGTAAACCTGGTGCGCGGCGTCGACGGCCGCTTGAATGTCGACGATCTCCTCGGCACCGCGGCCGTACCGGCGGCCGGCGAGCAAGCCGCAGGCCGATCTCCCGCGCGGCAGGACTTCGCCATCGGTTCGTTCATGCTCGTGAATGGAGCCGTGACGTACCGCAACGAGAAGACCCACGCGAGCTACGCGGTGAGCGACCTCGATCTCAAGACCGGACGCATCGCGCCCAAGCAGCCGGGCACCGTCGACGTCTCCGGGCGCGTGCAAGGCGCGGCACCGAAGCTCGACCTCACTGTGGAGGGCAAGAGCGGTTTCATCCTCGATGTCAATGGGAAGCGGCTCACCTTGAAGGGGCTCGCGCTGGAGGCGCAGGGCGAGGCGGCGGATGTGACCGACCTGGCAGCGAGCGTGCGCGGCGGCGCCGATGCCGATATGGCGACGTCCACGATCGAGGTCGTGCCGCTGGCCGTCACGGCGAAGGGCGACCGCAACCAAGACCGGTTCGATTTCGAAGTCGCGCTGGCTCGGCTGCGACTCACCCAGGCTGACGTCGGCGGCGAGCAGTTCACGGCGAGAGCCTTCCTGCGGCGGGCCGACGGGACCATGACGAGTGCGAGCCTAGCCGTACCGAAGCTGGAAGGCAGTGCTGAGGCGTTTCGAACCGGCAACGCCGTGCTCGAGATCGAAGCGGCGCGGCAGGGGCAGACCTGGAAGGCAAGCGCGACCGGCCCGGTCGAGGGTCGGCTCGGCGCAGACAACTTGCAGCTCGCGCTGGTCGGCGTGAATCCGCTGACCGTGCAGGCGACGCTCTCCGGACCAAACGCGCCGGATCGGGCGGTGACCGGCAGCTTGCAGGGCAGCGCTGCGGTGGACTTCGTTCAGCAACAGGCACAACTCGATCTCGCCGGGGTGTTCGACCAGAGCCACATCAAGGCCAAGTTGGCGGTCGCGGGCTTCTCGCCGCCCGGCTACCGCTTCGATGTCGATATCGACCAGCTCGACCTCACCCGCTACCAGTCGCGACCTGCGCCTGCCGCGGCACCCGCGCCAGAGGCGAAGCCTGCCGCCGAGGTGCCGATCGACCTCTCCGCGCTGAGAGATCTGAATGCCAACGGCAACATTCGGATCGGCACGTTGACGGCGCCGAAGCTGAAGGTGTCCAACGTGCGCATCGAGGTGAAAGCGCAGGACGGCCGCGTCGCCATCGATCCCATGGCGGCGAGCCTCTACGGCGGCAGCCTCAGCGGCTCCATCGGTCTCAATGCGCATGGCATTCCGCAATTCAACGTGAAGCAGACGCTCACCGGCGTGCGCGTAGGACCCCTGCTCACCGACCTTGCGAACTTCGAGCGGATCGAGGGGTGGGGCAACTTTTCCATGAATGTGTCGACCTCGGGCGAGACCGTGAGCCAGCTGAGGAGGGGGCTCAACGGCACGGCCGCCGCGGCCCTGTACGACGGCGCCATCAAGGGGATCAACATCGCGGCGACCATCCGCGAAGCGAAGGCGACCATCGGACAGCTCAAGGGCAAACAGGTTACCGAAGTGGCGGACACGACGCAGCAGACCGACTTCACCGAACTCAAGGCGACCTTCACCATCCGCCACGGCATCGCCAGCAACCGTGACCTCAGCGGCAAGTCGCCGGTCCTGCGCCTTGCGGGCGAGGGCGACATCGACCTCGGCAACGAGCGGATGAACTATCTTCTGAAAGCCAATCTGGTCGAAGGCGTCACGGGGCAGAGCGGCAAGGAGCGGATTCAGATCGCCGACATCAACGTGCCCGTACGGGTGACCGGCCCGCTCAACGCGCCGAGCTATACCTTCGACTTCGCCACGATGGCTGCCGACCTTGCCCAACAGGCGCTCCGGGAGGAGCTCCAGAGGAAGCTCGGCAGCAAATTGCCCGAGGGCGTGCCGGGCGACATCCTGCAAGAGGCGGTCAAGGGGCTTTTCAAGCGATGAGCGCGTTCGCCTCGCGCCTCGTTGCGTGGCAGCGCGAACACGGTCGCCGCGACCTGCCGTGGCAGGCGACGCGCGAGCCGTATCGGATCTGGCTCTCCGAGGTCATGCTGCAGCAGACGCAGGTGGCCACGGTCGCTCCCTACTATGAGCGCTTCATCGCGCGCTTTCCCGATTTGCAGTCCCTAGCGTCGGCACCGCTCGATGACGTCCTCGCACTCTGGAGTGGACTCGGCTACTACTTGCGCGCGCGCAACCTGCATCGCGCGGCACGCCATATTGTCGACGCGCACGGCGGAGAGTTTCCGCGCTCGCATGACGACTTGCTGAAGCTACCCGGCATTGGCCGCTCCACCGCTGCTGCCATCCTTGCGTTCACCCGCGGCGAGCGGCGCGCCATCCTCGACGGCAACGTCAAGCGCGTGCTGGCGCGCGTGTTCGCCGTGCGCGGCTACCCGGGCGATCGCCAGGTCGAGAACGAGCTTTGGCAACTCGCCGAAGCGCTGCTACCGGAGCAGGCAATCGAAGCCTACACGCAGGGGCTCATGGATCTGGGCGCGCGCATCTGCAAGCGGACCAAACCGAAGTGTCTGCTCTGCCCGGTGGCGGCGGATTGCACGGCACACGCCGAGGGGCGCGCAGAAGCCTACCCTGAACCGCGGCCGGCGAGACACCTGCCGGAGCGCGAGACGCTGATGCTGCTCTATCTCCATCGCGGGTCCGTGCTGCTCGAGAAACGCCCACCCGTCGGCGTGTGGGGCGGCCTTTGGAGTCTGCCGGAAGCCGACGTCCAAGCGAATCCGGAGACGCTATGCCGCGATCGGTTCGGGGTGCTGCCGGCGCAGGTGCGACGCCTCGATCCGATCCACCACGTTTTCACGCATTTCCGGCTAACGATTCATCTTATTGCCATGTGGCTTGCGGGCAGCATGCTAACGGCCGAGGAACCAGGAATGATGTGGACGCGCTCCGAAGACGCAGGCGAGGCCGCGTTACCCGCACCGCTGAAGTCGCTGTTCGCATTACTTCACACGCTCGAGCCGACGGCAGATGCGAACGCGGCGTGAGGCAGAGGGAAACGTGCTGGATGCATCGTTTGGGGAAGTGTCTGGCATGCGTGATGCGGCGAAGCGCATCTGACGTTCTTTCGCCATGACGAGTCCACCCGTGAACAACGCCGGGTCGGGGAGGCGAAAGAAGATGGCCATCTGGGTACTCTTAGCCGCGCCGCCCGCGCTTCTGTCATCAACCTTTCACGATTAAGTATTGAACATGTAACGCACGCTTCTTAGCCTTCGGGAAAACAGAGGGCGAACGGACATGAACAGTTTCCTGAAGGAACTCCAAGTTCAGCGCTGGGATGATCATAGGTATTACCACCACAGCCGCATCAACCAGTCGCTGCACTTCGTCAGCGCGCTCAGCTTCGTCTATGCCTATGTGCTTCTCTTCACGCAGCCGGCTATGGCAGCGTTCATAGGATGGCTCGTTGCCATGACTACGCGCCAGGCGGGCCATTTCTTCTTTGAGCCCAAAGGCTACGACGAGGTGAATCAAGCGACGCACGAGTACAAGGAGGCGGTGAAGGTCGGCTACAACCTGCAGCGCAAGGTCGTGTTGCTCGCGATTTGGTGCCTCTCGCCGTTCGTGCTCTGGATGAATCCCAGTTTATTGGGTCTTTTCGAACCCCATACCGATGGTGCCGGCTTCGTCCGCAATCTGGGAATGCTCTGGATCGGCATCGGGGTCGCCGCACTCCTCTTCCGCACTGTCCATCTCTTCTTCCTGAAGGACGTTCAGACGGGACTGGTATGGATGACTAAGATCATCACCGATCCGTTCCATGACATAAAGCTCTATCACCGGGCGCCGTTCCATCTGCTGCGCGGTGAGTGGATCGACCCAATGGGCGGGAAGCACCAGGCCTGAGCATGGTCTCGCGAGGCCCGCCCTGCAGTAGCAGAAAAATGCTCAGCGGTAGTGGATCAGCATCTCCCGAAGAATGCGCCGCTTTATGGAGCGATTACTGGCTGCCGCGTCCACCCACCACCAGCCGTCCTCCTCCATGGTGCGCGCGGCGGTGACGAACCGCTCGGCGACGGCCTCAAAGTCGGCATCGGTATAGTCGAGGCTGAAGATAAAGCGTCCCGTTCCCACCCAGCTGAGAGCGAGCCCCTGGGCCCGCAGGTAGTACTGCAGCATCCAGTTGTACCGAGAGGGTCGCGTGTAATAGGTGGTCCAGATCGAAGAGAGGTTCGACACTTGCACCGGCAGACCGGCTTGCTGAAGACGAGCGTTCAACTGCGCGGCCCGGCCATTCCAGCGCTCATCGAGGCCGCGATAAAGAGCCTGCACCGCCTCGCTATCGAAACGCCGCAGGAACTCGTACATGGCGCCCATCACGTATGGGTGGGAGTTGAACGTACCCCGCGCGAAGCAGATGTCCGTAGGACGGTCTTCACGAAACCGCTTCATCAGGTCCTTGCGACCACAAACCACGCCGATCGGCAGCCCGCCGCCGAGGGTCTTGCCGTAGGTCACCATGTCCGCGCGAACGCCGAAATACTCCTGCGCGCCCCCCGGTGCGAGCCTGAAGCCGGTAAACACCTCGTCCAAAAGGAGCACGATCCCGCGCTCGGTGCAAATCTGGCGCAACTGTTCCAGCCATTTGGAATACGCATCGCGGTCAAAGTGCCCGCGCCGAGGGCTGGCCACGAGCCCGGAGTCTGCTGGGGCGCCGGCGTTCGGGTGCAGCGCCTGCAGTGGATTGACGAGCACGCACGCGATGTCGCGACGATTGCGGAGTACCCGCAGCGATGCCGCATGCATGTCCCGAAGCGTATATGTCTCGCGCGCCGGGACCGGATTCCCGACGCCTGGTTGCACGTCCCCCCACCACCCGTGGTACGCGCCGCAGAACCGAACGAGGTGCGAGCGCCGCGTGTGATAGCGTGCGAGACGCACCGCCTGCATGACCGCTTCTGTGCCGGACATGTGGAACGACACTTCGTCCAGTCCCGAGATCTCTTTCAGGCGCTTCACATTCGCGGCAACGACCGGGTGGTAAGGGCCGAGCACCGGACCAAGGTCACGCACGCGCTCGCTCCCGAGAGCGATGCATTCCTTGTAGAAATCGTAGCCGAGCACGTTAACCCCGTACGACCCCGCGAGATCGTAGAAGCGATTGCCGTCGAGATCGGTAAGCGTCACACCCGAAGAGTTCACGGCGAACGCGCCTATTTTCAGATGCCTTCGAACATACCGGCTGTACTGGAAAGGTACCCGATAGGTACTCGTGAACTGCAGGTCAGAAACGTCGTCAATGGTCGCTTCCGACAGGCGACAGGTCGCCGGAAAGCGCTCGTGGTAGAGCGCCGAGAGACGCGCGAATCCGGCACGCCGACGGGCGACCACCTCCGGCGGCGCACCGTCGGAGCTGAAAAAGCCGTCTTCGTCGAACTCATAGTAGGGTACGAGGCGCGCCAGGCGCCGCGCCAGGCGCGCATGCCCGGAAAGCGATGGGTGCTTGGCTCGGGAAAGGGCGAGCCTTGCACCGAGGGGCCGCAGGGATGCCAGAGCCGTTGCGGCGGCGAGTGCGTATAAGGCTACGGTAAGGGTCATAGTCAGATACGTGTAGACCACAAACGTTACCGTGACATGACGAAACACTCGGCACTCGCCGCGATCCTCCGCAATGAAGATCTGAATTTCCTGGTAACGAACCGGATTCCCCGGCGGCTCGCGACGCGCTTCATGGGCTGGTTCAGCCGGATCGAGCAGCCGGCGGTCCGGAAGCTCTCGATCGCCGTGTGGCGACGCTTCGCTGAACTCAACCTGCACGAAGCGGAGAAGCAGCAGTTCGATAGCCTCCGAGACTGTTTCACGCGAGCGCTCAAGCCTGGCGCCCGGCCGATCGACCCGGACCCTGCCGTGCTGACAAGCCCTTGTGATGCCATTGTCGGGGCGTCGGGGACTGTAAAGGGCGACGTTGTTTTTCAGGCGAAGGGGTTCCCCTACACCCTAGCAGACCTCTTCGGGCGGCCCACCCTTGCCGAACCGTACCGCGACGGCACCTACGTCACGCTTCGTCTCACCGCGAGCATGTACCACCGTTTCCATGCGCCCTACGATTGCCAAGTAGAGGAAGTCACGTATTTCTCCGGCGACACCTGGAACGTGAACCCGATCGCGCTGCAACGAGTGGAGAAGCTCTTTTGCAAGAACGAACGGGCTGCAATCCGAACGCGCCTCCTTTCGAGCGGGTACATCGTCACCCTGGTGCCCGTCGCCGCAGTGCTGGTTGCGAGCATCCGCCTGTACTGTCTGGATACACCACTCCGCCTAGCGAAACGGGGACGGAACGTCTTTTCGTGCAACAAGAAGTTTGAAAAAGGGGAGGAGATGGGTTGGTTCGAGCATGGGTCGACGATAATCGTGTTCGCGCCGAAAGGCTTCACCCTTTGCGAGAACGTGCGGCGCCAGGCGACGATCCGGATGGGGCAGCCGCTGCTGCGCTTGCCGTCAACTGCAGCGGAACCTTGAAGTCGACCCGGCAGGGCACAGCGCGATATCCTCCAGCGCCGCCAGTGAGGTCGATTCTCAGATCGCGACATATAATCGCGCATCGCGTCGAGGTCGTCCGAGCCGTCAACAGGAGGCTGGCTGCAGACTCGACAGCCGCTTTCGATCTCGCCATCGCTCCAGCACGATTCTTCTGCCGCTTTGCCTCTTCGCGTCCGCTCCTTACCTTGTCGCCGGCCGGCAATGCAATGGGCTCGCGCACGACCGCCGCACGCTGGGAGGGGAATCGGTGCTTGCTGGATCGCAGCGATGTTATGCCTACTTGTCTCGGTGAGCGCGTTTGCCGACGGGATCCAGTTCCGCGTTGACATCGAGGCACCCGGCGACCTGCGCGAGTTGCTGCGGCAACACCTCGACCTAGTCCGGCGATCCGCGGAGAAGAATATCAATCCGGCGGAGGTGCAGCGACTCTACAGCCGCGCTCCGGACCAGATCCGGCAGCTTGTTGCCACCGAAGGCTACTTTTCCCCCAGCATCGACTCGACCCTCGACGATCGATCGAGCGAATGGACGGTGCGGTTCCGGGTCGAGCCGGGCAAGCGCACCATCGTGCGTGCCGTGGACCTCAGGTTCAGGGGCGACTTGACGGTTCCCAGCCCTTATAACGTCGAGCGCGTTGCCAAGCTCGAGTCCCAATGGAAGCTCAAAGCCGGCATGCCCTTCCGGAGTCAGGATTGGGAGGCTGCCAAGCGCGACACCCTGCAGGACCTGGTCGTCTACCTCTATCCGACGGCGAAACTTGTCGACAGTCGCGCGACGGTCGACCCTGACGCTGGTACCGCCGATCTTTACGCGGAGTTCGACAGCGGGCCGGCCTTCACCGTCGGAGAATTGAGGGTGAGTGGATTGACCCGGTACGAGACATCCCTCGTCGAGGGCATGAACCGCATCAGTCCCGGGTCGCCCTACTCTCAGGAGCAACTGGTCAAGTTCCAGCAGCGACTCCAGAACAGCGGCTATTTTTCCAGCGTCTCCGTGCGCATCGATCCCGACCCGGCCGACCCCCGCGACACGCCTATCCTGGTCGAGGTGACCGAGCGCAAGACCCAGCGCCTGGCGCTGGGGCTCGGCTACAGCAGCGACTACGGGCCGCGCGGCCAGATCGACTATCAGAACGTTGACGTGTTCAACAGCGCCTGGCGATTCAACGTGCGCGCCATTGCCGATACCAAGCAGCAGTCGCTTCTTTCCACGCTGTTCCTTCCGACCCAGGACGGGGTGATTCGGGACGGCATCGACGCCACCATCCAGTCCGCCGACATTCAGAATCAGGTCACCCAGACCTACTCGTTTGCGGTCAACCGGCAGAAGTTTCAGGAGTGGCGCGATACTTTGACGGGCCTGCGCTACCAGTGGGAGGACGTGGAGGTCAGCGGCTTCCCCAGTACCCAGAACCGAGCACTCACCCTGAACCGCGAAGTGACGCTGCGCGAGGTCGACAACTTCCTTAATCCGAAGACCGGCTATCTCGCGACGCTCAAGGTTAACGGCGCCACAAAGGCGATCCTCTCGGACCAGAACTTCCTGCGGGTCCTCGGGCTGGGCGTCTACTTCTACCCGATCACCGAGCGGGACAGCCTCGTCTTGCGCAGCGAGATCGGCGTGACGTTCGCACCGAGCACGACGGGCATTCCCACCGACTACCTGTTTCGCACGGGCGGCTCGCAAACCGTCCGCGGCTATGCCTACCAGTCCCTCGGCGTGAAGCAGGGCGACGCAGTGGTCGGGGGACGGTATCTGTTCGTCGGCAGTGTCGAGTACATCCGCTGGGTCCTGGAGAACTGGGGAGCGGCCGTCTTCTTCGATGCCGGCAACGCCTGGGACGACTTCCCGACGATTACGCTCGCGCGCGGCTACGGTGTTGGGGTGCGCTGGCGCAGCCCGGTGGGTTCCCTGTCGGCGAATGTCGCTTACGGGGAGGCCACCAGCGAGGTGCGCCTCGATTTCACGATCGGCTTCCGGTTCTAGGCGGCGATGGCGAGAACACTGCTGCGCGTCGTCGAGTGGCTCGGCATCCTGCTGGGCGTGGTGCTTCTCGCTGCGGCCTGGCTCGCGACGCGCGAGGAGACATTGCAATGGGTGGCGCGGCAGCTCGCGGAGCAGACCGCTGGCATGGTCGTGCTCGAGGACGTGCGCGGTTCGCTGCTGGGTCCGATCTCGATCGCGAAGGCGCGTTACGAGGACCCCGATCTGCGGATCACCGCCGAGCGGGTGGAGCTGCAGTGGGAGCCTGTCGCACTGATCGTGCGGCCGCACGCCGTGCACATCACGGGCCTCGATGCCGCGCGCGTCGAGATCGTCTCCCTCGGCGAGAGCGCGGGTCCGACGCCGCCGCCGGATACGCTGCGGGTGCCGGTCGCGATCACGGTGGACCGCGCCGCGGTGGGCGAGCTCGTCTACACGAGCGGCGAGACGCGGATCGAAGCGCGTGAAGTGAAGCTCGCGTATGCGGTCGACCCGAGAGCGCACAGTCTCACGATCGAGCACGCGGAATCCGAGTTCGGCGATCTGACCGGCCGCGTGACACTCGGCGCGGACGCGCCGTTTCCGGTCGATGGCGAATTCTCCCTGAGCGGTCGTTTCGAAGCCTATCCGTATCGTCTTGGTGGAACCCTGACCGGCACTCTTGCCGAGCTTCGCGTCGTCGCTGCCAACCGCGAACCACCGCTCTTGGCGGAAATGGATGCCATCGTCACGCCGTTCGCAGGGGTGCCGGTCCGGCAGGCAGCTGTGCGCGCGGAGAGCCTTGACGTACGCGCGTTCGATAAGGGCTTTCCCCAGACAGACCTAAAGATCGATGTGCAGGTACATCCGTTACCAAACGGCCGCCTTGCCGGTGACTTCCAGATCGCCAATCGCGCCGCGGGGACGCTGGACCGCGAGCGGGTTCCGCTCACCGAGGCGTCGGGCCGCTTCGAGGGCGAATCCAAGGATCTCGCGCTGGAGGACCTTGCCATCGACCTCGGGCCCGGCGGGCGTCTCACCGGTCGCGGCGGTGTCCGCGAAGGCAAGCTGCATTTCGATCTGGCCACACCCGGGCTGAATCTCAAGGGCCTCGAAGCACGATTGCAGAAGACGAAGCTCACCGGCGCGCTCGAGCTCAAGCTCGCCGAGGGCGCACAGACGCTCACCCTCGATCTATCGCAGGAGGGTTATCGCATCGATGGCGAGGCGGTACGTCGTGGCGAACAGCTGGAGGTGCGTTCGGCACGGGTGCGCGCGAAAGGCGGGGAGCTCACGTTCAAGGGCCGGGTCTCGTTCACGGGCAGGCAACCCTTCAGCGCCGAGGGCGGGGTGTCGCGGTTCGACCCTGCCGCTTTCGGAGACTTCCCGAAAGGACAGCTGAGCGGCAGCTTCAAGGCTTCAGGGGCGCTATCGCCGCAGTGGGCCGCCTCGGTCGTCGTCGAGATCGCGGAGGGCAGCCGGTTTCGGGGGGCACGGCTCGCGGGTGACGCGAGGCTTGATGTCGCGGCGAATCGTCTCGACAGCGCCGACGTTGCAGTACGGCTCGGTGCGAATCGTCTCGATGCGAACGGCAGTTTCGGCAAGGAGGGCGACCGGCTGCGGTGGAACGTCAGAATCACGGAACCCGCGGTTATCCACCCGCAGCTCGCCGGGCGTCTCACGGCGGAGGGCGTGCTGGAAGGCACACCTGCGTACCCTGCAGGCCGCTTCAGTCTCGATGGGGAAGCGTTGCGCTGGGGCAACGAGTTGACGGTCGGTGCGGTGAATGTCCGGGGCAGCGTGGCTCGAGGCCTCGAGGGCGACATCGACGTGGCCGTGGACGCGCAGGA
>Ga0209253_10005946_pt1 | contig 10572 bp, 6 predicted proteins | sample FrelakmetBRP12BR_FD_187145 | JGI IMG/M metagenome (GOLD analysis project Ga0209253, IMG submission 187145) | Freshwater lake sediment microbial communities from the University of Notre Dame, USA, for methane emissions studies - BRP12 BR (SPAdes)... | ecosystem: Environmental > Aquatic >... | reverse complement strand
GGGGAAGTCACCCCGCCACCGCCACCGTTCCTGGCGCTCGCAGATTTGCAGCTCCGGCTCCTCAAGCGTCTCGGCCAACGCCCGTTGGACGGGGCTGGGCGCTTGCGCCAGTTGCGCTTTACGCTCGCGCCGCTGGTCGCAGAGGGATTTGACCAGAGACTCCCCCTCCCTCACCAGGGGAGAGGGAGTACCGGGCGCGGCCGATTCCGGGGGAAAGTTGGAGTCGGGGGGAACGTCGGCCGCGACACCGGCCACGGGAACGACCAGCAGAGTTAACCCCAGCGCCAGCGCCGCCAGGCCCGCCGCCGCCCGCCCGACCCCCGCCAGCCGCGCCGCCAGTCGCCGGAAGCCGAGTTCCAAATCCCAGGCTTCCAGCCAGGTGCGCCGGTTGAGATACAGCGCGAAGCCGGCGCCGACATAGAACGGTTCCACCAGGCTGAGACCGCAGAAGCCGACCGCGTTCAACCAGAGTTGCCCCAGTTCGTCGCTGTCGTCGAACAGATCAAAAAACTCCAGCGCCACGACATCGGGGACCAGCATCCATGCCAGGGTGATGAGAGCCAAATCCATCGCGATTTCCAGATGAGCGCAGATGACGGTCAGCCAGATCGCCGGCCCCCGGCCCGGCCGGCTCAGATCGCGCAGCCGCCGCCGGCGATTCTGGCCGGACAATCCTTCGAGTTGCTGGACTGGCAGCGTGCAGGAACGGGTTGGATCGAAACGACGCCAGGTCAGGGCGGCCAGCGCCTGCCGGCGCAGCAGTCCGGGCAAATCCCGCCAGAATTGACGCCGGTCCGGTGGATCGCCGAACAGGGCATGGCTGAGAAGATACAGGGGCGCGCGGTCCAGCAGCGGTTTGAGCCACCACAGCAACCATGGAATCAGCCACCAGTTGCCCCAGCACAGCAGGTGCAGCAGCAGGAACAGCGGTAGCGCCACCGCGAACCAGGCGTGATAGGCTGGCCGGAACCACTGGCAAACCAGGGCCACCCCGAGATCGGTCGCTTCCCAGGCGTTGCGCGGGCGCGGTTCGGCCGTGATGGCGTCAAGGCGCACGGCGGCCGGCCCGGGTGAGGTAGAGGCTGACCAGCAGCCAGCCGATCGCGCCGGCCGCATATTTGATGTCGGCTGGAATGGTGCGGTTGGACGACCAGAACGCCTCGATGAACGCCGCCAGCACCAGCAGCGCGGCCACCCCGAGGATCAGTCGGACGCCGCCGGACGCCGCCTGCCGTAAGGATTCCACCCGGCTCGACCGGCCCGGTGCCACCACCGCCCAGCCCAGTTTCAGCCCCGCCACCCCGGCCAGCACGATCCCGGTCAGCTCGAAAGCGCCGTGGCCGGCGATGAAAGTGTAGAAAGTCTCGATGAAGCCCCGGGCGGTGAGATAGCCGGACGCCGCGCCGATGAACACGCCGTTCAGCACCAGCATGAAGGCCGAGCCGATCCCCAGCAGCACCCCGCCGGCGAAGGTGCGGAAGCCGAGGCCAATGTTGTTGTAAATGTAGTAGCCGAACATGGCCAGATCGCTGGCGGCATCCCGGTCAGCCGCGGTCTTGCCGGGTGCGTACATCGCTTCCAGGTCGGCGACCGACTCGGGCGACAGCAGGCTATGGATCAGTTCCGGCGCCTGATGGACCGCCAGTCCCATGCCCAGCAGGGGCAGATAGAACAGCGCCGCGCACACCCAGAACAGCCCGGCGTCGGCGCGCACCCGTTGCGGAAAGTCGGCGGTCAGGAAGCGCAGCACGGCCTGCCAGCGCCGTTGGGGACCGCGATAGAGCTGCTGGTAGGCGCGCAGGGCCAACTGGTTCAGCCGCGCCAGCAGGGACCGGCCGTAGCGCCGGCTCCGGGCGATGGCCAGTTGCTGGCAGAGCTGCCGGTAGGCGGCCGGCAGTTCGGCGACCGGCAGCGGCGCCGGCTGGGCGGCATTCCTGGGAGCGGCCCCGTGCTCCAGGCGATCCAGCCGGGCGGCGAAGGCCTGCCAGTCGGCGGCGTGACGGCGCTCGAACCGGCGCTGCTTCACGCGTGATCCCCGACCAGCCAGCGGGCGTGGGCGCGCAGCCGCTCGACGCCGGTGATGCCGTGCAGCCGGGTGGCGTCCGCCAGCAGCTCGGCCAGTTCCACCTGCCGCGCGGGATTGAGGGTAAGGCTGCGTTCGGCAAAGTCGATCAGCAGTTGCTGTTCGGCGGGACTCATCGGGAAGGGTGGCGGCAGCGCCGGACCGGGCGGCACTCGCGGCGGAGCGGCCGGTGGGTCGCGGTAGATGACCACGGTGCCGGCGGCCAGGTCGCCCAGCCGCTGGAAGTCGCGATTGCACAGCATGGCGGTCAGGCCGAAACCGTAGAACACCGGCAGGAAATCGGCCGCCCGCAGCAGGTTGCGGATCAGGGCCGCCGGCCAGTCCACCGGGGTGCCGTCGGCGTGAATCACCTTGAGGCCGAGCGCTTTCTTGCCGGGCGTGGCCCCGCCGGCGTAGACCTCGAACAGCGCCGGGTAGAACCATTCGGTCAGAAACAGCGCGATCAGCCACAGGCCGAAGCCGCCCTGGTCCAGGACCGCCAGCGCCATCAGCAGCCCCCACAGCGCGCCGTACTTGATCAGGCTGTCGGCGCCCCAGGCCAGGGCCCGCGCCACCGGTCCGGCCACCCGCAGGCTCAACTCGACGCCCTCGGGGGTTTCGACACGGCGGATGGTGTCCAGCAGGGCGGGGGTGGGTTGGAGCATGGGCGCCAGGGGAGGAGAATGCGACTGTGAAAAAGCATGGCACGAATCGGGCGGTGAGGAAAGCGAGCACGGAACAACCCGTTCAACGGCAAGCCACATTGCGGCCCGGTGGTCCAACTCTTAAAATCACGGTCAAGTGAAACTGGAGATTGACATGGTCGAAGCCAGCCCCTATCAGACGCCCCGCAGCACCATCACGCCCGCATCCTCGACCGATTACGGTGAAATCAACCTGCTGTCCGCCCGGGGCCGGCTGGGCCGGGTGCGCTACATCGGTTATTCAATGGGGATAGGCTTGGTGATCAACGTGATCGCGGGCCTGTTGGGTGGGGCTGGCGCGTTGCTGGAGGAGGGTGGCGGCCACCTGGCCGGATTGGCGGTCGGCGGCGCGATTATCGTGCTGGTACTGCTGGCGCTGGTGGTGTCGGTCATGCTGGCCATCCAGCGCCTGCACGATTTCGACGCTAGCGGCTGGTGGTCGGTGCTGGTAATCGTGCCGTTCGCCAACCTGGTGCTCTATCTGGTGATGCTGATCATGCCCGGCACTCAGGGACCGAACCATTTCGGCAACCCGCCACCGCCCAATACCACTGGCGTCATCCTGCTGGCGTCGATCCTGCCCCTGATCGTCGCGATCGGCATTGTCGCCGCCATCGCGATACCCGCCTACCAGGACTATCTCGAACGCGCCCGGGCGGCGCAATCGAGCAGCGCGCCATCCCAACCATAAACGTTCCGAAGGCCGGCCATGAGCATCGCGGTCGTCGCCGAGAAACCCTCCGTCGCCCGCGACATCGCCAAGGTACTGGGCGCCGGCCAGCGCGGCGAAGGTTTCCTGCACGGCAACGGCTATGTGGTGACCTGGGCCATCGGCCATCTGGTGCGGCTGGCCGAGCCGCACGAGATCGATCCGGCCTGGAAGCGCTGGCGGCGGGAACTGTTGCCGATGCTGCCCGGCCGCTGGCCGCTGATCGTCAGCGACAGCACCCGCGAGCAGTTCGAGGTGGTGTGCCGCATTCTGAACGACAAAGCCATCGACCGGATCGTCTGCGCCACCGACGCCGGCCGCGAGGGCGAATTGATCTTTCGCTATCTCTACGAGGCCGCCGGCTGCGCCAAGCCATTCAGCCGGCTGTGGATTTCCTCGCTGACCCCGGATGCCATCCGCCAGGGCTTCCAGGCATTGCGCGATGGCCATGAGTTCGATCCGCTGGCCGCCGCCGCCCGCGGCCGCAGTCAGGCCGACTGGCTGGTCGGCATGAATCTGTCGCGGGCCTATACCCTGGCCTGCGGCGCGTTCGGCGAGGAGGTGCTGTCGGTCGGGCGGGTGCAAACCCCGACCCTGGCGATGGTGGTGGAGCGGGATCTCGCCATCCGCGCCTTCGTGCCCGAGGATTACCGGGAAGTGGTGGCCACCTTCGCGCCTTCACTCCCCGCGCCCCTGGAGGGAGAGGAGTTGGGGGTGGGGAGGGCGGCGCAGGAAGGGAGTAATGCGGTGCTCCCCTCGCCCCTGGCGGGAGAGAGGCCGGGGGTGAGGGGGGAGCGTTACCAGGGCACCTGGTTCCGCGGCGAGCGGCCCGAGCCCAAAGCCAAACGCCTGCCCGCCGACGGCGAGGAGGCCGCCCGCATCGTCGCCCGCGCCCGGCGCGGACAGGCCGTCATCGAATCCCGCGCCGCCGAAACCCGCCGCGCCCCGCCCCCTTTGCTGTACGACCTGACCGAGTTGCAGCGCCACGCCAACCGGCTGTACGGCTTCAGCGCCCAGACCACTCTCGATATCGCCCAGAAGCTCTACGAGCAGCACAAGCTGATCAGTTATCCCCGCACCGACAGCCGCCATCTCTCCACCTCGGTCGCGGCGACCCTGGGGGCGGTGGTAGCGGCGATCGGGGAGCCGTACCGCGACCGGCTGGCGCCCGGCACCGGCCAGCGGCCCTTAAGCGGGCGGTTCGTCGACGACGGTCAGGTTACCGACCATCACGCCATCATCCCGACGCCCCTGCCGGCGCGCGCCGCGCTGACCGCCGACGAGCGCAAGCTTTACGACCTGATCTGCCGCCGGCTGCTGATGACCTGGCACGACGATCACATCTGGGCGGTCACCACCCTTATCACTACCATCGCTAACCCGGAAGCCAGCGGAACGACCATCACTGACCGCTATCACAGCAGCGGCACGGCGGTGGAGCAGTTGGGCTGGAAAATTCTCGATCCCGGCGCCGACCGGGGAGCGGAGAAGTCCGGCAAGCGCAAGTCCAAAGCCGCCGGCGACCCCCCCGCTGAGGACGAGGAGGCCCAAAGCCTGCCGCCGGGACTGGTGGCTGGCCAGCCGCAACGGGTATTGGACGCCCGCGCCGTCGCCAAGCAGACCCGGCCGCCGCCGCGCCTGACCGAGGCCACCCTGCTGACGGCGATGGAAACCGCCGGGCGGACCCTGGATGACAAGGAACTGTCGGCGGCGATGAAGGACCGGGGGCTGGGCACCCCGGCGACCCGCGCCGACATCATCGAGACCCTGCTCAAGCGCCAGTACCTGACCCGCGACGGCAAGGCCCTCAACGCCACCGAGCGCGGCATTCGCCTGATTCAAACCGTGCAACCGCCGATCAAAACCCCGGCGCTGACCGGTGAATGGGAAGCCCGGCTGAAGCGGGTCCAGCGCGGCGAGGGGGATTTGGCCGGGTTCATGGCCGATATCGCCGGCTTCGTGAGTGGGGCGGTGGCGCTGGCGCTGGCGACGGCGCAGCCGATTCCTTCCACCAGCCCTCTCCCTGTCGATGACGGGAGCGCCCCGGTCGAGCCGGTACCCCGCCGGGAACCGGTGCCGGTGGATCGTCTGCTGGAGCTGCTGCAAACCGTGTTTCGTCTGCCGGCGTTCCGGCCCTATCAGGAGCAGGTGTGCCAGACGGTGACCGAGGGCCGGGACGTGCTGCTGGTGATGCCGACCGGGGCCGGCAAGTCGCTGTGCTTCCAGTTGCCGGGCCTCGCCCGGGCCGGGACCACCCTGGTGGTCTCGCCCCTGATCGCGCTGATGGAGGATCAGGTGGCCAAGCTGTGCGAGCTGGGCCTGCGCGCCGAGCGCATCCACTCCGGCCGCGACCGGGCCGCGTCGCGCCAGGTGTGCATCGACTATTTGCAGGGCAATCTGGATTACCTGTTCATCGCCCCGGAACGGTTGAGCGTGCCGGGTTTTCCCGAGATGCTGGCCAGGCGCAAGCCGGTGCTGGTCGCGGTGGACGAGGCGCACTGCATCTCCCAGTGGGGCCACGATTTTCGCCCGGATTACCGGATGCTGAACCGCCATCTGCCATTGCTGCGGCCGGCGCCGGTGATCGCCCTGACCGCGACCGCCACCGTGGTGGTGCAGGACGACATCGTCGGCCAGCTCGGCCTCGACGGGGTGGCGCGCTACATTCACGGCTTCCGCCGGCCCAACCTGGCGGTGGAGACGGTGGAGACGCGGCTGCCGGACCGGCATGCCACGGTCCGGCGGATTCTGGCCGATCCGAACCGGCGTCCGGCCATCGTCTACGCGCCGACCCGCAAGGAAACCGAGTTGCTGGCGCTGGAACTGGGGGCGGAGTATCCGACCGCCGCCTACCACGCCGGGATGACGCCGCAGGAGCGCGACCGGGTGCAGGGTGGGTTTGGCGCCGGCCAGTTGCCGGTGATCGTCGCCACCATCGCCTTCGGCATGGGTATCGACAAGCCGGACATCCGCACGGTGATTCATACCGCGCTGCCGGGCAGCGTCGAGGGCTATTATCAGGAAATCGGCCGGGCCGGGCGCGACGGCCGGCCGGCCCGGGCCATTCTGCTGTACTCCTACGCCGACCTGCGCACCCATGAGTATTTTCACCAGCGCGGCTATCCCGAGCCGGAGCAGTTGGCGCGGATCTTCACGGCCCTGGGTTCCGATCCACAGCCGAAGTTGGTGCTGCGCGACTGGCTGAGAATGGCGCCGGATGAATTCGAGGCGGCGGTGGACAAGCTGCTGGTGCACGGCGGCGCCCGGCGGGATGGCGAAGGCAACCTCAGCCGTGGCGAGGACGACTGGCGGCGGCCCTACGAGCGGCAGCGCGCCCACAAGCTGATGGAGCCGCGGCGGATGCTGGAGTTCGCCGATCAGGCGACCGGTTGCCGGATGGTGCGGCTGGTGCGGCATTTTGGCGACCGGGACGACGATCAGCCCTGCGGGATTTGCGACGTGTGCGCGCCGGGGGCGGCGGCGGCCCGGCGCGCCCGCCGGCTGACCCGCGCCGAGAGCCAGTGGGCCCTGCAGGTGCTGGAGGCGCTGCGCTGGCGCGGGGGTCAGACGCCCCGCCAGTTGTGCGAGAAGGTGACGGAGGGGCAGGGAGACCGGCGGGCGTTCGAGCGCCTGCTGGAGGCGATGGCCGGGACCGGGCTGGTCGAACTGCGGGACGATGAGTTTACCAAGGACGGCAAGGTCATCGCGTTCCGGCGGGTCGATCTGACCGAGGTCGGGCGCAAGGCGGGGATCGGCGAACTGGGCGCGGTGTGGTTGGCGGAGAAAGCCCCCGCGGCGGCGCCCGGCCGGAAGCGGAGCGCGAGAAAGGGACGCTGAGCGGGCTGTCTGGCAGAAGAGGAAGCTATGCCCAGAATCTTCGACAACATCGAACAAGCTCTGCTGCCGGCGTTGCAAGAGACCCTTGGATACCGACGACTGGCGTGACCTGATGCGGTTGTACCTGGTACGGCGCACTCGTGGTTTCATCATGCAGCACTACGTGGTGCTGGCCTTGCGCGAGGAAAACCGCTTGTGCGTGATTGAGGAACAGCAGGACAGCCAACGGGAACCGAAGCTCATTTGCACCTTGGGGCTGGCGTGACCCTGCTGACCGCTGCAATATGCGGAAATCCGCCACGACCGTAATCTTTGCCGACGAGGAGACCGCACCATGTCAACTGTATTGGCTGAAAACCCAAGCTATCTCGCGCCCGAGGAATATCTCGCCGCCGAGCGGGAAGCCGCTACCCGCAGCGAATATTTCAATGGAGAGGTGTATGCGATGGCTGGCGCCAGTCGTGAGCATAACCAGATCACGTTCAACATCGCCGGTGGACTGCACGCGCAACTGCGCGGGCGCCCTTGTGTTGCCTACGTCAACGACATGCGGCTCAAGGTGAGCGAAACCGGCCTGTACGCCTATCCCGATGTGATGGCGTTGTGCGGCGAGCCCCATTTCGAGGACAGCGCGGCGGATACCCTGACCAATCCCTCGGTGATTATCGAGGTGCTGTCCGAGAGCACCGAGCGTTACGACCGGGGCGACAAGTTCGCGCATTACCGGCGCCTGGCGTCGCTGCGCGATTACGTGCTGGTGTCGCAACGCCGCCCGCGCCTCGAACATTACACCCGGCGGGGCGAGGATTGGGTGTTGCACGAAATCGACGGGCTGGATGCGGTATTGCGGCTGCCGGACATCGGTTGCGAGCTGCCGTTGGCGGATATTTACGACAAGCTGACTTTCGCTGTGACGGCCATGCTTCCCGCCGATCATCCCGCCTGATCCGGCCACGCGCGATGCCGCTCGAACCCGCCCGTTTTCAAGCCTTGCTGGAAGGTTTCCGTTTCGACTCGCTTTTCAACGAGTTGGGCTGGGATCGCGCCGGCAGTCGGCCGCAAACCGTCCAGATCGGCGGGGAAACTTTTACCCTGACGCCCGTCGCCCAGAAGCGCGGCGTGATGATCTTCCACGGTTCGCCGAATGCGGAAGGCGGCATTCCGCCCCGCGCCACGTTGCTGCAAATCGAACGGGAAGCAGCCAAACTCGCTCACGAACACCTGCTGATCTTCACCGACGCCGCCCGAACCCTGCAAACCTGGCTGTGGGTTTCCCGCGCGCCGGGGCAACCGGTCGCCACCCGCACCCACACCTGGCGCAAGGGCGGCAGCGGCGAGGCGCTGCGGCAGAAGCTGGAACACATCGCGTTTTCGCTGGACGAGGAAGAGGCGCTGACGCTGTCCGGCGTCACCGTGCGTTTGCGCGATGCCTTCGACCGCGACCGCGTCACCCGCGCGTTCTACGACCGCTTTTCCAGCGAGCATAAAGCCTTCACCGCGTTCATCGCTGGGATCGCCGTCGCCGCCAAGCGTGAGTGGTACGCTTCGTTGATGCTCAACCGCCTGATGTTCGTCTATTTCATCCAGCGCAAGGGTTTTCTCGACGGCAACGTGAATTACCTCGGCGACCGCCTGTGCCGGGTGCGGGCGGAAGTGGGGCAGGGGCATTTTCATTCCTTCTACCGGCGCTTTTTGCGCCGCCTGTTCCATGAAGGTTTGGGTCAACCCAGGGCCGCCCGTGGCGCGGAACTGGATGCCTTGCTGGGCGACGTGCCCTATTTGAACGGCGGCCTGTTCGCCGTGCACGAACTGGAGGAGGCCAACCCGGAGATCGACATCCCGGACGAGGCGTTCGAGCGGCTGTTTCGCTTTTTCGACGCCTACGACTGGCATCTGGACGACCGGCCGCTGGCGAGCGGTACGGAGATCAACCCGGACGTGCTGGGCTACATCTTCGAGAAGTACATCAACCAGAAACAGATGGGGGCCTACTACACCAAGGAAGACATCACCGGGTATATCGCCAAAAACACGGTGCTTCCCTTTTTGCTGGAGCGGGCGCGGGAACGCTGCAAGGTGGCGTTCGAGGGCGAGGCGTCGGTGTGGGGCCTGTTGCGGGACGATCCCGACCGCTATCTCTATCCGGCCATGAAACGGGGCGTGATCGACCGAGCGGGCCAGATCGTGCCGGAAGACGCGCTGCCCGATTTCGTGCGGGCGGGCATGAAGGACGCCAAGGCGCGGATGTTCGACCGGCGCTACAACCTGGGCGAGGCGAGTTTCACCACCGCCACGGGTGAAACCGGCGCGCTGCCCACCGAAACCTGGCGCGAGTACGTGGAGCGCCGCACGCGTTGTCTGGCGCTGCGGGACCGGATGCGGCGCGGCGAAATCCAGGCGGTTGACGATCTCGTCACTCACAATCTGGACATTCGCCAGTTCATGCAGGATGTCATCGACACCTGCGGCGGGCCGGAACTGTTGCGCGCCATCTGGCAGGGCATCGTCGGGCGGGTGCCGGAAAAGGCCCACGAGCGATTTCGCCACGGCATTGCCATTCTTGACCCGACCTGCGGCTCCGGGGCGTTCCTGTTCGCGGCGTTGAATATTCTGGAACCGCTGTACGAAGCCTGTCTGGAGCGCATGGACGGTTTCATTCAGGATGCGGTTAAATCCTCCCCAACCCCCCTTTTGCAAAGGGGGGCAAGCGCAGCGCGGGGGGATTTGAAGTACCCCGACTTCCGCCGCGTGCTCGATGAAGTCGCCCGGCATCCCTCGCGCCGCTACTACATCTACAAGAGCATCATTCTCCACAACCTGTTCGGCGTGGACCTGATGGCCGAGGCGGTGGAAATCTGCAAGTTGCGGCTGTTCCTCAAGCTGGTCTCGCAGGTCGAGGTCGGCGCGTCGCTGGAGCCGTTGCCGGACATCGATTTCAACATCCGCGCCGGCAACACGCTGGTCGGTTTCGCCACCGAACGGCAGTTCGACGACAGCGGCAATCTTGCCAGCGATCAGGATCACCGCGCCGAAATCAAGGCCCGCATCGCCGACCTGGCCGATGCGTTCGACCGCTTCCGCGAGCAACAGACGGTGCATGGCGGTCAGATCACCGCCGAAGACAAGCGGGCGTTGCGGGAACGACTCAACGCGCTATCCGGCGAACTCGACCGCTACCTGGCCCGCGAATACGGCAAGAATCCGGATCATCCCGCCGAGTTTGAGCAATGGCGGGCGAGTCATCAGCCTTTTCATTGGTT
>Ga0209253_10005945_pt1 | contig 10572 bp, 5 predicted proteins | sample FrelakmetBRP12BR_FD_187145 | JGI IMG/M metagenome (GOLD analysis project Ga0209253, IMG submission 187145) | Freshwater lake sediment microbial communities from the University of Notre Dame, USA, for methane emissions studies - BRP12 BR (SPAdes)... | ecosystem: Environmental > Aquatic >... | reverse complement strand
GATGTGCCGCGGGATATCTTGATGGAGCTGGATAAAATTGTTCCCCTCAATGATCGCTATCGGCATGGAGAGGGAAATTCGGCGGCCCACATCAAGTCTTCCATAGTGGGAGCATCAGAAATGATATTTATAGATGATGGTGAGCTGGTGTTGGGCACGTGGCAATCTGTGTTTTTCTGTGAATTTGACGGCCCGCGGACACGGAAAGTGATTGTCAGACTGACTCCGCTGGAATCGGTGACATAGAGAGATGCTTATAAAATTGTCTTCGCTTCGCACAGAATGGTTGCGAAAAAACCTTTGATTCGCCTTTCACAAAGAAAAATTACAAAAGCTTAAGGAGAAACCATGGGCGTAAAAATAATCATCCTGGGCTCGGGAACATGCGTCCCTTCGCTTACGCGAAGTTCCTGTTCCTTTCTCATCCAGATTCAAAACAACCTGCTCTTATTTGATCTGGGTGTTGGTACCATGAGGAGATTGTTGGAAGCGGGGGAAACGATTTCAAAGGTTACTCATCTCTTTTTCACCCATTTCCATCCCGACCATACCGGGGAATTTGTTTCCTTTCTCTTTGCCACCAAATATCCCCAGACATACAGTCGCCGTACTCCCTTTGATGTAATCGGCGCGAAAGGTCTGCAAAATTTTTATGAAGGGCTTCTCAGGGTATATGGGAAATGGATTGAGCTGGAAGAGGGTCTCATGAATATTATCGAACTCACTCACCACACGCATGATCAGTGTGCCTTTGATGCGTTTACGATGGATACGCTTCCTATGGCGCACATTGAAAGCAGCATCGGGTATCGTATCACAGCAGCGGACGGGACGACCATCGCATATACGGGTGATACTGACTTTTGCGAGAATGCTATTGCCCTCGCCAGGGAAGCGGATTTCTTCATCTGTGAAGCGGCACTTCCCGATGCCATGAAAGTGGAGGGACATCTGACGCCATCACTTGCCGGCAAGATCGCCGCTGAGGCAGGGGTAAAGCATCTGATGCTGACACATTTTTATCCGGAATGCGATACTGTTGATCTCAAGGCTGAATGCCGAAGGGCTTATAATGGCCCCCTTACTATAGCTCGGGACCTGATGGTAATTGAAGTCACACGATTTCTATAGCACTTTTCGCAGGAATTGACCGGTCAGCGATTCTTCACTATGAATGATTTCTTCCGGCATGCCAGAGGCGACAATGCGACCTCCTCCGGGTCCCCCTTCGGGGCCTAAATCAATGACATAGTCTGCGCATTTAATAACATCCAGGTTGTGTTCTATTACCACTATGGTGTTTCCCATATCTGCCAGCCTCAAAAGTACATCCAGCAACTTCTGAATATCTGCTGCGTGAAGACCAATGGTCGGCTCATCAAGGATATAGAGCGTGTTTCTATTCGTCCGTTTCCCCAACTCTCTTGATAATTTAATTCGTTGGGCTTCTCCACCGGAGAGGGTCGTTGCTGACTGCCCCAGTCTGATGTAACCCATTCCGACATCAAAAAGGAGCTGAAGTTTGGATCGTATAGCCGGAATATTATCGAAGAACAACAAGGCCTGATTTACAGACATGTCCAGAACAGACGCAATGTTTTTATCCTTGTATTTAATTTCCAGCGTATCGAGATTGAATCTTTTCCCCCGGCAGACATCGCATGTCACATACACATCGGGCAGAAAATGCATCTCGATCTTGATTAGCCCGTTTCCCTCACAGGACTCACATCTCCCCCCTTTGACATTAAAACTGAAACGGCCCGGCTTGTAGCCTCTGATTCTTGCTTCGGGAAGGCCGGTGAAGAGATCACGGATATGGGAAAATATCCCTGTGTATGTTACCGGGTTGGAACGGGGAGTGCGTCCTATGGGTTGTTGGTTCATCATGATAACCCTTTCAATGTCTCCCAAATCTATAATCCGCCGTAGCTTCCCCATACCGCCTTTGTAGTGGTTGAGTCTCCTGGCAAGGGCTTTGTAGAGGGTTTCAATGACCATGGTGCTTTTGCCGGAACCCGAAACACCTGTGACGGCGGTAAGAAAGCCTACGGGGATTTTAATATCGATATTTTTCAAGTTGTGCTCACAGGCCCCTTCCAGGATAATGAAACGGGCAGGCGATGATCTCCTCTTTTCCGGAACAGGTATGGACAGTTTCCCTGTGAGATACATCCCCGTCAGAGATATATCACATTTTTTAATCTCTTCCGGAGTTCCCTGGAAGATAACATTACCGCCTTCCGCCCCTGCTCCAGGCCCCATGTCGATAATATAATCGGACGATATCATCATCGCTGCGTCATGTTCAACAACGAGGACTGTGTTGCCCATATCCCGCAGCCGCTTGAGGGTGGAAATAAGCCTGGCATTATCTCTCTGGTGAAGGCCTATTGTCGGTTCATCGAGAACATAAAGGACACCGACGAGTCCAGATCCTATCTGGGTTGCCAGTCTTATGCGCTGGCCCTCACCACCGGAAAGACTTCCCGACGCACGGTTCAGACTGAGATAATCGATACCTACATCCACAAGGAATCTCAGCCTTTCTTTGATTTCTTTGAGTATTCTTTCGGATATGAGGGTGTCCTGGCGAGACATAAATAACGACGAAAAGAACTCCAGGCATTCCCTGATTGAGAGTCCGCATACGTCATAAATACTTTTCCCGCCTACAGTAACCGACAGGCTTTCTTTCTTCAGCCGGGATCCGTGACAGACCGGGCACTCCTGTAAATTAATATAACGGGCAAGATCCGTTCTTACGGCATTGGAATTGGTTTCCCTGTAGCGGCGGTCGAGCTGGTTAAGAAGACCTTCGAAAGGCCTGCTGTAAAAATAACGCCTGTCCTCTCTGTCAAGATAGAAGCGTATCATCTCGTTTCCCGAGCCATACAGAAGAACCATCTGTATATCTCTGGGCAGTTTATTGAAGGGGCAATTGACATCAAAATGATAATGCTTGGATAGGGCATCCAGCATCTGGTGATGATACACAGAGCTTCTGCCCGCCCAGGGAGCGATAGCTCCTTCCCGTATGGAAAGTTCACGATCGGGCACTACCAGATTTTCGTCAAAATACATTCTATTTCCCAGACCGTCGCAGTCTGGGCACGCGCCATAGGGGCTGTTGAACGAAAAATTGCGGGGCGCAAGTTCCGGCATGCTCACACCACACTCAGGGCAGGCATACTTTTCACTAAAAAGAAATTCTTCTCCACCTGCGACGTCAACACGCACTAATCCATCAGAAAGGTGGGAAGCAATTTCCAGGGAATCTCTGAGACGACTTCTGATACCTTCCTTGATAATCAATCGGTCAATCACAACATCGATATCGTGCCGCTTGTTTTTATCCAGATGAATTTCCTCGCCGAGTTCGCGTAGCTGACCATCTATGCGCACCCGGACGAACCCTTCTTTCTGAAGCTTCCTTAATTCCTTGTGAAACTCTCCCTTTTTCCCTCTGGCAATGGGAGAGAGAATGCTGATCCTGGCTTTTTCGGGAAAACCAAGGATGCTATCAACCATCATATCTATAGTCTGGGAATTAATTTCCTTGCCGCATTGGTAGCAGTGAGGAACTCCGATTCTCGCGTAGAGAAGGCGCAGGTAATCATAGATCTCGGTGACCGTCCCTACCGTTGAGCGGGGATTATGGCTTGCTGTTCTCTGTTCAATGGCGATGGCAGGAGATAGTCCCTCGATGGATTCAACGTCCGGTTTGTCCATCTGGCCGATGAATTGCCTGGCATAGGCGGACAGGGATTCCACGTAGCGCCTCTGACCTTCAGCATAGATGGTATCAAACGCAAGGGATGATTTACCCGATCCACTCACCCCGGTTATAATAACCAGTTTATCTCGCGGGATATCAATATTGATATTTTTTAGGTTGTGTTGCGATGCTCCTTTTATTCTTATATAATTCATAATTCAGAGATCAGGGTACAGGGAATAGGGAATAAGGATCAGGGATCAGAAATAATCTCTTCACTATCCCCTGACTACAGGCCCCCATTTCTAAAGTTTTATTTCGATGACTGACTTTTTTCTCAATTCTTTAATCCACTCAATATATTTCTTTTCAAGCTTTTCTTCTTCAATCTTGGCTTTAATTTCCTCACGAACGGATTCAATGGGTTTAATACCGGCGCCTCTTTTGTCAATAACTTTGATTATATGAAAACCTATGGGGGATTCAATGACACCACTCACCTCATCCTTTTTCAAACTAAAGGCTGCGCTATCAACGATAGGCTGCATCGATCCCTTTTCGACAAAACCGATATCACCACCGGCTGCTGCAGCGGGGCCTTGGGAATACTGGGAGGCAAGGAAATCAAATGACTCTCCACTATGCAGTCGCTTAAGGATTGTGTCCATTTGTGCCCTGAGGTTTGCTTTGATTTTTTCATCGGAGTTCTTGGGAAAAAAGAGGAGAATTTGCTTAATCCTCACTGCTTCTTTACCTTCATAGGCTTCCCGCTGTTTGCGATAATACTCACCTATTTCTTCTTCACTAATTGTAATCTTGGACTTAAGTTCGCGTCTTACCAGCCTCATTCTCAGGAGGTGTTCTTTGACTTCTTTCTTGTGTGCCTCAAAAGAGGAGTTTTCTTTGGCAAGATAGTTGAGCAAGTCGTCCATTGTATATTTTTTCCGGGAAAGGAAGTCATTGATTGCCTCGATGACTTCCTCGTCTTTAATTATCATTCCCGTTTTTTTCGCTTCCTGGTCAATCAGGATATTCTCAATAAATTTATTCAACATGATCAATCTATTTTCCGCTATGATCTTTTCCTTGTCCGCTCCCCGGTATGATTCCTCAATCTTTTTCTTGAAAGGTTCATAGGCGTTATTCAACTCTGACAGCGTGATCACATCGCCATTTACAATGGCAACGATCCTGTCGGTTATCTCAGCTTGCGCTGGAATGGATAAGGAAATCAATACAATAATGAGATAGTTTAATATTCTCAACATAATTCCTCGTTATTCACTTCCATGATTAAGCGTAATTGTCACTTTTTTCAATAGTTCCCGGTCTATTGTTATCGCTGCCTTTGACCTCAAGTCCTCCAGCCACCGTACATATGCCTTTTCTTCTTTCTGTTTCCGAAGATCATCTGTGACTTGTTCTTTAATATCACTCCACTTAATCTTTGTCCCTTCGATTCTTTCGATGATTTTAAAAATGTGATATCCATAAAAGCTTTTAATAACCGGACTGATTTCGCCAGGTGGCTGGGAAAAGATAGCAGCATCAATCTCTTCCGGCATGATGCCCTGGCTGACGAATCCAAGGTTGCCCCCTTTCGCTGCTTCAGGGCCTATGGATTCTTCCCGGGCAACTTTACCAAAATCCTCGCCGCTCTTCAACCTCTTCAGTATCCTTTCCGCTTTATCCCGGTCCTGGACAACGATCTGGGCAACATGTACCCTCGTTTCCGGAGGATACATTCTCTTATGGGCTCTATAGTATTTCTTTGCCTCATTCTCTTTCACTGTTATGTGAGCATCTACCTCGGATGCAATCAGTTTTTCCAGAAGCATTCGCTTTCTGAGCTCTTCTTTCCAGAGGCTATAATTGACTTTTTGTGCCGAGACAATCCTTTCAAAGCCTTCTCCTGAATAGCTTTCCTTAATTTCCTCAATCTTCCTTTCCAATTCCGCATCGCTGATAGCAAGGGAAATTTCTCCCGCACGGAGGAGCATGATCTTCTCATCGATGAGAGCATGTAAGGCCTCTTCTTTCACTCGGTTGTAATCTTCGGGAGTTAACAATGATCGGTCTATTGATACATTCAATCCTTTTGTAAATCTTTCATTGAACTCACCGATCGAGATTTTCACGCCGTCAACAGTTGCGAGCGGTTTTGATATACTCTCCTGGCAGCTACAGATGGTAATGATAAAAAAGACACAGAAAAAAGAGTACACTATTGTGCGAAAGATTGTGTGAAATCTCTCGTATCCCCTCCTTCCTTCTCCATCGATGAGGATAGACAAAGGGAGGGGGGCTTTCTTCACAATCGATAGAGGAATAAAATTTTGCGCCCTGGGTAAAGATGTTTTCCACATAAATATTTTCAATTTATTAACTTTTGTAGCAGGTCCCTTGCGTACTCTGTGATCTCCTGCGCCCGGAGATCTGGCATGAAGACAGTGAGCTTACAATCAGGTGAAAGCTTCACTCCTTTCCCCCTTCTTCTGGTCAGTTCCACAATTGTTGACGGATTCACGGGACTATCCGGGTGAAAATCAATAAACATCTTTTCCCCATCGTACCTCATTTTCTTCCCTCTGATTGTCGTAAGCAGATTTCTGACATGTATAACATCAAAGAGATTTCCTACTTCCGGGGGTACAAATCCGTAGCAATCGATAAGTTCCTCCTTGATCTTTATCAAATCTTCATCTGTCACTGCCATGGATAATCTTTTATACGTTACGAGCCTGCGGTGGACATCGGGTATGTAACTCTCGGGTATAAACGCCGGTAAGCCTAAATTTATTTCTGGTTTTACATCCTTCTCGGGCATTTTTTCTCCCTTGAGTTCACGGATAGTTCTTTCCATGAGCTCCGTATACAATTCGTATCCTACAGCGGCAATCTGTCCGGACTGTGATATCCCCAGAATGCTTCCTGCCCCCCTTATTTCCAGATCATTCGTGGCGATTCTAAAACCGGAACCGGGTTCGGAATAATCCATTATCACCTGGAGCCGTCTCTGTGTATCCCGTGACAACATTGATCCTTTGGGAACCAGGAGGTAGGCAAAAGCCTCTTCCTTAGACCTCCCGACCCTCCCTCTGATTTGATACAGTTGCCCGAGGCCAAACCGGTCCGCCCGGTTGATGATGATAGTGTTCGCTGTCGGAATATCCAGGCCGGAAGCCACGATGGATGTACACACAAGGACGTCGTAATCCTGTCTTATAAATTTTGCCATTGCATCTTCAATTTCTTTTGCCTTCATGCGGCCGTGGACAACGCCCACGTTCGCCTCCGGAACAAGCTTTTCCGCGAGCCTGGCTATAGTAAATATCGATTGCACCCGGTCATGGAGGAAAAAAACCTGGCCGCCTCTGCCCAGCTCCTGCCTGATTGCGTCTCGTATTATGTCTTCATTAAATTCAAACACATAGGTTTTGATAGGAAGCCTGTCCTCGGGAGGGGTATTGATAATAGATAAGTCCCGGATGCCAACGAGCGACAGGTGCAATGTCCTCGGGATGGGCGTTGCTGTCAGGGTGAGGACATCCACAAGGGTTCTCAGTTTCTTGAGTTTTTCCTTATGGGTTACTCCGAAACGCTGCTCCTCATCTATGATTACAAGTCCAAGATCTTTGAATTTGATATCACTCTGCAACAACCGATGGGTTCCTATGGCGATATCGACACTCCCCCTGTTTATTCCTTCCGCAATCTTTTTCTGCTCCGACTTTGCTCTCAATCGGTTCAGAACTTCCACGCAGATGGGATAATCCTTCAATCTCCGCGAAAAAGTATGAAAGTGCTGTTCAGCCAAAATCGTTGTAGGAACGAGGATAGCCACCTGTTTCCCGTCCATTGCCGCTTTGAAGGATGCCCTCAGCGCGATTTCCGTTTTTCCAAATCCTGCGTCTCCGCAAACCAGGCGATCCATAGGTTTGTCGTGCGCCATATCCTGAATCACATCTTCGATAGATCTGGATTGATCCGGCGTTTCCTCATATTCAAAGGTTGAGCTGAATTCATCATAAACCCTGTCGGGCGGGGAAAATGAATGCCCATCCATAACCTCGCGGGCGGCATAAATAGAAACTAATTCCTCAGCAACTTCCCGAACGGACTTTTTGACCTTCTCTTTTACCGCTTCCCAGGATGAGCCTCCCAGCTTGTCAATTCTCGGGGCAGAACCTTCCGGGCCTATATATCGCTGTATCAGATCGAGACGGTCTACCGGTATATAAAGTTTATCACCCTCCAGATATTCAAGAAGAAGAAAATCATTCTCAATCTCACCGATGGAAAGTTTTTGCAGCCCCCGGTATAACCCGATACCATGGTCGGTGTGGACCGCATAATCTCCCTCCTTCAACTCACCGAACGACTTTAGGAAGAACCCTTCCCTTGCGGGTTTTGCGCGCCTGCGTGGTACTTTTTTACCGAAGATTTCCTCATCCGTGATCACAATAAGCTTCAGATCGGGTAAATGGAATCCTCCTGTAATTTTTCCTTCTCTGATAAGCAGTCGGCCCTTACCAAAATGCTGTTCCAGGTCAGATACAAAAGGAATATCTGACCTGGTGGCAGGGAGGTTATACTGTTCCAGCAGGTGGCCTATACGATGCACCTCTTCCTGTCCTGTTCCCAGGAATATCACCAGATTACCTTCCTGAAGCCATCCCTTGATTTTATCAACCAGGGGGCCCAGTAATCCATCTCCACTGTCCGGCTTCTGAAACGTTGTCGCCGGCTTCACATCCGTATCTGGAAAAGTTTTAATATCGAAAACAGGAACATTATTTTCTTCAATATCGTATGATTCAATATGTAAAGCTTCTAAATATATTTTTTGAAAATCATTACATCGACTAAGAATACTTTCTTTCGTGAGATAGTAAGCATTCTTTTCTAAATAAAATTTCTCTTCTTTGCGGGCCTTGAGCAAAAAGCGATCGATATCGTTTTCGATATCAGTTTCTACCCGTTCGATCAGCGGAAAATCGTCAAAAATAAGGAGAGAGTTCTCCGGCATATAATCAAAGAGTGTACTGAGCATTTCCGGGGAATCCTCTTTTTCTGAATGAAAAACCTCCTCGTGTTGCCCCTCTCCCTCATTTGTTATTCTCGCGAACGATTCGTAAAAAAGAGGTAAGAACATGGGATTTACCGAAGAGATAAGATCATTTTCTATCATCTCAATGAGGCGGGTTCTCATCATGCGGGGAATTTCCAGTTCGAGCGACCGCTGCTTTATATTTTCTATGGATTGCTTTTTCCTGTTTTCCGACAGGATTACTTCTCTGGCCGGGAGCAGGGAGAATTCGATCAGTTCACCCGTCGATCTCTGGGAGATAGGGTCAAACTCTCTGATTGATTCCAGTTCGTCCCCAATGAATTCCATCCTGCAAGGGTAATTCACTGCGGGAGGAAATATATCTACTATATGTCCCCGCACACTGAACTGGCCCTTTTCATCGACAAGCGTCACCCTGTGATAGCCACCTTCCGATAATTTTTGCACCAGAACGTTCCTGTCTATGGTATCCCCGATGGTAATCTTTTCAATATAATTTCCGAGGACTTTTGGGTGTATGACCTTTTGCATTATGGCCTTCAGGGGAAGAACAACAGCAGACTGTTTTTCCCTCAGCAGGTCATAAAGAACCTCCATACGGGCCAGTTCCACATCCCGCTGGAAAGAGAACATATCCATAGAAAAAAAGTCCCACGGCGGGTACAGAAAGGCCCTGCTTTTGCCGTCAAGGAAAAAAGAAAGATCCCGATGGATATTTCTTGCTTCCTTTTCCGTTGGAGCAATCACGATCAATGTTCTGTGTAAACGTCTGGAAATTAAAGAAATGAGGAATGATTTTGCCGAACCTTGAAGACCGCTGATCTTTAATTTTCTTTCTCCATGACTGATTCCGTCAAGCAAGTTGTTGAAGGAGGTACTGTATATTTTTGTCTCTTTCTCTACAATTTTTCTCACGTACTTTTTTCACACATATTTACGAAACAGCAAGCATTCTGTCTAAGGCCTTTTTCGCCGGGATTCCAGTTTCTTCCGGCACTTTTATCACGTGCTTCATTTCGATCAATGCCCTCCATACATCTTCGAGGGTTATACATTTCATGGTCTCACAGATCAAATTATCAGATGCAGGGATAAATGTCTTTCCGGGGTTCTGCTTTTTCAGTTGATGCAGGACCCCCATTTCCGTCCCTATAATAATCTCCATGGCATCGCATTCCCTGGCAAATTTCAGAATACCTCCCGTGCTTCCTACAAAATCGGCTAGTTCTAAAACCTCAGGTGTACATTCGGGATGAGCGGCGAAAGGCGCCCGGGGGAATTTAGCCTTGACCTGTTGAACAGACTTAGTCGTAAGGAAATGATGAACCGGACAGTAACCGTTCCAGGGGATAATTTCCTTATCAGTAAATTTAGCTGTGTAGCGGGCCAGATTTCCGTCAGGTATCATTATGATTTTTTTATTCTTGTTAAAAGAGTTTACTATGTTTGTTGCATTGGAAGAAGTACAGCAGATGTCACTGAGGGCTTTGATCTCCGCACTTGAGTTTATATAGGTTACAATGGGTACTCCCGGATTGCTGATTTTTACTTTTGCCAGTTCGGTCGCATTTATCATGTCTGCCAGGGCACAGCCCGCTTCCATTCTCGGAAGGAGGACTTTTTTATCGGGGCATAATATGGAGGCGCTTTCCGCCATGAAATGGACACCGGCAAAAACAATGACATCGGCATCAGTTTTTGCTGCTCCCATGCTAAGCGCAAGAGAATCACCTAAAATATCGGCGATATCCTGAATTTCACCGCGCTGATAATAGTGAGATAG
>Ga0209253_10005944_pt1 | contig 10572 bp, 11 predicted proteins | sample FrelakmetBRP12BR_FD_187145 | JGI IMG/M metagenome (GOLD analysis project Ga0209253, IMG submission 187145) | Freshwater lake sediment microbial communities from the University of Notre Dame, USA, for methane emissions studies - BRP12 BR (SPAdes)... | ecosystem: Environmental > Aquatic >... | reverse complement strand
CCGCCACCCCGCCGCCGATTCGCTGATCCGACCGGGCCGGCGCGAGCGCCGCGCCTGCCTCAGGTGAACTGCCTGCGCACCCGCGTGCCCCGTGCACGGCGCCGTGCCGCAGCCGCTGTCGACACACCGAACGGATCAATCCAGATGAACATGACCCATTACATGGAACTGCTTGCGCAGAACCAACCCTGGAACCTGCTGCTCTTCATGGCGGTGCCCGTGATACTGGCCGAGACCGTCGCCATTACGGAGCTCTACGTGCTGTACCACCGGCCCCGAGGCGGAGGGGTGCTCGCACTGAATCGGGCGGCGAGCATCGCCGGCGGCGTCTACTTCCTCGGCGTCTTCGTGTATCTGCTGCGAAACGCCGTGATCCCCATCACCACCGCGGGGGCGTGGCGCGGCCCGGCCGACGTCATTGCGGTCGGCGCGTACCTGCTCGGGGTCGTTCCGCTCGTGGGCATGGCCCTGCTGGACCTGCGTCTGGTCGCCCGGGGTGCAACCGACGAGCGCAGGCTGAGACTGCACGCCGGCTGCGTCGCGCTGTTCCTCGTCGTCGCGCACGTTGCGATGATCTTCGGGATGCTGGACCCCGCCGTGCTGCAGGGCGGCGAACCCGGCGCCATGCCGCCGGGCATGAAGCACTAGGCACAGCGGGCGACGGGGGGCTGCCGCGAGCGAACGCGGCAGCCCTCGCGCCGGGCAGGCGTTATGATCGCGGACACCCGACCCGCCGCGACGCGTGGCGGCAGGTGCGACGGTTCACCCACCCGCGAGGTCCCGATGCTCAGCCCAGCCGAGGTCGCGCAGTACCACGAAGACGGCTACGTCGTCCCCGATTTTCGCGTGCCCGCCGAGACCCTCGAGTCGATCAAGGCCCGGCACGCGGCGCTGCTTGCGCAGCGGCCCGACTTCCGGGACTACTGCCCCGCGCTGCTCGACCACGATCGCGGCTTCCTGTCCTACGCCAACAACGACGGCATCCTCGATCGGGTGGCGCAGCTGATCGGCCCGGACATCGCGCTGTGGAACATGAGCTTCTTCGCCAAGCCCGCGGGCAACGGCAAGCGCACGCCGTGGCACCAGGACGGCGAGTACTGGCCGATCCGGCCGCTGGCCACCTGCACCGCCTGGCTCGCCGTGGACGACTCCACGCCAGAAAACGGCTGCCTGCGCGTGATCCGGGGATCGCACACGGCGCGCGCCCTCAAGGCCCACCACACGGTGGCCGCGGGCGACGTGACCCTCACCCAGGAGCTCGACGCGCGCGAGTACGACGAGGCCGACGCCGTCGACATCGTGCTGAAGGCGGGCCAGCTCTCGCTGCACGACGTCTACCTGCTGCACGGATCCGAGGCGAACACCTCGCCCCGGTCGCGGCGCGGCATGACGATGCGGTTCATGCCCACGACCAGCGTGTTCGATCGCGACCTGGCGCGCCGCAAGTCGCGGGAGATCAACATCGTCGACCACTCGGTGCGGCCCGTGTTCCTGCTCAGGGGCGTCGACCGCAGCGGACTCAACGCCTTCACCGACCTGTAGCGGCGCACGCGCCGGGAGCGACGTCATGCATGCCGCGACCGGCTCGACCGTCCACCCACCGAGGTTGCTCCGATGAAAGTGTTCCTCGTGTATTGGCACCCCGAGCCTCGCAGCTTCAACGCGGCGATGTTCCGGACCGCGATCGAAACCCTAGCGGCGGCCGGACACGAGGTCATGACCTCGGACCTGCACGCCATGCGCTTCGACCCGGTTTCCAGCCGAAGCAACTTCACGACCGTCAAGGACCCGGACTACTTCAAGCCGCAGGTCGAGGAGGCGTACGCAACCGAGATGAACGGGTTTGCGCCGGACGTCGAGGCCGAGATCCGCAAGGTCGAAGGGTGCGACCTGATGATCTGGCAGTTTCCGCTGTGGTGGTTCGGACTGCCCGCGGTTTTGAAGGGCTGGGTCGACCGGGTGTTCGCGATGCAGCGAACCTACGGCGGCGGGCGCATCTACCAGTCCGGCGTGTTCCGTGGCAAACGGGCGATGCTGTCGCTGAGCACGGGCGGGCCCGAGCAGGCCTATGTCGAAGGCGGCCTCCAGGGCGACATCTCGGGCATCCTGCGGCCCGTGCAGCGGGGCGTGCTGCAGTTCCTGGGCTTCGACGTGCTGGCGCCGCAGATCGTCTACGGCCCCGCCCGCATGACGAACGACCAGCGCACGATCGCGCTCGCGACCTACGCCCGGCGCCTGCAATCGATCGGCTCCGAGTCACCGATCGATGTCGGCCCCTACTGACGGCGGGTCCCCCGCGGGCGGTGGCGGCCCGCGCACCGTCCCGTGCATCGCACTGCTGCAGGGCATCAACGTCGGTCGCGCACGGCGTGTCGCGATGAGTGCGCTGCGCGATCTCCTCGAAGCGCTGGGTTTGCGCGACGTCCGCACCTTGCTCAACAGCGGCAACGCCGTCTTCCGCGGGAGCCCCGGCGTCGAGGCGACGGCCCTCGCGATCCGGGCTGCCATCGAGGCCAGATTCGGGCTGCGCGTGCCGGTGATCGTGATCACCGCCGAGCAGCTGAGCGCCATCGTGGCCGAGAACGGACTGCCCCAGGCCACCGGCGATCCCTCCCGGCTGCTCGTCGCGTTCCTGTCCACCCGCGCCGCGCTCGACCGAGCCCGGGACATGCTTGCACAATCGTGGGCGCCTGAAGCCCTGGCCGTGGGCAGCCAGGCCGCGTACGTCTGGTGCGTGAACGGAGTCGCAGAGTCGACGCTGATGCGCGCGCTCGCCCGCGTGATGGGAGAGGCCGCCACCACGCGCAACTGGGCCACCGTGCTCAAGCTGCAGGCCGCTGCCGGCGCAAGCCAGCACGCCACCTGAGCCCTCCCGCTGGCGCGGGCGCTTCGTCTGGTGCCGGAGGCGGGACTCGCCCACATCCTGCGGGCCCGGCCGGGCTTGCAGGCCCGGCCCTTTCTCGCCCCGCGCGCAGGGTGCGCAGGCACCCTGCTCTCCGGCACCAAACAAAACGCCCGCTGGCGCGGGCGCTTCGTCTGGTGCCGGAGGCGGGACTCGAACCCGCACACCATTGCTGGTACCGGATTTTGAGTCCGGCGCGTCTACCTGTTCCACCACTCCGGCAGGGTCAGCGCCGGATTATCGACGATCGCCGGATCCCGGGCAAACGGGCTCACGTGCCTCGGCAGGCGAGCATGACCCGGAAGCGGGCACCGACGGGCGGCGGTATCCGCGCAGACGGCACGGTACCCAGCAGGCCCTGCCCCGGCACGCGCTCCGGCCTCAGGCCTGTCCGGCTGGCTGCGCCGGCGGGTCCGAGGACTTGCCGATCCGATCCATCTCGCGCTGGATCGACAGCGCGTCCAGCTTGGCCAGCGGCAGCGATGCGAACAGCTCGATGCGCCGCTTGAGCACCAGGAAAGCGTCGAGGAACGCGCGTCGCCTGGCCTCGATCGTGCCTTCGACCGCCGCCGGGTCCGCCACGCCCCAGTGCGCGGTGATCGGCTGACCGGGCCACACCGGGCAGACCTCGCCCGCCGCGTTGTCGCACACGGTAATCACGAAGTCCAGCGGCGGGGAATCGGGCCGTGCGAACTCGTCCCAGCTCTTGCTGCGCAGGCCCTCGGTCGGCAGGCGGTTCTGCTGCAGCAGTTCCAGCGCCAGCGGATTCACCGTGCCGTTGGGGTGGCTGCCGGCGCTGAACGCCTGGAACCGGCCCCGGGTCACACCCAGGTGCCCGGCCAGCGCTTCGGCCAGGATGCTGCGCGCCGAGTTGCCGGTGCACAGGAACAGCACGTTCAGCATTCTGTCGGACGTCATCGCCCACTCCCGGTCAGCAAATGGCCCGAGCCCTCATGCGATCGCGCCGGTGCCCGCCTTGCCCAGCGAACTGTGGCGCGCATCGATCCCGTGGACGACGTTGACCACGTACTCGGCCAGGTTCTTCGCGTGATCGGCGATGCGCTCGATCGACTGCACGACGAATACCATCGCGAGCGAAATGGAGACGGTGTCGTGATCCTCGGTCATCTTCCTCATCAGCTGCACGACCAGCTGGTCGCGCAGTGCGTCCACCTCGTCGTCACGGGCATCGAGCCGGGCCGACACCGTTGCGTCCTGGCGCACGAATCCGTCGATCGCCTCGCGCAGCATCTGGCCGGCCAGATCGGCCATCCGCAACACCGGTTCGATCGGGACCGGCAAGTCGTGTCCCTCGAACTGCTGGGCCTTCAGCGCGATCTTCTTGGCTTCGTCGCCGACCCGCTCCAGGTCGTTGATGCCGTGGATCACGCCGATGATCTCGCGCAGGTCGATCGCGAGCGGCTGGCGCTTGGCGATGATCTGGTTGCAGCGCAGGTCGGATTCCATGTGCAGCCTGTTGACCTCGTTCTCGTCGGCGAGCACCTGCATCACCAGCCGCAGGTCGCCGTAGTGCACGGCCTCGATGGCTCGCGCCAACTGACGCTCGACCAGACCGCCCATCGCGGTGATCGAGCTGCGCATCGCATCGATGTCCACGTCGAAGGCTCTCAGCGTGTGTTCGGTCATCGCCCTTCTCCTAGCCGAAGCGGCCGGTGATGTAATCCTCGGTCGCCTTCTTGGTCGGCTTGATGAAGATCTGGTTGGTTTCGCCGAACTCGATCAGCTCGCCCAGGTACATGTAGGCGGTGAAATCCGAGATGCGGGCCGCCTGCTGCATGTTGTGGGTGACGATGGCGATCGTGTAGTCGGCCTTCAGCTCGTTGACGAGCTCCTCCACCTTGGCGGTCGAGATGGGGTCGAGCGCGCTGGTCGGCTCGTCGAGCAGCAGCACCTCGGGCTTGACCGCGACCATCCGCGCGATGCACAGGCGCTGCTGCTGCCCGCCCGACAGCGACAGCCCGCTCTGCTGGAGCTTGTCCTTGACCTCGGTCCACAGCGCGGCCTTGCGCAGCGACCACTCGACGCGCTCGTCCATCTGCCGCGGCGTCAGGTTCTCGTACAACCGCACGCCGAACGCGATGTTCTCGAAGATCGTCATCGGGAACGGCGTCGGCTTCTGGAAGACCATGCCGACCTTGGCGCGCAGCATATTGACGTCCTGGTCCTTTTCGAGGATGTTCTTGCCGCCGAAGACGATCTGCCCCTCGGCCCGCTGCCCCGGGTACAGGTCGAACATCCGGTTGAAGGTGCGCAGCAGCGTCGACTTGCCGCAGCCCGAGGGTCCGATGAACGCCGTCACCTTGTGCTTGGCGACGTCCATGGACACCTTCTTCAGGCCTTGGAACTTGCCGTAGTAGAAGTCGAGGTCCCTGACCTGAATCGTGCTCTCGAGCTTCGGCAAGGGGCTGGGTGCAGTGCGTGCGGCGATCGCGTCCATCCTGTCGTTCCTGTCGTCGAATGCCTGCTCAGGCCTGGACCTTGTCGCGGAAGACCACCCGCGCCACGATGTTGATCGCGAGCACGATCAGTGCGATCAGCGCCGCGCCGCCCCAGGCGAGCTGCTGCCAGTCGGGGTACGGGCTCATCGCGAAGTTGTAGATCACGACCGGCAGGTTGGCCATCGGCTGGCTCATGTTGGCCGAGAAGAACTGGTTGTTCAGCGCAGTGAACAGCAGCGGCGCCGTCTCGCCGATCATGCGGGCGATCGCCAGCAGCACGCCGGTCACGACGCCCCCCCTGACCGCACGCAGGGTCACCGCCAGGCTCACCTTCCAGCGCGGCGCGCCCAGCGCGAACGCCGCTTCGCGCAGGCTGCCCGGCACCAGGTTGAGCATGTTCTCGGTCGTTCGGACCACCACCGGGATCGCGATCAGCGCCAGCGCCAGCGAGCCCGCCCAGCCCGAGAAGTGCTTGACCGTGGCGACCGCCAGCGCGAACACGAACAGGCCGACCACGATCGAGGGCGCCGACAGCATGATGTCGGTGACGAAGCGGGTGGCCGCCGCGAACTTCGAGGTCTTGCCGTACTCGGCCAGGTAGATCCCGGCCAGGATGCCGATCGGCGTCGACACGAGCGTCGCGAACCCGACGATCATCAGGCTGCCGAGGATCGCGTTGGCCATGCCGCCGCCCGCGGTGCCCGGCGCCGGCGTCGACTTGGTGAAGAAGTTCAGGTCGAGCGCGGCAAACCCGTTGTAGAAGAGCGTCCACAGGATCCACAGCAGCCCGATCAGGCCGAGGGCCATCGCCGCGCTCGACAGCGTCAGCCCGACGGCGTTGGTCAGCTTGCGGCGCTGGTACAGACGGGTGCTCATCGATGCGTCCTCAGATCCCGGCCTTGCGGGTGCCGCGGTCGGTCAACCACTTGGCCAGCCCCAGCACCACGAAGGTGATCACGAACAGCAGCAGGCCCAGCGCGAACAACGCCGGCACGTGCAGCAGCGGGTCCGCCTCGGCGAACTCGTTGGCGAGCGTGGATGCAATCGAATTGCCGGGGGCGAACAGGCTCGACGAGAGCCGGTTGGCATTGCCGATCACGAAGGTGACCGCCATCGTCTCACCCAGCGCCCGGCCGAGCCCGAGCATCACGCCGCCGATGACGCCGACGCGCGTATACGGCAGCACCACGTTGCGGACCACCTCCCAGGTCGTGCAGCCCAGCCCGTACGCCGACTCCTTGAGCACCGGCGGAACCGTCTCGAATACGTCGCGCATCACCGACGCGATGAACGGGATCACCATCAGCGACAAAACCATGCCCGCGGTGAACACGCCGATGCCCAGCGGCGGGCCCGCAAACAGCGGCAGGCCGGTCGCGATCATCAGCGGCTGCAGGTACTGCTGGAACAGCGGCGCCAGCACGAACAGGCCCCAGATCCCGTAGATGATCGACGGGACGCCAGCCAGCAGCTCGATCGCCGTGCCCAGCGGCCGGCGCAGCACGAGCGGGCAGGTCTCGGTCAGGAACAGCGCGATGCCGAAGCTGATCGGCACCGCGAACAGCAGCGCGATCGTCGAAGTGACCAGCGTGCCGAAGATCGCGATGGCCGCCCCGTAGACGTCATCGGTCGGGCTCCAGGTCGTGCCATAGAAGAATTCGGTGCCGAACTTCCGGAACACCGGCACCGACTCGAAGAGCAACGACACGACGATGCCCAGCAGCGCCACCAGTACCAGCGCCGCGAAGCCGAGCGTCACGGCGTGGAACAGCTTGTCCTGGGTGGCGAACTTGGCGACCCGCTCCGCCAGCGCCTTCTGTGCGGCGCCGTGCACCGCCACGATCTCGGAATCTCTGTTCAAGGTCTGGCCGACGGTCGGATGGGCTGAAGCACTCATGTTAAGCGTCCCGACGCAATAGCGGGCGGCCAGCCCTCAGGGTTTCGCCGCCCGGCGCTGCAGGGGCAACGGCGCGCAGCACGGATCAGTTCGAGACGGGCTTGCCGGAGCCGTCCTTGATGTCCTTCCACGACGCCTCGATCTGCTTGACCACATTGGCCGGCATCGGCACGTAGTCGAGGTCGGATGCCAACTTCTGGCCGCTGTTGAGCGCCCATTTGAAGAACTTCAGCGCATCGGCCGAACGCTTCGAATCCTGCGCCGACTTGTGCATCAGGATGAACGTCGCCGCGGTCATCGGCCATGCCTTCTCGCCGGGCAGGTTGTTCAGGTTGGCGCCGAACCCGGGCGCCGAGTTCCAGTCCGCGCGCTCGGCCGCGGCCGCGAACGTGTCGTCGTCCGGCTGAACGACCTTGCCGTCCCGGTTGACCATCGCCGTGTGCGTCATCTTGTTCTGCTTGGCATAGGCGTACTCGACGTAGCCCACCGACCCGGCGATCTTGGTGACGTTGGCTGCCACGCCCGCGTTGCCGCGGCCGCCGACGCCGGTCGACCAGTTCACCGTCTTGCCGGCCCCGGGCGCGGTCTTGAACGCCGGCGAGACCTGGGCCAGGTAGTCGGTGAAGACGTAGGTCGTGCCCGACGAGTCGGAGCGGTACACGAGCGTGATGGCCGTCGCGGGCAGCTTCACGCCGGGGTTGAGCTGGGCAATCGCCGGATCGTTCCAGTTCTTGATCTGGCCCCGGAAGATGTCGGCCAGCACGGCGCCGGTCAGCTTCATTTCGCCGGGCTTCACGCCCTCGAGGTTGACCACCGGCACCACGCCGCCGATCACCGCCGGGAACTGCAGCAGGCCGCCCTTGGCGAGTTCCTCGCCCGACATCGGGTCGTCGGTCGCGCCGAAGTCGACCGTCTTGGCGGTGATCTGCTTGACGCCGCCGCCCGAGCCGATCGCCTGGTAGTTCAGGCTCGCGCCGGTGGCCGCCTTGTACGCCTCGGCCCACTTCGCGTAGATGGGCGCAGGAAAGGTCGCGCCCGCACCGGTGATCTCCTGGGCGACGGCCGCGTTGGCAGCCAGCGCCACGGACAGGCCGGCCAGGATTCGCGTCGGAAACTTCATGGGTGTTGTCCTTTGGAAGGAGGAGATGGACAGTTGACTTAGGCGACGCAGCCTACGGGGCCGCCATGACACTTCTATGACAGACCCTCGCCGGCCGTTAGAGGCCGGGCTCGAATTTCATATGAATCAGATACTTGCAGATCCCTTCGTGGCCCGCCCCGAGGCGACGCGGCGAAGCCGGGCGAAGCGATCCTTCCAGCTGAGCCGGTCGTCGCCGAGCAGGTCGAGGACCTCGGACAGGTCCCGCGACTTGTGCACCGTGACCATCGTCAGCAGCGCGGTCGGCACGAGCACGGCCACGAACAGGAGCAGCTTCACTGCCAGCGGCTGGTCGGCCTCGGCCAGCAGGTTCATGCCGAGGAAGCCGGTGACGATCGTGCCGACCAGGCCGAAGATGGTCACGACAGTCAGGCGCAGCACCGCCTCGCCCTGGCGTCGCGAATCGTCGCTGTCCAGGTACTGGCCCATGTCGAGCGCCTCGGTCCGGACCTCGTCGAACAGCGCGTCGTTGCCCAGATGCCGGCTCCACATCGCATACAGGTCCTTGGCCATCGACTGGTTGGAGACTTCGTGGAACCAGTAGCGGTGGTTGAAGCGCAGCAGGATCTCTTGCGACTGGCGGATGTCGCTCTTGAACTCGCGCACCGACTCGGGGTCCTGGATGTCGAGCCTCGAGACCGCCGACACCAGCCGGTCCGACAGCATCAGCAGCGCGGCCTTGTGGAAGTGGGGAATCAGGCCGACCAGGAAGTACTGGTGGCGGAACTGCCCGAGCAGGCCGGCCTCGGCGTCCGTGAACATTGCGTCGCGGTGCGAGCCGACCATCACCATCGCGTGCCCCGTGCAGGCCACCCGGGTCGAGGCGCGCAGGTCGCCCCGCCCGGGCGCCCAGAACCGGTCGTAGAAGTAGTCCTGCCGGAACTGCTCGATCACCTGCGGCGAGTACTGCAGGCCGCGGCCGTCGTCGGCGCGGGTGCCCAACGCCAGCCTGACGAAGTCCTCGGTCGAGAGCGCAAAGGGATCGTCGACCGACAGGTAGCTCAGCTTGGGCATCCGGTGGTATTCCAGCTGCCGGTACCGGATCGGCCCGGTCTGCGCGGAGTGGTGCTGGACCAGTGGGCGCAGCAGGAACTCCCAGTGGGCACCGACGCTGGTCGAGCGGTGTTCGCCGGCATAGGCGAGGTACTTGCCCCGGTCGTCCATGTCCGACTGCGCCAGCACCCGGCCGTCGCAATCGAGCCACGCGACCCGGCGCATGCAGTGCAGCGCGCGCCCGTCCGGCTCCCAGCCGGCAGGAAACGCCCGGCCGAAGCGAAACAGCGTGTCCTGCACACGGTTCAGCGGCAGGTCGTCGGCGAACACCTCGAGCACGAGGATCACGACGTCCATGTCGTAGAAGAAGTAGAGGTCGACGTGCTGAATCGCCAGGTCGACCGTGCCGCCGTCGTCGTACGTCAGGCGCGCTGCCGCGACGTCGGTCCGGCGGAACACCCGGATCGGCGATTCGCCCTGCGCCGAGCCCCCGCCCCCCGACCGTCCGTGGCCGTACAGGAAACGCTGCACGTGCGGCAGGAACGTGACGAACTCGCGGTAGTGCCGTTCCTGGAACTCGGTCGGGTCGGCGGTGAACTCGTCGGCGAGCTCGCGCCAGGGGTTCGGCCCACCGCACTCGTCCAGGTGGGTCCAGTGGCGCTGCACCTGCATTCCGGGGCGCAGCGGCATCAGCTGCAGCGGCCACATCAGGATCTGCCGGAAGTGGCGGACCAGCGGCCCGGGTCGGAACGGTTGAGCGCTGCTCGGCATGGCTTGACTCGATAGGCTTCGGTGAGGCGGCCCGGGAACGCGGCCGGCGGCCCGCGGATTATGGTCGATGCGCGGCGGTATCATCGCCTCGCATGCCCACGCAGCCGCGCCTGTCCGACTTCGACTACCCGCTCCCGCCGGAGCTGATCGCCCAGCACCCGCTGCCGGGGCGCAGCGATTCGCGCCTGCTGCACGTCGCGCCAGACCGCCTGCAGGACCTGCACGTCGGCGACCTGCCGGGCCTGCTCGCACCGGGCGACCTGGTGGTCTTGAACGACACGCGGGTGATCCCCGCGCGGCTGATCGGGCGCAAGGCCAGCGGCGGGCGCATCGAACTGATGGTCGAGCGCCTGGTCGACGCACATCGCGTGCTCGGCATGCTGCGCGCCAG
>Ga0209253_10005943_pt1 | contig 10573 bp, 11 predicted proteins | sample FrelakmetBRP12BR_FD_187145 | JGI IMG/M metagenome (GOLD analysis project Ga0209253, IMG submission 187145) | Freshwater lake sediment microbial communities from the University of Notre Dame, USA, for methane emissions studies - BRP12 BR (SPAdes)... | ecosystem: Environmental > Aquatic >... | reverse complement strand
CGCGATCGCCAGTCGGTGATCGAAGTGGATGTCGGCGATGACCGGGATCGGCGACCCGGCGCGGATCTTCCCGAACGCCACCGCCGCCTTCGCGTCGGGAACGGCCACGCGGGTAATATCACACCCCTCCCGCGCAAGCGACCGGATCTGCGCGACGGTCGCGCGGACGTCGCGGGTGTCGGTGTTCGTCATGCTCTGGACGGAGACGGGCGCGCCCCCGCCCACCGGTACGCCACCGACCCGGATGCGTCGGGTCTTTCTTCGAGTTTCCATGACGGATCCTACTATAAGCGAGAGGGGGAAGCCGCGTCGATTCCCATTTTCGATCCCCTACGGAGCAGGGCGCTACGAAGAAGGTCAGCGCGAAGCGGACTCCTCCCATTTCAGGATTCGTGCCTTCGGCCCGGGGAGATCGGGGGCATACCGGATTCTCGCCACCACACGCACATCTCCGGCGGGAAGATCGGTCACGCTCCCAACGGAGACCAGGTCGTACTCCTCGAAACCGGACCCGCCAGCGGAACCGGTCCCGATCTCCGCCCCGGCATTTCGCGAGGTCACCGAATAACGGCCCGTCACGTCTGGTCCGACGGGAATCCGGCGAACGTACGGCGAACCGCCGGGACGTACCAATGGAAACCGCGCGATCGCGGCGTTCGCGCCGGCCCTCGCCATGTTCCTCGCCACCGCCGCCCGATGATGCCGGCCGGCACTCTCTCCCGTGCCGACGGGGACGGAAACCATGAACATCCCGAGCGCGCTCAGGAAAAGGAGGAGAAGCATCGACAGGACGATCGCGCTTCCTCGACGCCTGTTCATCGGGTCAGTACCCCGCATCCGCGCGCTGCGTCACGAGCATCGTCTGACGCCAGGAACTCTTCCCGGACCGCCAGCAACACCACACCGTGATCGTCTTCAGCGTCGGGATCTCCGGGTCCGGGGTCACTTGCCATACACGGTAGAACGTCGTCCCCTGGACGGTCACGGAATCTCCCGCCGATGCGGTAAGGTGGGAGAAGGCGGGGGACATCCCTTCCGTGCCTGCCTGGAAACCGTCGGGATGCGAGGAGCGAAGTTCGCCCCAAGGGACCTGGAATAGACGATCGATCGCCTCCTGGGCAAGGTCGGTCGCCGTGCGCGGATTTGAGGAGGAGAAAGGGGCCTTCGCGGTGAAGGCGGTCATCTGAACCATCGCCAGAAACAGAATACCCAGCGAGAGGATCAGGAGGGCAACGAAAACCTCAAGGAGAGAGAAGCCCCCCTCTCTTCTCTTTCTTCTTCTTTCCAACCCGCCGGTCCCGTATTCCGGCCGATGTTAACGTGCGCCAGTGGAAGGTTGTTCCGCAACCGTGACCGTAAAGCGCGCCATCGACTCCCCGCCCGCTCCGTCGGACACGATGACCGTAAACGGGACCTTCCCGGTCGAACCTGGGGTTGTCACCCAGCGTACCCACCCGGTCCCCCGGTCGATGCTCATGCCGGCGGGCGCATCTTTTAGGGAATACACCAACGGATCCCCGTCCGCGTCGGATGCCCGGACATGAAATGTGACGGCGTTGTCGGTTACCTGAAACTGCTCCTGCCCTTCGATGGCCGGAGGGGTATTCAGAATCTCTCGGGAAAGCGTGGCGGACTTTCCCCGCTCCTTGCCGTCGAACGGGGTGACCGTCACGGTGACCTTGTCGCCTCGTTTCAGCGGAGTCGTCAGCCGGTTCCCGCTGCCCGCCGGTTGGCCGTTCTTCTGCCACGTGATCTCGAATTGCACGGGGTCTCCGTCGGCGTCGTATCCTCCCGCCTCCACCCCGAGGGTATTCCCGGGCCGGCCATCCCCACCGACAAACTGTATCCCCCGGATTTCTGGCGGCGAGTTCCGAACCGCAGTACCCGGCGCACGCGCGGACTCCCCTGCAACCGGGGATCCCCCGCTCTGTTGCGCCGTCGGGGTGGCCACATTCCCTGCCGGAGGGGACGAGGGCGCCGGCGCCTTCCGATCGCTGGAGCAAGCGATGACCAGGGACAGGATGACAAGCAAAGGGAAAAATCGACGCATCGGGATCTGCCTCAATATTGGTACAGTACGGAAAGTTTCGAGCGTTCGGTGGCGTTCGTCGTGTTTTGGGAGAGCACCTCGATCGTGTACAGATAAGGGACGCTCACGACCGTCACCTCCCCGGATCCGGCATTGACGACGGCCGTCTTTATCAAACCCTCGTCCGCGCCGGAGTTCCCTTCGACCGTGTCCACGATCTTCGTGTACACGGTGTACGCACCGAGGCTTATCCGCATGTCGTAGCTCGTGATTTCGATAGTGCTAGAGCTGTCCAGTCCCCCCCAGTTATAGACGTTATTTTTATAGGTGGGCTCGGCCAACTTGGTCTGGAAATTATTATCAGATGGCACCACCAGGTTCGCGTACGTAGTGGTCGTGATTCCACGATTGGAGATCAGCTGGAACATCGCCTCCATCCCGCCGCGACCTGCCTCGACAGCTGTCCGAAACCGTTTCTGCTGGCCGGAGACGTAGGACCCGCGACTCACCATGATCAGCATGGCGAGCGTCATGGCGAGGGAGATCGCCGCCAGAATGAGGACGAAGACCATCACGAACCCTTTTTCATTTCGAAGAGTTTTCATTTCATTGCGCCAGGTTTTTCGGTTTGACGACGATGGAGTATTGTTTCCAACGGTAGTTCCGGTATCCGCTCACGTCGAAATCCCTTCCGACCCCCTGCGACCCGACGAAGATCGGATTCGACGGGGTTGAGTAGGAATCGTCCCGCTGTCCCTCCTGGGCCAGAATATGTATGCGGACCTCCACAAGTTGCGATCGAATATCCGCCGCAGTAGGAGTCGAACTCGCGGGAGGGTAGAACAACGCCTGATTGGGTATATAAGTGACAAGATTGTCTGTTGGGCTACTTTTGATGCCATAGACAACTTGCATGTCAGCGACGCAGTCAAGCAACGGGAGCAGCGTTCGTGTGGTATTGTCGTGCGGTAAGACGGCCTTCACGAGGACCCCGGTGTTCGGCGCACATCGCTGCGGTACCGTTCCCGCTGAATTGTCGATGTAATAATCCGCCCTGTTAAACGGACGAACCGGCTGTACGGTGTCGATCCCGTAGACGATATTCGCCGAGTACGGTTCCACCGGAACGAATGCCGCCGTGTTGCTGAACTGTGTAGCGTAAGTAGTACAATCTATAGGGCTGATGACGAGGGACCGGCGGTTTGCATCCGTGCTCCCGACTGCCAGCACGATGACGTAGTTTGTGCCTGCGAGGTTCTCCGAGTCAGGGCTCCACGTCCTCTTATTGTTCCCCTGGGTCAGCGTTGTCCATTTCCCGGCGGCGTCGCTCATGCCGGCGCGCGCCGACTTGATGACGAGGTAGTCGGAGTTGTTCACCGTGAAGGTCGGACCGTTGATGCTGAGCACTGCCCTTGGGGCAATATTATTTCCATCATTGAGAACTGAACCGTTGTCTGTCGCTTCGGAGTAGTTTCCCAGGTTATTCCAAGGCAGTCCGAATCCGAGACTCTCCAGATCCTGACGGAAAAGCTCCAGCCCGAGGATCCCTTCCACGTTCGTCTCGATGATTTTCGTCTGCACCTTGTACTGCCGTACCGAGACGATGAAAAAGTTGATCGCGGCATAGAGGATCACCGCGACGATCGCCATGGCGATCATCAGTTCGACCAGGGTAAACGCCGCATTCCGCCGGTTCATCATTGCCTCACGATGGTGAGGACCGTGTGGTCGTACGACCTCGTTTGGTGGTTCTCGATTCTGTTCCACGTCACTCGGATGGCAATTTGCAGGTTGTTCACATTCAGATGATTTACCGTCCTCCAGACCCCGTAATTCACATTCAACCCACGAATCTGCCGGGAAACATTATCGATCGGTACCGAAACGTTGTCGGTTGCCAAGCTGAGGACGTTGAACGGAGTGTTCCTCACCCGCTGCATCTCCATCTCTGCGACGCCCACCGCCTCGTCCCGCTGGGAATTCTTGATGTTCTGGTCGAGCACGACAAGCCCCGCGCTGCTCATCCCAAGGAAGACGATGAAGACGATCGCCATGGCGACGAGTATCTCGACAAGCGTCATCCCCCCGTTATTTTTCAACGCAGCCCCCCCCACTGTATTGCCCCATCTTGGTTCTCGTCGGCTTTACCGTGATGCAGTCGTAGTCGGGTGTTGCGGTCGACGAGAATCGGATATCCCCCGTGACGGAGGCGATGCCGTTCCCGTTGAATTCGAACACGCCGCCGGGAAATGTCGTTATGATCGTGTGCGCAGCCGTAATGTTGGCCACCACGGTGTCCAACGTGTTGTCCCAGGTTCCATTTCCGTCCGGTGCCGTATTGGTATCCTCGTACGTCGCGTAATTGGCGCCGGAAAACCGGACGAAGAACTTCCGGTTCCGCTGCATTGCCCGCCCGCGGGCGTCCATCAGATCCGCATAAAGTTGCTTGGTTTCCGCTTCCACCTTGTATTTCTCGTTGAGTTCCCTGAAATGGCTGACACCGATCACCATGAGGATCCCCAGGATGACGATCGTGATCAAGATCTCCACCAGGGTAAACCCCCCTCGGGTCGCTTTGTCGTCCTTAGAACGCACGCTTCCTCACCTCTCCATCATGTGCATGATCCGATTGACCGGCGGGGGCAGGGACAACAACGATAACCCTTGCGCCGTGGGCGGCACGCCCTCGATGGCCCCCGTCCTCCTTCCGCCCATTCCCCCCCCAAATTCTGTCTTGAAAGCCTTCGACAAATCGATCTGTTCCACACTGGCCGTGGACACCTGGACCAGCGCTTTCCCCTTCATCACTGAGTAGATGGGTGCGTCCCCCGTAGTGTACCGGAGCGCCCAGAGGAAGCTCTTTCCGCCAAGGGCGCATTCGTCCCCATAAGGCTTGTAGGTGGTGAAGAAGACGACTCCGGAAGTGGTGGCGAGAGGATCAGTGATCACCCGCTCCGAGCGGAAAAGACGAGCGGTGGTGTTGTCGTAGGAGTAATTAGCGGATCCCTCCAAGTTGATATACCACCCCTCATTATCCTCGGTGAGAGCGGTAGTATTAACTGTGGCATTATTCAGCGCCGAGAAGGTAACCAGGGGCACACTCGCGCACGAAGTCGGATTGATCGTGCCACCGCTGAAACAGGGATCCTTGATGCCGAAGAGCCTCCGCTGTCCGTCCGCATCGTCGATCTCCGGGGTGGTGTTGGTTCCCGTGGGCGGGTTCTCGAAGAAGTAGCGCCCCGTTCCGAAGAACAGCCAGTTTTTATCGAGGTATTTATTCTGAAGCCGCGCCACGGAAGAAGTGACCGGCCCGATGCCGTCGATCACCTTGCTGAAAACCCACCCGGTGGAATTGTTGGGCGTGACGTTCTTGGTCAAAATCCTCCCGACGCCGCCGTCGGTCCAGGTGGCCGAAGATCCGCTCCCCGCCTTCTTCACGTAGCCTACATAGATCGCGTCGTCCTGGTAGTCGACGGGGGCGAAATCGGCCACCGAGTTGATCATCGAGCCGGCGAACGCCTCCGTGATCGTCGTATCGATCGTCTGGAGCAACGCCCCCGTCTTCAGATTCAGCACGAAAAATTTCAGGTTCTGGTTCGACCGCCCGAGAAACTGGTTGTTCGTATTGTCGATCGGTCCTGTCGGCCCTGACCCAAGCACCACATACCACTCGCCGTTCAGGGTTTGGTCGCGGGAAGAGGTTGTCGTGTTCACGGCGTTGATCCGTACGACGGCAGGTCCGGTGGTCGTAAAACCGAGGCCGGGGTTCGGGTTCGTAGAGTTCGGGAACTCCCACATCAGAGAGGGGTTCACCGGGTCCGTCACGTCGAGGGCAAAGTAGGAGGAGAAGCCTGTTGTCCCGCCACCGGGTGTCTTCACGCAGTTGTTCGCCGTCGTGCAACTGACGCTGTTGTCGCACGCCCCCCCGGTACGCATCCCGCCGATGAGGACAGTACGCCAACTGTATGCCGACCGCGTGGCGTTTTCCGCCCCTCCAATGCTCGCGTCGAACACGTACGGCGCCAGGTCCGCGTAATATAGGTGGCAGTAGTCCGGGTCCTTGAGATATTTGAGATATGGAAGGGCGTTCTTCGGGATGAACGCCCACTGTTCGTCCCCCAATGTCGTCAGGAGTGTAGAAGAAAAAGGATCCGTGATCCTCGCTTTCTGCGCCGCGGTCTTTCCTGTCCATGAGAGCTCGAGTTTCCCGAGCCGGAACGCGTGGAGCATCCCGTCGTTTCCACCCGTGAAGACCATCCCCCGATTCTTGTAGCTGGTGTTGTCGATGAACGACTTGTACGTCGTGTCGTTGTAGACCGTATCGTACTTGTTCAGCGGGACGCTCGCCACGATCCGCGGCGTCGAGTTGACGACGTCTCCCAGTTTCCAGACGTTGTTGTCGCTCCCGAAAGCCACCGTCCGGGGGCGCAGGTTCAAATCGTCCGTGTTGTCGATCCCTTGAACGTATTTGATGATCGTCGTCACGTCGTCGCCCGTGTCCGGCAACATATAGGGGCTCAGTGATGCGGCGTTCGCCGTGGAGAAGTCCGTGAACGTATACGGGTACGAACTGCTCAGCGTGGTCTTGATCGTCCTCGCATTCGTCCGCTGCCAGAGCTTTTTCCCCGCTTCCCAGAGACTGTGTATCTCCTCGAACCTCAACGGGGGGGTGACCTCGCTGCCCCGAACGCCGTTGTCGTTGGATACGTACCTCCTCACCTGCGTCAGTTGCGAGACCGGGTCGAAATAAAACTGGACGATGTAGTCATCGACGAGATGCAGCACAGCGTTGTTGTCCGTATCCTCGCGGATCGTCGCGTTTGCGAAGAAGGGGTCCACGTAGTACCACATGTTCTGGAGCGACCCCGTCCACCAGACGATGTCGTTTCCGACGGACCGCCGCGGGTAGAAGACCGCCTGGACGAGGTTCGCCCCGCTCCCCTCCCCCGATGCGAGCACCGACGCCGCCGTTCCCGAGGAGGCACGCTTTAGAATGGAAGAAAAGGCGTCCCGAATCGAACGCTCCAGTTCGTCCCCGTCCGATGCCTCGTAGTAGGTGTCCGGCTCATTGTCTCCGTTCTTGTCCCACTCGCTCTGCAGGTCCGGAATCCCGTTCCCGTTGCTGTCCTCGAACCCCCCGTTGATCGCCGCATACCGGAGGACGCGGGACCCCGACCCGAAGGCCAGCACCGCGTACAACGTGTAGTTCTGGTTTCCGGCGATGTTGTCCACTCCCAGCGTCGGGGAGTTACGAAGGTCTTTGGTGTGACCGAAGAGGGCAACATCCTCGAGGCCCGCCACCGTACCCGAGCCGCAACCGGGCGCCGATATCGTGGCTGACGTGGTATAGGGTCCCGCCGCAGGGCAGCTGTTCGCCGTGCCCGGGGTGCCGCAGTTGTATGCCGATTTTCCGTTGGCGTAGTTGAGGATCGCGCTCGGGATGTTCCCGTCGCTGCAAGGCTCCCCGTCGGTGACGAGCAGGACGAAGTTCTTCGCGCAGACCGGGTATCGGGCCTGGCCTCCCGACCCGTAATTCATCGGATCGTTGTTCGCGTTGTTCGGGATGTCGGCACTGAAGTACTCCGGCCCCGGACCGGAGGAGAACCCGGTGATCCGGTCCTGCAGGGCATAGTACCCTGTGACGGACCACAGTGCCTCCCCCAGGGGAGTGCTCGTACCGAGGTCCGACTGAGGGTTGTTGATCTTGTTGACCACGCCCGAAAGGCTCGACCCTGTGACGGAAACGGAGATCTTGGCCCCTTCGCTGTTGTTGAACAGCGCCAGCCCCAGCCGGGCCCGTGCACCCACTACACTCTGGAGGACCCCCTCAACGGGGGTCGGGACCCGGACCCAAACACGGAACGTTCCCCCCCCCCCGCTGACCGTGAAACTGGCGTTTCCGCCGCTGGACCCGGCCGCCCAGGTGAAATCCTTGGTGCCGGAGAACGGCGTATAGGTACCCGCGTTGGCGATCCGCTTGTAGAATCCGTCGAGGGAGACGAACGGCGGTTCGCCGCGCAAAATATCCGCTGAGGAGCCGCCCCCGGACGAGCCCGCGCCGCCGGTGATGACCTTGCGAACGACGTCGATCTTGCGCATCGTCAGCCAGTTGAGGAAATTGCCGTCCCAGGAGGTGGCGGGCCGTCCGGCCGTCTTGAGTCCGGCAGGGGAAAACGTGTTGGACCCGTAGGTGTACCACATCGCCGGATCGAAGTAGCCGTAGTAATTGTTCGAAGGGTTGAAGGTAGTGCAGGGGGAACCGGACGCTGTACACCGGTTGCTGGGCAGGTCGAAATAGGCGAACTCCATCATGCTCGCCGACTGGTCAAGGAGCAGCACGACGTTCGGTTGGATGTTCTGGACGACGTACGGTGGAACCTGACAATAATCCCCCATGGCGGCCCCGGCGACGCGGGGAAGGACCGGGAGGGCCCCGAGCAGGGCGAGGAGTGCCGCTATCGCTGGTTTCGACGGGCGCTTTCTTTTCATTGGCATCTCCTCACCGCGGCATCGGATCGAAGACGAGGACTTCGAGGATCCTCCCCTTCGTCGTGTGGATTTGGGCGTACTTGCCGGGGACGATCTCCTGGAACGCGACGTCCTTGCCGTTCAGGTCTTTTAAGGGGACGCCGGTGATTCTGTACTCTTTCCCGTTGATGACCACGGCGCCGTTCTGCGCGCGCTCGACGATCCCCCCGAACACGATGTCCGCGGATGGCTCGGCGAGGGCAATCCCCGCCGTCAGCAACGCCGCGAGCACGAGGATCGCGGCCGCCTTTCGTCCTCCAGCCAGGTATCCGTGTCTTTCTTCCATTTTGGTCCCCCTTGAGCCCCGATCTTGCCGTCTAAGTACCATACCGATGAGCAGGGGCTTTATCCCCCTGACGGAGTAATCAGCAATCTTCGGGCCAATATGTTTTCATGGAGACCCCGCCCCTTCCCCGGCTCTTCAAAATGCCGCCGGCGTCGCGCGCCGCAACCTATTCCTTTCCGTTTATCGGCAGCATAGGGGAGGAAACTTCAGGCGAATTTTCCCGCGTCCGGGAGGAGCGCCCTCTTTCGGCTCCGCAATGGAACGTCTTATCCGCCCGGAATTCGATGAAGAAAGTTTTATCGGGATTAACTTTTTTAATGTTCCTCGTCCCTGATCGATTGGAGCAGGAGAGCCAGGATTTCCGACGCCGGACCCGCGAGATGCACGTCCGCGACGGTCCGCGTGAGCAAGGTCGGCTCCGGGTTGATCTCGACCACCGCCGCCCCCAACTCCTTCGCGATCCGGGGGATGTCGCAGGCGGGAGAAACCTGCGCGGAGGTGCCGATCACCACGAGGACGCCGCAGCTCCTCGCCTCCTCCTCGGCCTGTTCCTGGGCCAGCCACGGGATCGGCTCGCCGAACAGGACCACGTTGGGCTTGAGGATCTCGCCGCAGTCGCACTGGGGAACAGAACCCGGCGTCCACCGGTCCCGGGTCGGGTACCGCTTCCAGCAGTACACGCAGATCAACTCGTCGAGGTTCCCATGGTACTCGATCACCCGGCGGGAACCGGCCGCCTGGTGCAGACCGTCCACGTTCTGGGTGATGACGGCGCGCACGACCCCCGTCTCCTCCAGGGCGGCCAGGCCTTTGTGGGCCGCGTTAGGCGCCGCACCGCCGCAGACGGAGACCATCTCCGAGAGCATCTCCCACACCTTGCGGGGGGATTGCATGAACGCGTGGAGGGTGGCGTACTCCGTCGGATCGTACTTCGCCCACATCCCCTGGGCCCCGCGGAACGACGGGATGCCGCTCTCCACCGAGATCCCCGCGCCGGTCAGGACGACGGCATTTCGACGCTCCGCCAGTAGACGGGCCACCTCCCGGATCGGGTCGCTCCCGCCCGCGCCCACGGGACCTCCGGCTACCCGATGAACGACCCGAGCTTGAGCGCCAGCCCCATGTCTCCCGCGACCTTCAGTTTTCCGGTGAGGAACGCCATCTGCCCGTTCAGTTTTCCGGAAACGAGGTCGAGGAAATCGGCCTCCGCCATCGTGATGGTGCAGTTCGGGGAGGGAGCCTCCCCTTCCGCGACGGCGACCTTCCCGTCGGTCAACTTCACGTTCCAGGCGGTGTCGGTGACGCGGAACTGGTAGATGCAGTTCATCCCGGCAACTTTTTCCGGTTTCGCGTTCAATTTGTCCGATAACCCCTCGAAGAATCCCTTCACCGTGGTCTCCGACATCTGCGTCACCCCCTGGATTTCGGATGAAATGAACCGCCGTTCACACCCGCTCGAACGTACACCGACCCCGGTCGGCTTGTCAACGCGGATGGTATACTCCCGGCATGCGGGTATTCGGGTTGACGGGGAACATCGGCTCGGGGAAAAGCGCGGTTGCCGCGATGCTGCGCGAAGCGGGGATCCCGGTCCTCGATGCCGACCGGATCTCGCGGGAAGTGACGGCCCCGGGAGGACGGGCGTACGGCGCCGTCGTTCAGGCGTTCGGCAAGGGGATCGTTCGGGACGACGGGTCGATCGACCGGAAGCGGCTGGGGGAGATCGTCTT